>Ga0209460_1000061_pt1 | contig 174382 bp, 166 predicted proteins | sample EBPBio132013_DNA_FD_185868 | JGI IMG/M metagenome (GOLD analysis project Ga0209460, IMG submission 185868) | Wastewater treatment Type I Accumulibacter community from EBPR Bioreactor in Madison, WI, USA - Reactor 2_5/13/2013_ DNA (SPAdes)... | ecosystem: Engineered > Bioreactor > EBPR >... | reverse complement strand
TTCACGAAGGATGCCGCTTAAGATGTGGCACCGACTTGCCCACCGCGTCGGTCGGTTCGTCGCAAGCGCCGACCGCCGCCGTGGACAAGTCTCTCAGCGCCTCGAACACAAAAATTCAGACAGCCCCCGTCGAGGTCCAGCCCTCGGGTCGATTCCATCCCAGATTCCTCCTTTGGCTCGATTGTCCTCACCCCACATGGGTTGCAAGTTCGTGTAGTGGAAACAAATCTTTTGCTGCTCTGGCTCTGTCAGATCAAAACTGATGCACGGGCGAATATGGTCAATATGCCATTGCCCATAGTTTTCCCAGCTCATAGGCGGCGAAAACTGATTTTCAAGATGATTCTTCAGGTGTTCAATGGAGCATCCGATCAGAGATATGGCAGAGGCTGATTTGGATGAGCGCTTTACAGCCTTGTACAAACGATCTCGCAACGACTTTGCAAGGCGCCACTCAATATCTTCTTGACGCCGGCGCCGCTCATATGTTCGATACCACTCCCGTGATTCGGGACTTTTTTTCTTTTGCCTTTGCTGCGACAGATACTCTTCACGATTCTCCTGGTAGTAGCGTCTGCCAGACTCTGCACGCTTCACGGAAAAATTGGAATCAATTTGTAGTTTCAATTTATGGTCTGCGTATTCGCACTCCCAACACCCACCAGAGGATGTTTTCCTCTTGGACAAGTGCTGCGCACGCTCACACAATTTACCGTCCCAGTAAAACGACGATTTTTCGGCTTTTGCATCCGAGCGTGTCGAAGGAAGCGAGTGCCAATCGTCTGGCGCTATTCCTCTCGCTCTTTCTCGGTATATCAAATTTCTAGCTCGAGCTAGATTATTCTTTCCTTTTGGCCGATCAAGACCCAACTGAGCATATCGATTCTTTATCGATTGCTCTGCAACATTTAGTTGAGCTGCTAATGCTTGATTTGTTAGATGAAAGTTTTCCCGAAGAAATTTATCTTCCATCTCTGACCACTCTCGTTGAGAACCCATCGAGTACTTTTATCTTTGGCTAGGTGGTTATGCCATGAACAACGCCATTTACTTCGTATGTAAGGTAGTTGATCTTGTGTAACTCTTGCAGTTCCTTGTTTTTCAGCGCCTTGTATGTTGGTGAGCCAACCAGTTGATCTGGGATAGGGGGATCTATGGACAATAGGTTTGGGGCTTCAATCTCGAGGATTTTCTCGAGAACTTTTCGTTCAACAATCCACGCGGCAGCCGATACGTCAAGAAGGAGGCTTGCCTTCTTAATTGCATTCGAGTTCATTTTGTATGAAATCATCACTTTGGAGAATTTCCCCCAAGTATCTTTGAGGCCTGTCATGCGGTTGAAAGTCAAAGTTGGTCTCCCGTGATCCACCCGGTCCGCCACAAAATACCCATGCCGCTCAAACTGAAACTTCTCGTCCGGCTTCGCGCTGGCCAATGACGGCTCCACATACGCCGTCACGGTCTTGAGCGAATCGGGGTTCAGTTCTTCCAGAAAATCCTTGTCGCCCGTGTCTGGTTGCGGCACGGCAAACAGGCGGTCGTACAGGCGCACTTCGGCTGGCACGGCATCGGCCGCGCCCACCCAGGTGATCACGCCTTTGACCTTGATGGCGTCGCTGCCCGGCGTGCCGCTCTTGGTGTCGGGCACCAGGGTGGCGTGCACTTCGGTCAGGTTGCCGGCATCATCCCGCTTGGCGCCGGTGCATTCGATCACGTGGCCGTACTTCAGGCGCACCTTGTTGCCGGGGTACAAGCGGTTGTAGCCCTTGGGCGGCACGTCTTCGTAATCTGTCTTTTCTATCCACAGCTCGCGGCCAAATTTGAAGCTGCGGCGGCCCCGCTCTGCGTCGTGGGGGTGTACCGGGGCGCTGCATTCGTCCAGCTTGCCGGCGCCATGCAGTTCGTCCCAGTTGGTAATGACCAGCTTCACCGGGTCCAGCACGGCCATGGCGCGCGCGGCTTTCGGGTCCAGGTCGTCGCGCAGGCAGCCTTCCAGCGTGCTGTAGTCGATCCAGCTGTCGCTCTTGGTCACGCCAATACGCTCCGCAAACAGCTGGATGCTCTGGGGCGTGTAGCCGCGGCGGCGCAGGCCCACGATGGTGGGCATGCGCGGGTCGTCCCAGCCGCTCACGTGGCCTTCGTCCACCAGCTGTTTCAGCTTGCGCTTGCTGGTGATCACATACGTCAGGTTCAGCCGCGCAAATTCGTATTGGCGCGGGTGGGGCTGGGCCAGCAGGCCGCCTTCGCACAGTCTGTCCAGCAGCCAGTCGTAAAACGGGCGCTGGTCTTCAAATTCCAGCGTGCAGATGCTGTGGGTGATGTTCTCCAGCGCGTCCTCGATCGGGTGCGCGTAGGTGTACATGGGGTAGATGCACCATTTGTCGCCCGTGTTGTGGTGGGTGGCGCGGCGTATGCGGTACAGGGCCGGGTCCCGCATGTTGATGTTGGGGTGCCCCATGTCAATCTTCGCGCGCAGCACGGCGGCGCCGTCGGCCAGCTTGCCGTCGCGCATGTCGCGCAGGCGCTGCAGGTTCTCTGCCACGCTGCGGCTGCGGTACGGGCTGTCGGTGCCGGGCTTGCTGAAGTCGCCACGGTTGATGCGCATGTCTTCGGCGCTTTGTTCGTCCACGTAGGCGTGGCCGGCTTCCACCAGGTATTCGGCCGCGCGGTACATGAAGTCGAAGTAGTCGCTGGCTTGGTAGGGCTTGTCATTCCCTGGCTGGGCCCAGTCAAACCCCAGCCACTTCACCGAGTCGATGATGCTGTTGACGTATTCGGTGTCTTCCTTTTCGGGGTTGGTGTCGTCAAAGCGCAGGTGGCACACCCCGCCGTAATCCGCCGCCAGGCCAAAGTTCAGGCAGATGCTTTTGGCATGGCCCACGTGCAGGTAGCCGTTGGGCTCGGGGGGGAAGCGGGTGCGGATCTTCGCCGGGTCGGGCTGGCCCTGCTGGTGGTGGGCGGCGTCGCCGGGGCTGCCGCCCCAGCGGCGCTGGCCGTAGGTGTTTTGTTCCAGGTCGCGCTCAATCACCTGGCGCAGGAAATTGCTGGGTTTTAGGGGTTCTTTATCGGCGGGGGCGTTCATATAGGCTCATTTTAGGGGCCGCCCCCGTGGGGGCCCGCCGGGGGCGGTTACTTCCCGCAACCTGTTTGACACGCCATGGGCCACGGCGCTTACACCTGGCTGCGTTTAATCAGGGCAAGGGGCGTTGTTGGCCCCTGCAAAAAGGAGATCCCACCATGAAGCTCAACCGTTCTGTTTTTGCCGGCGTCGCTGCCATCGCTGCGCTGGCGGCGCTGGCCTCGGCCCCGGCCCGGGCGAGCGATGTCACCTGGTCCGTGGGCGTGCATGCCGCGCCGGGCGTGACGATTGGCGCCACCAACGCACGGCCGTATTACGTGCAGCCCGCCCCGGTGTACGTGGCGCCCCAGCCCGTGTATGTGCAGCCGCCGGTGCAGTACTACACCCCCGGCTATTACGTGCGCCCGGCCCCGGTGTACCCCATTGGCTATTACCATGCCCCCGCGCCGCGCGGCCACGGCCACTGGAAGCACGGGCACAAGCACCACCGCGGGCACGGCCATCACCGGTAGGGCGCCTGCCCCCACCCCAGCCCTCCCCCAGCGGGGGAGGGTGATGCAAAAAGAGACCCGCAGGCGGTGAAGCCTGCGGGCCAACATGTCAGCCACGGGACGGAGGGCCGGACTGACTCACCCCGAAGGAGGGAGGGGACTCAGAGGAGTCGGGGTGATGCTTAGTGTTGTCCCCGGCGCTTCGCTGGTGCCGTCAAAGGCAGCCATCAGCGTGGCAGTACCGATGACCATCGCCACCGTGTACATCGCTGCACAGCCCAGCGTGCGTAAGAGTTGAAGCTTGGGGGACAACATGGGTTCAAGTAGAACCCCGCCGCCGCCCCCGGCCTGTAGGACGCCGCCCTTACCAGGCGTCGGAACGTACCTGTGATTCCCACAGCCCGCCGCGCGTGGCATACACGCTGATCACGCCGTAGCGCTGCTCGCCCTGGGCGTCAAACTTCATGGAGCCCGTCACGGGCGCATAGGCATCAATGCTGCGCAGCGCGTTGACGATGTCCTGCGGCTTGGCCGATTCCGCGCGCTTGATGGCCGCGGCCACCACGTGCATGGCGTCGTAGCTGTAATGCCCGCCGTAGGCCGGGTCCACCTTGAAGGCGGCGCGGTAGCTGTCCAGGAATTTGGCGCCCGACGGAAATTCGCGCGGCTCCAGGATGGGCGACGTGGCGAACAGCCCGCCTTGCATGATGCCGGCGCCCTTGAGCATGGCCGTGGTCTTGATCGTGTCGCCGCCCAGGATGGCGGGCTTGGTGTAGTCAATCTTTTTCAGCGCTTCCATCAGCGCCAGCACCTGGAAGTCGTTCAGCGTGGTCACCACGGCTTCCACGCCGGCTTCCTTGATCTTGGCCGCCAGCTCGTCAAAGGCCGTGGTCTTGTCGTCAAAGCCCTGGCGGATGGCGATGTCCTTTTTGGCCTTGGTCAGCTCGGCGGCGGCGCCGTCGGCCAGGCCCTTGCCATAGGGCGTGCCGTCGTCCAGCACCGCAAATTTGCCGGCGTTCAGCTGGCCCGCGGCAAACGAACCAATGGCCTTGGCCTGCAGCGTGTCGTTGGCCACCAGGCGAAAGGTGGTGGGCAGGCCCAGCTGGGTGTATTTGGGGTTGGTCGATATGGCCAGCTGCGCAATGTTTTTGGCGGCATACATCGGCGCTGTCTCGATGCTCACGCCCGAATTCAGGTGGCCAATGACGGCCACCACGCCAGCGTCAATCAGCTGCTGGGCCACTTCCTTGCCGGTGGCGGCATTGGCGCGGTCGTCCACGGCCACCACTTCGATCGTCACCGGCTTGCCCTTGATCTTGAAGCCGGCCTTGTTCAGCTCGTCCACGGCCAGCTTCACGCCGTTGTGCATGTCCTGGCCCAGCGCGGCCAGGTTGCCCGACATGGGCTGGGCCACCCCGATCTTGATGACGGACGGCGCGTTGTTGCAGCCGGCCAGCAGGGCGGCTGCGGCAACGGCACCGAGGGCCAGCGCGCTTGTGACGGCCTTGCGACGGGTGGGGGTGTGCATGGTGTGCTCCGGGGGGTGTTGAGGTGTAACGCAATGTATTCAGCCCACCCGGCCGCCGCCACAGGGTTTCAATGGATGTGATTAACCTTCACTACTTATTAGTAGAACTGATGGAGTATTGGTTCTTGGGCGGGTGCCCGGCTTCTTACGCGGCGCGCCAGAAGATGTAGTCAGCCTGGTATTTCACGATCTGCCTGGCGCCCATGTTGCCGGCGGCGCAGGGCGTGGCCGGTGCCACGCCACCCATGGTGGCCACGCGCTGGATGTAGGTGGTGCCGCTGACCATGCCGGTGCCCGAGGCCGGGTTGGCCTTCACCAGCTGCAGCGGGATGCTGCCGGCGGCGGCGGGCGCCACGGCCACCTGCGTGGCGGTCAGCTTCACGCCGTCCATGCCTTCCCAGGTGGCGGGCGGGCCGTAGTACTTGCCCACCTGCTTGCCGGCGCGGTCGTTCAGCCTGGCGTCCGGGCCCACAAAGACCCATTCAAACTGGCCCGCGGCGCCTGCCTTGGCGCGGCATTCGTAGGTGATCTCGCCCACGCCCACCGTTTCCCAGAACACCTTGTTGCCCGCGGGCACCTGCACGGTGGCGGGCAGGCCAGCCTGGTCAAAGGGTTTCATCATCGGGCTGCTGGCGCAGGCAGAGACGAGGGCAACGGCGGATGCGGCCAGGGCGGTACGGATCAACATGGGTCTGACTCCTTGATTCATTGGGTTGGGTGAAATGTCCGACGCTCCTTCTGGAGTGGCGTCCCATCCCTTACGCAGCCTGCGCGGGGTCAGATTCGGTATTTTTTAACGCTTGCGCCGAGCCCGCTACATCGCCCGGAACAGGTGGGCGTACAGCCGGCTTACCGCCAGCTTTTCGGCGCGGCCTTTCAGCGCCAGGTGCAGCTTGCCCGCTTCATCGCGCGTGACGCTGTCAATCGCCGCCGCGCGCACCACCGTGCCGCGATGCACCTGCCAGAAGGCCTGCGCGTCCAGCTGGGGCAGCAGTTCCTTCAGCGGCGTGCGGATCAGGTATTCATGGTCGGCCGTCAGCACGCGCACGTATTTGTCGGCGGCCTCAAAGTAGGTCACCTCGTCCACCGGCACCATGCGGATGGCCGTGCCCACGCTGGCCTGGATGACTTTCAGCGGTGCGGGTGCGGTCTGGGCAGATTGCCCGGCGAGCAGGTGGCGCAGCTGGCTCAGCGTGGCCTCCAGCGGCTGGCCGGCGGGGCTTGACTGGCTGCGTTGCGCCAGCGCCTGCTGCAGCTTGGCCACGGTTTTCTGCAGCCGTGCGGCCTGTACGGGCTTGAGCACATAGTCCACCGCCTGCGCGTCAAACGCCTGCACGGCGTACTGGTCATAGGCCGTCACGAACACCAGCGCGGGGAAGTTGCTGCCCTCTGGCCACTCTTCGGCCAGCTCGGCCGCGGCCTCCAGCCCGGTCTGGCCTGGCATGCGGATGTCAAAGAACAGCACGTCGGGCTTGAGCGCCAGCGCTTGCGCCACGGCGCTGGCGCCGTCGCCCACGGTGGCCAGCACGCGCAGGCCCGGCCAGGCACGGGCCAGCTCGGCGGCCAGGGCCTGGGCCAGCAGGGGTTCGTCTTCGGCGATCAGGGCGGTGGCGTTCATGGCGCTGCGTTCACGGTGCGGCGGGAATGCGGATGATGGTGCGGGTGCCCGAGCCCTGCGCGGCGGCGCCAAAGTCCATCGTGGCCTGCGCGCCATACACCGTGACCAGCCGCTCGCGCACCTGGGCCAGGCCAAAGCCCGTGGGTGGGCTGCCGGTGGCGGCCAGGCCCACGCCGGTGTCGGTCACCTCCAGCACCAGCTGAGCGCCTTCGCGGCGCGCGCTCACGTGGATGCTGCCGCCTTGCACCTTGGGCTCCAGGCCGTGCTTGATGCTGTTTTCCACCAGCGGCTGCAGCAGCAGCGTGGGCACGTTCTGCGTGGCCAGCGCGGCGGGCAGGTCCAGCGTGTAGGCCAGGCGCGGGCCCATGCGGATGCTCATCAGCGCCAGGTAGTCGCGCAGGCGGTCAAATTCGGCCTGCAGCGGGTGGGCGCTGGCGCGTGATGCGTCCAGCGTGGCGCGCAGGTAGGCAATCATGTGGTCCAGCATGGTCTGGGCGCGCTGCGCGTCGGTGCCAATCAGCACGCGCAGGTTGGCCAGCGTATTGAACAGCATGTGCGGCTCCAGCTGCGTTTCCAGCAGCTTCAGGCGGGCTTCGCTGGCGTGGTGCCGCGCCTCGGTCATCTTGCGTTCCAGGTAGGCGCTTTTGTTGACGGCGTAGAAGTAGAAGCTGCCCGCAATGCCCGCCAGCACCGTGATCAGCACCGACTGGCGCAGGTTGGCGCCCCGGTCCACCGGCGGGCCGCCCGCATACCAGCCAAAGTGGCGGCAGGCCATATCGGCCAGGCCCGTGCCCAGGAAATAGCCCGCGATGATGCTGCCGGCCACCAGCGCCACGCTGGCCATCCCTTTGGGCCAGCCTGTCTCGGCGGAAGACGGGAACAGGTGGCGACCCAGATCGATGAACGCCCAGGTAAAAAAGCCGATGGCCACGGAATACACCACCGGCGGTGCATACGGCCGCTCCGGCTGGAAGGCGTATTGCACGGTCGCAATTGCCAGGCAGAACGCCATGGTCTGCAGCAGGTGCTGCAGCTTGGACAGCCCGTCAAGCGGCCTCATGGCGGGTTGCCCGGCCCCTGCTGGCGCTGGATGCGTTCACGCTCTTGCTGCACCAGCCGTTCGCGCAGGTTGCTGCCGCTGCCCAGGATGAACACCGACACCCCGTGCAGCGCCAGGCCCAGCCCCCAGCCCAGCAGCGGAAACACCGACCACGGCCGCGTGCCGAAGGCGTACCTGGACATGGCGAAGATCACGATATTGACCAGCACATACACCGTGGCATGGGCATACCAGCCCAGCTTGGCGCCGGCACGCTTGCGCGCCAGCGCGTCAATCTCTTCAGGGGTCAGGGTCTGGGGCATCGATTCATTCTACGCAGGCGCGTGCCACGGCCTGCACTGCGGCGGCGCCCAGCGTCAGGCCCATGTGGCCGGTGTTGTCCACCAGGGTCACGGGCACGGGGCGGCTCGCGGCCCCGAACACGGCGGCGTACTTCGTGGCGTCAAACAGCTCGTCGTCGCGGCCGGCCACGATGCGCATGGGCCGCCTGGCGTTGCGGATGTCGGCCTGCCAGTCGTCGCGTGGCCTGAAGCTGGCCATCAGGTTGAAGTCGTAGCTGTCGGTGAGCATTGGCCGCGCTACCTCATTCAGACCAAAGCGCAGCACGGGCAGGTCGTTCCACACGGTGACGCGCGCCGCGTTCAGCAGGCTCAAGGCCACGATGCGCGGCAAGCCCACCGACACCCAGCCGCCGTCGTTGGGCCGGTTGGTGGGTGCGGTGTGGTGCAGAAAGGGCGCGAGCAGCACATAGCGGTCAAACAGATCCTGCCGGTTGCCGCCGGCAAAGCGCAGCGCAAAGCCGCCGCCTGATGAGAACCCCGCCAGCGTGCTGGGCCCGGCATGGGGCACGGCGCGCATGAAGTCTTCAATGTCGTCGTCCAGCTGGCCGATATAGGCCGCATGGCCACGCGGGCCGGAATCGCCATGGCCGCGCATATCCAGCGCGGCCACGTGCAGCCCGGCGCCAGCCAGTGCCTGGGCCAGCACGTGCATGCTCTGGCCGCGCGCCGACGAGCCATGCACCAGCACCACGCGGCGTGCGGTGGGCGCGCCGCCTGCGGCGGGGTATTCCAGCCAGGCCAGCGGCGTGCCGTCGCGTGCGGTGAAATTGCGCGCCGGTGGCACGCGGGAAAAGTCCACGTTTGCAAACGGCTTGTTGATGCTGTCCAGCGGCGCGATCGGCCCCGGCCCGCCGAACGCCACGGCGGCAGCCAGCGCGGCGATCAGGAGAACGAGCAGGGTGAGTACGGTCATGGCGGCCAGGCGCAGGCGGTGTGATGTGGAGCGGGTCATTTGGCGGTGGGGATGTGCTGGTTGAAGAAGGCCACGATGCGCGCGTTCAGGGCGGGCACGGCCGTGGCACGGTCAAAGCCGGGCGGGTCGCCGTTGAGCTCCTGGGCAATCCCGGTCATCACCTGCGGCGGGGGCAGCGGCGACAGCATCACGCCGTGGCTGGCCTCGGGCAGGTCGGCCAGCGTTTCGCAGGGCGCGCAGGCCGCGCGTACCGCGCCCACATGAAAGCGCGGCACCTGGTTGATGTCGCGCCCGGCGATCACCAGACCCAGCGGGATGCGCGGGTGCGCCAGCGAGGCCATGTCGAAGTCCGCCGCGAACGGCACGGCAGCCACCGCGGCGGCGATGCGCGCGTCGTGGTGGGTGTACCAGGTGTCGTCGTCAAAGCGCTGGCGGTGCACGCCCAGCACGATCTGCTTCTTCAGGCCGTCCAGCAGGTTGCCGCGCAGCCGCGTGGTGTAGCCGGCGCAGGATGAAAAGTCTTCCCCGATATGGGCCGCGCAGTGCGCGCGGAACGCCGCGGGTGACCAGCGCCCGCCCGCCAGGCTCAGCGCCGTGTGGCCCCCGGCCGAGCCGCCGAACACGCCCACGCGGTCCAGCGCCAGCAGCGGGCCGAACTGCGCGCTGTGGGCCAGCGCGTCAATGGCGCGCGACACTTCGGCGGGGCGGCGCTTCCAGCTCTCAGGCCCGGCGTCGGCCATGTCCTGGTGGTTGTCGGCGCGATGCTGGGGCAGGGCCACCACATAGCCTGCGCCCACCAGCATGCGGGCCAGGTCCACATGCACCCAAGGCGCGCCGCCCGAGCCGTGCGAGATGACGATCAGCCGGCCGTTGCCGCGCACCGGCGCGGCCTCCCAGGCCAGCGCAAAGGTGAACGCGCCGCGCTGCACCGTCTGGGCTGCCGCGGCCGTGGGGTAGAAGACCGTGACCGGGCCGTCACCGGCCTGGCCGGGCAGCTCGGTCAGGCCCATGGCGGGCTGTGCCGCCACTGCTACTTGCGCGACAAATGCCAGCGCGGCGGCCAGCAGGCAGGTGGCCAGCCAGAGGAGGAAGTGGCGAGTCATGGTGTGCTCCGTGGTGTCAGGCGGGGACAAACTGGCCGTGCAGGCCCAGTGGCAGGCCATACGGCAGGGTCACGCGCGCCACCGGCCCGGCATTCACCGCCTGCGCGTCAAACACCGACAGCGTGGTGCGCTCCGTCGGCCAGTGGTAGGCCGTGCCGATCACCCAGCCGCGGCCTTCGGGTGCGCCGGGGCCGGCGGGCACGTACACGTGCTCCTCGGCGATCCAGCCGGGGCCGTAGGTGTGGCTCTGCGGCTTGTCGCCCTGCAGCGTCAGCACGGTGTCAAAGCCGTGCACGCGTGCGTCCATGCCCGCGCTGCGCGCCAGCAGCGTGGTGAACTGCGTGGGCAGCCCGTGGCGGGCCGGGTGGATGCGCGGGAATTCCACGCCGTGCAGGCCCGTGGTTTCCATGCGCGCCTGGCCGGTGGCCGGGTTCAGCGTGATGTGCGTCCATTGCGTGGGTGTTGTGCTGGCGGGGTCGCGCGGGCGGTCCACGCGCAGTTGCCGCAGCGCCTGCAGGATGGCGGGCTGCGCCACGAACCGCACCTGCACCGTGCCGCCGTCTTCCCAGGCGTTGGCAATGTGGAACAGGCCGGTGCCCGGCAGCTCGAAGCGCTGCACGCTGAAATCCGCCTTGTCCACCAGCAGCGCGGCCAGCGGTGCGTTGGCGTCCCAGCGGTAATGCGACAGCGGGTCGCCCACGCCGGGTTGCCCGCTGAATTTCAGCGGCATCAGCAGGAACACCAGGTGGCGCGGCGTGATCGCGAAGTCATGCACCATGTCGGCCTGCGGGGCGTCCAGGACGTGCGTGCGGCGCAGCTGGCCGCTGGCGGCGATCTCATACACCAGCAGCTTGCCCGAGCCGGGCACGTAGCCAAAATTCCATACCGTGCCGTCGGGTGCGGTGCGCGGGTGGGCCGAAAACGGCGCGCCCTGCGTGGCCGCCGACCAGGCCTTGAAGCCGCGCGCTTGCAGCGTGGCCGGGTCCACCGACAGGGCCGAGCCGGCCTCCCACAGCGCCAGCAGCTCTCCGGTGGCGGGCAGGGGCAGCAGGTTGATGTTGGCCGGGTTCACCGTATCAGGCCCCGCCAGCGGTGGCGAGCCCGCCAGCGTGGTGGCAAAGCCGGTGTACAGCAGCCGCCCGGCGGCCTCTTCGGCCTGCAGCTTGGGCGTGGCCAGCAGCAAGCCCTGGTGCGAGATGCGCGGCGCGGTGCCGTCGCCCGCAAAGCGCAGCGCCTGCAGCATGCCGTCGCCGTCAAACCAGTGGTTCATGCGCGCGCCGCCCAGCTCGCGCCGCGCCGGGCCCACGCGGTACAGCGTGCCGCGCAGCGCGGCCGGCCAGCGGCCTTGCACCGGCAGCGGCCCGCTGGCCAGCGCGGCCTTCAGCGGGCCGTTGTACGGCGCGTAGCTGCTCTGCCACGCCTGCGGTGCGTCGGCGGCGCGGCCCAGCGCGGGCAGCAGGCTGGCGCTCAGGGCAGAGAGGACGGTGCGGCGGTGAAGGCGGGGTGGGCTCATGGCGGGGGGTGCAAGTCAGTTATTTCAGCGTGATGGTCTGGCGTGCGGTGCTGGCGTCCAGGCGGATGGCGGCGTCGGCAAAGGCCGGCGGGCCAGCCAGGGCGCGCGCGTCGCGGCTGAAGCCATAGGGCTCGGTGGGCAGGCCAAACAGGTTGGCGTCTAGCTTCATGTTGGCGTTTTCGTCCAGGAAGGCCGACACGGCGTAGTCGCCATCGGGCAGGCCGGTGAACTGCACCAGCGCCTTGCCGTCCACCAGCGTGGCGGTGGCCGTCTGCAGCGGCTTGCCGCGCGGAAAGCCGTCGGCCCTGTCAAACACGGCGGCCAGCACCGCGCCCTGCCGGCCTGCGGGGGTGCTGACGTCGATACTCAGGTCGGTGGCGTGGGCGTTCAGGGCTGTGGCACTGGCCATGAAGGCCAAGCAGGCCAGGGGGAGGGAGCATGTTGTCATGGCGCTCATCCGGCGTCGCGTTGCAGGTTCAGGCGCTGGCGTTCGCGTTGCACCAGCTGCTCATGCAGGCCGCCGCCGCCGGTGGTCACGAACACCACCACGCCGTGGATGGCCAGGCCCAGGCCCCAGCCCAGCGCCGGGAAGATGGCCCAGTGCCGGTCGCTCATGGCTGACAGCATGGCCAGCAGCAGGTTGACGGCGATGTACACGCCGGCGTGGATGTACCAGCCCAGCTTGGCGCCGGCGCGGCGGCGCGCCAGGCGTTCGATGGGGTCTGTGCTTGTGGTGTGGGTGCGGTTCATGGTGAAGGCTCCTTCAGATGGAAAGCTGGATGCGGGAGAGGGCGGGACGGGCGCGCTGCAGCAGGCGCCACAGCATCAGCACGGCGGCTGCGGCCAGCAGGCCCCAGACCCACAAAGGGGTGCTGGCGGCCATCTGCGCCAGCATGGGTTGGCCCTGGGGCGGCACATGGTTGGGCGAAATCAGCCCCAGCCATTGGCCCCAGACCAGGTTGCCCAGAAAGCGGCCCGGCAGCAGCGTAAAAGCCCCGGCCACGCCGCAGGCGCCGAAGTACAGGCCCTGCATGGTCTTGCGGTGGCCGTCGATGTTGCCCCGGGCCAGGAACCAGAACGACAGCGCCAGCACGCCCAGCGTGATGAACGACAGCGCATGGATGGGGCCCATGCCCGCGAACAGCGGCGCCACCTTGGCGGGGATGAACAGCGCCGACAGGGCGGTGATGAGCATGAGCGTGACCCAGGCGTAGCCGAACGCGCGGTGCAGGCGCGGGCGCTGCGTGGCGCCCTTGCGGGCCCACAGGGCCACCGGGCCGGTGACCACGGCGCCCAGGGCGGCGGTCAGGTGGATGGCAATGAGGGGGGTGATCTGTGACATGGCGGGCTTCCGGTTCGGCGATGGGGTGGACTGTGCCGGGGCGGGCGCGGCGGCGCGAGCGCGTTGCGACGGAATGCGCCGGCGCCGCCGCCAGATGCAGCCAGGCGGCGCGAACGGCGGCTCAGGCGCACGGCGATAATCACCGATCATTTTTTGGAGCGCGCGTGGACATTGCATTGCTGGTCAAGGCCGCCCTCATGGGCGTGGTCGAGGGCCTGACCGAATTCCTGCCGGTGTCCAGCACCGGCCACCTGATCCTGGCCGGTGCGCTGCTCGGCTTTGACGATGCCAAGGCCAAGGTGTTTGACATCGCCATCCAGACCGGCGCCATCCTGGCGGTGATCATTGTTTACTGGCAGAAGATCCGCAGCACGCTGGTGGCGCTGCCCACTGAAGCCCAGGCGCGGCGTTTTGCGCTGAACGTGTTCATCGCCTTCGTGCCGGCGGTGATCCTGGGCCTGCTGTTTGGCAAGGCCATCAAGGCCCACCTGTTCACGCCGGTGGTGGTGGCCAGCACGTTCATCATTGGCGGTTTCATCATCCTGTGGGCTGAAAAGCGCCAGCAGGTGGCCGTGCGCATCCATGACGTGGACGAGATGACCGCGCTGGACGCGATCAAGGTCGGCCTGGTGCAGTGCCTGGCCATGGTGCCAGGCACCAGCCGCAGCGGCGCCACCATCATTGGCGGCATGCTGCTGGGCCTGAGCCGCAAAGCCGCTACCGATTTCAGCTTCTACCTGGCCATCCCCACGCTGGTGGGCGCGGGCGCCTACAGCCTGTACAAGGAGCGCGCCATCCTGTCCGCGGCCGACCTGCCGATGTTTGGCGTGGGGCTGCTGTTTTCGTTCATCAGCGCCTGGCTGTGCGTGCGCTGGCTGCTGCGCTATATCTCCACCCACAGCTTCGTGCCGTTTGCCTGGTACCGCATTGCGTTTGGCGTGGTGGTGCTGGCCACCGCCTGGAGCGGGCTGGTGAGCTGGGCGGGCTGAGGCCCTTAAGGCGTTTTGCTGCTGCTGAAGGCGCCAACCGCGCGGTCCAGCAGGCCGAACAGCAGCTCCACCGAGTAGCCGAACACGAACGGGATGATCAGCGGCGGAACCGACTTGGCCACGGAGTCCACGTTGGGCACGAACCACCCTCCCAGAACGCCCGCCATCATGCCCACCACCACGCGGCCCACGCCGCGCGCAGCGCTGTCGGCCACGTAGGCATAGGCCTTCAGCCGCATGCTGGTGTCGCGCAGCACGAACACCAGCGCGCCCAGCAGCCCCAGCAGCGACGGGACAAGGTAGTTCTGCACGATGTCCAGGTTGATGTCCACCCGGTGGATCAGCACCCGTGACTTGCGCTGCTCGATGGCCTGGACGCGGCTTTCCTGTTCGGCGTCCAGCCGGCGCATGGCGGTGTCGTTGCGCAGGCGCGTGAGCGGCGACAGGGCCGCCGTGGACGTGCCCTGGCGCGCGGTCAGCTCGGCGCGGCGGGCGTCGATTTCCTTCTTGATGCGATCTTCCTCGGTCCTGAACGCGGCCAGCCATGTTTCGTCCGACACGAACCGGGAGCCCAGCGTGTACCAGTCGGACATGACGGTCATGATGGGCGTGGTCTGGTCGGCCACGTCCTTCAGTTCGCGCAGCGTGGGGCGCTGGGACAGCAGCAGGCGAACGCGTTCTTCGTCCAGCGTGGCGTCCTGCGCGCATTTGCGGGCCCGCAGCGCGGCGGCGCGGTCGGTACGTGGCGGCGGGCTGGCTGATTCATCGCTGTCCTGGCAGTCCATGAAGCCCATGTTCAGCAACTGCTTGCGCTGGTCCACATGCCACAGGCCGTCTTCGGCGGCCAGGTTTTTCACGACCTGCTCCTGTTTGCGGCTTTCCAGGCGCTGCAGCTGGTCCTTGAACCGCTTGCCCACCACCCAGTAGCCCTGCGCAATGACCACCAGCGCGAACACCAGCAGCGCCACGACCGAGGCGATGGTGGTCGGCCCCAGGAAGCGGCGCTGGCTGGCTGCCATGGTGTGGCGGATGGACTGCGCCGTCACCGGCGCCGCAATGGAGCTGAGCTGGCCATACAGCACCAGGAAGCGCTTTTCCATCTGCCGCAGGGCGTCCGTGCCGTCGCGGTGCGCCAGCAGGTGCTCCATCGCATGGCATACATCGGTGATTTCCTCGACCAGCCCGGTATCCAGCTTGCCGGCGCCGCGGACCACATAGCTGAGCAGCAGCCGGGCATCGGCGATCAGACGGCCCAGGCGCTCGTCATGCGGCAGGTCATAGACGGCTTCCAGGGAATCCTGTGAAGGGGTAGCGGGCATGGCATGGCTCCTTGCGGCGGGTGGCGCCGGCAGATCGTGAAGTTAGCCAAAAGTCGTCATCGCGTCGTCCTCCAAAATGGGGATGCGCCGCCCCCCCGCGTTTGGGGCTGTTGCAGGCTGAAACATCCTTGTCCTTAACTTTGCGCGAAAGCGCCGGGGCGCTGGCCCGGCACTTTCATACTGCCTGTCATGGACAACACCGCTGAACGATGGGCGCAACGTGTGCGCCGCCTGGTCCTGGCCGGGGCCACTCTCGCGCTGCTGGGCGCCTGTGCAATGCCGATCCAGACCAAGGTCACCAACTTCAACGCCTGGCCGGCGGACGCGGCCGGCGCCACCTACAGCTATGCGTCGGCCAACCCGCAGCGCGAGGAGCTGGAGCAGGCCACCTACGAAGGCTATGTGGGCGCCGAGCTGGAGCGCCATGGACTGAAGCAGGCCGAGCCCGGCCAGATGGGTCGCTTCCTGGTGGAGGTGGTGGCCACCGACACCACCCGCCAGAAGACGGTGCTGGAGCCGGTGTACGACAACCAGCTCATCTGGACGCCGCCCACGCGCGACCGCTACGGCAACGTGTACCACGGCTACTGGCGCCCCGACGGCTTTGGCCCGCGCTACATCGGTGATCGCGAGGTGCAGCGCACCGTGCAGGTCAACCGCCTGGCGGTGCGCATCCTGGACACCCGGGATGGCGGCAAGCCGCGGCCGGTGCTGAACATCAGCGCGATCTATGAGGGCGAGCTGGAAGACCTGCCCGACATGGTGCCCTACCTGGCGCGCGCGGCGTTCCAGGACTTCCCGGGACGCAACGGCCGGGTGCAGGTGGTGCGGTTCGACCCGAAAAGCGGCAAGGTTATTTCGCGCTAGGCCATGCCGCGCAGGCTGGCCTCGATCGCCGCTGCCGTGGCCAGCGGCTTTTCCATGGGGAACAGGTGGCTGCCTTCCAGCATCATGATGCGGCCCTTGACGATCTTTTCCGTCATGGCCATGCCCACCTGCTTCATCTCTTCGGAGCGCGTGCCGCCGACGAACGCCACCGGGCACTTGAGCGGGTGACGCTTGAGCAGCCTGTCCAGGTTGTCGGGCAAGGTGTTGTAGATGGCGGTTTCCACGTCGCGGTCAAAGGACAGCACGCGCTGGCCGTCTGCGTCGTGCGTGCCGTGGGCCACGTAGTCGGCCAGCACCTGGGCATCCCATTTCGCAAAGGCCTTCTTGTGGCGAAAGTGCGCAAGCACCGCGTCGGCATCGGGCCAGGCGTTCTTGCGCCGCCGGCTCACCGCGCCGGGTGATACCGAGCCCACCAGCTGCGTGCGCTTGATCACGCCTAGCGTGGTGGCGCGCCAGCCGCCCAGGATGGGCGAGTCGATCAGCAGCACGCCGCGGGCCAGCTCCGGGTGGCGCGCCGCGCACATCAGGCTCAGGAAGCCGCCCAGTGAATGGCCCACCAGCCAGGCCGGCTCGCCGGCCTTGTCGGTTTCGCGTTGGGCCAGGTCGTGCAGCTGCTGCACCATCTGGGGCCAGTTGTTGGTGACGGGGTACTTGGGGTCATGGCCGAATTTCTCGACGGCCTTGACGGTGTAGCCGCGCGAACGCAGGCTCTTGAACAGGACGCCATAGGTGCTGGCGGGAAAGCTGTTGGCATGGGAGAAGACGATCAGGGACATAGGCCGTATTGTCCGCGTTGCGCCGCACTGCGCCGCGCTCAGGCGCGCGGCAGGCCTCAGCCCATGGCGGCGTGGATCACTTCGCGCACGCGCGGGTAGATCTGCTGGTTCCATTTGCGGCCGCTGAACACACCGTAATGGCCCACGCCCACCTGGATGTGGTGCGTCTTCATGTAGGGGCGCACGCCGGTGCACAGGTCCTGCGCGGCCACTGTCTGGCCCACGCTGCAGATGTCGTCGCGCTCGCCCTCCACCGTCAGCAGCGCGGTGCGGCGGATGGCGGCGCAGTTGACGCGGCGGCCCCGGTACATCAGCTCGCCGCGCGCCAGGTCGTAGGTCTGGAAGACCTTCTGCACCGTCTCCAGGTAAAACTCCGCCGGCAGGTCGTTCACCGCCAGGTATTCGTCATAGAACACGCGGATCACGTTGGCCTGTTCTTCCTCGCCCTGTACCAGGTGCTGGTACAGGTGGCGAAACTGCTGCTTGTGCCGCTCCAGGTTCATCGACAAAAAGGCGCTGAGCTGCACGAAGCCCGGGTACACCCGGCGCATGAAGCCGGCATGCGGCAGCGGCACGTGGCTGATGAGGTTCTTCTCGAACCAGTCGATCGGCTTGCTCACGGCCAATGCGTTCACGCCCGTGGGGTTCACGCGGCAGTCCACCGGGCCGGCCATCAGCGTGAGGCTGCGCGGGGTGGCGGGGTGGCCGTCCTCGGCCATCAGGGCGGTGGCGGCCAGGGCGGCCACGCAGGGCTGGCACACCGCCACCACGTTCACGCCGGGGCCGATGGCCGCCATGAACTGCATCATGTAGTCGATGTAGTCGTCCAGCCCGAACGCGCCGTGGCGCAGGCTCACGTCGCGGGCGTTGTGCCAGTCCGTGATGTACACGTCGTGGTCCTGCAAAAGGGTGCGCACCGTTTCGCGCAGCAGCGTGGCAAAGTGGCCCGACAGCGGCGCCACCAGCAGCACCGGCGGCTGGCCGCCGGCGCCGGCCTTGTGAAAGCGCAGCAGGGTGCCAAACGGCAGCGCCAGCACCTTCTGTTCGGTCACGGCGAAGGTCTCTTCACCCACGGTCACCGCGTCGATGCTGTAGGGCGGGCGCGTATGGGTCAGCCGCATGCGTGAAAACACTTCGCTGGCCGCGGCCATCTTGCGCAGCACCGAGCCCTCGGTCTGGCGCAGCCACAGCGCGGCGCCGCTGTGCTGGGCCAGCAGGCGCAGCGGCGACATCAGGTCGGACTGGGTTTGGTAGGCCTGGTAGAGCATGTTCTTCCTGATGGCAGGGGCTTTGGGCCCGGTAGCCGGTTTGCAGGCAAGTTATGGGCCAAAGCCATGCACCGCTCTGGCCCGCAACTTGCTCCATCCTGAAGCACACAGGAGATACGCATGGCCAAGCCCGTCCTCACCATCAGCAGCAAGAACTACGGCGCCTGGGCGCTGCGCGGCTGGCTCATGGCAAAGCTGGCCGGGCTGGATTTCACCGAAAAGGTGATTCCGCCCGACGATCCGGCCATGAAGGCCGAGATGCTGCTGCTGGCGCCGTCCATGCTGGTGCCCTCGCTGCAGCACGGCAGCGTCAAGGTGTGGGACACGCTGGCCATTGGCGAATACCTGAACGAAATCAAGCCCAAGGCCGGCCTGCTGCCGGCGGATGCCAAGGCGCGTGCGCACTGCCGTGCGATCTGCGGCGAGATGCATTCGGGCTTCTCGGCCCTGCGCGGCGCGCTGCCCATGAACATCAAGGCCCATTTCCCCGGCTTCAAGGTGTGGTCACGCGCGCAGGCCGACATCGACCGCGTGCTGGCCATCTGGAAGGAATGCCTGGCGGCCTACGGCGGCCCGTTCCTGTTCGGCAAGACGCCCACGCTGGCCGACGCGATGTATGCGCCGGTGGTCACACGCTTTCTGACCTACGACGTGCCGCTGGACAAGGTGAGCGTGGCCTACTGCAAGCGCATCATGGAGCTGCCCGCCATGAAGGAATGGGTGGCAGCAGCGAAGAAGGAACCCGACGAGATCGACGAGTTGGACGCCGAGTTTTAAGACAGCGTTGTCATTGCGGGCTTGACCCGCAATCCAGACTTGGGCACGCCATTGTGGACCGCCCCCGGATCAAGTCCGGGGCAGGCTCCTCAAGTCCGGGGTGACAAGTCATTTCCAGGGGGTCGGTTCAGGGATCGGGCACACAGGCTCCACGTCCACCGTCTTGAAATCCGCGGGGCTCACGATCTCCAGGTATTCCATGTCGGGCGAATAGTCAAACAGGTAGTGGCGGATGCCTGGGCGCTGGTGCACCACGTCGCCGGCTTCCACCAGCGTCACCTTGTCCTCGTACATGAACTTGGCCCAGCCCCTGGTCATGATGACGATCTGGAAGTCCGCCTCATGCCGGTGCCAGCCCGTGCCCGCTTCCGGTGCCATGTTGGCCTTGACCAAGTGGGCGATGACCTTGCCATTCGTGGCCTCGGCCACGCCCAGGTCGCGGTACAGGAAGAAATCACGCAGGCCGCCCGAGACGAACTCGGTGTCGCCGGGCTTGACGTGGGAGAACTTGGTTTGGGTGCGGTCCAGCATGGGGCTTCTCCTTGCGGTGGGGGTGGATGCTGCGGTGCAGCACCCAAGCATGAAGCGTTCCCGCGCCAAAGGGGCGCGGTGCACCGGTCTGGGATAATCGCGGCCCATGAGCGGCAACACCTTCGGCACCCTTTTCGCAGTCACCAATTTCGGTGAATCCCACGGCCCGGCCATTGGCTGCGTGATCGACGGCTGCCCGCCCGGCATGGCCCTGAGCGAGGCCGACATCCAGGGCGACCTGGACCGCCGCCGCCCCGGCACCAGCCGCCACGTGACCCAGCGCAACGAGCCCGACACGGTCGAGATCCTGTCCGGCGTGTACGAGGGCAAGACCACCGGCACGCCCATCTGCCTGCTGATCCGCAACACCGACCAGCGCAGCAAGGACTATTCCGACATCATCCAGACCTTCCGCCCTGGCCATGCCGACTACACCTACCTGCAGAAGTACGGCCTGCGCGATCCGCGCGGCGGCGGCCGTTCGTCGGCCCGCCTGACGGCGCCCATGGTGGCCGCCGGTGCCGTGGCCAAGAAGTGGCTGAAGGAAAAATACGGCACCACCTTTCGCGGCTGCATGGCGCAGATCGGCGAGGTCAGCATCCCGTTCGAGAGCTGGGACCATGTGCCCAACAACCCGTTCTTTGCCCCCATGGCCGACGTGAGCCACCTGGAGGCCTACATGGACAGCCTGCGCAAGGCGGGTGATTCCTGCGGCGCGCGCGTGCGCGTGACGGCCAGCAACGTGCCGGTGGGCCTGGGCGAGCCCCTGTTCGACAAGCTGGACGCCGACATTGCCTACGCCATGATGGGCATCAACGCCGTCAAGGGCGTGGAGATCGGCGCCGGCTTTGGCAGCATTACCCAGCGCGGCACCACGCATGGCGATTCGCTGTCGCCCCAGGGCTTTCGCACCAACAACGCCGGCGGCGTGCTGGGCGGCATCAGCACCGGGCAGGACATTGACGTGGCCATCGCCATCAAGCCCACCAGCTCCATCATCAGCCCGCGCGAGACCATCAACATCAAGGGTGAATCGACCGAAGTCATCACCAAGGGCCGCCACGACCCCTGCGTGGGCATCCGCGCCACGCCGATTGCCGAGGCCATGCTGGCCCTGGTGCTGATGGAGCACGCGCTGCGCCAGCGCGCGCAGAACGGCGACGTGACCCCGCCCGTGCCGGTGCTTCAGGCGTCGTTTCTTTAAGTGGCCCTGTCAGTGAGTGAAGCCGCGGCGCAGCGCCGCCAGCTGGTGCCGTTTGCCGCGTTGTCGGCCACGTATTTCGCCCATATCGGTTTCTTCAACCCGTACCTGCCGCTGTGGCTGAAGGACCTGGGCTTGCCCATCGTGGTGATCAGCCTGCTGACCTCGGTGCAGAGTTTCACGCGCGTGTTTGCACCCTATGCCTGGGGCGCCCTGAGCGACCACACCGGCGAGCGCGTGCGCCTGCTGCGTATCAGCGCGGCGGTGGCGCTGCTGTCATCGGCCGGGCTGTGGTTCAACGGCGGCGCGTGGTGGATCGGCATCGTGCTGCTGGTGCTGTTCACCCACACCAGCTCCATGATGTCGCTGACAGAGGCGGCCATGGCCCACCTGGTGGCGGGCGACTGGGGCCGCTACGGCCGTATCCGCCTGTGGGGCTCGGCGGGCTTCATGCTCACCGTGTTTGCCGCTGGCGCCTGGTTTGAACGCCACGGTATGAAAGACTTCCCGGCGTGGACGGCCGTCACGCTGGGCGGCGTGCTGCTGTGCACCTGGTGGCTGCCTGACGTGCGCGAAAAACACGCCCATGCCGATGTGGTGAAGGAGCCCATTGGCCCGGTGCTGCGCCAGCCGGTGGTGCGCTGGTTCTTTGCGTCGCTGCTGTTCCATGTGATGGCGCATTTTTCGATCTACGGCTTCCTGTCGCTGTACCTGGATTCGCTGGGCTACAGCAAGGCCATGATCGGCACGTTGTGGGCGGTGTCGGTGCTGGTGGAGATCGCCTGGTTCTTTGCGCAGGGGCGGCTGATCGGCGCCCTGAGCATGACGCGCTGGCTGGTGGTGTGCGGTGCAGCTACCGTGGCGCGCATGGCGCTGACCGGCGGCCTGGGCGACTGGCTTCTGGCGCTGTTTGTGGCGCAGGTGCTGCATGCGCTGACCTTTGCCAGCCACCACACGGCCTGCATCGCCATGGTGAGCCACCATTTCCCGGGGCGCCTGCGCGGGCGCGGGCAGGCGCTGTTCACCGTCATCGGCTATGGCTGCGGCGGCGTGGCCGGCGTGCTGGCCGGCGGCGCCGTGGTGTCACGGTTTGGCTTTGAGCTGATGTACGGCGCGGCCATGGTGCTGGCGTTGCTGGGCACGCTGTGCGCGTGGCGCACGCACCGGCTGGAGCACGCCTAACGCAGCGGCGTGGCAGGGGTGGCGGCCATGCGCACGGGTTTGCTGCTCAGTTCGGTCTTGTACAGCACGGTGCCCACGGCCGCGACGGCGCAGCAGATCGTGCCAAACAGCAGTACCCAGGGCCAGCGGGAGCTGCGCTCGGGCAGCTCGGGCAGCGGGGCAGGGCGGCTCAGGCGGCCGGCGGGGCGCAGCGCCGGGTCGGCGGGTGCTTCCTTGCGGGCAATCCACTGGTCGTGCTGCTCGCGTTGCGCCGGGTCCGACAGCACCTCATACGCCTTGTTGAGGTTGGCCATGACGCGCGGCGCAAAGCGGTTGTCGGGGGATTTGTCGGGGTGGTAGCGCTGGGCCATGCGACGGTACGCCACGCGGATGTCCCCCGCGGGTGCGTCGCGCGCAACCTGCAGGATGTCGTAGTACGAAGGGACGGACGTTCGCATTCAGGTGTTTTTGGCCGTGGGCCCGCGCGGATTCTATGTGAAGCGCTATCAAAATCAAAGCGCTGGTGTTGCGCCGGCGCTGCGCCTGGCGCGGCCTGATGGTTTCGCAGGTCTGTACGAGCGTTCAGCGGCAGGCGGATGGAACATGAAGCTCCCGAATATCAAGCTCCCGTTGGTCGATGGTTATAGTCAGACACTAGGCATTGGGTTTCCAACCAGGGGCGAGCGGGGCCCGGTCTGGCGCCCTGACACGCATCAGCCTTTACCAATGACATGGCCAAGAAAAAACGGACCACACCGCAAAATGCGACGGGTACAAGCAACGTAAGTCCCGCAGCCCCCGGCACCCCGCAGCCGCAGCAGGTCCTTGCGCCGCCGCCGCAAGCGGCCCTTTGGGACCGGACGGTCATGGTTCTCGCGCTCACCGTCCTGATTGCGCCGGCCGTGGGCGTTCCGCACGATGAGATGGTGCCCGATACACTGAAGTCGATTGTCGTGGCGCTTGGGGTGCTGGCCGCCGCCCTGGTGTTTTTCTGGCAACGGCGTGACCGGCGGGACAGCCTGCGCTGGCATGCGCTGATGTGGCTGCCCCTCGCGTTGATGGTGTATGCCCTGGGCAGCATGGCGTGGTCACACACCTACCTGGGCGCAGTGGAGGCGATACGCTGGTTCATCTTCAGCGTCCTGCTGTGGCTGGGTCTCAACACCCTGACGCGTGGCAGAACGATGCTTCTGGCATGGGGCGTTCATGGGGGCGTCGTGCTGGCCGGGGTGTGGGCGGCATTGCAGTTCTGGATGGATCTCAGGTACATCCCACAGGGGCCCAATCCTGCTTCTACTTTTGCCAACCGGAACTTCTATGCCGAATTTGCAGCGTGCACCATTCCCTTCAGTGCACTTTTGCTGGCACGCGCGCGCGGCATAGGCCAGATCGCGCTGCTTGCCACGACGTCGGCATTTGTCATCGTCACGATCATGATGACGGGTACACGCAGTGCCCTGGTGGCAATGTGGGTCCAGTTGCTGCTGGTTCTGCCGGTTGTTGGCGTTCTGTATCGCCGACAGTTTGAGTTCAATCGGTGGAGTGCCCTCCAGCGGATCATGGCCATTGGCCTGTTACTGGCAACAATTGCGGGCTTGGGGATGATCCCACCGGCAATGCCAGGCTCATCGAAGAGCATCGCGCTGACGCACGGGGCCTGACCGCGCTGGAGCGCGGCTTCAAGCGAACTGCCAGCATCACCGTGGCCGATGGCTCCCTGGGTGTTCGCTTCATGATGTGGCGGGCCACCAGCCGGATCATCCAGGCGCGGCCATTGTCCGGCGTGGGCGCAGGCGCGTGGGAGGTGAATGTCCCGCTGTACACGACCGAGCGCGCCCTTGTCGAAACAGACTACGACTACGTTCACAACGAGTTCCTCCAGCTTCTGGCCGAGTATGGCCTGACGGGCTGGATATTCCTGATGTTGTTGATGGCTTACTTGCTCAGAGCCACGTGGCAGACGTTGCGCGATACGTCGGCGCAAGGACAGTCTGAGGCGCCGTTGCGAGCCGTTGCGTTGACCGCACTGCTGGCGCTGTTCATTGTCAGCAACGCCGGCTTCCCGTGGCGGCTGGCCAGCACCTGTGCGTTGTTCGCCTTGTGTCTGGCCATCCTCGCCGCGTCGGACGCGCAACGGGGGGATCGTGGCTTCACCACCGCAATGCGCCTGGGCTGGCGCCCTGCGTTCTCGCAAGGGCTGGCCGTGGCCAGCATCGGCTGCCTGGCGTTGGCGGGCTACATTGCGAAGCAGGCTATTGAATGCGAGAGCAGGATTGTCAGGGCCTACAAGATCGCACTCGCGATTTCGCAGTCGGGCGACCACCAGAACCCCGCCTGGGCGCAGCACAAGGCCGATGCGGTACGCCTGGTCAGGGAAGGCATTGACATCAACCCGCACTACCGCAAGCTCACGCCCAGGGTGGCCGATGAAATGGCCAGGTGGGGCGACTGGAAGAACGCCACCTGGGTCTGGGAGACGGTGGCGGCCTCGCGGCCGTATGTGGTGGTCATCATGACCAATATCGCTCGCGGCCATGCGCTGGCGGGCAACATGGACAAGGCGCTTGAATACGTTGGCCGCGCGAGGAAAGTCCAGCCCGCCGTCCTTTCGGCGCGCTCACTGGAAGTCGTCCTGCTCAGTCGAAACGGACAGGAGCCGAAGGCGCTGATGCTGGCGCGCGAAGCACTGGCCGAGAACTCCTACGACTACGACCTGGTCAACGCGGCATTTGTTCTGGGCTGGCGTGGCGGCGATTTTGAGCTGGCGCGAAAGGCGATGGACCTGCGCATGAAGGACTGGCCTGCAAGCCGGGCTGACGGCTACGCCCAGCTTGGCAACATGTACCTCACCGAGAAAAGGCCGGACAAGGCGCTGGAGTCATTCAGGCAGGCAGTGCAGCTGACGCCTGAGGCGCAGCGAAAGGCGCTGCTGCCGCAAATTCCACAGGCTTACTGGCCCCAGGCCGGCCTTGTCAGGTAGGGCGCGACAGGGCTGCTGCCCAGGCGCAAGCCGTGGATGCAGCTTGCCTGGCGCGGCCTCAGGGCTCGGGCGGCGCGCCGCGAAACGGGTTGAAGCCGGTGATCAGCGCTGTAGCGCCCAGCACCAGCAGGCAGCCCGGCAGCATGCCGGCCGTGATGGGCTCGCCCAGGAACAGGCCGCCCCAGGTCACCCCAAACAGCGGGATCATGAAGGCCGACGAGGTAGCCGCGCTGGCGGTGATCTCGCGCATCAGCCGCATGCTGATCCAGTACATCAGGCCCGAGGTGATGCAGCCCAGCGTGCCCACGGCCAGCAGCACGCCAGGGCTGAATGCCATCGCCGGTGCCGATGCGCCCATGGGCAGCAGCAGCACGCCGGCGGCAGCCACGTGCACGGCCGCCGACGCGGGCAGCGGCTCATGGACCAGCGTGGCGCGCTTCATGAAGATCGCGCCCAGGCCATAGGCCGCTGCCGCCACCGTGCAGGCCAGCGCGGCCAGCACCACCGTGCCGGTGACGGCCACCGGGCCGAGCTGTACCAGCAGCGCCACCCCTGCAAAGCCCAATGCGCACCCCGCCAGGCGGCGCGCCGTCAGACGCTCTTCGCCCATGGCGGCGGCGCCCAGGATGCCGAACAGCGGCGCCGTGGCGTTGAGCACGGCCGAATAGCCCGCAGGCAGCACCAGCCCGGCCCAGTTGAACAGCACAAACGGCGCCACCACGGTCAGTACCGCCGTGGCCGTGAGCGCAGGCCAGGCCGCGCGCGCGGGCCAGCGGTGGTGCAGCATGCGCATGAGCGCGGCCAGCACCAGCGCCGCCAGGATGCAGCGGATGCCGGCCAGGCCAAACGGCCCGAGCGCGGGGCTGGCAACGCGGATGAGCGGGAACGAGGCACCCCACAGGGCCGACATGGCGATGAGTTGCGTGAAGTGGCGTGTTTTCATGGAGGGCACTGCATTCTGGCGGGCAACGCGGGAAACTCGCGGCACAATGCGCGCAGAGGTGACACAGGTAGGAAAAAGGATTCATGCCGCAACTGAACTTCGTCAAGCAGGGCCAGGGCCCGCTGGTGGTCCTGAGCCATGCGCTGGGCTGCGACCTGACCATGTGGGACGGCGTGGCGCAGCTGCTGGCGCGCCGCTACACCGTGCTGCGCTATGACCACCGCGGCCACGGCGGCTCGGCCGGCGTGGGCGGGCCCTACACCATGGAGGTGTTTGCCGACGATGCGGCCAGCCTGATCGAGGCGCACAGCAACAGCCCGGTGACCTTCATTGGCCTGGTGATGGGCGGCATGACGGGCCAGCAACTGGCCGTGCGCTATCCGCACCTGGTGCGCAGCATCGTGATGGCCAACAGCGCCAGCTACTTTGACGACAGCATCCGCGCGCGGCTCACGCAGCGCATCCAGCTGGCGCTGGCCCAGGGCATGGACGCCGTGGCCGACGAGGCCATGCACCGCTGGTTCAGCCCTGCGTTCCTGGCCGACCCGCAGGGCGCAGCCCGTGCGGCCGCGCTGCGTGCGCAACTGGCCGCCATGGACCCGCACGTGTACGCCGCCAGCTGCGAAGCGATGATGGAGGTGGACTTCGGCAGCACCAATGCGCTGATCGCCTGCCCTACGCTGGTCATCTCGGGCACGCAGGACGACGCTATTTCAGCCAACACCGCCGAGGTCCTGTGCCGCAGCATTTCGGGTGCCGAGCTGCGCACCCTGCCCACGGGGCGCATGAGCGCCGTGGAACAACCCGCAGCCTTTGCCAACCTTGTTCACGAGTTTCTTCGAACCACATGAAAACCGCTGTCATCCTGAATGGTCCCAACCTCAACCTGCTGGGCACGCGCGAGCCCGCCGTCTATGGCGCCCAGACCCTCGCCGACGTGGAAAAGCTCTGCGCCGACGCCTGCGCCGTGCATGGCTTCAAGCTGGACTTCCGCCAGACCAACCACGAGGGCGTGCTGGTGGACTGGCTGCAGGAGGCCGGGCGCAACCAGGCCGCGGGCAGCGTGGCCGGCGTGGTGCTGAACGCAGGCGCCTACACCCACACCAGCGTGGCGCTGCATGACGCCATCAAGGGCGCGGGCGTGACGCTGATCGAGCTGCACATCAGCAACGTGCATGCGCGCGAGGCCTTTCGCCACCACAGCTACATCTCGCCGGCGGCCAAGGCCGTGATGGCGGGCTTTGGCGTGCAGGGCTATCCGCTGGCGATTGCGGGGCTGGCGGCGCTGGCGGCAGTGCACAGCGACCGATGAATACGCTGCCCCCGTCCGGGCCGCGCGCGCTGTTGGGCCTGATCGGCTCGGGCATCCAGCGCTCGCTCACGCCTGCCATGCATGAAGAAGAGGCACGCCACCACGGCCTGCGCCTGCACTACCAGCTCATTGACCTGGACACCACGCGCAGCACGGTGGATGCCTTGCCTGGCCTGATCCAGGCCGCGCGCACCATGGGGTTTGCCGGGCTCAACATCACCTATCCCTGCAAGCAGGCGGTGATCCCGCTGCTGGACGGCCTGTCCGCTGAAGCCCGGGCCATGGGTGCGGTGAACACCGTGGTGAATGAAGACGGCCGGCTGGTGGGGCACAACACCGATGGCGCGGGCTGGCTGTGGGGGTTTCAGAAGACCCTGCCGCAGGCTGATGTAGGCCACGTGGTGCTGCTGGGCGCGGGCGGCGCGGGTTGTGCCATTGCGCACGCCGCGCAGCGCCTGGGCGTGCGCCGCCTGACCATTGTGGACAGTGATCTGCCACGGGCCCAGGCGCTGTGCGACAGTCTCACGCAGCTTTACGCAGGCACGCGCATGGACGCCGCCGCCGACCCGGGCGAGGCCATGGCCAGCGCCACCGGCCTGATCCACGCCACGCCCACGGGCATGGACAAGCTGCCGGGCCTGCCGCTGGCGCAGGCGCTGCTGCACCCGGGGCTGTGGGTGTCCGAGGTCGTTTACTTCCCCCTGGAAACGGCGCTGCTCAAGGCTGCACGCGCGCGCGGCTGCGCCACGGTGGATGGCGGCACCATGGCGGCCGGCCAGGCCATTGGCGCTTTCAGCCTGTTCACCGGCCTTGCGCCCGACGCCGCGCGCATGGAAGCCCACCTGCGCGGGCTGCTGGCCCAACGCACGGCCTGAGGCCGTGCAAGCGAAGAGCCTGAAAAGCCCATAGCATTGGGCCTTGTATCCCTGCAAGGTCATGCCATGGCAACCCCCCTGAAGATTGATTTCGTGTCCGATGTGTCGTGCCCCTGGTGCGCCATCGGCCTGAGTGCGCTGGAGCAGGCGCTGGACCGCGTGAAAGGCGAGGTGCAGGCGCAGCTGCACTTCCAGCCGTTCGAGCTGAACCCGCAGATGGGCCCGGACGGCCAGGATGTGGCTGAGCACCTGACGCAGAAATACGGCTCCACGCCGGCGCAGCAGGAACAGATCCGCAACACCATCCGTGAACGCGGCGCGGCCGTGGGCTTTGAATTCCGCCGCGAAGGGCGCGGGCGCATCTGGAATACCTTTGACGCCCACCGCCTGCTGCACTGGGCCGGGCTGGAAGATCCCGCCAGACAGCATGCGCTGAAAAAGGCGCTGCTGGTGGCCCACCACGGCCGCGGCGAAAGCCCGGCGGCGGTGGAGGTGCTGGTGGCCGCCGCGCAAGCCGCCGGGCTGGACGCGGCACGCGCGCGTGCCATCCTGGCCAGCGATGAATACGCCGCCGAGGTGCGCGCCCAGGAGCAGTACTACACCAGCGCGGGCATCCATTCGGTGCCGGCCGTCATCTTCAATGACAAGCACCTGGTGTCCGGCGGCCAGCCGGTGGAGGTGTTCGAGCAGGCCATCCGCCAGATTGCCGCGGGCGCGGCGGGTTGATGGCGCCGCAGGACATTGCCCGCCTGCAATCGCAGGCCGAGCGCATCACCACCCCCTGCGGCGCAGGGCATATGGTCTGGCATGCCTGGGGCAGCGGGCGGCCGCTGGTGCTGCTGCATGGCGGCAGCGGCAGCTGGACGCACTGGCTGCGCAACATCGAGCCCCTGGTGGCGGTCGGGCGCCGCGTGATCGCGGCGGACCTGCCGGGCTTTGGTGATTCGGCCGTTCCCGCCACGGGCAGCGACGCCGACGCATTGCCCGAGCCGCTGCAAGCGGGGCTGGCGCACATCGTGGGTGACGCGGCGGTGGACGTGGCGGGCTTTTCGTTTGGCGGCATGACCGCCGGCCTGTGGGCGCAGCGCTTTCCCGCGCGGGTGGCGCGGCTGGTGGTGGTGGGGGCCCCGGGCCTGGGCCTGTTTGCGCAACGCCCGGTGGACCTGTCCCCCTGGCGGCACCTGGACGACGAAGCGCAGCGCGACGCCGTGCACCGCGCCAACCTGGCCGCGCTGATGCTGCACGACCCGCAGGCCATTGACGCCACGGCACTGGCGCTGCACAAGGCCAATGTGGTGCGCGACCGCATGAAAGGCCGCAGCCTGGCCCGCACCGACGCGCTGGCGCGTGCCTTGCAGCAGGCGCTGTGCCCGGTGTGGGCCATCTATGGCGAGCAGGACGCGCTGTACCGCGGCCGCATGGACGAGGTACGCGCGCGGCTGCAAACCGCGCGCGATTTCCGGGGCATGACGGTGGTGCCCGGCGCGGGGCATTGGGTGCAGTACGAGCGACCCGAGGCGTTCAACGCCGCGCTGCTGGCGGTGCTGGACTGAGCGCCTCTCGGCGTTAGCCCGCGTAGTCCGCCACCGGCACGCAGCTGCAAAACAGGTTGCGGTCGCCGTACACGTTGTCCAGCCGGCCCACCGGCGCCCAGTATTTGGCGTGGTGCTTCGCGTCCAGCGTGGCCGCGGCCACCTGGCGTGAGTAGGCGTGCGTCCATTCATCGGCCATCAGCGCCTGCGCGGTGTGCGGTGCGTGCTTGAGCGGGTTGTCGTCCTGCGGCCATTCGCCGCTTTCAACGCGGCGGATTTCCGCGCGGATGGCGATCATCGCGTCAATGAAGCGGTCGATCTCTTCCAGCGTCTCGCTTTCGGTCGGCTCCACCATCAGCGTGCCCGCCACGGGGAAGCTCAGCGTCGGCGCATGGAAGCCGTAGTCGATCAGGCGCTTGGCCACGTCTTCGGCGGTGACGCCGCTGGTTTCCTTCAGCGGGCGCAGGTCCAGGATGCACTCATGTGCCACATGCCCGTTGTCGCTGGCGTACAGCGTGGGGTAGTGGTCCTTCAGGCGTGCGCTGATGTAGTTGGCGCTCAGGATGGCCACTTCGGTGGCCTGCTGCAGGCCCTCGGCGCCCATCATGCGGCAGTACATCCAGCTGATCGGCAGCACGGCAGCGTTACCCAAGGGGGCTGCGGATACGGCGCCGACGCCGTTGACCGGGATGCCACCGGTGGCATGGCCGGGCAAAAACGGAACCAGGTCCGCCACCACGCACACCGGGCCGACGCCTGGGCCGCCACCGCCGTGCGGGATGCAGAAGGTCTTGTGCAGGTTAAGGTGGCTCACGTCGCCGCCGAACTCGCCGGGCGCGGCCACGCCGACCAGCGCGTTCATGTTGGCGCCGTCCACGTACACACGGCCGCCATGCTGGTGCACCAGCGCGCACAGCTCCTTCACATGGGTCTCGAACACGCCGTGGGTGCTGGGGTAGGTGATCATCACCGCGGCCAGGTTGGCGCTGTGCTTTTCACACTGGGCCCGCAGGTCGGCCATGTCCACGTTGCCGTTGTCGTCGCATTTGGTCACCACCACCTGCATGCCCACCATCTGCGCGCTGGCCGGGTTGGTGCCATGGGCCGACGAGGGGATCAGGCAGATGTTGCGGTTGCCTTGGCCCCGGCTCGCGTGGTACGCCTTGATGACCAGCAGGCCTGCGTATTCACCCTGGCTGCCCGCGTTGGGCTGCAGGCTGATGCCGGCGTAGCCCGTGGCCTGGCACAGCCAGGCGCGAAGCTGTGCGTCCAGCTGGGCATAGCCCTGCAGCTGGTCGGCGGGCGCGAACGGATGCACGTTGGCGAATTCCGGCCAGGTGATGGGAATCATCTCGCTGGTGGCATTGAGCTTCATGGTGCAGCTGCCCAGCGGGATCATGCTGCGGTCCAGGGCCAGGTCCTTGTCGGACAGCGCGCGGATGTAGCGCAGCATGCCGGTTTCGCTGTGGTGCGTGTTGAACACCGGGTGCGTGAGGAACGTACTGGTGCGGCGCAACTCTGTGGGAATCATGGGCTCGATGCCCTTTTCAAATTCGGCGAACGAGGGCAGGGCCTGGCCGTCCTTGGCAAAGATCTTCCACAGCAGCTCCACGTCAGCGCGGGTGGTGGTCTCGTCCAGCGACAGCGTGATGTATTCGCCAAAGTAGCGGCGCAGGTTGGCGCCCAGCGATACCGCGCGGTCCATGAAGCCCTGCGTCGCGGCGCCGGTGTGCAGCGCCAGCGTGTCAAACGCGCTGTCCTGCTTGGGCGCATGGCCCAGTGCAGCCAGGCCGCGCGCCAGGATGGCGGTGTAGCTGGCCACGCGCTGCGCAATGCGCTTCAGGCCCTGCGGGCCGTGGTACACGGCATACATGCTGGCCACCACGGCCGGCAGCACCTGCGCGGTGCAGATGTTGGACGTGGCCTTTTCACGGCGGATGTGCTGCTCGCGCGTTTGCAGCGCCAGGCGGTAGGCCGGGTTGCCGTGCGCGTCCACGCTCACGCCCACCAGGCGTCCGGGCATGGACCGCTTGAATTCGTCGCGGCAGGCCAGGTAGGCCGCATGCGGGCCGCCCGCGCCCATGGGCATGCCAAAGCGCTGCGTGGTGCCCACCACGATGTCGGCGCCCCATTCACCGGGCGGCACCAGCAGCGTGAGCGCCAGCAAGTCGGCGCACACGATCAGCGCGGCCTGCCGCGCGTGCACGCGGTCGGCGTCGGCGCGCAGGTCGTCAATGCGCCCGCTGGTGGTGGGGTAGGCGGCCAGCACGGCGAAGTAGTCGCCGTCCAGCAGCGTGTTCCATTCAGGCCCTGAATTGGCCAGCACCACCTCGATGTCCAGCGGCGCGGCGCGCGTTTGCACCACCTCGATGACCTGCGGGTGGCAGTCGCCCGCCACCACGATGCGCCGGCTCTTGCTCTTGACGCTGCGCATGGCCAGCGTCATGGCCTCGGCGGCCGACGTGGCCTCGTCCAGCATGGACGCGTTGGCCATCGGCATGCCCGTCAGGTCGCAGACCATGGTCTGGAAGTTGACCAGCGCTTCCATGCGGCCCTGCGAGATTTCGGCCTGGTAGGGCGTGTAGGCGGTGTACCAGGCGGGGTTTTCCAGGATGTTGCGCAGGATCACGCCGGGCGTGTGCGTGCCGTAATAGCCCTGGCCGATGAAGCTCTTGAGCACCTGGTTCTGCTGCGCCATGGCTTTCAGTTCGGCCAGCGCGGCGGCCTCGGTCACCGGGGCGGGCAGCTTCATGGCGGCGCTGCGGGCAATGCTGCGTGGCACGATGCTGTCAATCAGCGCGCGGCGCGAGGCCTCGCCGATCACCGACAGCATGTGCGCCTCGCCGGCGGCATCAATGCCGATGTGGCGGGGAATGAATTCGGAGGGATTTTCAAGCTCGCCCAGAGGGCGTGCGGATTGCATCAGCATGGTGGTGTTCCTGGGCGTTGTCATTGCGGACCTGATCCGCAATCCATGGATCCCGGGTCAAGCCCGGGATGAGACGAATGATCAGGCGTTGGCCGAAAAGGCGGTGTAGCTGGTTTCGTCCATCAGCGCGGCCAGCTGCGACGCATCCGACAACTTGACCTTGAAGAACCAGCCCGCGCCCAGCGGGTCGGTATTGGCCAGCGACGGGTCGGCGCGCAGGGCTTCGTTCACCTCGGTCACTTCGCCGCTCACCGGCATGTACACATCGGCGGCGGCCTTCACCGACTCCACCACGCCCGCGGTTTCCTTCTGGGCATAGGCCTTGCCCACCTCGGGCAGGTCCACAAACACCACGTCACCTAAAGCGTCCTGCGCATGGTGTGTGATGCCGACGATGGCGGTGTCGCCTTCAACCTTCAGCCATTCGTGATCTTCGGTGTACTTGATGCTCATGAGGTTCTCCTAATGGGGGTCAGATTCCAGTTAATTGCCGCGGAAATAACGGGCGGGTGTGAAGGGCATGGCAGCCACTTCCATCGGCACGGCCTTGCCGCGCACGATGGCGTTCACGCGCGTGCCGATGGCTGTGTATTCGGTACCCACATAGCCCATGGCCACGGGTTTGTCCACGCTCGGACCCAGCAGGCCGCTGGTCACTTCGCCGATGCGCTGGCCAGCGGTGTTCTGCAGTTCGGTCTGGTCGCGCACGGGCACGCGCTCCAGCGCCACCAGGCCCACGCGTTTGCGCACCAGTCCCTCGCCAGCCAGTTGGGCCAGCACGCGGTCCGCGCCGGGAAAGCCGCCCGCGCGCTCGCCGCCGGCCCGCCGTACCTTCTGGATGGCCCAGGTCAGCGCGGCCTCCACGGGCGTGGTGGTGGTGTCGATGTCGTTGCCGTACAGGCACAGGCCGGCCTCCAGCCGCAGCGAATTGCGCGCCCCCAGGCCAATCGGCTTGACCTCGGGCTGGGCCAGCAGGGCGCGGGCAAAAGGCTCGGCATGCGCGGGCGGGATGGAGATTTCAAAGCCGTCTTCACCGGTGTAGCCGCTGCGCGTGATGTACAGGTCGGCGCCTTCCCAGATGTAGTGGCCGCCGGTCATGAAGACCAGCTTGTCCAGCCCGGTCAGAAGCCGCGACAGGGCGGTGATCGCCTGCGGCCCCTGCAGCGCCAGCAGGGCCTGGTCGGGCATGGGCAGCACGGCGCAACGGGCGCCGATTTTTTCCTGGATGTGGGCAATGTCGCCGGCCCTGCACGCGCCGTTGACGATGACGAACAGGTCCGTGCCGCGGTTGACGAACATCAGGTCGTCCATGATGGTGCCCTGGTCGGTCAGCAGCAGGCCGTAGCGCTGCTTGCCCTCGGCCAGGCCGATCACATCCACCGGCATCAGCGTCTCGAAGGCCGCTGCGGCGCCGTCGCCCACCAGGCGCAGCTGGCCCATGTGGGAGACGTCAAACAGGCCGGCGGCGCGGCGGGTGTGGTGGTGTTCGGCCATCAGGCCGGCGGGGTATTGCACGGGCATGGAATAGCCGGCAAACGGCACCATGCGGGCGCCCAGCTCCAGGTGCAGCGCGTGCAGCGGGGTGGTGAGCAGTGTTTCGGTGGAAGCGGACACGCGGCGTTTCTCCGGGGCAAACTTTGGAACCACAACGTTGCCCGCGAAAGGCGCCGCCGTGGGCTGCCCCTGCTGTCCGCTTTACCTGAGAGATTCACGCCGGACGATGCGGCGCTTGCTCCTTCGGTGGGCCACCACGCGGGTGGCCTCTCTCCAGCAAGGAAACACCCCTTGCGGGGTGCTTTGCCAGTCCTTTTGCCTGAGCGTTCGGGGTGTCCCTGCGCCTTCGGCGGCTTCCTCGGAAGAAGCTCTCTCCTGACGGACGGGATTCTACTCCCGCGATCAGGCTACTTCGCGTAGACCAGGTCCCTGAGCGTCAGCGAAAGGCCCGGCACGTAGGTAATCACCATCAGGCACGCCAGGATCACCAGCACGAACGGGATCAGGTGCCCGATGATGCGGTCCAGCGATATGCGCGCCACCGTGCAGGCCGCGAACAGGTTCACGCCAAAGGGCGGCGTGATCATGCCCAGGGCCAGGTTCACCACCATGATGAGGCCAAAGTGCACCGGGTCGATGCCAAAGTGCATGGCCACCGGCGCCAGGATGGGCGCCAGCACGATGATGGCGGCGCTGGTCTCGATGAACATGCCGATGACGAACAGCGCCGCGTTCACGCCCAGCAGGAACAGCGCCGGGCTTTGCAGCACGGCTTCCAGCCAGCGGCCGATCGCGTCGGGCACGCCCGCGCGCGTGATCAGGAACGCAAACAGACCGGCGTTGGCAATGATGAACATGATCACGGCCGAGCTGATGACCGACTTGCGCAGGATGGCGTACAGGTCACGCACCTTGATTTCGCGGTAGATCACCATGCCCACGATCAGTGCATAGGCTACGGCGGCGGCCGATGCCTCGGTGGGCGTGAACACACCGCCATAGATGCCGCCCAGGATGATGACCGGCATCAGCAGCGCCCAGCCGGCCTGCAGCGTGGCCCGGCCCACGCCCATGCGGCCCTCGCCGTCGTTCTTGCCCCAGCCCTTGATGCGGCAGTAGATGTGCACGAACACCATCAGCGCCAGGCCGATCAGGATGCCGGGGCCGAAGCCCGCGATGAACAGCTCGCCAATCGACACCTCGGCGCTCACGCCGTACAGGATCATCGGGATGCTGGGCGGGATGATCACGCCCAGCTCGGCCGACGTGGCCTGCAGCGCCGCTGCGTAGCTGGTGGGGTAGCCGTGCTTGATGAGCGCCGGGATCAGGATGGCACCAATGGCAAACGTGGTGGCCACGGAGGAGCCCGACACCGCCGCAAAGATCATGCAGGTCAGCACGCAGGTCATGGGCAGGCCGCCCTGCACGCCACCGACCAGCGACTTGGCAAACTCCACCAGCCGGCGCGAGATGCCGCCGGTTTCCATCAGGTTGCCCGCCAGGATGAAGAACGGGATGGCCGCCAGCGGAAACTTGTTGATGGAGTTGAACATCTCCTTGACGGAGATCAGCATGTTGGCGTTGGCCACCTGGATGCCCAGCACCGACGCCAGCCCGATGGACACGGCGACCGACACGGTGAGTGCAAAGCACAGCACCATGGTTGTAATCATCACGGGGGTCATTGGGCGGTTTCCAGTTCCATGCGCTGGGGGTCCAGCAGGTTGCCAACGATGCCCAGAACGCAGAACAGCCCGCCCACGGGCATGGCCAGGTAGGCCCAGAACATCGACACGCCCTCCAGCCCGATCATGGTCTGCACCGAGCCGCGGTTGGCGTAGTCCCAGCCCCACCAGATGATGACGGCGATGAGCAGAAGTGCTGCTGCGCACACCACGAAGTCGAGCACGCGCTTGATCTTTGGCGGGCTCCAGCGGTACAGCACATCAACGCTGACCATGGCGCCCTGGCGGAAGGCGGCCGGGATGCCCAGGAACACCATCCAGATCAGGCTGAAGCGGATGATGACTTCGGTCCATTCCGCCGGCTCTGCCAGCACGAACCGCATGAAGATCTGGAACACGCCCAGAAAGGCTGCCAGCGCCAGCATGGCGCATGCGGTGATCATGGCCGCCGTGGTGGCCGTGCGCTCAAACCGCAGAAAAGCTTGTTTCATGAAATAGGTCTACCCTGCTTGCGTTCAAGTGACAAAAAAGCCCGCAGCCGCTGAAGCTGCGGGCATGGCCCTGCACAGGGCCCGCCGTACTTACTTGACGGCGCGGATCTTGTCGATGTTGGCCTTGCCAAACTGCTTTTCGAACTCGGCGTTCACCGGGGCCAGCGCCGCCACGAACTTGGCCTTGTCGACGTTGTCGATCACGGTCATGCCCTTGGAGCGCAGGTCGGCCACGCCCTTGGCGTCGTCTTCGTCCACGCGGGCACGGTTGGCCTTGGCGCCTTCCTTGGCGGCGTCCAGGAAGGCCTGCTTGTCGGCGGCGCTGAGCTTGTCAAACGCGGCCTTGTTCATCACGAAGATGCACGGCGAGTACACGTGGCCGGTCAGCGTCAGGTGCTTTTGCACCTGGTCGAACTTGGCCGAGATGATCACCGACAGCGGGTTTTCCTGGCCGTCCACGGTGCCTTGTTGCAGCGCGGTGAACACCTCAGGGAACGCCATCGGCGTGGTCACGATGCCAAAGCCCTTGTAGGCGGCGATATGCACCGGGTTTTCCATCGTGCGCATCTTCAGGCCCTTGAGGTCTTCAGGGGCCTTGACGTCGCGCTTGCTGTTGGTCATGTGGCGAAAGCCGTTTTCCGCCCAGGCCAGCGCCTTGAAGCCCTTGCTGTCGAACTTGGTCAGCAGGTCCTGGCCGATCGGGCCGTCCAGCACGGCGCGTGCATGGGCCTTGTCACGGAACAGGAAAGGCACGTCCAGGATTTTGGTTTCGGGCACGAAATTGGGCACCGGGCCGGTCGAGCTGAAGGCCAGCTCCTGGGTGCCCAGCTGCACGGCTTCGATGCTTTCGCGCTCACCGCCGAGCGAGCCGGAATAGAACGTCTGGATCTTGTAGCGGCCAGCGGTGCGCTTTTCGACTTCGCGTGCGAAGGTGTCAATGGCCACGCCCTGGTGGGAGTTCTGCGCCACCGAGATGCTGATGCGCATCGTCGTCTGGGCAGCGGCGCTGGCCACGAAGCCGGCGGCCAGGGTGAGGGCGAAAGCCAGTTTGGAAAATTTCATGTCTTTGTCTCCAGGATGAAAGGGATTGCGCGAATTCCGGATTCTGCCAGAACAAGCCAAAAGTTATCATACAACTTTTTGGTAGCCCCCCGCATGGCCAGGCTCAGCGCGCGCGCAGCTTGAGCAGCCGTTCGCGCGCCGAGCTGAGGTGCTCGCGCAGGGTGTACCAGCGGTCGGCAAAACGGTCGGGCAGGTCCATGTCGGCCACCTGCTTTTCCAGCTTGTCCAGCCGGGTGACCACCCAGCGCAGCGCGATCGGGTCGCCGGTGGCGATCTTGACCATGTCGGCTTCCAGGAACTTCAGTTCGCCATAAAAGTGCTGCAGCGCCGCGTTGACGCGCCATTCGATGAACACCGGCACGCGGCGCAGCAGCACCAGCGCCAGCGCCGACAGCGGCACCAGGGCGTACAGCACCAGCTCGGCCCACTGGGCCGCACGGTAGGGCAGCAGGGTCTCCAGCCAGGGGCGGATGCCCAGCGCATACTGCTGGGCCACGGGCGACAGCGGGAAGTCGCCGCCGCGCACCGACGGATACTGGCCCTGGCCTTCGAGGAAGCCGCCGGTGGAGTGCACCTCGTGGGCCACGTCCAGCAGCGTGCGTTGCAGGGCCGGGTGCAGGCCGGGGCGCACCAGCAGGTGGGTGAGGGTGGCCATGGCGGCCACATCGGTCGAGGGGATGTCGCTGCGCAGCTCGATCGAGCCCTGCGGTATCACCAGCGGGCGCAGCCGCGGCTCGCGCGCGGCCAGCGCCCCCGCGCGTTCCACCGTCACCAGCCGCACGCCGTCCATGCGCGCCAGCGCCGCGGCGGTGGATGATTCCCCGGTGGCCACATGCACCACCACGTCCACCCGGTCGTCGGCCAGCGCGGCAATGGCGGCGTCGCCCACCAGCGGCTCGAAGCGGACTTCCTCGGGCTTGATGCGCGCGTGCGCCAGCAGCATCTCGGCGGCCCGATGGTTGGACGAACCGGTGGCCGCCGCCGCGATGCGCAGCCCACGCATCTGTGCAATGCCCTGCACGCCGCCGCGCGCGAACACCCAGACGATTTCATGGCCCACGGCCGCCAGCCCCTGCACCGGCAGGCCCTGCTGGGCATACAGGCCCTGGGCCAGCGCCACGTCCACCGCGTCGGCCGGACGCGCCAGGCGGTCCAACGCGTCCTGCGGGCGCGGGTGGGTGATGATGTCCACCTGCACGCCCAGGCGCTCCAGCCGCGCGGCATACGACTGCGCCAGCCGCAGGTAGCTGCTGCCGGCCGGCCCGGTGGCCAGCACCACCCGCTGCGGCGGCAGCGGCTTCCAGACGACCGCGGCCCAGGCGCAGCCCAGCAGCAGGCCCGCCAGGATGGGCAGGTACATGAGCAGCCACCGGCGCCGGTAGAGAAACTGCAGCTTCATCGGCCCCTCAGGCTGTAGATGCGGTGGCGCACGAAGTCCACGTGCTGGTGCAGGGTGTACCAGCGCTGGGCCAGCTCGCGCGGCAGCGTCAGCGTGGAGATGGCCTTGTCCATGCGCGCCAGCCGGCCGTTCAGACGGCTCATGTCCATGTCGCTGAGGTTGTGGTTGGCCAGGTCGTTTTCGATGAATTTCAGCTCGCCGTACCAGCGCGTGACGCGGCTTTCGAGCTTCCAGCGCAGCCACGCCGGGATGAGCAGCGACAGCCACCAGGCCACCACCGCCAGCGGCACGCAGATGATCACCAGCCGCTCCACCACCTGCGCCCACCAGAAGGGCAGCATGCGCTCCAGCCAGCCCAGGCCATTGCCCATCACGTTGCGCGCCTCGGGCGCGGTGGGGAAGTCGCTGCGGCGCAGGGCGGGGAAATCACCCGTGCGGTGAAACGGTCCGCCCGGCCCCTGCACCTGCATGGCCGCGGCGGTCATGGCGCGCTTGAGCGCGGTGTCCAGGTCATGCCGCACCACCAGATGCGTGTGGGTGGTCAGCAGCGTCACGTCGCGCGGCGGCATGCCCGCGCCCAGGCTGTCCTGCGCCAGCAGGCGCGGCTCCAGGAAATGGTTGCGCTCGGCAATGGCCACGGTGCGCTGCAGCGCGGCCAGGTGCACGCCGGGCGTGCGCAGCAGCTTGCCCACCGCCGGCGCGTCGGCCGCGGCGACCATCAGCACGGCGTCCACCTCGTCGCGCGCCAGCGCGTCGGCCGCGCCCAGGCTGCTCAACGGTGACAGGCGCATTTCCTCGGGCTTGATGCGTTGCTGCTGCGTGAGCAGCTGCGCCATCACGCGGTGGCCGCTGCCTTCGGGGCCGACCGCCACGCGCAGCCCGCGCAGCTGCAGCAGCGAATGCAGGTCACGCTGGCGGCTGAAGATCCACACGGCTTCAATGCCGACGTTGGCCAGGGTCTGCACGGCGCTGACCGTGGCCGTCTGCGCGGATTGGGCCGACCACCCGAAACCGCCCTGCACCAGCGCCACGTCGGCCTCGGGCGGGTCGGCCTTCAGTCGCTGCAGGTTCTGGGCCGAACCGCTGGACTCCAGCAGCACGGTGGCCACGCCCTGGCGCTGCAGTGCGTCGGCGTACTGGCGGGCCAGGGGGTAATAGGCGCCGTCCTTGAAGCCGGCGCTGAGGGAGATCTGTGATGCTGGCATGGGGTACAGCCATGCCCAGAAAAGCCATGCGGCCGCCACGGTGGCAGCCAGGATAGGCAGCCTGATGAGCAACCAGCGGTAGCGGTACAACGTGGCAGTGGCCATGCCTTTTGCAATCCCTTGTTACAAAGGGTTATAGCGCACATGGCCTGGCCCCGCTACTGCGGGTTGTCACGGGGGGCGCCTACATGCCCACGTAGTTGGGGCCGCCGCCGCCTTCGGGCGTGACCCACACGATGTTCTGCGTGGGGTCCTTGATGTCGCAGGTCTTGCAGTGCACGCAGTTCTGCGCGTTGATCTGCAGCCGGTCGGTGTTGTCCTCGTTCTTCACGAACTCGTAAACGCCGGCCGGACAGTAGCGCGACTCGGGCCCGGCGTATTTCGCCAGGTTCACATTCACCGGCACCGACGCGTCCTTCAGCGTCAGGTGGGCGGGCTGGTGTTCGTTGTGGTTGGTGTTGCTGATGAACACGCTGGACAGGCGGTCGAAGGTGAGCTTGCCGTCAGGCTTGGGGTACACGATGGGCTTGCATTCGGCCGCGGGCTTGAGCGCCGCATGATCCGGCTTGTCGCGATGCAGCGTCCAGGGGACGTGGCCGCGCAGCACGAATTGCTCCACGCCGTTCATCAGCGTGGCCACGGCCAGGCCCTTCTTGAACCAGGCCTTGAAGTTGCGTGCCTTGTTGAGTTCGGTGTAGAGCCAGCTCTTCTCGAACGCCTCGGGGTAGGCGGCCAGCTCGTCGTGCTGGCGGCCGGCCTGCACCGCGGCATAGGCGGCCTCGGCGGCCAGCATGCCGGTCTTGATGGCGGCATGGCTGCCCTTGATGCGGCTCACGTTCAGGAAGCCCGCCTCGCAGCCCACCAGCGCGCCGCCGGGGAACACGAATTTGGGCAGCGACTGCAGGCCGCCCGCGGTGATGGCGCGCGCGCCGTAGCCCAGGCGCTTGGCCGGCTTGATGCCCTTGTCGGCGTCGCCTTCCAGGTACCAGCGGATGTTGGGGTGCGTCTTCCAGCGCTGGAATTCCTCGAACGGGCTCAGGTAGGGGTTGCTGTAGTCCAGCCCGGTAATGAAGCCCAGCGTGACCTTGTTGTCCTCCATGTGGTACAGGAACGCACCGCCATAGGTGTCGGCATCCATCGGCCAGCCGGCGGTGTGCAGCACAAAGCCGGGCTGGTGGCGCTTGGGATCGATCTCCCAGACTTCCTTGACGCCCAGGCCATAGGTCTGCGGGTCCTTGCCTTCGGCCAGGTTGAACTTCGCAATGAGCTGGCGCCCCAGGTGGCCACGCGCGCCTTCGGCAAACACGGTGTACTTGGCGTGCAGCTCCATGCCCAGCTGGAATTCACCGGTGGGCTCGCCGTCCTTGCCCACGCCCATGTTGCCGGTGGCCACGCCCTTGACCGAGCCGTCGTCGTTGTAGAGCACCTCGGCTGCGGCAAAACCGGGGAAGATCTCCACGCCCAGCGCCTCGGCCTGCGTGCCCAGCCAGCGCACCACGTTGCCCAGGCTCACGATGTAGTTGCCATGGTTCTGGAAACATGGAGGCAGCACCATGTTGGGCGTGCGAAACGATGCCTTTTCACCCAGGAACACCATGGCATCGTCGGTCACCGGCTGGTTCAGCGGCGCGCCCTTGGCTTTCCAGTCGGGGATGAGTTCCGTCAGCGCGCGCGGGTCCATGATGGCGCCCGACAGGATATGGGCACCGGGCTCCGAGCCTTTTTCCAGCACCACGACGGAAATGTCCTTGCCTTCGGCGGCGGCCAGTTGCTTCAGGCGGATGGCCGTGGCCAGGCCGCCGGGCCCGCCGCCGACCACCACCACGTCATATTCCATGGCTTCGCGGGGGCCGTACTGGGCAAGGATTTCATCGTGGGTCATGAGGGTCTCGCTGATAATGGTTTGGAAAGCAGGTGGGTGCGTCGCGCTATGGCGTGTCTCCCGGTGGACTGCATTTTAGGCGGCGCCTGCGCAGAATCGAACGCGCGTTCTTATTTGAATTCAGACAGGAGACTCTAGCGTGGCTTACAGCATGGATCTTTCGGGCCGCGTTGCCTTTGTGACCGGCGCCTCCAGTGGCCTGGGGGCGCAGTTTGCCAAAACCCTGTCGCGCGCGGGCGCTGCCGTGGTGCTGGCCAGCCGCCGGGTGGAAAAGCTCAAGGAGCTGCGCGCGCAGATCGAAGGCGAGGGCGGCGATGCCCACGTGCTGGCGCTGGACGTGACCGACCTGGGCAGCATCAAGGCCGCGGTGGCGCATGCGGAAACCGAGGTCGGTTCCATCGACATCCTGGTCAACAACTCGGGCGTGAGCACCACCCAGCGCATCCAGGACGTGGAAGAAGACGTCTACGACTTCATCTTCGACACCAACGTCAAGGGCGCGTTCTTCGTGGCGCAAGAAGTGGGCAAGCGCATGCTGGCCCGCGCGCGCGGCGCGGCGCCGGGCACCTACACCGGCGGGCGCATCATCAACATCGCCTCCATGGCGGGCCTGAAGGTGCTGCCCCAGATCGGCGCTTACTGCATGAGCAAGGCGGCGGTGGTGCAGATGACCAAGGCCATGGCGCTGGAGTGGGGCCGCTTCGGCATCAATGTCAACGCCATCTGCCCGGGCTACATCGACACCGAGATCAACCACCACCACTGGCAGACCGAGCAGGGCCAGAAGCTGGTGCAGATGCTGCCGCGCAAGCGCGTGGGCCAGCCGCAGGACCTGGACGCGCTGATCGTTTTGCTGGCCAGCGGGCAGAGTCATTTCATCAACGGTGCGGTGATTGCAGCTGACGACGGTTTTGGCGTCTAGCCGGGCATGCTGACAGGCGTCCTGGCCGGCCTGGCGGCCGGTGCCCTTTGGGGTGTCGTGTTTGTCGCGCCGCGCATGGTCCCGGGTTTCTCGTCGGTGGACCTGACCGCTGGCCGGTTCCTGGCCTATGGCGTGGTTGCCGCGCTTGTCATGCTCATCGGCATGCGCACCCGCCGCCTGCCCACGCCGGCGCAGGCGCTGGCCGCCATCGGCTTGAGCGTGCTGGGTTTTACCGGCTATTACCTCCTGCTGGTGCTGGCCATACGTGACGCCGGCACCGAGGTGCCCACGCTGATCATCGGTACCATTCCGCTGTGGGTCATGCTGCTGGGCAAGCCGCAGCACCTGCGCTGGGCGGCGCTGGTGCCCGGTCTGGCCCTGACGGCGGCCGGCCTGGCGCTGATGATGGGCTCACCCCATGGCGATGCCGCGGCTCAAGCGCCTGCGTACTACTGGCGCGGCATTGCGCTCGTGACGGTATCGCTGGTGTGCTGGACGGCCTTTGCCATCCTCAATTCCGCCTGGCTCAAGCGTCACCCCGAGGTCAACGCCACCGACTGGGCGAACTGGCTGGGCGTGGCCACTGGCGCGGGCGCCTTGCTGTTGTGGCTCGTGGCCGGCTCGCCCCTGGCTGACATTGCCACCAGGCCGGGGCTGGCGGGCTTTGTGCTGCTGTGCGCGTTCACAGGCTTCGGCTCGGCCTGGCTGGCCACCATCTTGTGGAACGTCGCAAGCCAGCGGCTGTCGGCCAGCCTGTGCGGCCAGCTCATCGTGAGCGAAACGCTGTTTGCGCTGCTGTATTCCTTTGCGTGGGATGGCCGCTGGCCCGCGCCCGCGCAGGCCGTGGCCTGCGTGCTGTTCACCATCGGCATCCTGGCATCCATCAAGGCCCACCAATGAAGATCGAACTGCCCGAGCACAAGAAACTGGTTTACGAGATGACCATCCCCATCCGCTGGGGCGACATGGACGCGATGAACCATGTGAACAACACCACATACTTCCGCTACCTGGAAACGATGCGCATCGACTGGATGCGCTCCATCGGCTGCCGGCCCGACCCCAAGGGCGAAGGGCCCGTGATCGTCAACGCGTTCTGCAACTTCTACCGGCAGCTCGAATACCCGGGCGATGTGCTGGTGAAGATGTACGTGAGCGACCCGGCGCGCAGCACGTTTGAAAGCTGGGGCACCATGTCACGCACCGACGACCCGGACGTGATCTACGCGGCAGGCGGCGCCACGACCATCTGGGTGAACTTCCAGGCGCAGAAGGCGGCACCGCTGCCCGACTGGATGCGCCGGCACATCGAATAGCGAAACGGGCGCGAGCGCGCTTCAGCCCTTGGCCTTGGGCACGCGGCCCATCAGGTAAAACTCCGGGTTCGGCATCATGCCGCTGAAGCTGGCCATGCGGTTGGACAGGCCGAAGAACGCGGTGATGGCGGCAATGTCCCAGATGTCCTCGTCGTCAAAGCCATGCGCGTGCAGCGGCGCAAAGTCGGCGTCACTGATTTCGTCGGAATGCAGGCAGACCTTCATCGCAAAGTCCAGCATGGCGCGCTGGCGCGCGGGGATGTCTGCCTTGCGGTAATTCACGGCCACCTGGTCGGCCACAAGAGGCTTTTTTTCGTAAATGCGCAGGATGGCGCCGTGGGCCACCACGCAATACAGGCAGTTGTTGGCGGCGCTGGTGGCCGTCACGATCATCTCGCGGTCGCCCTTGGTCAGGTTGCTGGTGCGGCCCACTGATTCGGGCACCATCAGTGCGTCGTGATAGGCAAAGAAGGCGCGCCATTCAGCCGGGCGGCGCGCAAAAGCCAGGAAGACATTGGGCACGAAGCCGGCCTTTTCCTGAACCTCCAGCACCTTGGCGCGGATGTCGTCGGGCAGGTCCTTGATCTCGGGGGCGGGGTAGCGGCTCATGGCGTGTCTCCGTGTTGAGTGCTGCGATTATCCTTGGGCGCACATCACCGAAGGAGTACCCATGAGCGACCCCGTGTATGACAAAGGCCTGGCCACGCGCCGCGCCGTGCTGGGCAACGACTACGTGCAGGGCGCGCTGGACCGCGCCACCGATTTCACCCGGCCGCTGCAGGACCTGGTGACGCGCCATGCCTGGGGCAACACCTGGCAGCGCGAGGGCATTGACCTCAGGACGCGCAGCATCGTCACCGTCTCCATGCTGGTCGCGCTGGGCCGGATGCATGAGCTGAAGGTGCATGTGCGCGGCGCGCTGAACAACGGCGTGACGCCGGCCGAGCTGCAGGAGATCTTCCTGCACGCCAGCGTGTACTGCGGCTTTCCGGCGGCGGTGGATGCGTTTCGCACCGCGGCGGAAGTGATTGACGCGCCGAAAAGCTGATTGAGCGCCGCCGGGCCGCCCCAAGGCGCGAAGGCCCCCTCGGGGGGGCAGCGACCCACGCGAAGCAGGGGAGCGTGGGGCTTCAGCTCCCGGCCATTAATTTGTGGACGAGGTCGGCTGTCGTGCTGGCCTTGTACTTGCGCATGAGCCGCGCGCGGTAGATCTCCACCGTGCGGTGGCTGATCGCCAGGGTCTTGCCGATTTCCTTGCTGGTCATGCCGTCCAGCAGCCGCGCGGCGACCTCGCGCTCGCGCGCGGTCAGCTCGGCCTTCACCGGGCGCTGTGAGCTCAGGTCTTCAAAGGCCCAGATGCCGGCCTCGTGCGGTGCTTCGCGGTTCAGCGCGCGGCCGGTCACGTGGCACCAGAACAGCTCACCCTTGAAGCGGCCGTCCACCCGCTTCATGATGCGGTCGTCGGCGTAGTGGCCCCTGGCATTCAGGATCGGCCCGATGCGCGCGCCCAGGCGCTCGTACTCGTCGGCGCTGGGGTACAGCACCTGGAACGACTGGCCGGTGAGCTGCTCGCGCGTGACGCCGAACATCTCGCACAGATGCTGGTTGCAGTCGACGATCACGCGGTTGCGCGACAGGCACAGGCCCACGGGGGCCATGTCGAAGGCAAGACGGTAATCCACGTCCATGGTGCAAACCTCTACGAAGAACTACGTAACGGGTTAGGTAGTATCGTACGGGACTCTTCACCCAGGAGACATCCGTGAACAAAATTTATCCTTCCGCCGCCGAGGCCCTCAAGGGCATCGTCAAGGACGGCCAGCTCCTGGCCGTGGGCGGTTTCGGCCTGTGCGGCATCCCTGAAGCCCTGATTGACGCGCTGCGCGACAGCGGCGTCAAGGGCCTGACCGTCATCTCCAACAACGCCGGCGTTGACGGCTTTGGCCTGGGCAAGCTGCTGGAGACGCGCCAGATCAGCAAGATGATTTCCAGCTACGTGGGCGAGAACAAGGAGTTCGAGCGCCAGTACCTGGCCGGTGAGCTGCAGCTGGAATTTACCCCCCAGGGCACGCTGGCCGAGAAGCTGCGCGCCGGCGGTGCCGGCATCCCCGCGTTCTTCACCAAGACCGGCGTGGGCACCATCGTGGCCGAGGGCAAGGAAATCCGTGAATTTGACGGCGAACAGTACGTGATGGAGCGCGCGCTGGTGCCCGAGGTCTCGCTGGTCAAGGCGCACCGCGCCGACAAGTCCGGCAACCTGCAGTTCCGCTACACCGCGCGCAACTTCAACCCGGCCGCGGCCATGGCCGGCAAGATCTGCGTGGTGGAAGTGGAAGAGATTGTGGAAACCGGCGACATGGTGCCCGACCAGATCCACCTGCCCGGCATTTACGTGCACCGCATCGTGCTGAACGCCACGCCGGAAAAGCGGATCGAGAAACGTACGATTACCGAGAAAGCAGGAGTCTGACCATGCCGTGGAACCAAGACCAGATGGCCGCCCGCGCGGCCCATGAACTCGAAGACGGTTTCTACGTGAACCTGGGCATCGGCATTCCCACCCTGGTGGCCAACCATGTGCCGTCCACCAAGGAGGTGTGGCTGCAATCCGAGAACGGCATGCTGGGCATCGGCCCGTTCCCCACCGAGGATGAAGTCGACGCCGACCTCATCAACGCCGGCAAGCAGACCGTGACCACCATCAAGGGCTCGTCGATTTTCGGCAGCCACGACAGCTTTGCCATGATCCGCGGCGGCAAGATCAACCTGTCCATCCTGGGTGCCATGCAGGTCAGCGAAAAGGGTGACCTCGCCAACTGGATGATTCCCGGCAAGATGGTCAAGGGCATGGGCGGCGCCATGGACCTGGTGGCCGGCGTCAAGCGCGTGATCGTGCTGATGGAACACGTGGCGAAAAAGAAAGACGGTACCGAGGACATGAAGATCCTGCCGGCCTGCACGCTGCCGCTGACCGGCGTGGGCGTGGTGGACCGAATCATCACCGACCTGGGCGTGTTCGACGTCACGCCGCAGGGCCTGAAGGTGGTGGAGCTGGCACCGGGCGTGACGCACGAATTTGCCCAGAGCAAGACGGGCGTCAAGCTGCACTGAAGGTACGTCCGTATAGTCGACAGCGCTGCCTGCGCCTCTAGGATGGACCTCTGTTCAACTGAAGGGGCGTGATGATGGCGGCAACTGTTGTGGGTGCGACGGGCGTGAACACTCCCTGGGCAACTGTTGCCGCAGCCTGTTTGCCCCCGGCTGATACACAGCTGGTACAACGGTTTGACGATGCGATGGGCAAAGCGCCCTTCGAGCTCGCCACCGACGATGAAATCAGGCGCTTGTCGGCCGTTGATGCCGACCGGCTGCGTGCCCGGCATGGCTCTGATGACGAAGCATTCCGCCGCGATGCCAGGATCTTTGTGGATATCCAGCGAAAGATCATTGAGGACAGCATCCTGAGAGGGGTCAGGCAGGCCTTCGAAATGGACTTGTCAGACTGAGACCATGCCCGGCATGGCATTGGCAACCGCAGCGATGACGCGGCGGTTTATTCCTTCTTGAACCCGATGTTCGCCAGCGCGCTGGCCCACAGCTGGTACGAGTTGCGGATGGCGTTGGCGAAGTCCTCGGGGCTGAGCCATTTGGCTTCCACGCCACCTGCTCGGAAGTCCTCACGCACCTTGGGCATGGCCAGTACCTGGGCAATGCCGTCGCTGAGCTTTCTGGTGGTGGCCGGCGGCAGACCCGCGGGGCCGACAAAGCCGATCCAGCTTTCAATGTCCACGCCGCTGATGCCCTGTTCACTCATCGTGGCCAGATCGGGGAACAGGCCGCTGCGCCGGGGCGCCACGGCGGCGATCATGCGCACCTCGCCCGACTTGGCCAGCGCCACGGCGGCGGACGAAGACGCAAACTGCAGATGCACGCGCCCTGCAATGAAGTCCTTGGCCACGTCGTTGGCGCCCTTGTAGGGAACATGCACGATGTCGATGCCCGCCTGCTTGGCAAAGATCTGGCCAAAGATGTGCGCGGGCGTGCCCACGCCCTGCGATACGTAATTGAGCTGTCCAGGATTGGCCTTGGCATAGGTCACCAGCTCGCGCACGTTGCTGGCCGGAATGGATTTGTGCAGCACCAGCACCAGTGGCCCGAGTGCGCCTTGTGCCACGGGCGTGAAGTCCTTGAAGGTGTCGTACTTCACCGCCGACAGCGTGTGCGGCAGCTGCGACAGCGTGGACGCGGGCGTGTACAGCAGCGTGTGGCCGTCGGCGGGGGCCTTGGCCACTTCGGTGGCGGCCAGCATGGTGCCCGCACCGGGCTTGTTTTCCACGATCACCGGCACGCCCAGGATGGGCGCCAGGTGCTGGGCCACCATGCGCGCCTGCAGGTCAGTGCCTCCGCCTGCGGGGAAGCCCACCACCAGCTTGACCGGCTTGTCGGGGATGGGGAAGGTCTGGGCTGTTGCCAGCGGTGCAACCGCCAGCAGCACCATTGCGGTGAATGCGCGGCGTGCGACCGGGTTTTGAGCGATGTTCATCGTGCGTCTCCTTGGAGGTATTGAATTGCGGCTTGCGCCGCCTGGGTGCCGTCTTGTGCGGCCTGTGACAAAAGACAGGCGGCGCCAGCGCGCACGTCGCCTGCCGCAAAAATGCCGGGTATGGAGGTTTGCAGGCCGGCATCGGCCTGAAGCCGGCCGTTGCCATCCAGCGCCAGCGTGTCCCGCAGGAAGCCCGTGTGTGGCATCAACCCTGCGTACACAAACAGCCCCGACACAGCCAAGGTGCTGGACTGGCCCGCACCGTCCAGCAGCACGACACCGTCCACGCCGCGTTCATTGCCTGTGACGGCCTGTACGCGCACACCGGGTTGCAGTGTCACATTCGCAAGGCCAGCCACGGCGTCCAGCAGGTACGCCTGCGCATGCGCAGCCGCACCTTCAAACACCACATGAACCTGAGCCGCATGGCGGGCCAGGACGGCAGCTTCGCCCAAGGCGGAGTCGCCCCCGCCCACCACACAAACCGGTTCACCGCGAAACAGCGGCCCGTCGCAGGACGCGCAGTGCGAGATGCCCCGGCCTTCGTAGGCATCCTCCCCTGGCACGCCCAGCGTTCGCCGCTGCGAGCCCACGGCCACGATCACCGCGCGCGCGGCCACGGGCTCGCCCGCGCAGTGCAGTACATGCCGGGCTGTGCCAGGCTCCAGGCGCTCCACGCTGTCCAGCGCAAACTGCGCGCCCGCATCCTCGGCCTGTTCCTGCAGCGCCGGGCCCAGGTCAAATCCGGCGATGCCTTCCGGGTAGGCCGGGAAGTTGGCTACATGGTCCACCGTCATCACCTGGCCGCCCGCGCCCATGCGCTCGATGACCAGCACATCCAGGCCCGCGCGCGCGGCCACAGCGGCCGCCGTCAGGCCCGCCACGCCGGCGCCGATGATGGCCAGGTCGCACTCACGCATCGTCAATCCGTTCATCCTGGGTGTGCCGAAGGGTCAGCGCCACGCGTCCACCGACACCGTGGCGCGGTGGTGCGCGCCCATGATCTGCCAGTAGCCGTTGGCCTCGCCGCCGGTGACCACGACGTTGATCGCATCTTCTTCAAACATGCGCACTGGCGTGTCATCCGGCACACCCACGTAACGGGCCTTGGGCGACTCCGACGGGCCCAGCGTGGCGCGCGAATGCACGTAGTTCTGCACCAGCTGCAGGTCCCAGTAACGGCCCGCGGGCATCTCGGCGGTTTCGTGGATCCAGCGGATCAGCTTGGCCTTGGTGTCAAAGCCGCCGCGGTCCACGAACTGGCGCGCCGTGATCGGGTCCAGCACCAGCACGGGCGCGGTGATGGCATCCGTGCCCAGCAGCATGTCCTTCACATGCTCGCGCCAGTATTGCTGGCGCAGCCCCAAGCTGAACGTCGTGGAGCGGCAGCCATGGAACACGGTGACGGTGCTGGCATCCTTGTCAAAGCCCTTTTGCACATGCAGCGGCTCCCAGGGCGAGCGTTCCTCGTTCTCGGCAAAGGTGATGCCGTTGTAGGTGTAGTTGTTGCCGATGGACCCCATGAAGGTTTCACCCGGCACCGAGCCGCCCTGCAGGTTCTGCGACAGCAGCGCGTAGGCGCGGCCGATGGTGGCGTTGGCATGGTTGTAGGGCCCCATGGCGCCGATGCCGCAGTTCATGTTGATCTGGTGACGGATCGGGCCATTGACCACCGTCATGACCGACGCCGAGCTGGACGTGCTGCCACGCGCCGTGATGCCGGTGGATGCCAGCGCCAGGATTACGGGAAAGTATTCAGGCCTGGCGCCCGCCATCACCGCGTTGACCGCGACTTTTTCCACGGTGTATTCCCACAAGCCGCGGTTGGGCGTGGGCTGCATGCGGCCCACCACCTCATCGGGCTGGCGGCTGGTGCCGCGCAGCATGGCGGCCACGCGTTCCTCGGTGGGCAGCACGATGGGCAGGTGGTCCGTCCACAGGTTGCGCTCGAACAGGGCATGCAGGTTGTCTTCGGTGTCGGGCGCTTCCAGGCGCGGCGTGTCGCGGGCATAGGCCTCGGTGCCCGTGGCGCTCGCCGCCAGCCCGCGCGTCAGGCCGTCGATGATCTCAGCCATCACCGGCTTGCCGGTGGCGGGGTCGTTGCCCTGCACATACGCGCGCAGCGTGTCCGCGCTCTGGCCCATCACCGGCTGCGGCACAAACACCTGGGGCAGCTGCGCCAGCCCGCCCATGCGGCTGACCGAGTGCACCACCTTGACGAACTTGTCGGTGTGGATGGCGACGGTGGGCACGCCGTACTGCGTCTCCAGCGTGATGGCGTGCGTGGCCACGGCCGGCGCGCAGGTGCTGCAGTGGCCCACGCCGATGATGGCCACGCCGCCCGCGGCCTTGATCTCGCTCCACAGCGCGGGGTCGTCCTTGCCGTAGTAGCTGGCCATCTGGCGCAGCTCGGTCTTCACGCCGGGCATCTTCGCGGCAAACCAGGCCTGCACCTGCTTGAGCAGTTCAACCGAGTCGTCGAACTTGCTGTCCACCAGGTAGATGGTCTTGCCGTCCAGGCTGGACGGTCGCGCGGCGGGCTGCTTGCGCTGGATCTTTGGCGGGTAGCCCACCGGGTTGTGGACGGTGAGGATGGGAGATTTGACTTGGGTGAGCATGGGAGGCTTCTTCAATAAAACGGCTCAGTGCGCGGCCTGGCTGGGCGCGCCGGCCTTTGCGCGCTGCATGGGCTCGAATTCATGGACCTTTTCCGGCCGCAGTTGCCGGTAGGGCGGGGCCACGCTGCGGTCCTCGTCCACCAGCGTGATGCGGTCGATCTCGGTCAAGTCTTCGGCGGTAAAGCGGATGTCCAGCGCGCGCACGTTGTCCAGCAGGTGCTGGGGCTTGTCGGCGCCTGCGATGACAGTGAAGGTCGCGGGACGCTGCAGCAGCCAGGCCAAAGACATTTGCGCCAGCGTCCAGCCGCGGGCCTGGGCAAAGGCCTGGAGCTTTTCGGTCACGTCCCAGTTGCGGTCCGACTGCCAGGCCGCGGTGTTCGGGTTCTTGTCCTGGCGCGAGCCGGGCGCGATGGCCCCGCGCTGGTGGATGCCGCTGAGCATGCCAGCGGCCAGCGGGAAGTAATGCGTCATGCCCACGCCGTATTTCACGCAGAAAGGTTCAAAGCGCTTTTCAATGTCGCGGTACAGCAGGTTGTAGTGGTCCTGTGCCGAAATGAACTTGGGCAGGCCGTACTTTTCGGCGACGAAATGCGCCTCGCACAACTCCCAGGCGAACAGGTTGGACGCGCCGATGTAGCGCACCTTGCCCGCGCGCACCAGGTCGTCCAGCGCGCGCAGGGTTTCCTCAATGGGCGTGCCGTGGTCGGGCCAGTGCAGCTGGTACAGGTCGATGTAGTCCGTTCCCAGGCGTTTCAGGCTGGCCTCGCACGCGCGGATGATGGCCAGGCGCGACGCGCCAAGGTCGTTGGGCCCGTCGCCCATGCGGTTGCCGAATTTGGTGGCGATCAGCGCCTGGTCGCGCCGGCCTTTGAGGGCCATGCCCAGTGCCTCTTCGGACTTGCCGATGCCGTAGCTGTTGGCCGTGTCAAAGTAATTGATGCCCATGTCCAGCGCCTGGGACATCACGGCGTTGACGTCGTCCTGCTTCACATAGCCGCCGAATGCAAAGCAGCCGATGCCCAGCGCGGACGCCATCAGGCCGCTGCGGCCCACATGGCGGTATTGCATGGTGGTGGGGCGGGGCGTCAGGCCGATGGCCGTGACGCGGTTCGCGGTATCTTCGGCCATGATCAGCCGCCGCCGGGCCGCCCCAAGGCGGCTGCTGCCCCCTCGGGGGGCAGCGTAGTACACAAAGTGACAAGCGTGGGGGCCATGTCTATGCGTCCATCTTGATGCCGGAGTCCTTGATGACCGGGGCCCAGCGGGTGCGATCAGAGAGAACCTTCTTGTGGAACTCGGCCGGCGTGCCACCCACGGGCACCAGCCCCATCTTGCTGAGCGCCTCCACCACCGGCGCGCTGGCCAGTGCCTCGGACACGATGGCTGCGTAGTCGTTGGCGATGTTGGCGGGCGTGCCGTTCTTCGCATACAGGCCGAAGGAGGTGACGGCCACATAGCCGGGGTAGCCCGCCTCGGTGATGGTGGGAATCTCCGGTGCCAGGGGGGAGCGCTTTTCGCTGGCGTGGGCCAGCACGCGCAGCTTGCCGGCGCGGTGGTTTTCCAGGTAGTCCGGCAGGATGGAGCCGCTGGCCGGGATCTGGTTGCCCAGCAGGTCGGCCAGCAGGGGCGAACCGCCGCGGTACGGCACGGCCTGCAGCGGCAGGTTCAGCTGCTTGCCCAACTGGTAGATCACCAGCGCGCCCATGCTCACCGGGCTGGGCACGCCGATGGAGCCGCGCTTGGGGTCCTTTTTCACTGACTCGAAATACTCGGCCAGCGTGTTCACGCCCGAAGACGGGTGCACCGTGAATGCCATGGGCGCCGACGCGCATTCCACCACGGCCTGCAACTGCGTTTCATAGTCAAACGTGGGCTTGGTGGCAAACAGCGGCAGCAGCGACACGGCCGAGTTGGGCGCCATCATCAGGTAGGAGCCGTCGGCGTCAAACTGGCGCAGGTGCTGGATGGCCACCAACCCGCCCGCGCCCGATTTCGACTCCACCACCACCGTGCGGTTCAGCTTGCTGCGAAGGCGGTCCCCCAGCATGCGTGCCAGCGTGTCGGACGAGGTGCCCGGCGGTACGGTCAGGATGATGGTCAGCGGCTTGGCCTGCGCCCGCACGGCAGGGGCGGCCAGCACGGCAGAGGCCGCGCCCAGGGTGGCGACAAAGCGCCGGCGGTTGGGGGTGAACATTGGCTTGTCTCCGGGTTAATGGTTATGCGGGCGATTATTCAGTGGCACAGGGGCCGCCGCAATTGAAAAGAATGCCACCACCGTTAAACTGCGGTTAACAGTTTGGTATTGGGGTGCAATTTGAATCTTCGTCAGATGGAAGTGTTTCGCGCCGTCATGTTCAGTGGCGGCGTCAACAGCGCGGCCGAGCTGCTGCATGTGTCGCCGCCTGCCATCAGCAAGGTGCTGGCCCAGGCGGCCAAGACCAGCGGCCTGGTGCTGTTTGAGCGGGTCAAGGGCCGGCTGGTGCCCACACCCGAGGCGCAGCGCCTGTACACCGAGGTCAACACCCTGTGGGCTGGCGTGGAAAAAGTGCGCGACACCAGCCGCGAGCTGGCCGAACCCACGCACGCCACGCTGCGCCTGGTGTGCAGCGCCAGCCTGGCGCCGTACCTGGTGAGCCGCACGGTGGCGCGGCTTTATGAAAAAGTGCCGCGCCTGCAATGCCGCGTGCAGGTGGTGTCGCCCGACATCATCAACCAGACCCTGCTGGACCGTTCCACCCACCTGGGGATCGCGCTGGCACCGCATGACCATCCCAACCTGGAAACCGTGCAGGCTTACCAGTGTGGTCTGGCCTGCGTCATGCGCAGCGACCACCCGCTGGCGAAAAAAAGGCGCATCAAGCCCGCTGACCTGGCCGGCGAGCGCGTGATCGGCTCGCCCGAAACCGTGCCTTTCGGCCAGACGCTGCGCCGCGCGTTTGGCGCGCATGCGGCCCGGATGCACCTGGACTTTGAATGCACCAGCTCCACCACCGCCTGCTGGTTTGCCCAGGCCGGCGTGGGCGTGGCCGTGGTGGACCAGGTGGCCATTGCCGGTGGCCTGCTGGCGGGGCTGGAGGTGCGGCCGTTCCAATCCAGCGAGAAGCTGCCCGTGGAGATCATCCGCAACCGCTACCGGCCGATGTCGGTGGTGGAGCGTGCGTTCGTGCAGGTGTTTGGCGCGGTATGGGGTGAGCTGGGCCGCTCATGACAAGGGGCGCCTCGGCGTGCCCCTGCTCACACGCGCAGCACGCCGCGAAAGCCCCGCGCCGCGTAGTACGACTGCACGCCGTTGTGGTAGATGAACACACGGCCATAGCGCCAGTCGCCAAACAGTGCGCCCCCCAGGGCCCGCACGTCTGGGGGTGTGGCGATCCAGCTGGAGGTTTTGGCGTCGAAGGTGCCCAGTGTTTGTACGTCGGCCCAGGTGATGCCTTGGTGCCGGCCGGGGTGCTTGTCAAAGCGCGCCTGCAGCGTTTGCAGCAGGGCATTACGTTCTGTCGTTTTCATGGTCTGCGTTCCTTTCATCCACCTCGCCCAGGAAACCGCCGCTCTGGTGTGCCCACAGCCGCGCGTACAAGCCGCCCTGGGCCAGCAGGCTGCGATGGTCGCCTTCCTCCACGATGCGCCCCGCGTCCAGCACGATCAGGCGGTCCATGGCGGCGATGGTGGACAGCCGGTGGGCAATGGCGATCACCGTCTTGCCCTGCATCAGCGTGTCCAGGCTGGCCTGGATGGCGGCTTCCACCTCGGAGTCGAGCGCGCTGGTGGCTTCGTCCAGCAGCAGGATGGGCGCGTCTTTCAGCATGACGCGCGCAATCGCAATGCGCTGGCGCTGCCCGCCCGAGAGCTTGACGCCGCGTTCGCCCACATGGGCGTCGTAGCCGGTGCGGCCCTGCAGGTCGCTCAGCTGGCCAATGAAGTCGTGCGCCTCGGCGCGCCGGGCGGCGGCAATCATCGCGTCGTCGCCCGCATCAGGCCGGCCGTACAGGATGTTGTCGCGCATGGAGCGGTGCAGCAGCGATGTGTCCTGCGTGACCATGCCGATGTGGCTGCGCAGGCTGTCCTGCGTCACGCGGGCGATGTCCTGGCCGTCGATCAGGATGCGCCCGCCGTCCAGGTCATGAAAGCGCAGCAGCAGGTTCACGAGCGTGGACTTGCCCGCGCCCGATCGGCCGATCAGGCCGATCTTTTCGCCGGGGCGCACGCTCAGGCACAGGTCGTCGATCACCGGCTGGCCCTTGCCGTAGCTGAAGCGCACATGCTCGAAGCGCACCTCGCCGCGCGGCACGGCCAGCGTGGCGGCGCCGGGCGCGTCCACCACGGCGCGCGGGCGCGTCAGCGTGCTGATGCCGTCCTGCACGGTGCCGATGTTTTCAAACAGCGAGGTCATCTCCCACATGATCCAGTGCGACATGCCGCTGATGCGCAGCGCCATGGCGATCACCGCGGCCACCGCGCCCGTGCCCACCTGGCCCTGTGTCCACAGCCACAGGGCCGATCCGCCCACAGCCATGATCAGGCCCACCACCAGCGTGTGGTTGACGATCTCGAACAGGCTGACCAGGCGCATCTGCGCATAGCCCGTGGCCATGAATTCCTGCATGGCGGCGCGGGCGAAGTGGGCCTCGCGATGGGTGTGCGAGAACAGCTTGACGGTGGAGATGTTGGTGTACGCGTCGGTGATGCGCCCGGTCATCATGGAGCGCGCATCGGCCTGCGCCTTGCCGATGCGGCCCAGCCGCGGCACGAAGTAAACGACCGAGGCGCCGTACAGCACCAGCCAGCCCATGAAGGGCCAGATCAGGCGCAGGTCAAAGCCGCCCGCCAGCACCACGATGGTGATGAAGTACACGCTGATGCCGATCAGCACGTCGGTGCTGGTGAAGATCATCTCGCGCACCGACAGCGCGGTCTGCATGACCTTGGTGGTGATGCGCCCGGCGAACTCGTCGCTGTAGAACGCCATGCTCTGGCCCAGCATCAGGCGGTGGAAGTTCCAGCGCAGGCGCAGCGGGAAGTTGATGGCCAGCGTCTGGTGCTTGACGATGGTCTGCAGCGCGATCACGAGCGTGCTGGCCAGCAGCACCGCGCCCAGCAGCCGCAGCATGGGGCCCTGCTCAGCCCACAGGCTGGCCGGCTGCACCCGGCCCAGCCAGTCCACCACGTGGCCCAGCATGGCGAACAGGAAAGCTTCGTAGGCTGCAATGACCGCGCTCAGCACCGCCAGCGACGCGATGTAGCCGCGCAGGCCCGTGGTGCAGGCCCACACAAAAGCGAAAAACCCCTTGGGCGGCAGCGCGGGCTCGGCTTCGGGGTAGGGGGGAAGGAGTTTTTCGAAAAGGCGGAACAAAAGTCAGGGCTCCGGCATGGGGTGCCTTATTTGCTGAGGACGGCTTGCCTCAGGATGGCGTTGACGCGTGTCTGCCATCCCGCACCGCTGGCACGCAGGGCCGCCAGCAGGTCAGGGTCCAGGCGCAGCTTGACGGCCTGTTTGGTGGCGGGCGAAACGCTGCCGGGCGGGCGCCCTCGTCGAGCGGCGCGGGCCATGATTTCTTCGGGGGTGTGGATGCGCGCATATTCGCCGCGTTTGGCCTGGCGGATGGACTCGAGCACATCGGCGGCAAATTGTTCAGTTTCCTTGTCCATCGAAAGCTTCCTTCCATTGCAGCAAGACGTGTGTTGGCAGATTTTCAAATTTTGCTTTGGTATAGACCACGATCAGGACAACCTCGGTAGGGCCGTTTCGCAGGAAATAAATTACCCGCGATCCTCCCCGCTTCCCCATGCCCGCGCGGCCCCACCGGACTTTGCGCAAACCCTCGGCACCCGGTATGACGCTGCCTGCAGACGGATTACCGGCAATCCATTCGACAAATGCCTCGCGTTCGTCTTCAGACCAGACTTCTTTTGCGCATCGCAGGAACAGTGATGTCTCGATCACAGTCAACATTTATTGTACCCCCTGAAAATCTATGTAAGACAAAGATCGTCTTTCACATGCATCGATATTACTGTACAAACAAACAGTATTTTGGTGCTGCCTGTGACCCTTGCCTGCCTGTCCGCTGCCTCTTCCTTGTCTGCATCGCCGCATGTCTGGCGGGCGGATGGGCACGCTTGGAACGACGCTGTTTTGCCCACCGGCCACCCCGTCCTCAACGCCCACCTGCCCGGCGGCGGCTGGCCGCTGGATGGCCTGGTGGAGGTGCTGCAGGCGCGGCCTGAACGGCATGCCTGGCAACTGGTGCTGCCTGCGCTGGCCCAGGTGGCGCAGGCGCAGCCCGGCCCCGTGGTGCTGGTGGGCACGCCGTTTGAGCCGTTTGGCCCGGCGCTGGCAGCGCAGGGCTTGCCCGGCGAACGGCTGCTGTGCGTGCGCAGTGACAAGCCCGCCGCGCGCCTGTGGGCGGCCGAGCAGGCGCTGCGCTGCGCCGGTGTGGCGGCTGTGCTGGCCTGGTTGCCGCAGGCCCGCGCCGACCAGCTGCGCCGGCTGCACCTGGCGGCGCAACAGGGCCAGCGCCAGCGGCCACTGTTCGTGTTTCGCACGCTGGCCGCGCAGCATGAATCATCGCCCGCACGGTTGCGCCTGCTGCTGCAGGGCACGGACGCGCTGCAGGTGCGCATCCTCAAACGCCGCGGCCCGCCGGTGGACGCGCCGGTGCTTCTGCCAGCCCATCCGCCACGGCTGGCGGCGCTGCTGGCGGCGCGCCGCAAACCGGTGGCGCCGACCCAGCCTTTGACCGGGACCACGCCGCCCGTGCCAACCCATGCCCATGCACTGGATCGCCCTGTTACCGCCTGAGGCCGAGCGCACGGCCTGGGGCTGGCGCGCGCTGCAGTTCACCCCGCGCGTGGCGCAGGTGGACGAAGCGCTGCTGCTCGAAGTGTCCACGTCGCAGCGCCTGTGGGGCGGGCAGGACCGGTTGCTGCGCCGCCTGTTCAGGCGCCGCGCGCAGCCGGTGCCCTATGCAGAAGGCGCCACGCATCTGGTGGCCCTGGCCCTGCTGCGGCTGCAGCTGCGCGGGCTGCCGGTGCCCGCGCAGGTGCCCGGCGGCCTGCCCCTGGCCGCGCTGAGCGCCGCGCTGCCCTGGCTGCACACCCTGGAGCGCACCGGTTGCAGCACCTGGGGCCAGCTGCGCGCGCTGCCGCGCGGCGGCGTGGCGCGGCGTTTTGGCGCGGGCCTGCTGGACGCCCTGGACATGGCCTGGGGTCAGCGGCCCGAGGCCTGCGCCTGGCTGGCGCTGCCCGAGGTGTTTGACATGAACGTGGAGCTGCCTGCGCTGGCCACCACCACGCCAGAGCTCCTGTGGACAGCGCAGCGCCTGCTGACGCACCTGCAGGCCTGGCTGCGCGCGCGCGGGCGCGGCGTGCTGGCACTGCAGCTGCAATGGACGCTGGACCTGAAGCGCCTGGACGGCGTGGCCTTGCCGAGCCACCAGCAGCTGGTCGTGCGCACCGCGCAGCCGGCCCAGGACATGGCGCACCTGCGCCGCCTGCTGTCAGAGCACCTGGCGCGCGAAACCCTGGCGGCGCCGGCCAACCACCTGCGCCTGCGCGTGCTGGACACGGCGCCGTGGGCCGGCGCCAGCCGCAGCTTTCTGCCTGAAGACAACATGCCCGGCGAAAAGCTGCACGAATTCATCGAACGCCTGAGCGTGCGCCTGGGCGCGCACAACGTGGTGGTGCCGCACGCCCGGGCCGACCACCGGCCCGAACGGCGCCAGCAGTGGCGGCCCGCGCGCGACGGCGCCGCGCAGCGGCTGGCGCAGGACGAGCCCGACGCGCTGCAGCCGCCGTGGCTGCTGCCCGTGCCGGTGCTGTTGCCGATGAAAGACGATGTGCCGCAGTACGGCGGACCCTTGCAGCGGCTCACACGGGCCAGCCGCGTCATGACGGGCTGGTGGGAAACCAGCGAACAGGGTGGCCACACCGCGCGTGACTACTTCATTGCCCGCAGCCCCGAGCACGGGCTGGTCTGGATCTACCGTGACCGGTTGGGTGGCGGGCCCCGGGACCGCTGGTACCTGCAGGGCCTGTATGCCTGAATACCACCTCAAGCCCGGCGCGCAGCTCAATGAAGAGCGCGACGGCTGGCCACCCGTGCTTCTGGACGGCCCCGACCCGCTGCCGCGTTACGCCGAGTTGTACTGCCAGAGCAACTTCAGCTTCCAGCACGGCGCGGCGCACCCGCAGGAACTGGTGCGCCGCGCCTACAACCTGGGCTACGACGCGCTGGCCATCACCGACGAATGCTCCGTGGCAGGGGTGGTGCGGGCGCTGTCGGGCTGGGATGAATACCGCGCATTCATCGAGCGGCTGGACGACAACCATCCTCAGGAGCGCAGGGGCAGGCCATTCCGCCTGCTGTACGGCAGCGTGTTCGACTTTGGGAATGAAGGCCGCCTGGTGGCCATCGCACGCAACCTTCAGGGGTGGGGCGGCCTGTGCCAGTTCATCAGCAACGCGCGCAACGACGACGGCACGGCCAAGGGCGACTACCAGGTGGGCTGGGACACGAGCGACCTGTCGCTGCTGGGCGAAGGCTGCGAGCTTATCTACGTGCCGCATCGACAGGCAGGCGAGGGTGAGGTGCGAGCGCGGCTGGCCTGGCTGCACGGACGTTTCGGCGTGGCGCTGTGGCTGGGCGTGGAACAGCGCCAGCTGCCCGACGACGACCTGTGGCTTGCGCTGCTGGAGCAGGCCGGCGTACGGTGTGGTGTGCCGCTGGTGGCCGTGGGGGGCGTGCTGATGGACCGGCGCTCGCGCAAGCCGCTGCACGACGTGATCACGGCCGTGCGGCTGGGCAAGCCTGTGGACCAGTGCGGGTTCGAACTGCAGGCGAATGCCGAGCGGCATCTGCGCTCGCGCCTGCAACTGACGCGGGTGTTTGCGCAGGAACTGCTGGATGCGACGCTCAGGCTGGTGCATCGCTGCACGTTCAACCTGCGGGAGATTTCATACAACTATCCCCAGGAGACGGTCGCCGCCGGCGAACCGCCCATCCAGACGCTGACACGGCTGGCCCTGGAAGGCGCCCATGAGCGCTACCCCCAGGGCATCCCCCAAAAAGTGCAGGACCTGCTGGACAAGGAGCTCGCGCTGATCGAGCGTTGCCGGTACGAAATGTTCTTTCTGACGGTGCACGACATCGTGCGGTTCGCCAGGAAGGAGAAAGAAATCCTTTGTCAGGGGCGGGGATCGGCCGCCAACTCGGCGGTCTGCTTCTGCCTGGGCGTGACGGCCATGGACCCCATGCTGTCCAACCCCTTGCTGGAACGCTTCATCAGCGAAAGCCGCAAGAACGAGCCGCCCGACATCGATGTGGACTTCGAGCACGAGCGGCGCGAAGAGGTCATCCAGTACGTCTATAAAAAGTACGGACGCCATCGCGCGGCGATTGCCGCGGTAGTCATCAGTTACCGCACGCGCAGTGCCATCCGTGACGTGGGCAAGGCACTGGGTGTGCCCGAACCGCTGGTCGATGTGTTCGCCAGGGAGCATCACTGGTTCGACGAAGAAATCGCAGTGGATCGCCTGCAGGCACTGGCCCAAGGCGTGGGCGTGGTGCTGGACGCGCACAAGGCCCAACTGTGGCTGGCCCTGGCGCAAGCGCTGATGGGCTTCCCGCGCCATCTGAGCCAGCACGTTGGCGGCTTTGTGCTGACCGATACGCCGCTCACGCGGCTGGTGCCGATTGAAAAGGCGTCCATGAAAGACCGATCCGTCATCCAGTGGGACAAGGACGACCTGGAACACATGGGCATGCTCAAGGTGGACGTGCTGGCGCTGGGCATGCTCACGGCCATCCGCCGTTGCCTCAACTTCGTGGCGCAGCGGCGCGGCGGCGCGTTCACGCGTTATGACATTCCGGCGGAGGACGAGAAGACCTACCAGATGATCCGACGTGCCGACACCGTGGGCGTGTTCCAGATCGAAAGCCGCGCGCAGATGTCCATGCTGCCGCGGCTAAAGCCCAGGGAGTTCTACGACCTGGTGGTCGAGGTCGCCATCGTGCGGCCGGGGCCGATTTCGGGCGGCATGGTGCATCCGTACCTGAAAGCGCGTGAACGGGCCGCCAAAGGCGAAGAGATCGAGTATGAGCGGTCACGCTACGAGCCGAAGGACAAGCCCGCGCGCCTGCAGGCCACGCTGAACCGCACGCTGGGCATTCCCATCTTCCAGGAGCAGGTCATGGAAATCTCCATGGTCGCGGCCGGCTTCACGGGCGCCGAGGCCGATGGCCTGCGCCGCGCCATGGCCGCGTGGAAGCGCACCGGTGACATGAAAAGCTGGCGCGAGCGTTTGATCGGCGGCATGCTCGCCAACGGCTACAACGAAGATTTCGCCAACCGCATCTTCGAGCAGGTCAAGGGCTTCGCCGACTACGGCTTCCCCGAAAGCCATGCCTACAGCTTTGCGCTGCTGGCCTACGAAAGCAGCTGGCTCAAATGCCACGAGCCCGAATGCTTCCTGGCGGCCATGCTCAATTCGCAGCCCATGGGGTTTTACACCCCGTCGCAGCTGATTCAAGATGCGGTACGCCACGGCGTGCAGGTGTTGCCCCCCGACGTATCGCACAGCGACTGGGACAGTAAATTGGGGTCAGATTCCAATTGTTTACGACCCGCCGTTCGCCTGGGCCTGCGCCTGGTGGGCGGCCTGAGCGCCGGGGCAGGGCAGCGGATTGAAGCCGCACGCCGCCAAGCCGGCTTCAGCAGCACCGAAGACCTGTCCCTGCGCGCGCAGCTGGACGTGCGTGACCTCAACGCGCTGGCCGCGGGCGATGCGCTCAAGTCGCTGTCAGGCCACCGCCGCCAGCAGGTTTGGGACGCCGCCGCGCGCCACCGCGCGCCCGCGCTGCTGCGCGGCGCGCCAGTGAACGAAGCGCGACTCGATCTGCCCGAGGCACCCGAGGGCGAAGAGATCGTTTTCGACTACGCGTCGCTGGGCCTCACGCTGCGCCGCCATCCGCTGGCCTTGCTGCGCGAACGGCTGGCACGAAAGGGATTCTTGAATGCCACGCAACTGGCCGCGCTGCCGCATGGGCGCACCGTGTCGGCCTGCGGCATCGTTACCGTGCGCCAGCAGCCGCAGACGGCCAGGGGCACGATCTTCGTCACGCTGGAAGATGAAACCGGCCCGGTGAACGTGATCGTCTGGAAAAGCGTGCGTGAAGCCCAGCGTGACGCGCTGCTGCGCTCGCGCCTGCTGGCCGTGCGCGGCACCTGGCAACGCGACGTGGACAGTGGCGGCCAGGTCTGCCACCTGGTAGCCACCCGGCTGATGGACCTGACGCCGCTGCTGGGCCGGCTGGCCCAGCAGAGCAGCACGAGCCGGGATTTTCATTGAGCATGCCGCTGAATCCGCTGCGCCTGCTCATCTGTCTGCGCCCCGGCCCCGCGCAACAGGCGGCGCTGGCCCGCCACTGTGCCGAATGGCGATGGGCGCCTGGCACCCGCACCACGCGCGCGCCGCGCCTGCACCTGACGCTGCATGGCCCCTGGCTGGTCCACCCGGACCTGGCACCGCAGTTGCAGCGCGCGCTGCGCCACGTCGCGCAGTCGCCGCTGGCGTTGGTGCTGGATACTCCTGCTGCCTGGGCGCATGGGCTGGCGGTGCTGCAGCCGGATGCCGCGTCACGCGATGCGCTGGCCGCGCTGCACCGGTGCATCGCGGTTGCGGTGTGCCGTACGAGCCTGGCGCCCGCGCGCTGGGGCCGCCCCCACGTGACGCTGAGCCGCAACGCTGCCGGCGCCCTGGCACCGGCGGCTTGCCGGCCCGTCATCTGGCCGGTGCATGAATTTGTGCTGCTGCACTCGCCGCCCTACGCGCAGGACTACGACCTGATCGAAAGCTACCTGCTCATGCCGGCTTTTTCGCCATCAGGAACAGCAGCGAACCCGACCCCGCCACCAGCGCCAGCAGCGTGAAGCCCATGCGGTAATTGCCCGTGGCGTCGGCAAACATGCCCGCCACCATGGGGCCCAGCACCTGGCCGATGGCAATGACGAAGGCTGACAGGCCCATGATCATGCCAATGGCCTGCAGCCCGAAATAGTCCGCGCGCATGGCCTGCATGAACGGCCCGCGCAGGCCCCAGGCCACGCCGTGCAGCACGGCAAACGCGCCCAGCATGACCGGATGCACGGCATAGGTCAGCATCAGCAGGCCCAGCATGTGCGCCACCATGCAGGCGGCGGCCATGTAGCGCTTTTCCCAGCGGTCGCCCACCAGCGCGCCCAGCAGCAGGCCACCGGCCTGCGCCACCGTCATCAGCATGATGACCAGCGACGCCTGCGCCAGCGTGTAGCCCAGGCCTTCCTTCATGTGCGAGATGGCGTGCACATTCACCGCCGTGACCGTGAGCAGTGCAAAACCGTGGCCCAGTGCCAGGAACCAGAATGCCTGCGTGCGCACCGCTTCGCGCGCGGTGAACTGCCGTTGCGCGGGCAGGGCGGCCGCGGGTGCGTCAGCAGCAGGCGCTGGGGATAGCCCCGGGGCGGGCGCACCATCCACCTGCTCGCCCACCTCGCCGGGGTGACGGCGGATCAGGCGCGCCAGCGGCAGTCCGCCGGCCAGCATCAGGATGCCCGAGGCAATGGCGGCGTTGCGCCAGCCGTAGGTCTGCATCATCCAGCCCACCGCCGGCACCGCCAGCCCGCCGATGGCCAGGCCCAGCCCCATGAGCGACAGTGCCCGCGCGCGCAGCCGCTGGAACCAGTGCACCACGGTGATGGTCAGCGGGAAGTAGCCTGCGCAGGTGGTGCCCAGCGCGATCAGGATGATGGCGCCGTAAAAGCCGCCCACGCTGTCGATCTGGCTGAGCGCCAGGAAGCCCAGGCCCATCAGCACCACGCCGATGTGCACCAGGGCCCGCGCGCCAAACCGGTCGACCAGCCAGCCCATGGCCGGGCCGAGCAGGGCACCTTCAACCGACTGCAGCGCGGCCGCGCCCGACAGGGTGGTCTTGCTCCAGCCGCGCTCTTCGGACAGCACGGCCACATAGGCACCGAAAGCCTGCATGAACAGGCCGGCATAGAGAAACTGGAGGCCAAGGCCAGCGCCGACGATGCGCCAGCCATAGAAAATTTTCACCCGTGAAGCATACCGTTCACGCGGATGCCGCCAGGCAATCCTTTGTCGTAATACGGGGGGTGAAAGGGTACTGCGGCACTAGGTGTGGCGCACAAACTGGAGCGGGCGATGGGAATCGAACCCACGTCTTGAGCTTGGGAAGCTCAGGTCCTGCCATTGAACGACGCCCGCGGGGACAGCCCCGGATTCTACGGGCCTTTTTGGCGCAGCCGCCCGGCTGATGACAAGTCCTGACAGTCCGGGCGGCGAACCTGTGGCCACCGGACACAAGGAGACAAGCCATGGCCCAACGCACCCCCGAACAAGACCTCGCCGACCTGCGCGCGCTCAACGCGCGGTTCATCCGCAATTTCGTGAGCAATGACGTGCCCTCGCACAGCGCCATCACGCACCCGCGCTTCCTGTGCATCAGCCCCAGGGGCGAGCGCCAGGACAGGGCGGATTACCTGCGGGACTGGGCCCATGGCTTTGACCCCGATGTCATCATTTACTGGGACGTGCGCGATGAAGACATCGCGCTGTTTGGCGATGTGGCGCTGGTGCGCGCCACCAACAAATATGTGCGTGTGATCGACGGCAACGCGGTCACCGGCATGACGGCCTACACCGACACCTACATCCACGAAGGCGGCCGCTGGCTGTGCATCCAGGCGCAGCTGACCGCCGTGGCCATGGAACACTGGCCGGGCGATGACACCATCATCGACACCTGGCTGCGCGGCGTGTTGCAGCCGCAGCCGCCAAGTGTGGCCCAAACGTAACGCCTTGTTACCTGTGTGTCGGCTTCATTCAGCTTTGGTACCCTAGGGCCACAAATAACAGAGGGTGAGGCCCAAAATTTCCCTGACCTTTGCACCGGGCGGCCTGGTGGTCGCTGTCATCCGGATCGTTCTGGCCGGCTTCATCGGTCTGTTTTCCTGTCTGGCTTGGGCGGCACAGCCGCCCGAGCTGCGCCTGAGCGCCGACGCGCCGCGCTTGAACCTCACCCTGCACATGGCGGCGCAGCGTTTGCCCGCCACCACCGCGCTGAACCCGGACCAGGCCTGGGACGGGGCGCCGGACCAACCCCTGCTGGAGCCGTCCCCGCGCTGGCAAAGCAGCCCGGGCATGCGTCTGGTGGGGCGCGTGGTGCTGCAAGGCGCAGGCGCGGAAGGCACCTACGTCGTGCACGTACCCACCGCCTGGTTTGACCAGGTGCAGGTGTGGCAGCGTGAGCCCGGCGGCGCCTGGGCCAGTGCGCTGGCGGGTGACCGGGTGGCGCTGTCACGCTGGCCCTTTGTCAGCCAGAACCCGGCATTCGTGGTGAAGGTGGGGACCGCGCCCGTGCACCTGATGGTGGTGATGGAAAACGAAGCCACCTCGCGCGCACCGGTCTGGCTGGCCACCGATGCCGCCTACCGCGAGACGCAGCTGCGCCAGTCCAACCTGTCGGGCATGAACATGGGGCTGGGCCTGATGGTGGTGGTGTTCACGGTGCTGGGTGCGGCGGTGCAACGCCGCCGCGCCAGCGTGCTGCTGGCGGGCGTGGCCAGCTGGGTGTTCATCACCGTGATCTGCCTGAATGGCTACATGGCGGTGTGGTTCACGCCGGAATGGCCAGCCTTCAATGACGCCAGCAAGCAGTTCACCGGCGTGATGATGTCGGCGCTGATGTTCGCGCTGACGGCCGAGGCGCTGGACCAGCGTTACCTCACGCGCGTCGAGCGCTGGGCCAAGCTGGTGGTGCCCGGGATCGTGCTGCTCTATGCGGTGGCGCAGGCACTGTGGCTGCCCGGTGCCTGGCGGCTGCCGGGGGCGGCCGTGCTGACGCTGGTCACCCTGGCGGCCAGCATGGTCATGTGCGGCTTGAGCGTGCTGCGCGGCGGGCGCTATGTGCGCTGGATCATGGCCGCGCTGGGCTGCTATGCGCTGGCGGTGACCGTTGTGTACACGCCGTTTGACTTCGTGGCGGGGCTGGACATCCGCGCGGCGGCGGTGGGCTTGCTGCTGTTTGCCAGCATGCTGGTGTTCTACCAGGCACTGTTCCTGCGCGAACGCTATGGGCGCGATGTGCTGGGCCGCGCGGCGGTGACGGGCAATCGCGATCCGCTGACCGCGTTGCTGTCGTACCAGGGGTTCCAGCTGGCCTATGACGAGGCCTTGCTGCGCCAGGGCGCGGGCGAACGGCAGACGCCGGTGATGCTGTTCCTGCTGCCGGGGCTGGAGCAAAGCGCGGTGGACCACGGCTTCGTGCTGACCGAGCGCGTGGTGGTGCGGTTTGCCGCGAGCCTGCAGGGGGTGCTGGGCGACTCCTGGTCCATCGCACGCATCAGCAAGACGCGCTTTGCCTGCATCGGCATGGGCGACGCGCGCGGCGCCGACGTGCTGGCCGTGGCTACCCAGGTGCTGGCCAACTGCGCGCGGCTGTCCGATGCGATCGGGCCGGTGGCGGACTTTGACCTGCGCATTGCCTGCACGCAGCGCTGGCTGGCGCCGGGCGGGCTCAAGGCGCTGCTGGGTGCGCTGGAGGAGGCCTGCCATGCATTGACGCCGCCCAAGCGCATTGCGCTGGTCAATGAGTCACGCGGGCGCAACAGCAGCGGCAACAGCGGCACGCATTCGCGCGGCAACAGTTCCGCCGGGCATAGCGGCTAGCTAGCCCGGCAGGGCAACGGCGACCCTGGCTTATTTCAGGATGTCGCCCATGCAGAGGTACTTCATCTCCACATACTCATCCATGCCGTGGCTTGAGCCCTCGCGGCCCAGGCCGCTTTGCTTGACGCCGCCAAAGGGTACGTGCTCGGTGGCGATGATGCCCACGTTGATGCCCACCATGCCGTACTCCAGCGCCTCGCTCACGCGGAAGATGCGCCCCACGTCGCGGCTGTAGAAATAGCTGGCCAGACCAAACTCGGTGTTGTTGGCGGCGTCAATGGCCTCCTGCTCGGTCGTGAAGCGGAACACCGGCGCAAAGGGCCCGAAGGTTTCCTCTTTGGCGCACAGCATGTCGGCCGTGGCGTTGGCGATCACGGTGGGCTCGAAGAACTGGCCCTGCAGCTTCTTGCCGCCGGCCATGAGCTTGCCGCCCTTGCCCAGGGCGTCGGCCACGTGGCGCTGCACCTTCTGCACCGCGGCGTCTTCAATCAGCGGGCCCTGCACCACGCCGTCTTCAAAGCCATTGCCCACCTTGAGCGCCTTGACCCTGGCGGCGAATTTTTCAACGAACGCGTCGTACACGCCGTCCTGCACATAGATGCGGTTGGCGCACACGCAGGTCTGCCCGGCGTTGCGGTATTTGCTGGCCATCGCGCCTTCCACGGCGCTGTCGATGTCGGCATCGTCGAACACGATGAAGGGCGCGTTGCCGCCCAGCTCCAGGGCCAGCTTCTTGACCGTGGGCGCGCTTTGCGCCATGAGGATGCGGCCGACCTCGGTGCTGCCGGTGAAGCTGATGTGGCGCACCACGTCGCTGGCGCAGAGCACCTTGCCCACCGCAATGCTGTTGGCGCCGTCAGCGGTCAGCAGGTTGAGCACGCCCGCGGGAATGCCCGCGCGCACCGCCAGCTCGGCGGCAGCCAGCGCCGTCAGCGGCGTCAGCTCGGCCGGCTTGATGACCACCGGGCAGCCAGCGGCCAGGGCCGGCGCAACCTTGCGCGTGATCATGGCCAGGGGGAAGTTCCACGGCGTGATGGCCGCGCACACGCCGATGGGCTGGCGCACCACCAGCAGGCGGCGGTTGTTGTCAAACTGCGGCAGGGTTTCGCCGTTGACGCGCTTGGCTTCCTCGGCGTACCACTCCACAAAGCTCGCGCCATAGGCCACTTCGCCCTTGGCCTCGGCGAACGGCTTGCCCTGCTCGGCGGTCATGATGCGGCCCAGGTCTTCCTGGTTGGCCATGAGCAGGTCGTACCACCTGCGCAGGATGATGCTGCGCTCCTTGGCAGTCTTGCTGCGCCAGGCCGGCCAGGCGGCGTTGGCCGCGGCAATGGCCAGTTCCGCATCTTTCGGGCCCAGGTTGGCCACGTCAGCCAGCTTTGCGCCGGTGCTGGGGTCGTTCACATCAAAACGCTGCGCGGCGGCGCCCTTGACCCATTGGCCATTGATCAGCGCGTCGGTCTTGAGCAGGGTAGGGTCCTTCAGCAGGGCCAGGGGGGATGTCTTCATGTCCACGGGGCGGTCTCCGGAAAAAAGTCAATTATTTAACCTGTTAAGTAATTTTGCCAGCTTTTGGCACAGCCCGGCGTGGCAGGCGGCAAGGCGGGGGCAAACCCCTCAAACTTATAATCAAATGTTCCGCCAGATCAAGCATTCACGCGCCACCGGCGCATGGCCCGGCACCAGAAAACCCCATGAGCAACACCACATTCACCGTCGCAGACATCCGCAAGAGCTTCCTGGACTTCTTTGCCTCCAAGGGCCACACCGTGGTCGCTTCCAGCCCTCTGGTGCCGGGCAACGACCCCACGCTGATGTTCACCAATTCGGGCATGGTGCAGTTCAAGGACGTGTTCCTGGGCACCGACAAGCGGCCCTATGTGCGCGCGGCGTCGGTGCAGGCCTGCCTGCGCGCCGGCGGCAAGCACAACGACCTGGAAAACGTGGGCTACACCGCGCGTCACCACACTTTCTTTGAAATGCTGGGCAACTGGAGCTTTGGCGACTACTTCAAGCGCGACAGCCTGAAGTGGGGCTGGGAGCTGCTGACGCAGGTGTACAAGCTGCCGCCCGAGCGCCTGCTGGCCACGGTGTACATCGACGACGACGAAGCGTTCGACATCTGGACCAAGGAAATCGGCCTTCCCCCCGAGCGCGTGATCCGCATCGGCGACAACAAGGGTGGCAAGTACAAGTCCGACAACTTCTGGATGATGGCCGACACCGGCCCCTGCGGCCCCTGCAGCGAAATCTTTTACGACCACGGCGACCACATCCCCGGCGGCCCCCCCGGCAGCCCCGGTGAGGACGGCGACCGTTTCATCGAGATCTGGAACCACGTGTTCATGCAGTTCGACATGCAGCCCGACGGCAGCGTGGTCAAGCTGCCCGCGCCCTGCGTGGACACCGGCATGGGCCTGGAGCGGCTGGCCGCCATCCTCCAGCACGTGCACAGCAACTATGAAATTGACATCTTTGACGCGCTGATCAAGGCCGCCGCGCGCGAGACCGGCGTGGCAGACCTCAACAACAAGAGCCTGCGCGTGATCGCCGACCACATCCGCGCCACGGCGTTCCTGGTGAGCGACGGCGTGGTGCCCAGCAACGAGGGCCGCGGCTATGTGCAGCGGCGCATCGTGCGCCGGGCCATTCGCCACGGCTACAAGCTGGGCAAGAAGACGCCGTTCTTCCACAAACTGGTGCCCGACCTGGTTCGCCTGATGGGCGACGCCTACCCCAACCTCGCCGCCCAGAAAGACCGCATCATGGACGTGCTGCGGGTGGAAGAAGAGCGCTTCTTCGAGACCCTCGAAAACGGCATGGAGATCCTGGACGCGGCCCTGGCCAATGGCGTCAAGGTCCTGCCAGGCGAAGTGGCCTTCAAGCTGCATGACACCTTTGGCTTCCCGCTGGACCTGTCGGCCGACGTGTGCCGCGAGCGCGACGTGACGGTGGACGAGGCCGGCTTCCGTGCCGCCATGGACAAGCAGAAGGCGGCGGGCCGCGCCGCCGGCAAGTTCAAGATGGACCGCGTGCTGGACTACACCGGCGCGGGCAATGCATTCAGCGGCTACGACAAGCTGGAAGAACAGGCGAAGGTCGTGGCCCTGTACAAGGACGGCACGCCCGTGCAGCAGCTGAATGAGGGCGACGCAGGCGTGGTGGTGCTGGACACCACGCCGTTTTATTCCGAGAGCGGCGGCCAGGTGGGCGACAGCGGCATGCTGGCCGCGCCGGGCGTGCAGTTTGGCGTGGAAGACACGCAGAAGATCAAGTCCGACGTATTCGGCCACCATGGCACACAGACCCAAGGCACGTTGAAGGTCGGCGATACCGTGATCGCCGCGGTGGACATGGCCCGGCGCCACGCCACCATGCGCAACCACAGCGTGACGCACCTGATGCACAAGGCGCTGCGCGAAGTGCTGGGCAGCCATGTGCAGCAAAAGGGCTCGCTGGTGGACGCCGACAAGACCCGCTTTGACTTCACGCACAACGCGCCGGTCACCGACGCGCAGATCCGTGAAATTGAAAAACGCGTGAACGAGGAAATCCTGGCCAACGCGGCGACGCAGGCGCGGGTGATGGACATTGAGTCCGCACAGAAGACCGGCGCCGTCATGCTGTTTGGCGAGAAATACGGCGAGACCGTGCGCGTGCTGGACATCGGCACCAGCCGCGAGCTGTGCGGCGGCACGCATGTGCAGCGCACAGGTGACATCGGCCTGTTCAAGATCACCGGTGAATCCGGCGTGGCCGCGGGCATCCGCCGCGTGGAGGCGATCACCGGCGCCAATGCGCTGGCCTACCTGCAACAGCTGGAAAGCACCGTGGCCCAGGCCGCTGGCGCGCTCAAGGCGCCGGCCGCCGAGCTGCAGGGCCGCATCGGCCAGGTGATGGACCAGGTGCGCGCGCTGGAAAAGGAAGTGGCCGCGCTCAAGGGCAAGCTGGCCTCGTCCCAGGGCGACGAACTGGTGGCGCAGGCCGTGGACGTCAAGGGCATCAAGGTGCTGGCCGCCACGCTGGCCGGCGCCGATGCCAAGACGCTGCGCGACACCATGGACAAGCTCAAGGACAAGCTCAAGACGGCGGCCATCGTGCTGGCGGCCGTGGACGGCGCCAAGGTTCAGATCGCGGCGGGCGCCACTGCTGACGTGATGGGCAAGGTCAAGGCAGGCGAGCTGGTCAACTTCGTCGCCCAGCAGGTGGGCGGCAAGGGCGGTGGCAAGCCCGACATGGCCATGGCTGGCGGCACGGACGCAAGCAAGCTCGCGGGCGCGCTGCAGTCCGTGCAGGCCTGGGTGGCCGAGCGGGCCTGAACCCGCATGGCTTCGCCGTCGCCGCGCTGGTCCACCGGGCCGGGCACGGCTGACAGTGCGGCGGCCGCCATTGCGCGGGCGTTGCGCGTCCATGGGGTGGCCGCAACGCAGGCCTACATCACGCAGGCGGTGCATGAATACCCCGGCCAGGCCACCCCTGCGGCTATGGTGGAACTGCTGCAGCTGTGGGGCGTGGACACCGTGCCCATGGCGGGCAGCGTGGATGAATTGCCCGCCGATGCCGCGGGCAGCCTGGTGCCGCTGGCGGGCGGGCGCTATGGCGTGGTACTGCGAACCGGCGAGGCCGGCATCACCCTCGCGGTGGACGGCGCCACACGCCGCCTGACGCACGCAGAATTCAACGCCCTGTGGAATGGCATGCTGCTGGTGCTGAAACCGCGCGCGGACGCGGGCGAGCCCTTTGCCGCTGAACAGGTGGCGGCCCAGCGCTGGCGCCGTGCGCGCGGTGCGGCACTGGCCCTGGCGGTGCCTGCCTTGCTGGTGGTGGCCGCGCTGGCGTGGCCACCGTGCGCGGGCGGGTGGGCGCTGGCCGCACTGGCGCTGATCAAGTTCATGGGCCTGGCGGCAACCGTGGTGTTGAGTTTTGAGCAGGCCGGCATTGGCCGGCCATTGCAGCGCCTGTGTGCCGCCGGTCCGGTGGCCAATTGCGCCCGGGTGCTGCGTTCACCTGCCAGCCGCCTGGGCCCGGTGCCGTTGGCGGACCTGGGGCTGGTCTACTTCGCCAGCGGCCTGCTGGCGCTGGTGCTGGCGGCATTCACGGGGGAGGCGGCGCCCGCGCTGGCCATGCTCGGTCTGCTGTCCTTGGCCCTGCTGCCATTCACCGCGCTGTCGGTTTACTACCAGGCGGTGAAGCTGCGCTCCTACTGCTGGCTGTGCCTTCTGGTGGCGGCGCTGCTGTGGCTGGAGGCCGGCTTGTCTGTGGCCGCTGGCGTTTCACTGGGCGGCTGGCCCTGGGGCGCCCAGGCGTGGCTGCTGATGGTGATGGCCTGGGGTGGGACCACGCTGGCCTGGCTGGGGCTGCGGCCCCTGCTGGCGCAGGCGTGGCAGGGCAGGGCGGTGGCGCGGGATTTTGCGCGGGTGCGCGCCCAGCCGCCGGTGGTGCAGGCGCTGTGGGACGCGGGCGAGCAGCCCTTGCCACCTGTGCCCGGTGAGGTGTGCCTTGGCGATGCCGGTGCGCCTGTGCAGGCCGTGCTGGCGGTGCTGCCCGCGTGCCCGGCCTGCGGGCGCCAGGTTCGTGCGGCCTGGGCGCTGCAGGCCGTGCTGGGCGAGCGCATGGCGATCCGGCTGCGGTTTTTGCGTGGTGGTGATCCTTCAAGCGCCCCCACGCCCGCCCTGCGCGACCAGTACCGGGTGGCCGACGGTGTCGCGGCGTTGCTGGTTCACCTGGCCGCCCAGGGCGATACGGCCTTGCTGCGCCGCGCTTGTGCCGGATGGTTCTTTGAGGCCAAGGAACATGTTGCCAGCCCGGCGGCCTTTGGCCGCTGGCAGGCGGGCGTGCTGGCGGGTCTGCCTGCCCCGGACGTGCGGGTGATGCTGCCGGCGCTGATGCGGCAACACCAGTCCCTGCAGTCGCTGGGCATCGACGCCGCGCCGGTGGTCTTCGTGAATGGCCGGCGGCTTCCCCCCGAATGGGACTGCATGGACCTGCGCTATTTCCTGTTACGGGAACTTCGCCGCTCGCCAAATCAGCTTTGAATAAAGTTCGTTCAATTTAATGTGATATTTTCACATTGATAATCTAGAATCAAGGCATGAAATTCTCCGTGCCACCGCCGGGCTCCCGGCTTGAGATCCTGGATTTCGCCGGCAGCGCCGTGGCGCCCCTGGCCCGCTGGATGGTTCGCTCGGGCATTGGCTACCGCGATTTCTGCCTGCGGCTCAAGCGGGTGTACCTGCGGGCAGCGGTGGCCGAGCTGGAACGCCAGGGCGCCAAGCAGACCGAGACCGCGCTGTGCGCCTTGTCGGGGCTGCACCGCAAGGACGTGCATGCGTTGATGCAGGGCATGGCGTTCGTCCCCAGCCAGGAGGGCGGTGCCGACGACCGCGTACGGCGCATGGTCAGCACCTGGATGACGGAATGGAAAAGCGCGCCCTTGCCCTTTGCCGGCGGCGCGCCTTCCTTTGAGGCGCTGGCGGAACTGGCGGGTGAGGGCGGTGCCCTGGCCGCGCTGTCGGAGCTGTCCCGCCGCGCCATCGTGGAATGCCGCGGCGACCATGTGTACCTCGTCAAGCCCGATGACGCCACGGTGTCCCTGCATGACGCGGGCCAGAGCCTGGCCGACCATGTGGACGCCGTGGTGGACCAACTGTCGGGCAACGCCAGCCCGCTGGCCTACAGCCTGCTGCTGGAGAACCTCAGCCCCGAATCGCTGCGGCGTGTGGAAGAACTGGCGCGTCAGGCCTGGTCGCAGGTGGCGGGTGAGGTGGCGCGCGAAGCCCGCGCCCTGAGCAAAGCGGATGCCGGGCACAGGTGGCAAGGGCGCTACCGGTTCGGCATGTTCGGACGCGCGGCGACGGAGCAATGGGCTGAGAATCAGGGTAAATACTTGGTGAAAGACACTGCCCGGCCGGAATTAAGTCTCGAAAAGTGACGGCTCGCGGGAAAATTTCACTTGGCATTCTGTTTCGTCTGATTACAATTCGTGTATCGAGATGTTTCGATCGGAGCTGGAAGTTCAGCGCCGCGAGGACAGTGATGTTTCAACGACTGGAGAAACAAGATGCGAGTTCTGACGTTTGAAGAGATGGACTTGGTGTCCGGCGGGACGAAAGACGGTTGCAAGCGCAACAACGGCTGGGGTAACGGCGATGACGACGCGCCCGGCAACTCCCTGAACAACAACAAGGCCGAAAACGACGTGCGCCCCGGCGCAGCCCACAAGACCTGGGGCACGGCCGCCAACCCCGAGGCCAATGGCGATTGCTGCAGCTGCGGCACGCCCCCGCCCCCGCCGCCCCCGCCGCAAGATTTTTGAGGCGGCCAGCGCAATATAAAAGCCACCCTCTAAAAGCCACCCTCGGGTGGCTTTTTGCTGGGCGGCGAAGGGTCTAGCGGATGATCTTGCCGTCCGGCGTGATCGTGACCAGGTCAATGGCACGCACCGAGTCGCGCATGCCCGCGCGCAGGTTGATGCGAAAGCCGCCGACGTCATAGTCGGTCATGGTGGCCATGCTGGCCTGCAGCCTGGCTTTGTCAAAACCCTTGCCCGCGCGGCGCACGGCTTCGGCCAGGGCTTTTGCGGCGATAAAACCTTCCAGGCTTTCGTAGGACGGGGACTGGTCCGAGTTGTCGATGGCGGCCAGGTATTCCTTGACGATGGGTGTGGCCGAGCTGCGCGGCGAGGGCACCACCTGCGACACCACGACGCCGCCGATTTCCTTGCCCAGGGCCGTGAACAGCGGGTCGATGCCCACCACCGAGAAATTCATGAACGCACCGGCATAGCCTGCCTTGCGCATCTTGCGGATGAATGCCGCCGTGGAGTTGAACAGCGAGACCTGGATGATGGCCTGGGGCTGCGCCTTGAAAAGGCTGGCCACCGCCGCATCGACCTTGTCGCTGTTGACAGGCACGAAGGCCGAGGCCACCAGCGGCGGCAGCTTGAGCTCGCTCATGGCCTGGTTGACGGCTGCCAGGCCCGCGCGGCCCATGGTGTCGTCTTCGGCCAGCACGGCGATGCGCGTCTGGCCCAGGGTGGCGCAGTGGCGGACCATCTTGAAGGCCTCGTCGGCCATGCTGGGCCGCACATGAAACACGTTGGTGTGCGAAGCATCACGCAATGCGTCTGACGCGGCGAACGGGCCGAAGAAAATGGCACTCTCGGACTTGGCGACCGCGGCGCCCGCATCTGAACTGGCGGTGCCGACAAAGCCGAACAGCACGTCGGCCCCGTCTTCCAGCAACTTCTTGGCATTGGCTGTGGCCTTGGCGGGTTCGTAGCCGTCATCGAGCTGGCGCAGCTCGAAATTCCAGCCGGGGTTGCTCTTGCGGGCGTTGAAGGCGTCTACATACAGCTTGGCGCCCGCGGCGAATGCCAGGCCGATTTCGCTGGCCGCCCCGGTCAGCGGCACGGATTGGCCGAGCACCACCTTGCGGCCCGCCGCCGGTTTTGCCTGGGCATGAACCAGTCCCGTCCCACACAGCCCCAGCCCCGCCAGGCCCATTCCCAATACCGTCCGTCGCTTGGTGTTCATGGCTGAACTCCTTGTCATGTTGTGAGCCTGCCCGCAAAGTTGATGCCAGCTTTCAGGCCGTCAAAAGGTAACCCATCCCACTGCCGCTGGCAATACGGGTTTGGTGCCGATTGCGAATGCAGTCATGTGCGCAGGTCATGACGGGCTGCTCCCTACAATGCGGCCCATGATGCCCAACCCCCCCTTGCCCGCAGCGCCGCGGCCGGTCCCCGCGACGGACCAGGAACTGTGCCTGATGGGCGTCACCCGCATGGCGGACTTCATTGACTTCGTGCGCGAACGCGCCATTGGAGGCCGCGAGATGGACCGCGGCGACCTGGCCGACATGTGGCGTGAGGCTTCAGTGGTGTTCCAGGAACTGCAGACGGCCGAGGCGGGCGCCGCCGACAAGCCGCAGATCCTGCCCCTGTCCGCGCCTTTGCAGGCCCATGTCAACAAGCTGGTCCAGCTTGACAGTTTCCGGCAGACATTTTCGTCGGTGCCGGTGGCCTTTGGCATGGTCGAGCTGGACAAGCTGGTGGTCTGCCAGCAGCACATCGGGCGCGCCAGCGTGGACCGCATGGTCAACGGCCTGCCCAGGCCGCTGGCCGATGCCGACCTGGCGGCGGTATGCCTGCCGCTGACAGCGGGGGACGCCAGTTTCAAGGTGGCCCACCAGGGCGGCGAGCGGTTCGTGTTTGTGTCGGACACGCATGACACCCGGTTCCTGGGCGCCCAGCTGGTCAACCCGGCGGACATCAAGGGCCTGCAGGTCCATGGCCATGCCCAGGCCGTGCTGGCCCTGAGCGTGGGCTTCACGACCAATGTGCTGAATGTGGTGCGCTATGGCCCGCGTGTGGTGCTGAACAACGGCTACCACCGGGCCCTGGCCTTGCGTGAGCTGGGTGTGACCCATGCGCCGTGCCTGATCCAGGTGTGCGCCCATTGGGAAGACGTGGGCCTGGCCGGCTCCAGCGAGATGTACGACAACGGGCCGGTCTATTTCAGCGCGGCCCGCCCGCCCTTGCTGCGCGACTTTGCCAACCCGCAGCTGACGCGCTCATTCGCGGCGCGGCGCCTCACGCGGGAAATCCGCCTGACCTATGAAGTGGATTCGCTCCAACTCGATTTGTAACTAGACTGTTGCAAATTCGCTGTTGTGCGAGAAATTTCACGAAAATTTTCCGTAACACGCTTGTTACAGTAGATGTAACTGACTACACTCGCCGCATTGATAACAGGATGCAAGGGTGCAGGGGCCTTGCACGCAATAAGACGTACCGGGTTTTGGGCTTCACACAGGGGCCTGAAGGCCGGCCACAGTTTTTGACAACCAGGAGTTCAGCATGCGTGTTTTGACTCTCGAAGAAATGGAACAGGTCGCCGGTGGGCGAGGTTGTTCCAGCAAGAGCAGCAAGAAGAAATCCAGCAAGAAGAGCAGCGGCAAGGGCAGCAGCAGTGGCCGTGGCGGCCGCTGCGGTGGTGGCTCCAGCAGCGGTGGCTCCAGCAGCAGCGGCCGTGGCTGTGGCGGCAGCACCCCGCCGCCGCCGCCTCCCCCGCCGCCGCCTCCTCCGCCCCCCCCGCAGGATTTCTGATCCTGCGCAGGAAATGCAAGCAAAAAAATGCCCCGCTCGCGCGGGGCATTTTTCATGGGCGGGCTGCTTCGCTTCAGTAGTTGTCCAGCACCGCGCCCTTGCTGGCGCTGGCGGCGTTGAACGCAAACTTGGCCTGCACGCCGCGGGTGTAACGCGGGGCCGGGGCTGTCCAGGCGGCGCGGCGGCGGGCGATTTCGGCTTCGGGCACGTTGAGTTCCAGCTGCAGCTTGTGCGCGTCGATGGTGATGGAGTCTCCCTCGTTCACAAAGGCAATCGTGCCGCCGGCCGCGGCTTCGGGCGCCACGTGGCCCACCACCATGCCCCAGGTGCCGCCCGAGAAGCGTCCGTCGGTGATCAGGCCCACGCTTTCGCCCAGGCCCGCGCCGATCAGTGCGCCGGTGGGCGCCAGCATTTCGGGCATGCCGGGGCCGCCCTTGGGGCCCAGGTAACGCAGCACCATCACGTCGCCGGCCACGATCTTGCCGTCCAGGATGGCCTGCAGGGCCGTCTGCTCGTCGTCGAACACGCGGGCCGGGCCGGTGATGACGGGGTTCTTCAGGCCGGTGATCTTGGCCACCGCGCCCTCGGGTGACAGGTTGCCCTTGAGGATGGCCAGGTGGCCCTGGGCATACATGGGGTTGCTGATGGGGCGGATCACGTCCTGGTCGGCGCGCAGCGCAGGCACGTCGGCCAGCGTCTCGGCGATGGTCTTGCCCGTGATGGTCAGGCAGTCGCCGTGCAGCAGGCCCGCGTCCAGCAGCACCTTCATCACGGCGGGAATGCCGCCGGCCTGGTGCAGGTCCACCGCCAGGTACTTGCCCGAGGGCTTCAGGTCGCACAGCACGGGGGTCTTCTTGCGGATGCGCTCGAAGTCGTCAATGCTCCACTCCACGCCCGCTGCATGGGCAATGGCCAGGAAGTGCAGCACCGCGTTGGTCGAGCCGCCGGTGGCCATGATCACGGCCACGGCGTTTTCGATCGCCTTCTTGGTGACGATGTCGCGCGGCTTGATGTCCTTCTTGATGGCCTCGATCAGCACCTTGGCCGATTCCTTTGCCGAGTTCATCTTCTCGTCGTGCGGGTTGGCCATGGTGCTGGAGTAGGGCAGGCTGATGCCCAGCGCCTCGAACGCGGACGACATGGTGTTGGCGGTGTACATGCCGCCGCAGGAGCCGGTGCCGGGGATGGCGCGCATTTCAATCTCGCGCAGATCGGCATCGCTCAGGTTACCGGCGGCGTTCTGGCCCACGGCCTCGAACACGCTCACGATGTTCAGGTCCTGGCCTTTCCACTTGCCCGGCAGGATGGTGCCGCCGTACACATAAATGGCGGGCACGTTGGCGCGCAGCATGCCCATCAGGCCGCCGGGCATGTTCTTGTCGCAGCCACCCACCACCAGCACGCCGTCCATCCACTGGCCCTGCACGCAGGTTTCGATGCAGTCGCTGATGACTTCGCGGCTGACCAGGCTGTACTTCATGCCTTCGGTGCCCATGGCCATGCCGTCGGAAATGGTGGGCGTGCCGAACACCTGGGCGTTGCCGCCGGCCTCTTCAATGCCGGCGATGGCGGCGTCGGCCAGCTTCTGCAGGCCGCTGTTGCAGGGGGTGATGGTGCTGTGGCCATTGGCCACGCCAACCATGGGCTTCCTGAAATCGCTTTCCTGGTAGCCCATGGCGTAGTACATCGAACGGTTGGGCGCGCGCGATTTGCCTTCGACGATGGTGGCGGAACGGGCGTTGATCTTGATGACTTTGGTGTCGGCCATGGCTGCGTCTCTCTCGGGTGTGGGGTTGGAAGCAGCAAGGAGTATGCGCCGCCAACGGGGCGTGCGTCCAATCTATTTATGGGGCTGTATTAATATGCAATGCATATGAGTTATCCCGTGATCGAACTGCGTTTGTGGCGCCAGTTTGTGGCGGTGGCCGAGGAACTGCACTTTGGCCACGCCGCGCGGCGCCTGCACATGACGCAGCCCCCGCTGACCCAGGCCATTGCCTTGCTGGAGCGGCTGCTGGGCGTGCGCCTGTTTGACCGCACCAAGCGCAGCGTGGCATTGACGGCGGCCGGCGCGGCCTTGCTGCCGCAGGCGCGCGAGCTGCTGGCGCGCGCGCAGGCCCTGCCGGCCCAGGCGCGCGCGGCCGCCGCGGGCGAGGTCGGGCGCCTGCGGCTGGCGTTTGTCTCCACCGTGGGTTTTGCGTTGTTGCCGCAGTGGGTGCGGGCCTTTCGTGAGCACAGCCCGGGCGTGGCGCTGGAGCTGATCGAGGCCACGGGCGATGTGCAGCTGCAAGCGCTGGCGCGCGGCGAAATTGACGCGGGCTTCATGCTGCATTCGCCCGGCTTTGCGCCCGCCGGCCTGCAGCACGCGCTGGTGACGCGCGAGCCCCTGGTGCTGGCCTTGCCCGACCACCACCCGCTGACCAGCGCGCCCACGCTGCCGCTGGCCAAGGTGCTGGCCGAGCCGCTGGTGATCTTTCCGCGGCGCATCGTCCCCTCGCTGCACGACGCCATCCTGGGCCTGTATCACGCTGCGGGGCGCTCGCCCCAGGTGGCGCAGGAGGCCATCCAGATGCAGACCATCGTCAACCTGGTGTCCGCGGGGCTGGGCGTGGCCTGGGTGCCCGAGAGCGTGCGGCAGTTCCAGCGCCCCGGTGTGGTTTACCGCAGCGTGTCGGGCCCGCGCGGCAAGGCCGTGCCCGGGTGCGAAACCACACTGGTGTGGTCCGAGGGGGCGTCCAATCCTTCGCTGGAACGGTTTGTGGAGTTTGTGGCGATGCTGACCAGAAACTGAAAAGGTGAAAAGGCACAATACCCCGCATGCTGACGTACCCCCACATTGACCCCGTAGCGCTGCAACTGGGCCCCATCGCCATTCACTGGTATGGCCTGACCTACCTGGCGGCGTTCGGGCTGTTCATGTTCCTGGGGCTGCGGCGCCTGCGGCATGAGCCATTTGCGTCCATCACGGGCCAGGGCGCCTGGGCCCGGCGGGATGTGGAAGACATCCTGTTCCTGGGCGTGCTGGGCGTGGTGGTGGGCGGGCGGCTGGGCTACTGCCTGTTTTACAAGCCGGGGTACTACCTCTCGCACCCGCTGGAGATCTTCTTCATCTGGCAAGGCGGCATGAGCTTTCATGGCGGCATGCTGGGCGTGATCGTGTCGCAATGGTGGTTTGCGCGGTCGCGCCAGCGGCCGTTCTGGCAGGTCATGGACTTTGTGGCGCCCTGCGTGCCCACGGGCCTGGCGGCCGGGCGGGTGGGCAACTTCATCAACGGCGAGCTGTGGGGCCGCTTCAGCGATCCCACGCTGCCCTGGGGCATGGTGTTCCCGCAAAGCGGCTCCATGCTGCCGCGCCACCCGTCGCAGGTGTACCAGTTCCTGCTGGAAGGGCTGCTGCTGTTCGTGCTGCTGTGGCTGTATGCGCGCAAGCCGCGCCGGCCGGGGCAGGTGGCGGCGGCCTTCCTGTTTGGCTATGGCGTATTCCGCTTCATTGCGGAGTTCTTCCGCGAGCCCGACAACTTCCTGGGCTTGCTGGCCCTTGGCATGAGCATGGGCCAGTGGCTGTGCGTGCCCATGATCGTGGCGGGCGCCGGGCTGTGGGTCTGGCTGGGCCGCCAGCCGGCGGGCTCTAAGTAGTTTCCATAGGTAAATTGGCTGCACAGGACGAAGTTGCTTCGCCATAATTACGTGTAATTATTGAAAATTACGAAAGCAGCCCACCATGCGTCTGATCCACAACTCCCTGCACGATGAAGCGGCCGCCGCCTTGCGCGACCGCATCTTCGCGGGCGAGCTGGGGCCGGGCATGTTCCTGGACGAAGTGCGGCTGGCCGAGGAAATGAAGATCTCGCGCACGCCGCTGCGCGAGGCATTGAAGGTGCTGACGGCCGAAGGCCTGGTGCGGCACGAACCGCGCCGCGGCTGCTTTGTGAACGAGGTGACCGAGCAGGACCTGGACGAGATCTTTCCCGTCATCGCGCTGCTGGAGGGCCGCTGCGCGTTCGAGGCCGCGCGCAACGCGACCGATGCCGACCTGGCGGCGCTGGAAGCCTTGCACGACAGGCTCAACAAGCATGCCAAAGCCAGGCGCATCAACGACTATTACGACGCCAACTTTGCCATCCACGAGGCCATCATCACGCTGGCCAACAACCGCTGGCTGGCCCAGGTGATCACCGATCTGCGCAAGATCGTCAAGCTCGCACGGCTGCAACAGCTGCATGCGCCGGGCCGGCTGGAGCAAAGCCTGTCAGAGCACATGGCGGTGTTTGCCGCGCTGAAGGCGCGTGACGCCGAAGGCGCCGAGGCGGCCATGCGCACCCACCTCACGCGCCAGCGCGTGGCCCTGCGCGAAGTTGCGCGCAACCAGAAATCAAGGCTCGCATGAACACGCCCGAGTGGATCCACCGCAGCGTGTCGCTGCTCATGCCCGAGCCTGCCGGGCCGGGCCCCCGGTCCACGCGCGAGCGCCTGCGCGCCACGCTGCGCAAGAAGGAAGAAGCCCTGTCGCCGCGCGTGCTGCGCCGCACGCTGGACGAGCTGCGTGCCATCGTGGACGCGGGCGTGAGCGAGGTGGAGGGCGGCCGGCGAGCCCAGGGCGTGGCCCGCTGGTATGCCCAGGCGACGCCAGAGCAGCGGCGTGACATGTGGCTGCTGATGAGCGAACAGTTCACCGCCGACGCGGCCAAGGTCCGCAAGGCCCAGGCGCAGTACGCCGCCGCAGTGGGCACGCCCGACGAGGCCGCGGCCGAGGTGCTGTACCGCCGCGCCACGGTGTCGCCACGGCGCCGCCTGCTGCAGCGCTTCAGCGTCAACCCCGACGGCATCCGCTTCCTGGTGGACATGCGCGCCGAAATGCAGCCCCACCTGAAGGGCGACAAGCGCCTGCTCGCGCTGGACGTCGAGATGGAATACATGTTTTCCACCTGGTTTGACGTGGGCTTTCTGGACCTGCGGCGCATCAGCTGGGATTCACCCGCCTCGCTGATCGAGAAGCTCATCAAGTACGAAGCCGTGCACGACATCCGCAGCTGGGCCGACATGAAAAACCGCCTGGACAGCGACCGGCGCTGCTACGGCTTCTTTCACCCGCGCCTGCCCGATGAGCCGCTGATTTTTGTGGAAGTGGCGCTGATGGATGACATCGCCGGCAGCATCACGCCGCTGCTGGATGAAGCTGCGGCACCGGCCGACCTGAAGAAGGCCACCACGGCCATTTTCTATTCCATCAGCAACACCCAGGCCGGCCTGCGCGGCGTGAGCTTTGGCGACTCCCTCATCAAGCGCGTGGTGGACACGCTCAAGCAGGAGTTCCCGCGCCTGAAGACATTCGCCACGCTGTCGCCCATCCCCGGGCTGCGGCCCTGGCTCGTGAAGAACGCGCCAGCCGACCTGGTGGCTGCGTGGGAGAACGTTGAAAAGCTGCCCGAAAAAGCCCCCGAGCGCCAGGCGCTGATGGGCTGGGCCGCGCGTTACCTGGGCCGCGAGTGGCGCGACGGCAGGCCGCTGGACGCGGTGGCGCGCTTTCACCTGGGCAATGGTGCCCGGGTGGAGCGGCTCAACTGGTATGGCGACCCATCGCCCAAGGGCCTGAAGCAGTCTTATGGCCTCATGGTTAACTATTTGTATGACCTCAAGCGCCTGGACAAGCACCGCGCACAGCTTGCGCAGGGAGAAATCCCGATTTCGGGCGCCATCGAAGCGCTGTATCTTTGATTTCCGTCAGCAGTCAGTTACACACCAACCACAAGCAGGAGACAAACCAATGATTTCAAACAGCCTCTCACGGCGCGGCGTGCTGCGCGCGGCCGCAGCCGCCAGCGCAGCCGCGGGCATGGGTCCGCTGGCCTGGGCGCAGGCCCGCTGGCCGTCCAAGCCCGTCAACATGGTCGTGCCGTTTGCCGCGGGCGGGGGCACCGACGCCTTCGGCCGGCCGCTGTCGGCGCAGTTTGCCAAGCTCACCGGCCAGAACCTGGTCATTGAAAACCGGGGTGGCGCGGGCGGCACGCTGGGCGCGTCCGTCGCGGCCAAGGCGGCGCCGGATGGCTACAACCTCTTCATGGGCGCGGTGCACCACACCATCGCCCCGTCCATGTACAAGAAGCTGGACTACGACCTGGAAAAGGACTTCGTGCCGCTGGTGCTGGCCGCCAGCGTGCCGCAGGTGGTGGTGGTCAACCCCAAGAACATCACCTCGCCCGATTTCAAGTCGTTCCTGGAGCTGGTGAAGAAAAGCCCGGGCCGCTTCAACTACGGCTCGGCCGGCGCGGGCACCTCGCACCACCTGGCGGGCGAGCTGTTCAAGCAGCAGACCAAAACCTTCATCACCCACATTCCCTACACCGGTGCCGGCCCCGCGCTGCGCGACCTGGTGGGCGGCCAGGTGGACATGATGTTTGACGGGCTGGGCTCCAGTGCCGCCCACATCAAGGGCGGGCGCATCAAGGCGCTGATGGTCTCGGGCGCCAAGCGCAACCCGTCATTGCCCGACGTGCCCTGCGCCGCCGAAATGGGCCTGCCCGACTACACCGTGACCACTTGGTACGGCCTGTGGGCGCCCAAGGGCACCGCGGCGGACCTGCAGGCGCGCATCGTCGAGGAAATGCGCCGCAGCATCAGCTCCGACGAGCTCAAGGCCGTGTGGGCGAACCAGGGTGCGGAGTTTCCCAACCTGTCGCAGCAGCAGTTCGGCGCATTCATCAACGCCGAAATCAAGCGCTGGGCCACGGTGGTCAAGACCGCCGGCATCACGCCCGATTGATACCCGATTGAAGGCCAGGAACCCCGGCATGACAGGCGCGGTCCGCGTTGAGGTTCACGATGGCATCGCGGCCGTGAGCCTGGCCCACCCGGCCAGGCTCAGCGCCATGACGCGCGCCATGGGGCGCTCGCTGCATGATGGCGCCTTCCGCTACGCCGATTTTCCCGAACACCGCGAAGGCATCAGCGCCTTCCTTGAAAAACGCCAACCCGCTTTCTGATCGCACCCGAGCCGCCATGACCGCACCCAACGCCAACCTGTTTGCCGCGCTGCGCGCCGCCTTCCCCCAAGACCTGGACGCCGTGGCGGTGGAGACCGCCGACCCCGGCCAGCCCGTGCTGACCTACAGCTGGCGCGACCTGGACCGTGCCACCGCCATGATGGCCAACCTGCTGGCGTCGCTGAAGCTGCCCGCGGGAGCGCGCATTGCCGTGCAGGTGGAAAAATCCGTCGAGGCCATGCTGCTGTACCTGGCCACGCTGCGCGCGGGCTATGTATTCCTGCCGCTGAACACCGCCTACCAGAGCGCCGAGATCGAATACTTCATCGCCAACGCCGAGCCTTCGGTGGTGGTGTGCGCGGCCAAAAACTTCGGCTGGGTCAGCAAGATCGCGTTCAAGGCCGGCACGAAGAACGTGTTCACGCTCAACGACGACCGCACCGGCAGCCTGCTGGAGCGCGCCGCGCACTGCAGCGACCAGCACACCATCGCGCTGAAAAAGCCCGATGACATGGCCGCCATCCTGTACACCAGCGGCACCACCGGGCGCAGCAAAGGTGCCATGCTCAGCCACGGCAACCTGCTGAGCAACGCAGCCATGCTGAAGGACTACTGGGGTTGGAAGCCTGGTGACGTGCTGATCCACGCGCTGCCCATCTTCCATGTGCACGGGCTTTTCGTGGCGCTGCATGGCGCGCTGCTCAATGGCAGCAAGATGTTCTGGCTGGGCAAGTTCGACCCCAAGGCGGTGATTGCGCTCATGCCGCGCGCCACCGTGTTCATGGGCGTGCCCACGCTGTATGTGCGCATGCTGGCCGAGCCCGCGCTCAACCGCGACGCGGTGCGCAACATGCGCCTGTTCATCGCCGGCTCGGCGCCGCTACTGATTGAAACCTTTACCGAATGGCAGCAGCGCACCGGCCACACCATCCTGGAGCGGTACGGCATGAGCGAGACTGCCATGCTCACCTCCAACCCCTATGCCGCCGATGCGCGCTACGGCGGCCAGAGCGAGCGGCGCGGCGGCACTGTGGGCTTTCCCTTGCCGGGCGTGTCGCTGCGCGTGCAGGACGACGAAGGCCAGGCGCTGCCCACCGGCGAGATCGGTGGCATCCAGGTCAAGGGCCCCAATGTGTTTGCCGGCTACTGGCGCATGCCCGAGAAGACGAAGGAGGAGTTCACTGCCGACGGCTGGTTCAAGACCGGCGACGTGGGCAAGGTGGACGAGCGCGGCTACGTGACCATCGTGGGCCGCAGCAAGGACCTGATCATCAGCGGCGGCTACAACGTGTACCCGGCCGAGATTGAGGGCTACATCAACGAGCTGCCCGGCGTGGCCGAAAGCGCGCTGGTGGGCGTGCCGCACCCGGACTTTGGCGAAGTGGGCGTGGCCGTGGTCACGCCCCGGCCCGGCGCCACGCCCGATGCGGACGCGATCATTGCCGCGCTGAAATCGAAGCTGGCGAACTTCAAGATTCCCAAGCGCTGCTTCGTGGTGGCCGAGCTGCCGCGCAACACCATGGGCAAGGTCCAGAAGAACCTGCTGCGCGACCAGCACAAGGCGCTGTTCACGTGACGCCGTTCGAGCAGTTCAGCGCCGCGCAGGCGCGGGCCATCCACACCGTCATCACCGACATCGACGACACCATCACCACCGAAGGCAAGCTCACGGCCGCGGCCTACGCCGCGCTGGATCGGCTGCGTGCCAGCGGCCTGCGCGTGATCGTCACCACGGGCCGCCCGGCGGGCTGGTGCGATCACATCGCTCGCATGTGGCCGGTGGACGCGGTGGTGGGTGAGAACGGCGGCTGCTGCTACTGGTACGACCAGGCCACGCGCAAGCTGGCCGTGCGCCATAGCCTCCTGCCCGACGCCCTGCAGGCCAACCGCCGCAAGCTGGACGCGGTGGCGCAGCAGGTGTTGAAGGAGGTGCCCGGTACCGCGCTGGCGTCCGACCAGTTCTGCCGCCTGTACGACCTGGCCATCGACTTCTGCGAAGACGTGCCGCACATCGGCGATGCGGGTGTTGCGCGCATCGTGCAGATCATGGAAGCCGCCGGCATGACCGCCAAGGTCAGCTCCATCCATGTGAACGGCTGGTTTGGCCGCTATGACAAGCTTTCCATGAGCCGCGAAGTGATGCGCGACCTGTACGGCGTGGACCTGGACGCGCAGCGCGACCGCTTCATCTACGCCGGCGATTCGCCCAACGACGCACCGATGTTTGCGCATTTTCCCAACGCAGTGGGCGTGGCCAATGTGCGTGACTTTGTGGGGAAGATGGATGCGCTGCCTGCGTATGTGACGCAGGGGCGCAGCGGTGAGGGGTTTGCGCAGATGGCTGAACGGCTGATCGGGCTGCGGGCGGTCAGGTAGCGTCGCCGCGCAGTGCGGCGCAGCCGTACAGCCTCAATCACCCGTGGCTTCCACCTCGCAGCGCAGCACCAGCGTCACCGTGCTGTTGGCTGGCAGCGAGGACAGCACCACGCCTTCACCGGGGGGCAGCAGGTTGTCCGGGTCCAGCTCGCCGGGGCCCGTGCCTACGGCCGGGCAGGCTGCGCCACCCGCTGTGCCGGTGCACTGCACCTGGGTGCATTCCAGGCCGTTGGCCGGGCTGTCCTGCAGCACGCTGCCGTCCGCCTCGCCGGGGCCGTAGTTGGCCACCGTGATCTGGTAGGCCGTGGTGCCGCCGGCCACCACGCTGGAGGCCAGGTTGCTCTTGGCCACCTGCACGTTCACGATGGGCGCGCACACGCGCAGCGTGGGCTGGGCCAGCGCGAACATGCCGCGGCGCTCGCCAGCGTTGGCCACCACGGTGTTGTTGATCTCCAGCGTGGCAGTGGTCTGCGTGGCCACGAACGACGCCTGGTACAGCCGCCAGTTGTCGGCGGCGGCGGTGTCGTTCAGCACCACGCCCAGGGTGAAGTTCTGCACCGCCGCCTGCGTGACCTGCAGCCGCAGGTTGGCCCGCTGGGCGTTGCCGCCGTTCTGGCTGCCCGACACGGGGCTGGAGGCATGCACGATGAAGGTGTAGGTGCGCCCAGGCTCCAGCCCGGTCACGGTCTGGCTCCACCAGATGCGGTCGGCCGCCGTGCCGCCGGTGGAGTTGCCGTTGGCCAGCAGCCAGGTGTTGCTGCCCGCGATGGCGCGCGCCGGGTTGCCGGGGAAGGGGCTCTGGTACAGGTCGGGCGCGCCGCCGGTGTCGCTTTGCAGCCCCACCTGATAGGCCACGTTGTTGTTGGCCGGCTCGGTGTTCAGTGCTGCCCAGCCCACGCCCGCGCCTGCGCCGGGCGATGCGCTGGTGTCGCTGAAATCGCTGTTGCCGATGTAGTTGGTGGTGGTGATTTCCTGCGATACGCTGGCCGGGCAGAGCGTGCCAAACGAGGTCACTGACGACAGCGCGCCGGACACCACCACGTCCTCGCCCGTGGCGCTGGCCGCGTCATACGCCGTGCTGGCCGTGCCGGTGGCCACGGTGCGCACCGGGTCGCTGTAGATCGCCAGCGCCGGGTTCTGGTACGTGGCGGGAATCGCGCCTTCCAGGGTGACGTTGAAGGTCAGCGTGACCACGCCCCCAGGCCTGAGGGTGTAGCTGTTGGCGGTGGTGCCGCCGGGGGTGCCCAGCTGCACGGTGGAGGTGCCGGTGGCGGCGGCGCTGGCCGGGCCCAGCGCCAGCGACTGGCTGGACGGCGCCGTGGCGCCCGACAGCAGGAATGGGTCAGGCAGGTCGTCACGCACGGCCACACCGGTCACGCCACCCGCCGCAGGCGATGCCTCGATGCGCACACGGTACTGCGCCGTCGTGTGGGTGGGCAAGGTGCGCGCGGGCGTCGTGGTGATCTTGGTCACGGTGATCTGCGGCAGGCAGGCCGCGCCCGGCCACACGCCGTCGCCGCCGGTCAGGCTCTGCGTGGTGACCAGCGCGCCCGGATTACCGTTGGCGGCGTTCCAGGTCGTCGCGCCGCGCGTACCGCCAGCCACGCTGGACGCGCCGGCGAGTGCACCCGTGGCCAGCACCGCGCCGCCGCCGCCGCCACCGCCCGGTCCGTGGTCGCCTGAGTTGTTGGGCGTGGGCGCGCCGTTGCCGCCACGCGCGTTGACGGTGATGCCGGCCAGCCCCGCGCTGTTGGCAGCCAGCAGCACCGCCGAGCCGCCGCCCCCGCCGCCAGGCCCGCCGTCGTCGCAACAGCCTGACACGGGCGTGGGCGCGTTGGCGCCCGACACATTGATGGTGCCCGCGCCGCTGAACGCGCCCGCGCGCAGCATCACGATGCCACCGCCAGAGGCGCCGGAGAACGTGGCGTGGTTGGCGTCGCCGTTGTTGACGGACGCCGCGCCGCCACCGCCGCCCATGGCGATGCGGTTGGCCGCGGGGGTGAAAGCGTTGCCGCCACGGCCGCCCACGTCCAGGTTGTTGTTCCAGGTGTTGCCGCCCTGGCCCCCCGCGCCGGCATTGCCACCGCCGCCGCCGCCGGAGTTCATCGAGTTGCCGCCGGTGTCGCCGTCGTTGCCGCCACCGCCGGCGTTGCCGGGCGCGCCGTAGCCCTTGTCTCCGTTGGGGTAGAAGTCGCCGCCCGTGCCCGCCCAGGTGTAGGTGCCGCCGATCGTGGCGTAGGTGTTGCGTGGCGTGCCCGCCGTGCCTTCACCCTTGATGGCGCCGTTGCTCATGGTGCTGGAATAGCGCACGGCATCGGTGGCATTGCTGCCCCCGCCGTTCAGCACGCGCCCCGCGCCGCCGCGAAAGCCGTAGCCGCTGGCATTGATCGTGCCCGACAGGTTCAGTGCGCCCGCCACGTCAATCGCCACGATGCCGCCGCTGGTGCCGTTCCAGGGCAGTGGCGTGACGGTGTTGGCCGCCGGGATCGTGGCCACGGAGTACTGGGGCACCCGCACCACCTGGAAGGTCTGGCGGGCCGCGCCGGCGGTCTGCGCATTGCGGTAGCTGTTGGAAAGCGGCGCCGTCAGCGTGATGACGTTGCCCGCGAAGCTCAGCACAAAGGCGTATTCATGGGTGCCTGCCGTGCTCGCTGCTTTGCCGTAGCCCGCCAGCGAGGTGCCGAAATTGGCGGCGTTCACCCCGTCCTGCATCTGGATGACCAACACCAGGTCGCCAGACGCCAGCGCGGTGGCGCCGCGCGCCGTGCCGACATTGATGGTGGTGGCGCCAGCCAGTGCATTGGCCGTGCCGGGGTACCAGGTGTTGACCACGCCGGACAGCGCGGTGGCTGGCCCGTCCTTGCCCGGTATGGCACAGACCTGTGCCGCGGCGGGCAGGCACAGCAGCATGGCAATGGCCAGCAGGCACCGGCCTAACAACAACTTCATCAGGGTCCCAACTCCATGTTTATCTTCGGACAAACATATTGTTACAGGACGTGATGGCGTTGGGGCGCGTAAACCCCGGGATTTACGCGCTATTCACATAAAAAGCCCGGGATGTGCGTATTACTTGACCAGCAGCACGGGCACCGGGCTGCCCGTGACCACGCGCTGGGCGACCGAGCCCATGAGGGCGCGGCCCAGCACGCCACGGCCGTGCGTGCCCATGACGATCTGCTGGACCTTTTCGCGCTGGGCGATGCGCAGGATCTCGTCGGCGGGGGAGCCCACCAGCCACATCGTGCGCGACGGCAGCTTGTGGCGCTTGAGGAACTTCTCGATCGGTGCCAGCACCTTGTTGGCTTCGTCCTGGTGGTAGCCCTTGACCACGTCGGCACCCAGGGCCGAACGCGCGCGCGGGGGCAGGGGAGGCTGCACGTTCAGCACGACCAGTTCGTCGCCAGGCTCGGCCAGCGTCTGGTTGACGGTCAACCAGGCCAGGGCCTTCTTGGTGTAGGGGCTGCCATCAACGGCGAGCAGGATCTTCATGAGGTTCCCTTTCTTTGGATCAATCAGGTGTCAGCGCAACACCAGCACCGGCACATGCGAGTGCGTCAGTACATGCTGGGTTTCACTGCCCAATAGTATCCGCTTGATGCCCTTGCGGCCGTGCGACGCCATCACCACCAGGTCGCACTTGTGCTTTTTGGCGGCGGCGATGATGGCCTCGGCCACCAGGTCGGAGCGCGCGGTCACGGCGCGCGCCGTGACGCCCTTCTTGGCGGCCGCGGCTTTCACCGCATCCACCACCGCCTGGCCGTCATCGGCCCACTGCTTTTCAATGCGGCCCACTTCCTGGGGGGCCAGCGCGATGGAGCCTTCAAAGTAGCTCATGGGGTAGCGCGGCACCACCTTCAGCGCCACCAGCTCGGCGCCGCTCAGCGCGGCGAGCTCGATGGCGGACGAAACAGCTTTCTTGGACAGCGCGGAGCCGTCGGTGGTGACCAGGATGCGGGTGTACATGAGATGGCTCCTTGGGGTTATGGTCCGGGGTTCCGGGGGGTGGTGCTGCCAGCTTATGCACCGCCCGGCGTGTTGGCGTTGATCCATGTCAAGCGCGGCCCATGTCCGCGCGGATAGTCTTGCAGCCATGTTCCAGGCTACCCTGTCCGCGCCCGCCGATCCATCCGTTGACGATGCGCCCGCCAGCGCACACACCGCCAGCGCGCTGCAGGCCGTGCTGGACGACCGTGCCGGCTGGGAGGCCTTCAGCCGTCCCGCCCCGGCCCAAGCCGCGGGTGCCTGCTGGGAATCGCATGTGGCCATCGACGGCATGCATTGCGCCACCTGCTCGCTCACGCTCGAACAGGCGCTGCGGTCCGTGCCCGGCGTGCTGGAGGCATCGGTCAATGGCGCCAGCCAGATGGCGCGCGTGGTCTGGGCCGAAGGCGCCACCCGGCCTTCGCAATGGTTTGGCGCCGTGGCGCGGGCCGGCTACCAGGCCCTGCCGGCCACCGACCTCGCCCAGCGCGAGGTGCGCGCCCGCGCGCAGCGCACCATGCTGTGGCGCTGGCTGGTGGCCGGGTTTTGCATGATGCAGGTCATGATGTATGCCTTCCCGGCGTACGTGGCCGAGCCCGGTGAGATGACGGCCGACGCCGCGCAGCTGCTGCGCTGGGCCTCCTGGGTGCTGACCTTGCCGGTGATGCTGTTTTCGTGCCGGCCGTTTTTTGCCAGCGCCTGGCGCGACCTGCGCCAGCGCACCATCGGCATGGACGTGCCGGTGGCGCTGGGCATCCTGATCGCCTTTGGCGCCAGCACCGCCGCCACCTTCGACCCTACTGGTCCCTGGGGCGCCGAGGTCTGGTACGACTCGCTGACCATGCTGGTGTTCTTCCTGCTCAGCGGGCGCATGCTGGAGCAGCGCCTGCGCGACCGCACCGCGGGCTCGCTGGATGCGCTGTCGCGCCGCCTGCCCGACAGCGTGGAGCGCCAGCGCGCCGACGGCAGCTACGAGCGCGTGGCGGTGCGCCGCCTGGCCGCGGGCGACGTGGTGCGCGTGATGCCGGGCGAGGCCTTTCCCGCCGACGGCACCGTGCTCAGCGGCGCTACCACCGTGGACGAAGCGCTGCTCACCGGCGAATCGCAGCCCGTGCCCCGCGCCGCGGGCGCGGCCGTGGTGGCCGGCAGCCACAACCTGAGCAGTGTGGTGGAGATGAAGGTCGAGCGCGTGGGCGCCGACACCCGCTACGCCGGCATCGTGGCGCTCATGGGCCAGGCCGCCGCTGGCAAGCCGCGCCTGGCGCAGCTGGCCGACCGCATGGCGCGGCCGTTCCTGGTGGGCGTGCTGCTGGCCACCGCGGCGTCCGCCGTCTGGTGGTGGCGCACCGACCCGGCCCACGCCATCAGCGTGGCGATTGCGGTTCTGATCGTCACCTGCCCCTGCGCGCTGTCGCTGGCCACGCCGGCGGCCACGCTGGCCGCTGCCGGTGCGCTGGCGCGCCGCGGCGTGCTGGTGCGCCGGCTGCAGGCGCTGGAGACTTGCACCACCATCGACACCGTGGTGTTTGACAAGACCGGCACGCTCACGCTGGACCGCATGGCGGTGTCGGCCGTGCACACGCGTGAGGGGGCCGACGCCGCGCAGGCGCTGCGGCTGGCGGCCGCGCTGGCGCGGCATTCGCTGCACCCGGCGTCACGCGCCATCGTGGCCCATGCGGGGGAGGCCGGCACGCCGGCTGCCAGCGGGGTTGAGGAAATCCACGGCAGCGGGCTGCGGGGCCAGGTGGCGGGCCACAGCCTGTGCCTGGGCTCGGCCGCGCTGTGCGGTGCGCCGGTGCAGCCGCGACCTGACGGCGTGCTGCAGGTGCACCTGGCCGACGCCCAGGGGTGGCTTGCCACCTTTGACCTGGACGAGACCATCCGGCCCGACGCACAGGACGCCATGGGCGCGTTGCGCGCCATGGGCCTGCGGCTGCAGCTGCTGTCGGGCGACCGCATGCGCCATGTGGCGCGCCTGGCCTGGCGCGTGAACATCAACCATGCCTTTGGCGACCGCACACCCGAGGGCAAGCTCGCGCATGTGCGCGACCTGCAGGCGCGCGGCCATCGCGTGGCCATGGTGGGTGACGGCATCAACGACGCACCGGTGCTGGCCTGCGCCGACCTGGCCATCACGCTGGGGCAGGCCGCGCCCATCACGCAGTCGCGCGCGGACGTGGTCGTCCCCGGCGGGCAATTGGCCGCGGTGGCGGCGCTGGTGCTGCACGCGCAGCGCACGCGCGTCGTGGTGCGCCAGAACCTGCTGTGGGCGGCGGTGTACAACGCCGTGTGCGTGCCGCTGGCCGTGCTGGGCCTGATGCCGCCCTGGCTGGCTGGCCTGGGCATGGCGGCCAGTTCGCTGGGCGTGGTGCTCAATTCCGCGCGGCTGGCCCGCGCGCCGCGTTTCTGAGAAGATGCACGCATGGACATCCTGTTCCTCCTGATTCCGCTGTCGGTGGCCCTCGCTCTGCTGATCCTGGGTGCGCTTTGGTGGGCTGTGTGGCGTGGCCAGTTCGAAGGCGTCGAAGGCGAGGGCGAGCGCATTCTTCACAGCGATTGATTTTCATCAAGTCGTCCCAGGCATGCCTGGAACACACTGGCACCGAAACAGAAAAGGTGCCTGATGAACACTCAAAAACAACCCGCTGCCACGTACCACGACACCGTCGTGCGGCAGTTTTCGTTGATGGCCGTGGTGTGGGGCGTGGTCGGCATGCTGGTGGGGCTTTTCATTGCCGCCCAGCTCGCCTGGCCCGAGCTCAACTTCGGCATTCCCTGGCTCAGCTACGGGCGCCTGCGCCCGCTGCACACCAACGCGGTGATCTTCGCGTTTGGCGGCTGCGCGCTGTTTGCCACCAGCTATTACGTGGTCCAGCGCACCTCGCAGGTGGCGCTGTTCCTGCCCAAGCTGGCCTCATTCACCTTCTGGGGCTGGCAGGCCGTGATCGTGGCCGCGGCCATCAGCCTGCCGCTGGGCTACACCAGCGGCAAGGAATACGCCGAGCTTGAATGGCCCATCGACATCCTCATCACGCTGGTGTGGGTGTCGTATGCCGTGGTGTTCTTCGGCACCATCGGCATCCGCAAGGTCCGCCACATCTACGTGGCCAACTGGTTCTACGGCTCCTTCATCATCGCCGTGGCGGTGCTGCACCTGGTCAACAGCGCGGCCATTCCCGCCGGCTTCATGAAGAGCTATTCGGCCTATGCCGGCGTGCAGGACGCGATGGTGCAGTGGTGGTACGGCCACAACGCCGTGGGCTTCTTCCTGACGGCGGGCTTCCTGGGCATGATGTATTACTTCATCCCCAAGCAGGCCGAGCGGCCGGTGTACAGCTACCGCCTTTCCATCGTGCACTTCTGGGCGCTGATCTTCACCTACATGTGGGCCGGCCCGCACCACCTGCACTACACGGCCCTGCCGGACTGGACGCAATCGGTGGGCATGGTGTTCTCGCTGATCCTGCTTGCGCCCAGCTGGGGCGGCATGATCAACGGCATCATGACGCTGTCGGGTGCCTGGCACAAGCTGCGCGACGACCCGATCCTGCGCTTCCTGATCGTGTCGCTGTCCTTCTACGGCATGAGCACGTTCGAGGGCCCGATGATGTCCATCAAGACCGTCAACGCCCTGAGCCACTACACCGACTGGACCGTGGGCCATGTGCACTCCGGCGCTTTAGGCTGGGTGGGGCTGATCTCCATGGGTTCGCTGTACTACCTGGTGCCGCGCCTGTTCGGCCAGAAGAAGATGCATTCGGTCAAGGCCATCGAGCTGCACTTCTGGATGGCCACCATCGGCATCGTGCTGTACATCGCCGCCATGTGGATTGCCGGCGTGATGCAGGGCCTGATGTGGCGCGCTGTCAACGGCGACGGCACGCTGACCTACACCTTCGTGGAGTCCGTCAAGGCCACCTATCCGTTCTACGTGATCCGCGTGGCCGGTGGCGCGCTGTACCTGGGCGGCATGCTGGTCATGGCCTGGAACGTCTGGATGACGGCCATCTCGGGGCGCTCGGTCTCCGTGCCCATCCCCGCACCCGTGGCCCATGCCTGATCGAGGAACCAACACCATGTCTGAAAACACCCAAAAGGGCTTCACCCACGAAAAGGTGGAGACCAACAACTTCCTGATGATCGTGCTGATCCTGCTGGTGATCGCGGTCGGTGGCCTGGTCGAGATCGTTCCGCTGTTCTTCCAGAAGTCCACCACCGAGCCGGTGCAGGGCATCAAGCCCTATACGGCGGTGCAGCTGGTCGGGCGCGACGTGTACATCCGCGAGGGCTGCTACAACTGCCATTCCCAGATGATCCGGCCGTTCCGCGCCGAGACGCTGCGCTACGGCCACTACTCGGTGGCAGGCGAATTCGTGTACGACCACCCGTTCCAGTGGGGCAGCAAGCGCACCGGCCCCGACCTGCACCGCGTGGGCGGCAAGTACAGCGACGACTGGCACCGCATCCACCTGATCAACCCGCGCGATGTGGTGCCCGAGTCCAACATGCCCGCCTACCCCTGGCTGGAAAAGACGCTGATCGACCCCACCGACGTGGCGCCGCGCATGAAGGCATTGCGCACCGTGGGCGTGCCCTACACCGACGCCGACATCGCCAAGGCGGCCGAGGACGTCAAGGGCAAGACCGAGATGGACGCGCTGGTGACCTACCTGCAGGTGCTCGGCACCGCCGTGAAGTAAAGGAGCCACGACATGGACGTCAACACCCTGCGCATCGTGGCCACGCTGGCCGCATTCGTCACCTTCCTGGGGATCGTGGCCTGGGCCCTGGCCGGGCGCAACAAGGCCCGTTTTGAAGAAGCGGCGCAACTGCCGTTTGAACAGGACTAGAAGCATCATGAGCGACTTCACAAGCAATTTCTGGTCGGTCTATGTGGCCGGCATCACCCTGGTGGGCATCCTGGCCTGCCTGGTCCTGCTGTGGGTGACCGCCCGCAAGAAGGTCCCGGCCACGGCCGACAACAGCACGGGCCACGTGTGGGACGAAGACCTGCGCGAGATGAACAACCCCCTGCCGCGCTGGTGGGTGTGGATGTTCGTCCTCACCATCGTGTTCTCGCTGCTGTACCTGGTGGCCTATCCGGGCCTGGGCAGCTACGAGGGCAAGCTGGCGTGGACGTCGCAGGCCGAGCACACCAACGAAATGAACAAGGCCGCCAAGGCGCTGGAGCCGCTGTATGCGCGCTACACCGGCCTGAGCGCCGAACAGGTGGCCGCCGACGCGAGCGCCATGGCCATTGGCGAGCGCCTGTTCATGAACAACTGCGCGCAGTGCCACGGCTCCGATGCACGCGGCAGCAAGGGCTTTCCCAACCTGGCCGACGCTGACTGGCTGCATGGCGGCACGCCCGACAAGATCAAGGAAACCCTGGTCAAGGGCCGCACCGGCAACATGCCGCCCATGGCCGCCGCCGTGGGCACGCCCGACGACGTGAAGAACGTGGCCAACTACGTGCTGAGCCTGTCGGGCAGCCCGCATGATTCGCTGCGCGCATCGCTGGGCAAGAGCAAGTTCGGCGCCTGCGCCGCCTGCCACGGCATGGACGGCAAGGGCAACCAGGCCCTGGGCGCGCCCAACCTGACCGACGGCGTGTGGCTGCACGGCTGGGGTGAGAACGCCATCATCAGTATCATCACCACGGGCAAGGTCAACCAGATGCCGGCCCAGGCCGACAAGCTCACCGAAGCCCAGGTGCATGTGCTGGCCAGCTACATCTGGGGCCTTTCCAACCGCTCGGGCGCCAAGCCCTGACCCGGCTGGCACAGAATACCGCCCGTGACCCGACGCAAAGTCATCCCCATCCAGCCCGTGCCCGGCGAGCCGCAGGAGGTCTCGCTGTACGCCGCGCAGGAAAAAATCTATCCGCGCTCGGTCAGCGGCTTTTTCTCGCGCTGGCGCTGGGCCATGGTGGTGCTGACGCAGCTGGTGTTCTATGGTTTGCCGTGGCTCGAATGGGGCCAGCGCCAGGCGGTGCTGTTTGACCTGGCGTCGCGGCGCTTCTACATCTTTGGCCTGGTCCTGTACCCGCAGGACTTCATTTACCTCACCGGCCTGCTGGTGATCTCGGCGCTGTCGCTGTTCCTGTTCACGGCGGTGGCGGGGCGGCTGTGGTGCGGCTATGCCTGCCCGCAGACGGTGTACACCGAAATCTTCCTCTGGATAGAGCGCCACGTGGAAGGCGACCGCTCGGCCCGCATGCGGCTGGACGGCGCGCCGTTCTCGCTGGAAAAGCTGGTCAAGAAATGGACCAAGCATTTCCTGTGGATCAGCGTGGCGCTGTGGACGGGCTTTACCTTCGTGGGCTACTTCACGCCCATCAAGGAGCTGGGCATGGAGTTCCTGCAGACGCGCATGAGCTCCTGGGAAGTGTTCTGGGTGTTTTTCTACGGCTTTGCCACCTATGGCAACGCCGGCTTCATGCGCGAGCAGGTGTGCAAGTACATGTGCCCGTATGCGCGGTTCCAGAGCGCGATGTTCGACAAGGACACGCTGATCGTCAGCTATGACGAAGGCCGGGGCGAACCGCGCGGGCCGCGTTCGCGCAGCGCCGACTACGTGGCCAAGGGCCTGGGCACCTGTGTGGATTGCACGCTGTGCGTGCAGGTGTGCCCCACGGGCATCGACATCCGCGACGGCCTGCAGTACGAATGCATAGGCTGCGGCGCCTGCGCCGACGTGTGCGACACCGTGATGGACAAGATGGGCTACCCGCGCGGGCTGGTGCGCTACACCACGCAGAACGCCGTGGCCAGGGGCTGGACGCGGCCGCAGATCCTGCGCCACGTGCTGCGACCGCGCGTGCTGCTGTATTCCGCGATCCTGGGCGCCGTCTGCCTGGCCATGCTGGCCAGCCTGATCCTGCGCACGCCGCTCAAGGTGGATGTGGTGCGCGACCGCGCGGCGCTGTCACGCATCGTGGACGGCGGCCGGCTTGAAAACGTTTACCGCCTGCAGGTCATGAACGCCACCGAGGAGCCGCAGCATTACCGCATCACGGCCACTGGCCTGGACGGCCTGACCGTGGCCAGCGAGGCCGAGTTCACGGTTGGCCCCGCGCAATCGCGCTGGGTGCCGGTGCGCCTGCAGATCGCCTATGGCGCCGCGGCGCCGGGTTCACACCCGATCCGCTTTAACATCGACGACACCGACGGCAACGCGCATGTGAGCGAAAAGTCCGTCTTCCTGGTTCCGCGCTAAGGAGGTTTCCATGAGCCATGCCGCACAGCAACCCGTATCCGTACCCGCCCCGCAGCCCTGGTGGCGCTTTGGCATGGTCTGGCTGGTGCTTGCGGGCCCGGCCGTGGTGGTGGTGGCTGGTGTGGTGACCGCCTGGATCGCCATGAACGGCGCCGATACCCTGGTGAGCACCGATTACTACCGGCGCGGCATCGAAATCAACAAGACCCTGCTGCCCGCGGTGCAGGGCCGCAACCACGCCGCCACGCCGGTGCCGGCCGGTGGCGCCGGGCTGCCCGCGGCACAACCCTCCAGCCAACCCGCCGCACAGTAACGCCATGCGTGGCCGCAAACTCATGTGGATCGTATGGCCGGCCTTCCTGGCGGCCTGCATCCTGGAACTGTTCACCTTCGCGCTGCTGGACCCGCAGGACCTGCATTGGGCCGGTGCGCCGCTGGCACTGTCGCGCCAGGGTATCTACACCGCCGCGTTTTTTTCGTTCTGGGCCATCTGCATGGTGTCCAGCGCCCTCACGGCACTGCTGTGCATGCCGGCCCAGGACGTCAACGAAAGTGATTCCGCTTGATCCGCATTCTTTGTGCCGCGCTGGCCACCATCGCGTTGGGCGCGTGCACGTCCTTGCTGCCGCACGGCAGCAGCGGGGTGCCGGGGCCGTTCGAATCCTATGCCCAGGCCGAAGCCGCTGCTGGCGCCATCACGGCCTTCAACACCCGCGTGGCGCAGCTGGGCGCCATGGGCTTTGACACCGAGGCCGGGCGCAACGTCACGCTCGTGCCCTACCCGGACATCATCGGCCGGCTGGTGCCGCACCCGGGTGTGCCCCTGCAGGACCTGGACCCTGGCATCCGCCAGTGCATCCAGGCGCAGCAGCGTTGCCAGGCCTGGCTGTTCCACTTCGAGCGGCAGGACCGCCGGCGCGAGGGCAGCTTCTGGCTGGACTTCTTCAACATCCGCCGCGTGACCAACATCAAGGGCTGGTGGATCGACGTGATGGTGGTGGCGGCCGACGGGGTGGTGGTGTTTCGCAACACGGCCGGCCAGCCGAACACCGACCGGATCGACCGCGACACCAACCCGCTGGGCCCGTTCCAGCCAGCGGGCGAGGGCGCCGGCGCGGTGCTGCTGCACTGACCCCTGGCGCACGCGCTGGCGGCTTGGGGGTTATGCTGTGGCTTGCAGCAACCCCCCTGACCGACCCGACGTGCCCATTTCTTCCTCCGACCGGCCCGACAACGCCACCGCCCGCCTGGCGGGCCTGCTCGAATCGGCCATGGACGCCATCATCACGGTGAACGCGGCCCAGAACATCCTCCTGTACAACCGCGCGGCGGAAACCATCTTCGGCTGGCCGGCGGCCGAGGTGCTGGGCCAGCCGCTGGTCAAGCTGATTCCGCAGCGCTTTCACGCCAGCCACGGCGGCCACATGAAACGCTTCGCCACGACCGGGGTTACCTCGCGCCGCATGGGCGGGTCCAACCTGGTGTACGGGCTGCGCCGCAGCGGCGAGGAGTTTCCCGTGGAGGCGTCCATCTCGCAGCTGGACACGCCCGACGGCCACCTGTTCACCGTGATCCTGCGCGACGCCACCGAGCGCATCCGCGCGCAGGAAGAGCTGGCTGCCTATGCCGCGCAGGCCAGTGCCATCCGCGAGCAGGAAAAAACCCGCGTGGCGCGCGAGCTGCACGACGAGCTGGCCCAGTCGCTCACCGCGCTGAAGATGGACACCATCTGGCTGCGTGACCACGCCGGCACGGCCGGCGCGGACGTGCAGGCCAAGCTGGCCGGCATGCTGGCCATGCTGGACGCCAGCGTGGCGGCCACGCGCCGCATCGCCGCCGACCTGCGCCCGCTGGTGCTGGACGACCTGGGCCTGGTGGCCGCCATCGAATGGCTCACGCAGAACTTCACCCAGCGCCACGGCGTGCCCTGCGCGCTGGACATGGACGAAGACCTGGAGTTGCACGAACCCTATGCCACGGCGGTGTTTCGCATCGTGCAGGAATCGCTGGTCAACGTGGCCAAGCATGCCGGTGCCAGCCAGGTGCAGGTGCAGGTGGTCCGCGCGGGCGGCGAAGTCACGCTGCGCGTGGCCGACGACGGCGCGGGCTTTGAGACGGTGACGCCCCGCAAGGCCGGCTCGCTGGGGCTGGCGGGCCTGCGCGAGCGGGCGCAGCTGCTCAAGGGCACGGTCAGCATCACCAGCGCGCCGGGGCAGGGCACGGTGGTGCAGGCGCACATTCCGGTGCAGGAGGGCCATGCCCCATGATCCGCATCGTGATGGCCGACGACCACGCCATCGTGCGTGAGGGCCTCAGGCGCATCGTCGCCTCGGCCGAGGACTTTGAGGTAGTGGATGAGGCGGGCGACGGCAACGAGGTCATGCGCATCGTGCGCGAGCGCGCGTTTGACGTGCTGGTGCTGGACCTGTCCATGCCCGGGCGCAGCGGCATGGAACTCATCAAGCTGGCCAAGGCCGAAAAACCCAAGCTGCGCATCCTGGTGCTGAGCATGCACCAGGAGCAGCAGTACGCGGTGCGGGCCATCAAGGCCGGCGCCAGCGGCTACCTGACCAAGGAAAGCGCCCCGGCCCAGCTGGTGCAGGCCATCCGCAAGATCGCCTCGGGCGGCGCCTACATCTCGGCCGAAGTGGCGGAGCAGCTGGCCCTGGGTGCCATGCCCGGCGCCAGCACCGCGCCGCATGAATCGCTGTCGGCGCGCGAATTCGAGGTCTTTCGCCTGCTGGTGGCGGGTGTGTCGGTGACGGACATCGCCAGCCAGCTCACGCTGTCGGTCAAGACCGTGAGCACCCACAAGGCCAACCTGATGCAGAAGATGGGGCTGGACAACCAGACCGACCTGATCCGCTACGCGCTGCGACATGGGCTGGCGGAGTAGTTCATTTGCGCGCTTGCTTCGAGGCAGGCGGTGCCCGGCGGGGGCTCACACTGCGGTGGCTTTCGCTTCGCGAAAACTCCGCTGTGATTCTCGGGGGTCGGTCGCACCAACCGAAGCCTAGGACAATTCCTAGGCACCCCGCCCACTGTCCGAGCCGCTTTTAGGACTTCCCCGAGCCTGTATTTCAGCCGCCGCCGATGGCGGCCAAAGCCGCTGGCGGCGACAGTACAGGCATGCCATCCAGCAACGCATCCACCGCATCGACCAAGGTCTTCCTGGCTGACGATTCCGCCGCGATCCGCGACCGGGTGGCTGCCATGCTGTGCGCCCGGGGCATGACGATTGCCGGCGAAGGCGCCACGCCCGCCAGCTGCATCCAGGCCATTCTGGCCACCCACCCCGATGTGGTGGTGCTGGACGTGCAGCTGGAAGGCGGCACCGGTCTGCAGGTGCTGCAGGCCGTGCGCGCCGCCACGCCGGACATCGCGTTCGTCGTGTTCAGCAACACGGCCGGCCCGGCCTACCGCAAGCGCTACCTGGGCGCCGGCGCCACGACCTTTCTGGACAAGAACGCCGAATTCGACCAGCTGGCGCAGGCCGTGACCCGCGCCACGCTGCACGCCCCGTCCCTGAGCCATTGAGCCGCCCACAAAGCCAACCCGGAGGAAACCCCATGAACACCGCAACGCTTGAAGCCCCCGTGCGCCCCGTGCAGTTCACGCCCACGCCCAGGGCTCGTACCAGCACCGCCGTGCCGCCGCTGAAGACGCAGTGCACCAGCTGCCACCTGCGTGACCTGTGCCTGCCCTGCGGCATGACGGGCGACGAAATGGGCGACCTGGACAGCCTGAACTTCGGCCGCCGCAAGGTGGAAGCGGGGCAGAACCTGTACCTGGAGGGCGACGGCTTCTCCACCATCCACGCGGTGCGCAGCGGCACCTTCAAGACCAGCCTGATGCTGGCCGACGGGCGCGAGCAGGTGGCCGGCTTCTACATGGCTGGCGAGCTGATGGGCCTGGACGGCATTGCCAGCGGCCGCCATGCGTCCAGCGCCATCGCGCTGGAAGACGCCGAAGTCTGTGCCATCCCTTACGCCCACCTGACCCAGGTGGCCATCCGCAGCGCCGGGCTGCAGCAGGCCGTGACGCGCCTGATGAGCCGCGAGATCGTGCGCGAGCACAGCCTCATGATGCTGCTGGGCAGCATGAATGCCGAGGAGCGCCTGGCGGCCTTCCTGCTGAACCTGTCGCAGCGCCTGAAGGCCCGTGGCTATTCAGCCAGCGAATTCCACCTGCGCATGTCGCGTGCCGAGATCGGCAGCTACCTGGGCCTGAAGCTGGAGACGGTGAGCCGCACGTTCTCGGCCTTCCAGCAGCAGCGCCTGCTGGAAGTGGACAAGAAGCACGTGCGCATCACCGACCTGGACGGCCTGACCCGCGCGTTCGAGATGCGGGTTCACTGAGCCCTCACGGCCATCATTCCCCGCGCGGCCCGCGCCAGCGCCGGCGCCATCCGGATCGCGTTGGTGGGGTGGGCGATGGTGTCGCAGCTCACCACGCGGGCCACGCCCGCATCCCGCAGGCGCTGCTGCGCCTGCGCATCAAACAGCGCATGAACCACCACGCACACCGGCGCGGCCAGGCCGGCGCGCGCCAGTGCGGCTGCGGCGGCCACCATGGTGTGGCCGGTGGAGACGATGTCATCCAGCAGCACCGGCGTGTGGCCGGGCCATGGCCCGCGCGCGGCCAGCTTCACGCGCACGTCGCGGTCCCCGCGGCGGGTCTTGGCCATCACGGTCCAGGGCGCGCCGGCCAGCCGGGCCACCTCCTGCACCCACTGCGCGCTCTCGCTGTCGGGCCCCACCAGCAGCGGGCGCGCAATGTGCCGCGCCAGCCAGCGGGCGATTTGCGGCGCGGCGGCCACCACCTGGGCCGGCACGGTGTAGATCTGGTCCAGGCTGTGCCAGCGGTGCAGGTGCGGGTCCACCGTTACCAGCCAGTCGAAGTGGCCTGACAGCAGCCGCGCATAGCTGCGCGAGGTGACGGCCTCGCCGGGCCGAAAGCGCTTGTCCTGGCGCATGTAGGCCAGGTAGGGCGCCACCAGCCCCACCTGGCGCGCGCCCAGCTCGCGCGCGGCGTCGGCGGCAAACAGCAGCGGCAGGGTCACCGCGTCGGGCTGGCGCAGGCTGGCGGCCAGCACCACGCGGCGGTCCTTGAGCGGTGCATCCAGGCGCACCAGTGCCTCGCCATCCGGGAAGCGGTGCAGCGCCAGCACGGTGCTGTCGCAGCGCAGGCTGCGCGCCAGCGCCGCGCCCAGGGCGGCGTCATCGGGCAGGGCGGCGACCAGGGTGGGTGGCCGGGCGGCGCTCACAACGCTTCCTCCATCACATGCACGGCCTCGGCCTGGGTGGTGGCGTATTCCAGCGCGTAGGCCAGTTCGCCGGGCGTGGCCGCGTGCAGGGTGAACAGCGGCTGGCCCCGCGTCACCACGGCGCCTGGCTGTACGTGCATGTCGATGCCCGCACAGGCGGCCGACGGTGCGCCGGCCAGTTTGGCAATGCGTGCCAGCCGGCGGTTGTCGATGGCGATCACGGTGCCACTGTGGCGCGACAGCACCGGCTGGCGGTGGGCGGCCACGGGCGGCGTGCGCAGGCCGCCCTGGGCTTCGCAGATGGCCTGGAATTTCTGCCAGGCGCGGCCGTCGTCCAGCACCGCACGGGCCTGGGCCAGGCCCTGGCCGGGCGCCGCCGCGCCGCCAAACTCCAGCAGCTGGCCCGCCAGCTGCACCGCGCGCAGCGCCAGATCGGCCGGGGCACCGGGCTCGCGCCGCAGCACGGCCAGCACGTCGCGCGCTTCCAGCGCCGGGCCAATGCCGCGGCCCACCGGCGCCACGCCGTCGGTCTGCAGCACGCGCACCTGCAGGCCCAGCGCCTGGCCCACCTGCTCCAGCTGGTGGCCCAGCTGGGCCGCGGCCTGTGCGCTGCGCACCTTGGCCGTCAGGCCCACGGGCATGTCGATCAGCACATGGGTGGCGCCCGCGGCCGCTTTCTTGGACAGCACCGACGCCACCAGCTGGCCCTGGCTGTCCAGGTCCAGCGGGCGTTCCACCCGGATCAGGATGTCATCGGCCGGGCTCAGGCGCACCGCGCCGCCCCAGACGATGCAGCCGCCCGTGCTGTCCACCACGCGGCGGATCTGCGCCACATCCAGCGTCACCGGCGCCAGCGTTTCCATGGCGTCGGCCGTGCCCGCGGGTGAGGTGATGGCGCGCGACGAGGTCTTGGGCATGCGCAGGCCGCAGGCCGCGATGATGGGCACGATGATCATCGTGGTGCGGTTGCCCGGCAGCCCGCCCACGCAATGTTTGTCCATTACCGGGCCGCCGTCCCAGGCCATGCGTTCACCCACATTGACCATGGCACGCGTGAGCGCGATGGTTTCGGCCAGGTCCAGGTGATCACCCGCGCAGGCGGTGACGAACGTCGCCAGATGCAGGTCGGAATAGCGGCCCGCGGCGACGTCGGTGATGACCGCGTCGATCGCGTCCTGGTCCAGGCGGCGGCCATACACCTTGGCGCGCACGTGGCTCAGAGATTCGAGCGGCACCGGATGGTGCAGCGACACCGGCGCGCCCGGCTGCGCCTTGAGCAGCCGCCATGCGGCCTCGGACAGGCCAGCCTCGTCGGGCGCCAGGATGTCCGTGGTCACCACGTTCAGCGTGGCCACCAGCGTGTTGCCGTTCAGGCGCAACTGCACGCGCGATTGCGCCTCGAAGCCCTCGGAGTGGCAGACGTGGCTGTCGCGGTGCAGGTACAGCACCGGCTCCTGGTAGGTGTCTATGCCCATGCGGCGCAGGCGCAGGGTGTTGGGGGCGGCGACGGCGACAGGGGCGGGGGTGGTTGTGGTGGGCATGGGCTTCATTTTGATCACAGCGGATTGACGCTGGCTTGCGCGAACAGGCGTTGCACATCATGCGGCTGGCTGAGCGCCGTGCCTTCGCCCAGCAGCGCGGCCGCACCAGCGGCCATGCCCCAGCGCAGCGCCTGCGCCAGGTCACCATGGCGGTCCAGTGCCCACACCAGGCCGGCCAGAAAGCTGTCGCCCGCGCCGATCGTGCTGGCCACGGGCACGGCCAGCGCGGGGGCGCGCAGTGCCTCGGTGGCGCTGACCAAAAGCGCCCCCTGCTCGCCCAGCGACAGGGCCACCACCTTCGCCTGGCCCGCAGCGATCAGCCCGCGCGCCGCAGCCAGCCATTGCCGCTCGTCCGCCAGGGGTTGCCCCGTCAGCTCGCGCAGTTCGCGCAGGCTGGGCTTGACCAGGTACACGCCCTCTGCCAGGGCGGCCGCCAATGCCGGCCCCGAGCTGTCCAGCACCATGTGGGCGCCGCACGCGCGCGCCAGGCGCGCCAGGCGCGCGTAGAAGTCATCTGGCACACCAGGCGGCAAGCTGCCGCTGGCCACCAGCCAGCGCGGTGCCGCGCGTTGCGCTGCAACCCAGTCCAATGCGGCCTGCCATTCGGCGCTTGCCAACGGGGGCCCCGGCAGCACAAAGCGCCAGTCCTGGCCGGTGGATGTTTCGTGCACGGTGAAGCTCTCCCGTGTGGGCCCGGCCACCGCCAGCGCGTGGTGCGCCACCTGTTCTTGCGCCAGCATCGCGCACAGCGCCTGCCCGGTGACGCCCCCGGTGGCGCACAGCGCCAGCACGTCGGCGCCCAGGCGGTGCAGCACCCGGGCCACGTTGATGCCACCGCCGCCGGGGTGTGTTTGCGCCGGTGCGCAGCGCAGCTTGTGCGTGGGCCGGACTTGCGCTGTCGTGGTGAACACATCCACGGCGGGGTTCATGGTCACGGTCAGGATGTTGTGGGGCATGGCGGGGGCTGCTTTCAGGGGGTGCGCACGCGCACGGTTTTGCCGTCGGCCACGGCCGGCGGCGGGTACACGATGACCTCGCGGCCCGGTGCCAGGCCGGTGCCCACCCAGGCATGCTGCCCATTGCGCCCGGCCAGTGTGACCTGTTGCAGCCTCGCGCGGCGCCCGTCCAGAACAAACACGGCCATGCCGTCGCCCTGGGGAAACACGGCGCCTGTGGGCACCATGACGGCTTGGTCCACACGGCGCGTGATCACGCGCACACCCACGCGAAAGCCGTCGCCCATCGCGCGCCAGGCCGGTGGCGGTGCGGTGATGTCCATCAGCACATTGACGCGCTGCTCTTCCACCCCCAGCGCCGATACCTTGGTGAACGCGGCAGGTTCCACGCGCAGCACACGCCCGGCCACGGGCGGGCCACCCCAGCGTTCGATCACCACGTCGCTGCCCGGCAGGGCCTGAACGGCGTCGGTGGTCAGCAGCTGGGCGACAACTTCCATGCGGGAGGGGTCGCCCACATCCAGCAAGGCGGCGCCCGCGGCGATGGTTGCCTCGCTGGGTTGGGCCACCCGCAGCACCACACCGCTCACGGGGGACTTCACCGCCAGCGGCGCCGCCGCGCGGCCACCCGGGCTGGCGGGCTGCAGCGCGGCGGCGGCCAGCGCCTGTTCCTGCACGGCGACCTCGCGTTCCGCGCTGGCCATATCCAGCTCGCGCTGCGCGGCCGTCACGGCCAGCCGGGCCGCGTCCAGCCTGGCGGGCGCTACAAAGCCCTGCGTCGCCAGTTGCACCGTTCGCTGCTGCTCCAGGCGGACTTCCTCCAGCGCGACGCGCGCGCGTGCCAGCCGCGCCGACGCGCGCTCCACCCCGGCGCCGGCACCCCTGAGCCGGGCGGTGGCTTCGCGCGTGCCGCGCTCGTCCACCATGGCCGACATCACCGGCGTGAGAATGGCGACGGTATCGCCCGCCTTGACCGCGTCGCCCTCATGCAGAGTGATGCGCGCCAGGCGTGCCGTGACCGGGGCTGACACCGTGTAGCGGTCTTTCACGCGGGTGTGGCCGTCCTCGTCAATGCTTTGCTCGAAGCGGCCCTGGGTCACCCGCGCGGTCTCCACCTGAATGGCCTTGGGCGCAAAGGACCAGGCCAGCAGCGCAGCCGTGGCGAGTGCACCGATGGCCAGGGCCAGTTGCTTCGGGGTTGGTTTTGGCATTGTCTTATTCCCTTGTCTTCAAAGCGGCCACCATGTCCAGGCGGTCGATGCGCCGTCGCACCACCAGCGCGCTGGCCACGCCCGCGGCCACCACGCAGATGGCGGCCCACGCATAGGTACGCGCCTGGATGATCACCGGAAACTGGAACTGGTCGGATTGCAGCAGCTGGACGATCAGGTGGACCAGCACGTAGCCGCCCAGCATGCCCAGCGGCAGCGCCAGCGCGATGCAGATGGCCAGCTCGCCCAGCAGCAGCAGCGATATCTCGGCGCGGGTGAAGCCCAGCACGCGCAGGCTGGCCAGCTCCCAGGTGCGCTCGGCCAGCGCGATGCGCGCGTTGTTGTAGACCACGCCCACGGCGATCACGCTGGCGAAGAGGGTCATCACCGTGCTCATGATGCGGATGTTGCGCGCGCTGATCTCCTGCATGTTGCGCAGCAGGCTGGCCTTGCTGAAGGTGGCCGCCACCCGGGGCAGGCCCTGGCTGGCCGCCAGGAAGGCGGCCTCGCTGCCGCGCTCCAGCGCCACGGTGTAGCGCTGGGCCAGGTCGCCGTCGCGCAGCAGGCGGTTGAGCGCACCGCGGTCCATGTAGGCATTCAGGCCCATCATCTCGGCCGCGGTCGCGGACAGCGTCAGGCGCAGGGTGCTGCGCCGGCCGTCCAGCACTTCGGCCAGCACGGTGTCGCCCACGCGCAGGCCCAGCTTGCGCGCCAGCCGGTCGGTCATGACCAGCCCGTCCTCGGGCAGGTCCACTGCCTTGCCCTGGATGTCGATGATGCGCTGCAGCTGGGCGCCGGTGTCCTGGCCCTGCAGGCTGGTGCGTTCGCTCAGGGTGCCGTTGATGAACCGCACGGGCACATCGCGCCCGGCTTCCACCACCAGCACGCCGGGCAGGCGGGCGATGTCGTGGCGCACGGCGCTACTGGCGGGCTCGGTCAGGGTCAGCGTCACGTCGCTGCGCATGGCCAGGTTGAACTGCGTGTCCACGATATGGTCGATGGCATCGCGGATGAAATTGCCGGTGATCACGATCGCCACGGCCGCCGCCACCCCGGCGACCGACAGGCTGGTGCGCCAGGGGCGGCGCTGCATGTTGCGCAGGATCATCTGCAGCGCGGGCGGCGCGCGCGTGACGCCCAGGCGCTCCAGCAGCGTGCGGCCGAAATGACCGGGCGCGGGCGCGCGCATGGCCTCGGCCGGCGCCAGGCGCACCGTGGCGCCAATGGCACCCAGCGTGCCCGCCACGGCAATGGCCAGCGTCAGCCCCACGCTGACCACCAGCAGCCAGGGCGCGATGCGGTGCTCGAATACCGGGAAGTCAAAAAAATCGGCGTACAGCCCCAGGAACGCGGCGCCCAGCCTGTCGCCCAGGGCGACACCCAGCACCAGCCCGGCCAGCACGATCACCAGCACCAGCTTGAGGTAATGCGCGGCAATGGCACTGTTGGCGTAGCCCAGGGCCTTGAGCGCGGCGACCTGTTCACGCTGGGTGGCCACCAGGCGCGACACCACCACATGCAGCAAGAACGCGGCCACGCCGAGGAAGATCGTGGGCAGCACCGTACCCAGCACCCGCTGCTCCCGGATCTCGGCGTCCAGCATGGCGTGCGAAGGGTGGTCGTCGCGGCCCTGGGCCTCCAGCGCGCCCCAGGGCGCCAGCAGCGCTCCCGTGCGCGCGATCACGTCGGGCTGCGAGGCGCCGGGCGCGAGCCGCAGCGCCACGCGGTTGAAGGTGCCCTGCATGTCCCAGGCGGCCGCCAGCGCGTCATGGTCTACCCAGAACACGCCAAAGTTGCGCTGGTCAGGCATGCCTCCCAGCCCGGCGAAGATGTATTCGGGAGACAGCGCAATGCCGGAGATGCGCAGCGTGCGCTGGCGCCCGTTCACTAGCGCGCTCACGGTGTCGCCGGGGCGCAGGCCGCGGGTTCTGGCAAAGCCGGCGGACACCAGCGCGGGCAGCACGCCCTGGCCGGACACTGCCTGCGCGGCGCTGTCCAGGGGCTGGCCCGCTGCCAGGCTCAGCAGGTTCATGCGGGCGGGGTGACGCCAGTCCACCCCGATCAGGCGGCCCAGGATGGGGTCGGTCTGGCCGGCCATGCTGATGCGCACGACGTGCTCCACCGTGGTCTGGACGTCGGCCACGCCGGGCTGCGCCAGCAGCGTCGCGGCCAGGGCGTCGGGCGCGCGCTTGACGCTGGCAAACACATCGCCAAACCGGCCTTGTGCGTAGAACTGCTCGCGCGCCAGTGCCAGGGAGTCCACCGCGCTCAACATCGTGATGAAGCCGCCAATGCCGCTGGCCACCACCAGCGCGATGGTCAACCCCTGGCTCCACAGCAGGCGCAGGTCGCGCAGCAGCTTGCGGTCCAGCGCCTTCACCGGCTCACCATGACAGCTGTGCCGGCGTGAGGCGGCGCTCGGGCACGTCGATGCTGGCAACGCGGCCATCCGCCAGCCGGATCACCCGGTCTGCCATGCCGGCGATGGCGGCGTTGTGCGTAATGACCACCGCCGTGGTGCCCAGCTCGCGGTTGATGCGGGCAATCACCTCCAGCACCAGCTTGCCGGTGGCGTAGTCCAGCGCGCCGGTGGGCTCGTCGCACAGCAGGAGCTGCGGCCGCTTGACGATGGCCCGTGCAATGGCCACGCGCTGCTGCTCGCCGCCGGATAGCTGCGACGGGAAATGGTCGCGCCGGGGCGTCAGGGCCACCAGGGCCAGCGCCTCGTCGGCCGGCATGGGGTCGCTGGCGATGTCAGTGACCAGCAGGACGTTTTCGCGCACGGTCAGGCTGGGGATGAGGTTGTAGAACTGGAACACGAAGCCCACGTGTTCGCGCCGGTAGCGCGTCAGGTCGTCGTCGCTCGCGTCATCCAGGCGGTGGCCCATGAATGACGCCTGGCCGTGGCTGGGCCGGTCCAGCCCGCCCAGGATGTTCAGCAGGGTGGACTTGCCGCTGCCCGAGGCACCCAGCAGCACGATGAATTCGCCCGCGCGCACGTCCAGGTCCACGTCGCGCAGCGCATGCACGGCGGTGTCGCCGCTGCCGTAGGTCTTGCCCAGCCCGCGCAGCCGGAGGATGGGTTCACCGCCTGGTGCCGGCGGGGCGGATGCGTCAATGCTCATGCCGGGGTACGAATGGAATTGCCCTTACGGATTGCCCTTACTCTAGGCCGGTACCTCCCGGTCCGCTTGACCTGACGCAAGCGCGGGGGCAAATACCGTCGGACGGATCCGCCGGTCTCGGGTAAAAAGGGCAACCATGAGCGTACGCAACCTTGATTCATTGTTCCAGCCCGCAACCGTTGCCGTGATCGGCGCATCAGACCGGCCCGGCAGCGTGGGCCAGGTGATCTGGCGCAACCTGACGCAGGGCGGCTTCCAGGGCGCGCTGTGGCCGGTGAACCAGCGCCAGGCCACGGTGGGTGGCGTGCGCGCCTGGGCGGACGTGGCGGCGCTGCCACAGGCGCCCGCGCTGGCCGTGATCTGCACGCCGCCGGCCACCGTGCCCGGGCTGATCGCGCAGCTGGGCGCGCGGGGCACGCGCGCGGCCATCGTGGTGACGGCGGGCCTCAAGCAGCCCGCCGGGCAGGGCGCGGGCACGCTGGAGCAGGCCATGCTGGACGCCGCTCGCCCGTGGCTGCTGCGCATCCTGGGGCCCAACTGCCTGGGCCTGCTGGTGCCGGGCCTGGGGCTGAACGCCAGCTTTGCCCCCGGCGGCGCGCAGCCCGGCGCGCTGGCGTTTGCCACGCAATCGGGCGCGCTGGCCACCGCGATGCTGGATTGGGCCAACAGCCGCGCCTTGGGCTTTTCGCACTTCATCTCCATGGGCGACAGCGCCGACGCGGACTTTGGCGACGTGCTGGACTGGCTGGGCAGCGATGCCCACACCCGGGCCATCCTGCTGTACATCGAATCCGTGCGGCATGCGCGCAAATTCATGTCGGCCGCGCGCGCGGCGGCGCGCAACAAGCCGGTGATCGTGGTCAAGGCCGGCCGCGCGCCCGAAGGCGCGCGCGCCGCCGCATCGCACACCGGCGCGCTGGCCGGTTCCGACAGCGTGTTTGACGCCGCGGTGCACCGCGCCGGCATGCTGCGGGTGGACACGCTGGACGCGCTGTTTGACGCCGCCGAAACCCTGGCGCGCGCCCGCGCGCCGAAGGGTCCGCGCCTGGTCCTGCTGACCAACGGCGGGGGCGCGGGCGTGCTGGCGGCCGACGCGCTGGCGCTGGGCGGCGGCACGCTGGCCACGCTGGCGCCGGACACCCTGGCCGCGCTGGACGCCTGCCTGCCCGCCACCTGGCCGCGCGCCAACCCGGTGGACATCATTGGCGACGCGCCGGTGCAGCGGTATGCCGACGCGCTGCGCGTGCTGCTGGCCGCGCCCGAAGTGGACGGCGTGCTGTTCATGCATGCGCCCACCGCCATCGTGCCGGCGGATGCGATCGCGCAGGCCTGCCTGCCGCTGCTGCAAGGGGCGGCCAAGCCGGTGTTGACCTGCTGGCTGGGCGGCGCCGTGGTGCGCGCGGCGCGCGAGGCCTGCGCGCAGGCCGGCGTGGCCGGCTACGACACGCCCGAACGCGCGGTGGCCGGCTGGCTGCAGCTGACCACCTGGGTGCGCAACCAGGCCGCGCTGCACCAGTTGCCCGAGGCCACGCTGGCTGGCTTCACGCCCGACCTGGCCGCGGCACGGGCGCTGGTGGCCGCCGCGCTGGACGCCGGGCGCGAATGGCTGGACGAAGCCCAGGCCAAGGCCCTGCTGGAGGCCTACGGCGTGCCGGTGGTGCGCACCCTGAAAGTCCAGGGCGTGGACGCCGCGGTGCAGGCGGCGCAGGACATCGGCTTCCCGGTGGCGCTGAAGGTGGTGTCGCCGCAGATCCTGCACAAATCGGACGTGGGCGGCGTGGTGCTGGGCCTGGACAGCGCGCAGGCGGTGCACGCCGCGGCCAGCGGCATGCTGCAGCGCCTGGCCCGGCTGCGGCCCGACGCGGTGATCGAGGCCTTTACCGTGCAGGCGATGGCGCAGCGCCCGGGCGCGCACGAGCTGATCGTGGGCATTGCCAGCGACGCGGTGTTTGGCCCGGTGGTGCTGTTTGGCGAAGGCGGCACCGCGGTGGAGCTGCGCCGCGACCGCGCCATTGCGCTGCCGCCGCTGAACGCGCCGCTGGCGCGCGCGCTGATGGACAAGACCCAGGTGGCGCGCCTGCTGGCGGGCTACCGCGGCAAGCCCGCGGCCGACGTCGACGCGGTGGTGGGCACGCTGCTGCGCGTGTCGCAGATGGCCTGCGACCTGCCTGAGCTGACCGAGCTGGACATCAACCCGCTGCTGGCCGACGCGCAGGGCGTGGTGGCGCTGGACGCGCGCATCCGCGTGCGCCGCTGCGCGCCCGGCGAGGCGAGCCGCCTGGCGGTGCGGCCCTACCCGGCGGGGCTGGAGCAGGCGGTGCAGCTGCAGGGCCAGGCGCTGCAGGTGCGGCCGATCCGCCCGGAGGACGGCGAGCGGCTCAAGGCCTTTTATGCGGCTGCGTCGCCGGCGGATCTGCGGCTGCGGTTCTTCTCGTCCCGGCGCGAGGTGCCGCTGAGCGAGCTGGCGCGCTACAGCCAGATCGACTACGACCGCGACATGACCTTCATCGCGCTGGACGCCACGGGCGCCATGGCCGGCGAGGTGCGCGCGGTGTGCGATCCCGACAACATCAGCGCCGAATTCGCCATCCACGTCGCCGGCCCCTGGCAAGGCAAGGGCCTGGGCCGGCTGCTGCTGGACAAGCTCATTGCCTACCTGCGCTCACGCGGCACGCAGGAGCTGGTGGGCCAGTGCCTGGAGCACAACGAGGGCATGGCCGCGCTGGCACGCCGCTGCGGCCTGGAGGTGGCCACGGTGCCGTCGGCCGACACGCTGTCACTGCGCCTGAAGCTGTAGCGCAGCGACGAAGAGCAGGGAGCATGCGGCGATTGCGTACAGCTACGCCGCCTCCAACATGAATTCAACCTTCACAGCCTCAAACGGAAACACCACGCCACCTTCAGCCGCGCGGCTGAGAATGCCTGCGTCCAGCAGGGCGACCACGTCGCCGTGCACCGCCTTCACATCACGCCCCACGCGCCGGGCCGCCTCGCGGATAGACATGGCGCCGGCCCCACACATGGCCTTGAGCAGTTCCCAGCGTTTGGCCGTCAGTACTTGCCACAGCAGCTCAGGTGTGGCAAAGCCAATGCGGGCCTCGCGCTCGGCGCGGCCGGTTTGCATGGCGCGGGTGGCGTCGGCAAGCGTGTCCGCCAGAGAACGGACCTCAAGAATGACTGTGTTCATGATTCCACCTCGTAATGTCAGCGTTGAAGTCGAGCATCAACTGTTGCGGCGTTGAGAAAGCATAGTCAAACTCCCGCCCGCCAATATGCCGGTGATCACCTTTGCCTCGTTCGTTGTCGTATCTCAGCACGCACTCCCCACCAACAACATAAGCAAGCCGGTACTTGAACGCATGCCCGGAAGGGGGGACAGGTTCGGGGACTTTCCATACGGCGATCTCTGCGAATGCATTGGCAGCAATGACGACGCGGCGGCGAATCAAAGGGACAGCCTTCATGTTGGATATTTTGACAACATGGGGTTATTGTTGTCAATAAGTCCAACACAGCACTTCCGTGGAGGATGAGGGCATCTTTTTGATGACAAAAAACACCTGCGCAGTAACTTCAATCAGCAGTCACTGCAGCCAGCAGTTGCTGTTCGCTTACAGAACAAAAAGACGTTGCCCCCGATGGTCCAAAATCTGATGATTGGCTTCTCAACATAGGAGCCATCATGACCCCCATCGAAACAGCATTTCAGGCGCTTGTCGCTGACTATCTGGATTCAGGCCGCGTCAAGGAACTGCGCGAAGTGGAGCGCAGGCTGAAAAGGGGAAGGTCATCTACGGAGCGGGCTCAGGTCATGATTGCCTTCGCCAAGGCGCAGGTGGCGCATCCAAGTTTTCGCAGGCGCACGGGGCTTCTCTTTTCAGCGAGTGGCGCAAGGCTCTGACGCCGCACGGATTGCGGATCAAGCCCGCAATGACGGCCCTTGCAGGGGCTTTACGCCGCGCGCTCGCCGAGCCCGCGCATGCGCGACAGCCATTTGCCGCTGTCCTGCGCGCGCAGGCCTGCCGCGCTGCCCACCAGTGTTTCGCTCACCGGTGCAATGCCCACAAAGCCCAGCACGTTGCGCTCCAGCGCGCGCACGCTGTGGGCGCGGAAGTACCAGCGGTACACCAGGGCCGGCATGCCCATGGTGACCACCACCCGGGCCGAGCGCCCCGTGAGGCCTTTTTCGGTGAACACGGCGCTGCCTTGCTTGCGCACGAAGGCAAAGCCGGGGCGCAGCACCTGTTCCAGAAAGCCTTTCAGCAGGGCCGGCATGTCGCCCAGCCACAGGGGGAAGAACAGCACGATGTGGCTGGCCCAGCGGATGTCGTCCTGCGCGGGCTGCAGCGCGGGCGGCAGCTCGCCGTTTTCCCAGTCGGCCTGGCTGGCCAGCAACGGGAACTGGAGGTTGGCCACCGTCAGCCGGCGCACCGTGTGGCCGGCGCCGGTGGCGCCTTGGGCGTAGGCGTCGGCCAGCGCGTGGCACAGGTGGGGGGCGCCAGCATCCGGGTGACCCTGGATGAGCAGGATGTTTCTGGGCTGCATGGGCGCAGGCCGGCGGGCAGGTCGGGGGGGGCTTCAGCGGCGCGTGGCCTGCGGGCGTTCGTGCTCGTGCACGGCCTGGCACGACGTGCAGTACGGCGTGGCGGGCAGCGCCTCCAGGCGGCGCAGGTCAATGGCGTCACCACAGTCCAGGCACAGGCCGTAGCTGTGGTCGTCCAGCCGGCGGCGCGCGGCGGCCAGCTGGTCCAGCTCGTGTACGGCGTGGTTGGTCTTGGCGTCGTCCACGGTGGCCTGGGTCTGCTCGGTGGCCAGCTCCTTGAAGTCGACCACGTCGCGCGGCGCGGTGTCGGGTGCTTCACTGCCCAGGTCGCCGCTGTTGCGCAGCAGCAGCCTCAGCTCGGCTTCGCGCCGGGCCAGTTGTTGGTGGAAGTGCTGGCGCATGCTGGCATCGAGGGTGTTCATGGTGACTCGCGTGCGGAGTTGGACTTGGGTCCATTCTGGGCATGCCGGGCGCGCGCGGACTTGATCTGCCGCAACAACCTGGCGTGCGCGGGACGCTTATTGCGCGCAGGGCGGCGGCGTCACCAGCGTGTGCAGCGCCTGTGCGTCCAGGATGCGCAGGTGGCGGCTGCGCACCTCGATCACGCCGTCCTCGGCCAGCTTGCTGAAGGTGCGGCTGACCGTCTCCAGCTTCAGGCCCAGGTAGCTGCCGATCTCCTCGCGCGTCATGCGCAGCACCAGCTCGCTGCGCGAAAAGCCGCGCGCGTGCAGGCGCTGCACCAGGTTCAGCAGGAAGGCGGCCACGCGTTCCTCGGCCCGCATGCCGCCCAGCAGCAGCATCACGCCGTGCTCGCGCACGATTTCGCGGCTCATGATGCGGTGCACGTGGTGCTGCAGCGCGCCGATCTCGCGCGACAGCTCGCCCACGCGGTCAAACGGCATGACGCAGACCTCGGCGTCTTCCAGGGCCACGGCATCGCAGGTGTGGTGGTCGTTGACGATACCGTCCAGCCCGATGATCTCACCGGCCATCTGGAAGCCCGTGACCTGGTCGCGCCCGTCCTCCGACGTGACGCAGGTCTTGAAAAAGCCGGTGCGGATGGCAAACAGCGAATGAAAGGCCTCGCCATGGCGAAACAGCGCGCCGCCGCGCTTGACCTTGCGCCGCGTGGCCACCACCTCGTCCAGGCGCGCCAGTTCGTCCGGGCTCAGGCCCATCGGCATGCACAGCTCGCGCAGGTTGCAGCTGGAGCAGGCCACCTTGATGGTGTGCAGGTCCGCAGGCCCGGCAGCGGGGGAGGGTACCAGCTTCAATGGGGCACGTGGCACAGTCAATGGGGCATTCGACACAGGGTTTTCCTAAGGGCGCACGGCGCCTCTGATCTGCATCAAATTGTCCCGCCCCCCTGTCTGGCGGATTTGATCCACGTCAAAGGTGCCGGTCATCGCGCGCGGCACAGTCAGGGCCATGGAAACTGTCTCGCCCGAACTGCTGCGCCGTTTTGATGTGTCCGGCCCCAGGTACACGTCATACCCCACCGCCGACCGGTTTGTGGAAGCGTTTGGCGCGTCCGACTACGCCCAGGCGCTGGCGCAGCGGCGTGCCGGCCCGGCCGCGCTGGCGTTGCCGCTGTCGCTGTACGTGCACATCCCGTTCTGCGAATCGCTGTGCTATTACTGCGCCTGCAACAAGATCATCACCAAGCACAAAAGCAAATCATCCGGCTACCTGCGGTACCTCAGCCGCGAGATTGACCTGCACGTGGCCGAGCTGGGGCTGGGCCAGCCTGTCACGCAGCTGCACCTGGGTGGGGGCACGCCCACCTTCCTGTCCGATGACGAACTGCGTGAACTGATGGCCATGCTGCGGCGCAGCTTTGCGATGGCGCCGGGCGGCGAATATTCCATCGAGGTGGACCCGCGCACCGTCAATGCCCAGCGGCTGGCGCTGCTGGCCGAGCTGGGTTTCAACCGCCTGAGCTTTGGCGTGCAGGACTTCGACCCCGACGTGCAAAAGGCGGTGCACCGCATCCAGCCCGCCAGCCAGGTGTTCAGCCTGGTCGAGGAAGCGCGCGCGATTGGCTTTGATTCCATCAACGTGGACCTGATCTACGGCCTGCCGCGCCAGACGCCGGAATCCTTCGCGCGCACGCTGGCCCAGGTGCAGCAGCTGCGGCCCGACCGCATTGCGCTGTATGCCTATGCCCACCTGCCCGAACGCTTCAAGCCGCAGCGGCGCATCGTGCCGGCGGAACTGCCCGGCGGCGCGGCCAAGGTGGCCATGCTGTCGCAGTCGCTGGCGGCCTTCCTGGCCGCGGGCTATGTGTACGTGGGCATGGACCACTTTGCACTGCCCACCGACGCGCTGGCCGTGGCCAAGCGCCAGGGCCGGCTGCACCGCAACTTCCAGGGGTACAGCACGCAGCCGGACTGCGACCTGATCGGCCTGGGCGTGTCGGCCATTGGCCGCATCGGCGCCACCTACAGCCAGAACGCCAAGACCATGGAAGAGTATTGCGACCACCTGGACCAGGGGCGCCTGCCCGTGGTGCGCGGCCTGGCGCTCAGCCGCGACGACCTGGCGCGCCGCGCCGTGATCATGGCGCTGATGTGCCAGGGCCAGGTGCTGTTCGAGCCCATCGAGCTGGCCTGGCTGATCGACTTCAAGACCTACTTTGCCGCCGAGCTGGAACAACTGCAGACCCTGGCCGAGCAGGGCCTGGTGACGCTGGACGACACCGGCGTGCAGGTCACGGCCCAGGGCTGGTTCTTCGTGCGGGCGGTGGCCATGGTGTTTGACCGCTACCTGCAGGCCGACCGCAACCGCGCGAAGTTCTCGCGCATCATCTGAACGACGCGCCGTGTCCGCCACGCTTGCACTCACCGGGCTGGTCATGGGGCTGGCCGGTGGCGTGCACTGCGCGGCCATGTGCGGCGCGGCCTGCGCGGGCGTGGTGCGGCTGTCCTCGGGGCCCGCGGTGCTGCAGCCCGTGGGGTCGGTTGCCGGGCGGGCCGTGGCGGCGCGTTCAGCCGCCAGCGCCACCCTGTCGCTGCAGGCCGGGCGCTTGCTGGGCTACAGCGCCGCCGGCGCACTGGCAGCTACCGCCATGCAGAGCCTGGCCTGGATGACCACCCAGGCCGTCGCGCTGCGTCCGGTGTGGACGATGCTTCATGCGGGCCTGCTGGCCTGGGGCCTGATGCTGCTGGTGCTGGCGCGCCAGCCCGTCTGGGTGGACAACGCGGGCCGCGCGCTGTGGGCGCGGGTGCAGCCGCTGGCACACGCACCCGGCGGCCTGCTGGCCACCGGCGCGCTGTGGGCGCTGATGCCCTGTGGCCTGCTGTATTCGGCGCTGCTGGTGGCCGCCCTGAGCGGCGGTGCGGCGCAGGGCGCGCTGACCATGGCGCTCTTCGCCGCGGGCAGCGCCATCTCCATCGTGGCCGCGCCCTGGCTGCTGCTCAAGGTGCACGCACGCGCCAACCACTGGCGCCAGGACTGGGGCACGCGCCTGGCCGGGCTGGTGCTGGCCGGTGCGGCGGGCTGGGCGCTGTGGATGGACCTGATGGGGCGGGTGGGAGAGATCTGCCGGTAGCGGCCATTCCTGCCGCCGCAGCCCTGCTGCTACTTCAACGTGACCCGCTCCAGATAAAACGGCATGTGACAGGCCCAGCCCAGTTCGCGGCCAATGCGCTGGCGCAGGGCGTCGGCGGCGGCGGGCTCACCATGGGTGATGAAGGTGGTGCGCGGCGCGGCCGTGAAGCCGCGCAGCCACTGCATGATTTCGCCTGCGTCGGCGTGGGCTGACAGGCTGTCCAGGCGCGCCACCTCGGCGCGGATGGGCACCTCCTGGCCATGGATGCGCACGCTGTGCGCGCCGCCGGTGATGCTGGCGCCGCGCGTGCCGCCGGCCTGGTAGCCGGCAAACAGCAGGGTGTTGCGCTTGTGTGGCGCAAAGGCCTTGATGTGGTGCACCACGCGCCCGCCAGTGGCCATGCCGCTGGCCGCGATGATGACCATGGGCCCGCGCCGCGCGCTCAGCGCCTGTGAAGCCTGCGGCGTGTCCACGATCTGGGCGGCACTGGCCATGGCCGCGCATTCGGCGGGGCTCAGGCGCAGCTCGTCCGGGTGCTTTTCATACACATGCAGGGCCGACGCGGCCATGGGGCTGTCCAGGTACACCGGCAGGTGGTGGATGGCGCCGCTGGCCTTGAGCTGGCTGATGGCGTGCAAAAGGCTCTGGGCGCGCCCCACCGCGAAGGCCGGTATCACCACCGCGCCGCCGCGCGCGGCCGTGCGGTTGATGACCGCCGCCAGCGCCTGCAGGCCCTGCTGGTCCGGGTGGTCGCGGTCGCCGTAGGTGGATTCCACGACCAGGTAATCGGCGCCGTCCATGCGCACCGGCGCCTTGAGCACCGGGTCGTTGGGCCGCCCCAGGTCGCCCGAGAACAGCAGGCTGCGCGAGCCGTCGTCCAGCCGCACGAACGAGGACCCGGCCATGTGGCCGGAGCGTGACAGCCGCGCCTGCACACCCGGCACCGGCGACCAGCCGCGGTCCAGCGCCACGGGCTTGAGCAGCTTGAGGCTGCGCAGGGCGTCTTCCTTGGTGTAGAGCGGCTGCGCCGGGGTGTGGCGGCTGAAGCTGTGGCGGTTGGCGTAGGCGGCTTCTTCTTCCTGCAGGTGGCCTGAATCGGGCAGCAGGATGCGGCACAGGTCGGCGGTGGCGGCCGTGCAGTAGATCTTGCCCCGAAAGCCCTGGCGCACCAGCAGCGGCAGATAGCCGCTGTGGTCGATGTGCGCATGGGTCAGGATCACCGCGTCAATGTCGGCCGCCCGCACGGGCGGCTTTTGCCAGTTGCGCAGGCGCAGCTGCTTGTAGCCCTGGAACAGGCCGCAGTCCACCAGCAGGTGGCGGTCGTTGACGCGCAGCAGGTAGCGCGAGCCTGTAACGGTGTCGGTGGCGCCCAGGAACTGGAGTTTCATGCGTTGCTTTCTGTCCCGGTCGATGAACGTAAAAGGTGCCCAGTCTGGCGCATCGGGTGGCGCCACGGTTGACCTGTGTCAACCGCCCGGGCGCACCACGTAGCGTACGAAGTCATCCGCCTGCGTGAACTGGTCGTACAGGTCGCGCGCCATCACGTTGTCCTTGTGGGTCATCCAGTACAGCCGGGCCCAGCCTTCGGCGCGCATGGCATTGCGCAGCCATTCGATCAGCGCGCGGCCCGCGCCCTGGCCGCGCGCCGCGGGGGCGACGTACAGGTCTTCCAGGTAGCACACGGCCTGCAGTTCCCAGGTGTTTTCATGGACCACGCAGTTGGCAAAGCCCACCACCTGCCCGCCGTGCTCGGCCACGATGCACATCACGGCCGCGTCCGGGTCCAGGATGCGGGCCCAGGTGCGGCGCGTGACGGCATCGCTCACGCTGGCCTTGTAAAAGTCGCAATAGCCCTGCCACAGCGCTTTCCAGGCGGCTTCGTCGGCGGGCAGGGCGGAGCGGATGGTCAGGGGGGTCATGGTGTGGGTGGGGGGGGGGTGGGGCGGGGTGCCCGCCAACTGTACGCGGCTCAGGCAAACAGTGCATGGCGCGCCGCATTGCGGATGGCCGCGACGGCCGGGTGGGTGATGCGCCGCTCGGCCGACAGGGCGTAAAACTCCTCGGCCAGTTCGTCCACCGTGGCCAGGCACACCACGCCGTACTGCCCGGCAATCTCGCCGGCCAGCACTGCCGGGCCAGTGAACAGGCCCATGCCCTGGCGGCCAAACGCCTTGGTCAGTGCGCCATCGTCGAATTCGGCCACCACGCGCGGCGTGATGCCCTGGGCGCGAAACCAGCCGTCCAGGCGCGGGCGCAGGGCGGTGTCACCGCCGGGCAGCAGCACGGGCAGCTCGCCAAGGCATTGCGCCAGGCGGGTCCTGGCGCGGCGCGGCGTCCAGCCATGGCGCGCCAGCAGGCCGGGGGCGGCGAAGAAGCTGGTCCCGGTGCGGCCCAGCAGGTGGCTATAGGCCTTGACGCTCACGCTGGCGGGCAGCGGCACGTCAGACACCACCATGTCCAGCTGGTGCACAGCCAGCGACGCCAGCAGGGTGGTCAGCTTGCCTTCGTGGCACATCAGCTTGCCGCTGCCCAGGTGGGGCAGGCACGGCTCCAGCACATGGGTGGCCACCGTCTTGGGCACCGAATCAGCCACACCCACCCGGAACGCCGCCTGCCAGCGCTCGTCGCGGCCGCTGCCCAGCGCGTCCTGCAGCGCGGCGCCCGCGGCAAAGATTTCGTCCGCATAGCGCTGCACCATGCGGCCCGCGTCCGTGGGCTCCAGCCCCCGGCCTGCCTTGCGCAGCAAGGGGCGGCCCAGGCGCTGCTCCAGCTGCTTGATCTGGCTGCTCAGGGTTTGCGGCGTCAGGTGCAGCTGTTCGCTGGCGCGGGCGATGCTGCCGGTGCGCAGCACGGTCCAGAAATAGTGCAGGTGCTTGTAGTTCATGGCTTGACACTTCGAATAATTCAGATGATTCAACCATGAATCCTGATTTATCCAGAACAGTGAAAAGGTTAGATTCGCCGGATGACTGAATTTCTGATGCCTGCGTTGCGGGGCGTGCGGCTTGCCATCAGGCACGCGGGGTAAGGAGCATGGACCATGGTGCCCGATGTTGTTGTCCTGTTCTTTGCCCTGGGCCTGGTGGCCCGGCTGGCCGGCAGTGAGCTGAAAGTCCCCCAGGCGCTTTACGAAACGCTGTCGATCTACCTGCTGCTGGCCATCGGCCTGAAGGGCGGGGTCGAGATCAGCCGCCAGGACGCGGCGGCGCTGGCGCCGCAGATCGCCGCCTGCGTGGCGCTGGGCCTGGCCATTCCGTTCGTGCTGGTGCCTGTGCTGCGGCGCCTGGGCTTTTCAGGGGTGGACAGCGCCAGCCTGGCGGCGCACTATGGCTCGGTCAGCGTGGTGACCTTCGCCGTGGCGACCAGCTGGCTCAAGCAGGCAGGCATTCCCTACGAAAGCCATGCGGCGCTGTGGGTGGCGGTGATGGAGGCCCCCGCGCTGCTGACCGCGATCTTCCTGGCCCGCCGCCAGGGCTCGGGCCCCACCAACTGGAAGCGGCTGGCGCAGGATGTGCTGGCCGGCCCCTCGGTCATGCTGCTGACGGGCGGGCTCTTGATCGGTGCATTCATGGGCGCTGCCGGCACGGCGCCGCTGAACCCGGTGTTCGTGGACCCGTTCAAGGGCGTGCTGGCGCTGTTCATGCTGGAACTGGGCCTGGTGGCGGGCGAGCGCATCGGCCAGGTGCGCCAGTTTGGCCTGCGGCTGCTGGCCTTCGGGGTGCTGGCACCTCTGGCGCTGGCCGTGCCCGGCGCACTGGTCGGGGTCTGGCTGGGCCTGAGCACCGGAGGCATTGCCATCCTGGCCACGCTGGCGGCCAGCGCCAGCTATATCGCGGCGCCCACGGCCATGCGCATTGCCGTGCCGCAGGCCAACGCGGCGCTGTCGGTGGCGGCATCGCTGGGCGTGACGTTCCCGTTCAATGTGCTGGTAGGCATACCGCTGTACGCGGCGCTGGCAAGGCAGCTGGGCTGATTCAGGCCAGCTGGCGGGCCAGCAGCGCCGCCACGTGGATGGCCTCGCGCTGCGCGCCGTCGTGGATCTGGTGGCGGCAGCTGGTGCCGTCGGCCACCACGATGGCATCGGGCTGCTTGCGCACCGCAGGCAGCAGGCTCAGCTCGGCCATCTGCATGGACACGTCATGGTGTGATGCCTCGTAGCCGAAGCTGCCCGCCATGCCGCAGCAGCTGCTCTCGATCAGCTCGGGCTGCGCGCCAGGGATCAACCGGATCACGTCCAGGATGGGGCTGACCGCGCCAAAGGCTTTCTGGTGGCAGTGGCCGTGCAGCAGGATGGGCTGGGCCACGGGCTTCAGGCGCGCCTTCAGCGCGTCCAGCTTGCCCCCCTGGGCCTGGTGCGCCAGGAATTCCTCCAGCAGCAGCGCATGGTCGGCAATGGTTCGCGCATCGGCGCCCAGGCCCATGGCCTGCAGCTCGTCGCGCAGCGTGAGCAGGCATGACGGCTCCAGGCCCACGATGGCAATGCCCCTTTGCGCAAAGGGCAGCAGCGCGTCCACCAGCTCACGGGCCTTGGCGCGCGCCTGCTCCACCATGCCGGTGGCCAGGTAGGTGCGCCCGCAGCACAGGTGGCCGTCGGCTTTGGCCGCAATGTGCACGGTGTAGCCGGCCGCCTGCAGCACCTGCAAGGCGTCGCGTGCGTTGGCCGATTCAAAGTAGCCGTTGAAGGTGTCCACGAACAGCACCACCGGCTTGTCGGCGGCCAGCACCTCGTCGCGCGTGGCCCCGGCATGGGCGGTGTTGAAGAAATGCCTGCCCTGCCATTGCGGCAGGCTGCGCCGGGCCGACAGGCCCAGCAGCCTTTCACCCAGGCGGGCCAGCAGCGGGCTGCGGTTGCGCAGGTTCAAAAGCGGCGCGAACCGGCTGGCCCAGGCCGCGTAGCGCGGCAGGTGGGCCACCAGCTTGTCCTTGAGCGTGTGGCCGTGCCGGGCCTTGTAGTGGTGCAGGAATTCCACCTTCATCTTCGCCATGTCCACGCCGGTGGGGCAGTCGCGCTTGCAGCCCTTGCAGCCCACGCACAGGTCCATGGCTTCCCTGACCGCTTCGCTGGTGATGCCCTCACCCCCCGCCCCTCTCCCAGGGGGAGAGGGGAGTTGACCCGACAGCGCCAGGCGCAGCGTGTTGGCCCGCCCACGCGTCAGGTGCTTTTCATCGCGCGTGACGCGATAGCTCGGGCACATGGTGCCGGCGTCAAATTTCCTGCAGTGGCCGTTGTTGTTGCACATCTCCACGGCCTTGGCAAAGCCCTGGGCCGGGTCGCCGCCTGTGCCGGGGGCGGTGGTGCGCTCGGTCACCGGGTCGTTCTGCACGTTCCAGGCGCTCCAGTCCAGTGCGGGCGTGAGCGGGATCACGCGGTAGGCGGGGGGGAAGCGCATGAGCCGCGTGTCGTCCATCTTCGGCGGGTTGACGATGCGCTGCGGGCTCAACAGGTTGGCGGGGTCGAAAAAGTCCTTGATCTGCGCGAAGGCCTCGTTGATCTTCGGGCCGAACTGCCATTCAATCCATTCGCCGCGGCACAGGCCGTCGCCGTGTTCGCCGCTGTAGGCGCCCTTGTACTTGCGCACCAGCGCGGCGGCTTCCTCGGCAATGGCGCGCATCTTGCGCGCACCGCCGTCGGGCCCGTCGCGGCGCATGTCCAGGATGGGCCGCACGTGCAGCGTGCCCACCGAGGCGTGGGCATACCAGGTGCCCTTGCTCCCGTATTTGCGGAACACCTGCGTCAGCGCGTCGGTGTACTCGGCCAGGTGTCCCAGCGGCACGGCGCAGTCTTCAATGAAGCTCACCGGCTTGCCGTCGCCCTTCAGGCTCATCATGATGTTCAGGCCCGCCTTGCGCACGTCCCACAGGTTCTTCTGGGGCACGTCATCGGTCATGCGCACCACGCTGCCCGGCAGGCCCAGGTCGCCCATCAGCTGCACCAGCCTGTCCAGCTGGGGCAGCAGGGCCGCTTTGTCCGGCCCGGCAAATTCGACGAGCAGGATCGCGTCGGGGTCGCCAATGACGGCGGTGCGCACGATGGGCGCGAACGCCGGGTTGCGCAGCGACAGGTCGATCATCGTGCGGTCCACCAGCTCGATGGCGGTGAGCGTGCCGTCACCCAGGCGCGCAATGTGCTGGGCCGTGTCCATGGCCTTGTAAAAGGTGGGGAAGTTCACCACGCCCAGCACCTTGGCGCGCGGCAGTTCGGCCAGCTGCAGCGTGAGCGTCTTCGTCAGCGCCAGCGTGCCTTCGCTGCCCACCAGCAGGTGGGCCAGGTTGACCGAGCCATCGGCGGTGTAGGGCTTTTCGTTCTGGTTGTGGAAGATGTCCAGGTTGTAGCCGGCCACGCGGCGCAACACCTTGGGCCAGTGGCGGTCGATCTCGGGGCGCAGGTTCATGGCCAGGTCGCGCACCCAGCGGCCCAGGTCGCGCGCGCGGCCGGTGCAGTCTTCGTACCGCGTGAAGTGGTGCAGCTCGCCGTCGGATGTCCAGGCGTCTGCCCCCAGCACGTTGTGCACCATGTTGCCCCAGGCAATGCTGCGGCTGCCGCACGAATTGTTGCCCGCCATGCCGCCCAGCGTGGCCTGCGCGCTGGTTGATACGTCCACCGGGTACCACAGGTTGAGTTTTTTCAGCGCCAGGTTCAGGTGGTCCAGCACCATGCCGGGCTCCACCGTGGCGGTGCGCTTCTCAGCGTCAAAGCTCACGATGCTGCGCACATGCTTGCTGTGGTCGATGACCAGGCCCGCGCCCACGGTCTGGCCGCACTGGCTGGTGCCGCCGCCGCGCGGAGCTATGGGCACGTTGAGGTCACGGCAGATGTCCAGCGCTGTCTTCACATCCGCCGCGCTGCGCGGCACGAAAACGCCCACGGGCAGGACCTGGTAAATGGACGCATCCGTCGCGTAGCGGCCGCGGTCGGCGGGCGAGAACAACACCTCGCCCTGGGTTTCTTTTGCAAGCCGCGCGGCCAGGCGGCCGGCGGTTTCGTTGCTGACGGCGGCAACGGCGTCGTAGGCCTTGCCGGCGTCCATGCCGGCGGTGACGGTCAGGGGAAGGGGTGCGTTCATGGGATCCTGTTCAGGCCTTGGCTTGTTGCTGGGCTGCGGCGCGCAGCTGCTCGATCACCACGTCGCGCTTGTGGTTCAGGTGGTCCACCAGCACGTTGCGCATGGCGGCCGGGTCGCGCGCGGCCAGCGCCGCGACCATTTTCTCGTGCTCGCCCACGGCGCGCTTCCATTTGTCTTCGTCCTGGTTGGAGCGAAAGCGCAGCGCCTGCAGCCGCGCGTTGACCTGGCGGTAGGTGGCGGTGAGCACCGGGTTCTTGGCGGCGGCGTTGATGGCGCCGTGGATCAGCGCATTGAGCCGGTAGTAGTTGGACAGGTCGCGCCGGGTCCAGGCGGCCATCATTTCAAAGTGCATGGCGCGGATTTCGTCCAGCTCCGCGTCGGTGATTCGCTGCGCCGCCAGCTCGCCCGATTGCGCTTCCAGCCCGGCCATCACCTCGAAGGTGTTGCGCACGTCGGCCTCGGTCAGCTCCACGGCAATCGCGCCGCGGTTGGGCAGCAGCTCCACCAGGCCTTCGGCGGCCAGCATCTTGATGGCTTCACGCAGGGGGGTGCGCGAGACATTGAGGACTTCGCTCAGTTCCCGTTCGTTCAGCTTGGCGCCGGGGGCGATGCGGCCTTCCACCAGCATCTGGCGCAGGCGGTTCGCCACTTGGTCGTGCAGTGCGGTTCTGGGGATCGAGATGATTTCGGCTGTCATGGTGTTATTTTGTATGCAAAATCTCTGGTCGTCAAAGTTTCTGGCCAAGACCTCGCGGCAAAGCCACGCCTGGCGCGCCAACGGTGGTGTACCCGGGTCCGGGGTTCGCGGCGGGCGGTGTGCGGCGGGGCGATTTCTGCGGTGGCGAGAAGCGCAGGGGGGAGTGTCGGCGCGCTTTAGCGCGCGACGTGACATGCTCGCCGCGGCTGTTTGAGCGCAGCGCGCAGCGCGTAGCGAGTTCCGCGGCGCGACCGACCCCCGAGCATCACAGCGGAGTTTTCGCGAAGCGAAAACCGCCGCAGTATGAGCCCCGCCGCACACCGCCCGCCGCGAACCCCGCGCTTACGGAAAGCTTGACAAATGAATTTTGTATGCAAAAAATGCGGAAAACGGAGAAACCGCAATGCTGACCCTCGACTACCATCCCACCGGCCGCCACTTCCTGCAGATCCCCGGCCCGTCGCCGGTACCCGACCGCATCCTGCGGGCCATGAGCCTGCCCACGATTGACCACCGCGGCCCCGAATTCGGCGCCTTGGGCCTGAAGGTGCTGGCCGACATCCAGAAAATCTTCCAGACCAAACACCCGGTCATCATCTACCCGGCATCCGGCACCGGCGCGTGGGAGGCGGCGCTGAGCAATGTGCTGAGCCCTGGCGACCAGGTCGTGATGTACGAGACCGGGCACTTCGCTTCGTTGTGGAACAAGATGGCCACGCGCCTGGGCATCCAGACCGAATTCCTTTCGCAGCCGGGTACCGAGCATGGCGTGCCGCTGTCATGGCGCCGTGGCGTGCAGGCGGACTTGATCGAGGCGCGGCTGAAGGCCGACACCCAGCACGCGATCAAGGCCGTGTGCGTGGTGCACAACGAAACCTCCACCGGCGCCACCAGCAACATCGCCGCCGTGCGCCGCGCCATCGACGCTGCCAAACACCCGGCGCTGCTCATGGTGGACAGCATCTCGGGCCTGGCCAGTGCTGAATACAAACATGATGCCTGGGGCGTGGACGTGACGGTCAGCGGCTCGCAAAAGGGCCTGATGCTGCCGCCGGGCATCAGCTTCAACGCGCTGTCGCCCAAGGCCATCGAGGCCAGCAAGACGGCGAAGTTGCCCAAGGCCTTCTGGGCCTGGGACGAAATCATCGAGATGAACAAGGGCGGCTACTGGCCCTACACGCCCAGCACCAACCTGCTGTATGGCCTGAGCGAGGCCTGCGACATGCTGCTGAACCAGCCCGGCGGGCTGGACGCCACGTTTGCCCGCCACATCCGCTGGGGCGAAGGCGTGCGCGCTGCCGTGCGGGCCTGGGGGCTGGAAATCCAGTGTGCCGACCCGGCCGTGTATTCGCCGGTGCTCACCGGCGTGATCATGCCCGAGGGGGTGGATGCCGATGCCGTGCGCAAGCTGATCTACGACCGCTTTGACTGCTCGCTGGGCACGGGCCTGGGCAAGGTCAAGGGCCGCATGTTCCGCATCGGCCACCTGGGCGACTGCAACGACCTCACGCTGATGGCCGCATTGGCCGGCTGCGAGATGGGCCTGAAGCTCAGCGGCGTGAAGCTCGCGGGCTCGGGCGTGCAGGCGGCGATGGATTACTTTGCCGGCCACCCGGCGCAGCACAGCCTGTTGAAAGCAGCCTGAACCAAAAGCTGCTGAGCGATTGATTGATTGACCCACAACCACCACCGGAGACAAATCATGATGCAACGCAGAACCTTCACCGCCGGCGCAGTCGCGGCCGCCGCTACCCTTGCCGCACCGCTGGTGCGCGCGCAGAACCTGCCCGCCGGGCCGGTGCGCATCATCGTGGGCTTTGCGCCCGGCGGTGGCACCGACATCCTGGCGCGTGTGATCGGCCAGAAGCTGGCCGACATGTGGAAGACGCAGGTGATTGTGGAGAACAAGGCTGGTGCCTCGGGCACCATCGCGGCGGATTTCGTGGCCAAGCAGCCTGGTGACGGTTCGGTGCTGCACATGGCGCACATCAACAGCCATGCCATCGTGCCGGGCCTGCAGAAGCTGGGCTACGACGCGGAAAAGGACTTCCAGCCCATCAGCATGGTGGGCGTCACGCCCAACCTGCTGATCTGCAACCAGAGCCAGCCGGCCAAGACCGTCAAGGAGCTGGTGGACCTGTGCAAGGCCAACCCCGGCAAGATCAGCTTCGGCTCGGCGGGCAACGGCTCGGCCCAGCACTTGGCGCTGGAGATGTTCATGCTGCAGGCCGGCGTCAAGGCCATCCACGTGCCGTACAAGGGCTCGGGCCCCATGCTCACCGACCTGATCGGCGGCACGGTGCAGTACAGCTTTGACACCATGACGGCGGCCACGCCGCATGTGAAGGGCGGCAAGGCCATCGCCATTGCGCAAACGCGCCAGGCCAAGGCCAAGGCCTACCCCAATGTGCCGACCATGGCCGAGTCCGGCTTCCCCGGCTTTGAGGCCACCACCTGGTACGGCCTGGTGGGCCCCGGCAGGATGCCGGTGGCCATGGCCAAGCGCATGAACGAAGACGTGAACAAGGCGCTGCAGATGCCCGACGTGATGGAACGGCTGGCCGCCTCGGGCGCCGAGGACGGCGGCGGCTCGACCGAGAAGTTCGCCGAATTCATGAAGGTGGAATTGGTGAAGTGGGCCAAGGTCATCAAGGATGGCAACGTGAAAGCAGAGATCTGACCCCCGCATGACGCAACTACCTCTTTCGGGCGTACGCGTTCTCGACATCTCGCAGGTGATGGCGGGGCCGTATGCCTGCATGCTGCTGGGCGACCTGGGCGCGGACGTGATCAAGATCGAGCCGCCTGGCACGGGCGACCAGACGCGTGGCTCCATGGGGTTCAAGATGAAGGGGCCCGATTCGTTGGGCTTCCTGAACATGAACCGCAACAAGCGCAGCGTCACGCTGGACCTCAAGACCGAGGCCGGCAAGCAGGTGCTGCTGCGCATGGCCAGGGATGCCGACATCCTGGTGGAAAACTACCGCCCCGGCGCGCTGCGCCGCATGGGCCTGGGCTATGAGGACCTGAAGGCCGTCAACCCGCGGCTGGTGTACACCAGCATCTCGGGTTTCGGCCAGAGTGGCCCCTGGGCCGACCGCCCCGGCTTTGACCTGATGGCGCAGGCCATGAGCGGCGTGATGAGCGTGACCGGTTACCCCGACAGCCCGCCGGTGAAGGCCGGCGTGCCGGTGGCTGACATCGGCTGCGCGCTGTTTGCCATCTATGCCACGCTGTCCGCGTACATCGGCGCGAAGAACACGGGCCAGGGCCAGTATGTGGACGCCGCGCTGTTCGACTCGGCCATGGCGTTCTCGGTCTGGGACATCTGTGACTACTGGGGCACGGGCAAGCCGCCCGAGCCGCTGGGCACGGCCAACAAGATGACCGCGCCCTACCAGGCCATGGCCTGCAGCGACGGCCATTTTGTGATGGGTGCCAACAACCAGAAGCTGTGGGTGCAGCTGTGCACGCTGATACAGCGCACCGAGTTGCTGGAAGACCCGCGGTTTTCCACCATCGCGCTGCGCCTGGCCAACCGCCAGGCCCTGCAGGACGAGCTGGAAAAGACCTTCATCACGAAACCCAAGGACTACTGGGTGGAAACGCTGCTGGCCAACGGCCTGCCGGCCGGCCCCATCCTGAGCTACCCCGAAGCCTTTGGCAGCGAACATGCCAAGGTGCGCGGCATGCGCATGGAAATCGACCACCCGGTTGAAGGCAAGGTGCCCAACATCGGCTTTGCCGTGAAGCTGTCGGGCACGCCGCAGCAGGTGCGCCGCCATCCGCCGCTGCTGGGCGAGCACACCGACGAGGTGCTGGCCGAGCTGGGCATCGACGAAGCGCAGCGCCATGAACTGCGCGCGCAGGGCGCGTTTGGCAAATGAGCGACGGGACTGTTGACCTGGGCGTGGAAGGCGGCATTGCATCCGTCACCTTCAACCGCCCCGAGGCGCGCAACGCCATGACCTGGGCGATGTACGAGCAGCTGCAGGCCATCTGCGAACAGCTGCGCGCCGATGCGTCGGTGCGCGTGGTGCGCTTTCAGGGGGCGGGCGGCGAAGCCTTTGTGGCGGGCACCGACATCGCGCAGTTCCAGACGTTCACCACGGGCGATGATGGCGTGGACTATGAGCGCCGTATCGACGCGGCCATTGCGCTGCTGGAGTCCTTGCCCATGCCGGCGGTGGCCGTGGTGCAGGGCTGGTGCGTGGGCGGCGGGCTGGCCATTGCCACGGCCTGTGACTTCCGCATCGCCCCGCCGGCCGCGAAATTCGGCGTGCCGATCGCGCGCACGCTGGGCAACTGCCTGTCGATCGCCAATGTGGCGCGGCTGGTGGCGGCGTTTGGCCGCCCGCGCGTTCAGCGGCTGCTGATGCTGGCCGACCTGATCGCCGCGGACGAAGCCAGGGCCTGCGGCTATTTGCTGGACGTGGTGCCCGCCGAAGAGATCGAAGCCGCCGCGCAGCAGCTGTGCGCGCGTCTCGCGGGCATGGCGCCCGTCACGCAGCAGGTCGGCAAGCAGACGCTGCTGCGCCTGCTGCGCCGGGAACTGCCCGAGGCCGAGGATCTGATCCGCCGCTGCTACGGCAGCGACGACTTCCGCGAAGGGGTGCAGGCCTTCGTCGCCAAGCGCGCGCCGCGGTGGCGCGGCTGCTGAATCACAGACCGATCAGGTCGGCCTGCCGCTGCAGGCACGCCAGCGCCTGCGCCACCAGCGGCTTGCCGGCACCATGCGCTTGCAGCGTCCAGGCGGCCTGCGTGTGCACGGTGTCCACCACCTCTTCGGCCAGCGCCTGGGCCTGCGCGGGCGACAGGCCGAACTGCGGCGCCGCCTCGCGCACGCGGTCCATGTGTGATTCCAGCCGGCCCGGCACGATGGCCAGCGACTGGTATCCCAGGTTGCTCAGCTGCATCACAAGGTCGAACGCCGGCGCAAGCCGCCAGCAGTCGCCGTCGCGCAGCAGGCCGTGGTTCTTGATGTGGTCGTCGCTGTTGTCCACGGCCAGGTTGAACACCAGCCGGCGAAACAGCTGCTGCAGGTCGGCCACCGGGTCCGCGCTGATCTGCCGCAGCGCCTGGGCCAGCGCCACGTAGCTGCCGTCGCTGCTTTCGTAGGGAACGTCCAGCACGGCCGACGCGGACAGGTAGTGCAGTCGCCGTTCGCCGTCAAAAAGGCCGATGCGGTCGAAGCGGCGCAGCACCAGTGCGTGGCCCCGGTGCAGCGGCTGCAGAAAAAAATCCGCCACCGTGATGCCGCACAGCCGTGCCAGCGCTGTCGTGCCGGCTTCCAGTACCTCCACGTCGTGCGTGTCGCCGCGGGAGGGGAACTTCGCCATGTAGCGCAGGCCTTCATGAACGAAAGTCGCCTTGGGCCGGGCGCCGCCCAGGCTGCCGCCGCCCTGCAGAAGGCGTTTCATCTCGGGGCTGGGCTCGCGGCCGGCCTCCAGGGCCTGCGCGGCGTCGGCCAGCGCCTGCAGGCTGTGCACCGGCTGCACCGGCTGCACCGGCTCGCCGGGCTGCAGTGGCAGGCTTGCGCCGAACACCATGGCGCCGATGCGGTCGTCATTGGTCAACAGCAGCACATCGGCATCGGCCAGTTCGCGGCCGTGTTGCGCCTCCAGCACGCGCCTGCCCCAGGCATCGGGCAGGGCGTCGCGCAGCGTGAGCGGCAGTGCGCCGCCATCGCGCAGGCGGCTGGGGCCCAGCGGCGTGACGCCGGCACCCAGCGGCATGTGCAACGGGTTCAGCGGTTGCGCGCCAGGCGTGTTCAGGTAATGGCGGCCGTAGGCGAACTCGCCCGACTCCATGACGCCCTGGCGCACGAGCTTGAGCAGAGCGGCGGCTACTGGTGCGCCCGGCTGCGATGCCAGGCCCACGTAGAGCACGCGTTCAGAAGTCACGTTCGTGCTCTCCGATGGCGCCGGGCGCCGGGGCGCCGGCGGCACGGCGCACCCGCTTGCGCGCCGACGTGGCGGCAAACGCATCGTCCAGCGGCGCCACGCCCTGCAGCGAATCGAGCTGGCCCAGCAGCCACAGTGCATGCGCCAGCAAGCCCAGGCTGGTGCCGGGCTTGCCCGATTCCAGGGCGCGCAGGGTCGTGGGGCTGCAGAACAGTCGCGTGGCCAGCTCGTCCAGCGTCAGGCCACGCTGCTGGCGCCGTGCGCGCAGCCGCAGGCCCATCGCCTGCAAGGCGTCAAGCGACTCGGGGGGCAGGGCGGCAAGCGCAGGCGAACTCTTGGACATCAATAAAATGACTTTTAAACCAGTTAAAAATCATTTTATTGATGGTATTTTGGGGTGTCAAACCCCGGGTGAAAGCTGGGGATCAGCCGTTCAGCCCCTTCCACAGCATGTAGGCCGCCAGCACATACAGGATGCTGGCAAACACGCGCTTGAGCTTGCTCACGGGCAGCGCATGGGCCGCCTTGGCGCCCAGCGGCGCGGTGAACACGCTGGCCAGCGCAATCACCGCCAGCGCGGGCAGCCAGATGTAGCCAAACGAGCCGGCGGGCAGGTCCTGCACGCTCTGGCCGCTGATGATGTAGCCCGCCACATTGGCCACCGCGATCGGGAAGCCCAGAGCGGCCGAGGTGGCCACGGCATTGTGGATGGCCACGTTGCACCAGGTCATGAACGGCACGCTGATGAAGCCGCCGCCCGCGCCCACCAGGCCCGACAGGAAGCCGATCACGCCGCCCGCGGCCAGCTGGCCGCCGGTGCCGGGCATCTGTCGCGTGGGCTTGGGCTTTTTGTCCAGGAACATCTGCGTGGCCGAAAAGCCCACGAACAGGCCGAAGAAAATGGCGAGGTAGCTGCCCTTGAGCAGCGCAAACACGCCCAGGCTGCTGATGAGGCTGCCGATCACGATGCCCGGCGAAAGCCGCTTGACGATGTCCCAGCGCACCGCGCCGCGCTTGTGGTGCGCGCGCACGCTGGAAATGGACGTGAAGATGATGGTGGCCATGGAGGTGGCAATCGCCATCTTCACGGCCAGGTCGGGCCCCACGCCGCGCGAGGACATGATGAGGGTGATGAACGGCACCATCAGCATGCCACCGCCAATGCCCAGCAAGCCTGCCAGAAAGCCGGTGCAAAGGCCCAGCAGGGCGAGTTCGAGGATCAGCAGGGGTTCGAGCGTCATGGGGGGAGGGGACTGCGAGGTCGGGCGGGGGGAAAGAAAGGTGTCTGCAAGTGCCACCGGACCGGCATCCTGAACCGGGGGTTCAGGTGGGCTAGGTCAACCTGGCGTTGGGTTCATCTGACGCGAGACGATCACGCTCACCAGGGGATGTTCCAGGCCCGTGCTCAAAGAGCATTGGTTCAAGGAAATATAAAGCCCGGCATGCACTGCAGACGGTCTGGATTGTAGGCGCTTGGCGGCGCGCGCGCCATTCAGGTTGCGCTGCGCGCCGCTGCAAAACGCTGTTGCACCAACAGCAAGCTCAGAGCAGTCGCCCGTCTTCACCCAGCGCGCGGTCCAGCCGCTGCACCAGCGAGCCCAGGCGCGGGTCGGGCACGCCGTGGGTGCCGTCGGTGCTGTCGCCCAGGTCGCCGTTGCCAAAGCCCGAGGCCTGGAACGATGGCGGCGTGTCCTGCGGGGCGGGGCGCTCGGCCACGTCAAATGCCAGGTTCAGGGCCGCCAGCACCGCGATGCGGTCGCGGGCCTTGACCTTGCCGGCGTCGCGGATCCTGCACATGGCGGTGTCCACTTTTTCCACGGCGTCCAGCAGGCGGGCTTCACCGCCTTCGGGGCAGCCGAGCAGGTAGCTCTGGCCCATGATCTGCACTTCGAGCTGTTTGGTGGCCATGTGGGATGCGGGGGTGGGATCGGGCGGCGTGGATCACGCGGCGTTCTTGACTTCGGGCAGGCGCTCCAGCAGCGCGTCCACGCGCGAACGGGCGGCAGACAGGCGCGACTTGAGCGAGTCGCGTTCCTGGGTCAGCACCTCGACCTGGCTGGCCAGCAGCGCGTTGGTGCGCTGAAGCTCTTCGTAGCGCACCAGCAGGCGCTCTACGCGTTCGGCGATCTGGTCAAGTTGGGCGGGGCTGGCCATACAGCGGTCGATTGTAGGGGGGCGCACAGCTTTCGCCCCTAAAATGTGCGGGTTGGTGCTCGCGGTGTGGTTCACATGCCGCAGTTCAACGGGAAGCAGGAGGGTCGCGCCATCAAACGCAAGACCTAACCTGCGCTGCCCCCGCAACGGTAAGTGGACGGGCCCTTGGGCCCCGCTTTTGTCAAACAGCCACTGGGCGCGTCGAACAGGCGCCTGGGAAGGCGGCAGGAGTTGTCTCCACCAGCCCGGATACCGGCCAACAAGGTGGTGGTGCGCCGCGTGCGCGCCGCCGTGACGTCCATGCACTGGCGGGGAAGCCGGTGAGGGCATTTGCCTTGGTTTGTTTCATTGATGAAAACCCCTGTGTTCCGTGCGCGGCTTGCCGCGCTTCCGTTCGCCCTGTCGGGCACCTTTGCCGCCGCTTTTCCCGCGCTGGCGCAAACCCCGGCCCCCCTGCAGGTGGCCGCCCTGGGTGAAAACGTGGTGACCGCCACGCGCAGCCCCACCCGCACCGACGACCTGGTCAGCGAGGTGGTGGTGGTCCAGCGCAGCCAGATCGAAGCGTCCACCGCGCGCACGCTGCCCGAGCTGCTGGCGCGCACCGCCGGCCTGCAGGTGAGCGCCAACGGCGCCACCGGCAAGACGTCCAGCGTGTTCATGCGCGGCACCGAATCGCGCCACACCATCCTGCTGATCGACGGCGTGCGCTTTGGCTCGGCCACGGCCGGCACGCCCAGCTGGGACAACATCCCGCTGGAGATGATCGAGCGCATCGAGGTGCTCAAGGGCCCGGCCTCGGCCCTGTACGGCAGCGAAGGCGTGGGCGGCGTGGTGCAGATCTTCACGCGCCAGGGCAAGCCCGGCTTTCACCCCTATGCGTCGGCCACCGTGGGCAGCGAACGCTGGCGCCAGTGGACGGGCGGCTTCACCGGCGGGCAGGGCGGCTGGACCTGGGCGCTGGGCCTGCAGCAGCTGCGCGAGCGGGGCCTGTCGTCCACCAATCCCAAGGTGCAGTTCGGCAACTTCAACCCCGACCTGGACCCGTTCACGCAGGATGCGCTCAATGCCTCGGTGGCGCTGCAGATCAGCCCCGGCTGGCGCGCCGATGCATCGCTGCTGTATTCCGATGGCGTGAGCCATTTTGACGACGGCCCCGGGGTCGATGCCCGCTCGGCCGTGCGCGTGGCCACGCTGCAGGCGGGCATCCAGGGCCGCCTTACGCCCGGCTGGCAGACCGGGCTGCGCTTTGCGCAGGGCACGGATACCTCCAATGTGATCACCGCCGTGATGCCTGGCGCCTTCAAGACGCAGCAGGACCAGTGGACCTGGCAGAACGACATCGACACGCCGCTGGGCCTGCTGCTGGCCGGGCTGGAGCACCGCGAGCAGAAGATCAGCGGCTCCACTGCCTACACCGTCACGCAGCGCACCATCGAAGGCGTGTTTGCCGGCCTGAACGGCAGCCAGGGCGACCACAGCTGGCAGCTCAATGCGCGGCACGACCGCAATTCGCAGTTTGGTGGCAAAAGCACGGGCTTTGCGGGCTACGGCTACCGCATCAGCCCGGCCTGGCGGGTGAACGTGTCGCACGGCACCAGCTTTGTGGCGCCGTCGTTCAACCAGCTGTACTTCCCCGGCTTTGGCAATGCCGCGCTGCAGCCCGAGACCGCGAAGAACACCGACCTGGGCCTGACCTGGGCCGCCGGCGGGCACGAGGTGAAGCTGGTGCGCTTTGACAACCGCATCCGCAGCTACATGACCAACACCACGCTGCCGATCAACATCCCGCGCAGCCGCATTGACGGCTGGACGCTGGGCTACGAGGGCAAGCTGGGCGCCTGGAGCCTGCGCGCCGGGCTGGACACGCTGGACCCGCGCAACGAGGCCAACGGCCGCCAGTTGCCGCGACGCGCGAAGGAGCAGCTGTCGCTGGGCGCGGACCGGCGCAGCGGTGCCTGGCGCTACGGTGCGTCGCTGCTGCATGTGGGCACGCGGTTTGACGACGCGGCCAACACGCGCCGGCTGGACGCTTACACCACGCTGGACCTGTACACCGACTGGCAGGTGGCGCGCGACTGGAGCCTGCAGGCCAAGGTCAACAACCTGACTGGCCGCACCTACGAAACCAGCTACGGCTACAACCAGCCGGGGCGCGCGGTGTACTTCACCGTGCGCTGGCAGCCAAAATAAGCCGACCATGACGCCCACGATGACGCCCACCGTGCCGCTTTCCATCCCGCAGGGGCCGCAACGCATCGTCTGCCTGACCGAAGAGACGACCGAATGGCTGTACCTGCTCGGGCAGGAGGCGCGCATCGTGGGCATCTCGGGCTACACCGTGCGCCCGCGCCGCGCGCGGGAGGAAAAGCCCAGGGTCAGCGCCTTCCTGAGCGCCAAGATCGACAAGATCCTGGCGCTTGAGCCCGACTGCGTGTTCGGCTTTTCCGACCTGCAGGCCGACATTGCCAGTGCGCTCATCCGCCATGGCGTGCAGGTCACGGTGTTCAACCAGCGCAGCGTGGACGAGATTTTTGCCATGCTGTACCAGGTGGCGGCCATGGTGGGGCAGGCGCAGCACGGGCTTGAATTGCTGCAGGCCATGCGCGAACGCCTGCAGCAGATCGAAGCCGCGGGCCGCGCATTGCCGCGGCGCCCGCGCGTGTTTTTTGAGGAATGGGACGAGCCGCACATCAGCGCCATCCGCTGGGTGTCGCAGCTGGTGGGCATTGCGGGTGGGGACGACATCTTTCCCGAGCTGGCCATGCAAAGCCTGGGCAAGGACCGCATCATTGCCGACGGCGGCGAGATCGTGCGGCGCAACCCCGACATCATCATCGGCTCATGGTGCGGCAAGAAATTCCGCGCTGAAAAGGTGGCCGCGCGTGTTGGCTGGCAGACAGTGAATGCAGTGAAAAACGGGCAGCTGTTCGAGATCAAGTCGGCCGACATCCTGCAGCCCGGCCCGGCGGCGCTGACGGACGGCGTGGCGCAGCTGCACCGCATCATGGTGGATTGGGCGAAGCATCATGCGTGAGCTGATCCTGGGCGGGCAACGCAGCGGCAAGTCGGCGCGGGCGGAAACGCTGGCCGCGGATTGGCTGACGGCGTCGCCCGCGCACCGCGCGGTATTCGTTGCCACGGCCACCGCGTGGGACGATGAAATACGCGAACGCATTGCGCGCCACCAGCGCGACCGCGCGCAGCGCGTGCCGGGGATGGTGACGGTGGAGGAGCCTGTCGGGTTGGCCCGTGCGCTTGCCGCGCACGACGATGCGCGCACGCTGGTGGTGGTGGATTGCCTGACGCTGTGGCTGACGAACCTGCTGATGCCTGCGCAAGGCGAGGCGGCGCCGGCTGAAGCTGCGGCAGCCACACTCGCTTCAACCATCACCGCCCACACTGGCCCCCTCATCCTCGTCAGCAATGAAATCGGCCTGGGCGTCATCCCCATGGGCCGGGAAACCCGCGCATTCGTTGATGCGCTGGGCCGCCTCAACCAGCAGGTGGCCGCCGCGTGCGACCGCGTGACGCTGATGGCGGCCGGCTTGCCGCTGACGCTGAAAGGCAAGGCATGAACAAGCTCCTGGCCGTGCTGCTGCTGTGCGCGGCCTTCAGTGCACAGGCCCTGCAAATCACCGACGACCGCGGCGTGAGCGTCACGCTGCCCGAAAGCCCCAGGCGCATCGTCACGCTGCTGCCGTCGCTGACCGAAAGCGTGTGTGCGCTGGGCCAGTGCCACCGCATCATCGGCGTGGACCGTTACTCCAACTTCCCCGCGCAGGTCCGCGCGCTGCCCCAGGTGGGCGGTGGCGTCGACCCGAACATCGAGGCCGTGGTGGCGCTGAAGCCTGACGTGGTGCTCATGGCCACCTCGTCGCGCGGCGTGCAGCGGCTGGAATCGCTGGGCCTGAAGGTGCTGGCGCTGGAGCCCCGAAGCGTCGCCGACGCCCAGCGTGTGATGGGCAAGCTGGGCCAACTGCTGGAGGTGGCGGACGCCCCGCGTATCTGGCGCGGCATCGACGCGGGCGTGGCGGCCGCGGCGCAGTCGCTGCCGCCTTCGGTGCGCGGGCTGCGGGTGTATTACGAGGTCAGCGTGGGCGGCTATGCGGCCGGGCCCACGTCGTTCATTGGCGAGACGCTGGCCCGCCTGGGCGTGCAGAACATCGTGGGGCCACAGCTTGGGCCTTACCCGCGCGTCAACCCTGAATTCGTGGTGCGCGCCAACCCCGACATCATCCTGATCGGCCAGCGCAACGTGGCGGGCATGGCGCAACGCCCCGGCTGGGCTGGCATGCGCGCTTTGCGCGAACAGCGCGTGTGTGTGTTCACGCCGGAAGAATCCGACGTGCTGGTGCGCGCTGGTCCGCGGATGGCCGAAGGCGCGCGGCTGCTGGCGCGCTGCATTGCCGACAAGGGCGGGGCGGCCGTCAAATGAACAGCGCGCGCACCCTGTGGCTGGGCGCGGCGCTGCTGCTGGCCGCTGCCGCCGTGCTGGCCGTGGGCGCGGGCGTGGGCAGCACCGGCTTTGCCAGCGTGCTGCAGGCCTGGCACGACCCGGTGGCCTGGCAGATCGTGTGGGACATCCGGCTGCCGCGCACGCTGGGCGCATGGCTGGCTGGCGCGCTGCTGGGCTTGGCGGGTGCGGTGGCGCAGGGGCTGTTTCGCAACCCGCTGGCCGACCCTTACCTGCTGGGCAGCGCATCGGGCGCGGCACTGGGCGTGGCGGTGGCGCTGGCGCTGTTTGGTGTGTCACCCTTCGCCACGCAATGGGTGGCGCGTCTGGGGCTGACGGGTGCCGCCTTTATCGGTGCGGTGCTGGGCGTGCTGCTCACGCTGGCGCTGGCCAAGGGCGTGCATCACACGTTGCGGCTGCTGCTGGCCGGCGTGATCGTGGGCGTGGTGCTGAGCGCGGCGCGCGACCTGATCACGATTGCCGTGCCCGATGTGCTGCAGGCCATGCAGGCCTTCACGCTGGGCAGCACCGGCTTTGTGGGCTGGTCGTCGTGCCTGGTGATGGCAGCCGTGTTGCTGCCCGCGGCCACGCTGGCCTGGGCGCTGGGGCGCGGGCTGGACGGCCTGGCGCTGGGGGAATCGACCGCGCAGAGCCTGGGGGTGCCGCTGGCGCTGATGCGCACGCTGCTGGTGGCCGTGCTGGCCCTGGCCACCGGCGCGGCGGTGGCGCAGACCGGGCTGATTGCCTTTGTGGGCCTGGCCGCGCCGCACCTGGTGCGCTCCATCGTCAAAACCACGCACGGCCGCCTGGTGCTGTTGAGCGCCGCCATGGGCGGGCTGCTGCTGATGGCGGCTGACGTGCTGGCGCGCTGGGTGATTGCGCCGCAGGAACTGCCCGTGGGCGTGCTGACCGCGCTGCTGGGCGGCGGCTACCTGCTGTGGCTGATGCACCGGGGCGGCGGGCTGGGTGGAAGGGCATCGCGATGAACGCGCTGCAAGCCACCGGCCTGCACGTGTCGCTGGGCGGCATGCCGGTGCTGCACGGGATCGACCTGGCGCTGCCGGCGGGGCGCTGGACGGCCATCGTCGGGCCCAATGGCGCAGGCAAGTCCACGCTGCTCAAGGCGCTGGCCGGGCTGCTGCCCCATGGAGGCCACGTGGCGCTGCTGGGCCGGTCGATGGCGCAGCTGCCGCAGCGCGAACGCGCGCGCGCGCTGTCGTGGCTGGGGCAGGGCGACGTGGGCGCCGACGACCTGCCGGTGTACGACGTGGCCATGCTGGGCCGGCTGCCGCACCAGCCGTGGCTGGCGCCACCGTCAGCGGCCGACCGCGCGGCGGTGGAGCAGGCCTTGCGCGCGACGCAGGCCTGGGACTGGCGCGAGCGGTCGCTGGGCGCGCTGTCGGGTGGCGAACGCCAGCGCGTGCTGCTGGCGCGCGCGCTGGCGGTGCAGGCGCAGGTGCTGCTGATGGACGAACCCCTGTCCAACCTGGACCCGCCGCACCAGGCCGACTGGCTGGCGCTGGTGCGCGCGCTGGTGGCGCAGGGCAAAACCGTGGTCAGCGTGCTGCATGAAATCTCGTTCGCATTGCATGCCGATGAGCTGGTGGTGATGGACGGTGGCCGTGTGACGCACCAGGGGCCATGCGACGACGCGGCAACGCATCGTGCGATGGAAAACGTCTTTGGCGGGCGCATCGCCATCCACCGCCTTGCGCACGGATGGGTCGCCATCCCGAAGTGAAAATAATTGGAATCTGACCCCCATTAAAAATGCAGATCGAAACGCCTCCTTCCGCCAAGCCGTATGACAAGCCCGAGGGCGAGCGGCGCGGCATCATCATCGTGAACACCGGCGACGGCAAGGGCAAGAGCACGGCGGCATTCGGGCTGGCGCTGCGCGCGCATGGGCGGGGCAAGGCGGTGCAGATTTACCAGTTCATGAAAGTGCCCACGGCGCGGTTTGGGGAGCACCGCATGTTCGAGCAGATCGGCATCCCCATCGAAGGCTTGGGCGATGGGTTCAGCTGGAAAAGCCAGGACCTGGAGCATTCCGCGCAGTTGGCGCGCGACGGCTGGCAGAAGGCGCGCGCCACCATCCTGGCGGGCGAACATTTCCTGGTGGTGCTGGACGAGATCACCTACCCGCTGATCTACGGCTGGCTGCCCTTGCAGGACGTGCTGGACACGCTGCGCGCGCGTCCCACGCATGTGCATGTGTGCCTCACGGGTCGGCGCTGCCCGCCCGAGATCATCGAGCTGGCCGACACGGTGACCGAGATGACCAAGATCAAGCACGCGTTCAATGCGGGCGTGCCGGCGCAGCGCGGCATTGAAGATTGACAGGCTGGCATGAGCTTCACCACCGCCGTCATGGCCCTGCTGGCCGCGCTGGCCATCGACCGCTGGCGGGGCGAGCCGCCCGCGCGGCTGCACCCCGTGGTGTGGATGGGCCACTACCTGGTGTGGGCCGGGCGGCGCATTGCGCCTGGCGTGCCGCACGGCGGCAAGGACTGGCGCGCGTTCTGGGCCGGCGGGTTGGCGTGGAGCGTGGGTGTGTGGGTAGTCCTGCTCGTGAGTCATGTGCTGGTGGGCCTGAGCCTGGCCTTGCCCCTGCTGCTGCCCACCGGGCTGGATTGGCTATGGCATGGGGCCGCCGGGCTGCTGCTGGGCCTGCTGCTCAAGCCGCTGCTGGCCTGGCGCATGCTGCATGAGGAAGTTGCGGCGGTGGAGACCGCGCTGGCGGATTCGCTGGACGCAGGCCGCACGCAGCTGGCCCGGCTGGTCAGCCGCGACGTGACGCAGCTGAGCGAGGCGCAGGTGCGCGAAAGCGCCATCGAGTCCCTGGCCGAGAACCTCAACGACTCGGTGGTGGCGCCGGTGTTCTGGTTCGTGCTGCTGGGCCTGCCGGGCGCGGCGGTGTACCGCTTTGCCAACACGGCGGACGCCATGTGGGGCTACCGCGGCCTGCGCGGCGGGCGCTACTGGGAATGGGCGGGCAAATGGGCGGCGCACGCCGACGACCTGCTGTCGTGGGTGCCAGCGCGCATCACGGCGGCGCTGCTGGTGCTGGCCGGTGGTGGACAACGTCTTGCAGGCTTGCGTCAAGAGGCCGGGCGCACACCGTCACCCAACAGCGGCTGGCCGATGGCCGCCATGGCGATGGCGTTGGGTGTGCGGCTGGGCAAGCCGGGCGTGTATGTGCTGAACGAAGCGGGCCGCGCGCCGCTGGCGGCCGACACGCAGCGCGCCAGGGTGCTGGCGCAGCGTGCGGTAACGGCGCTGGTGCTGCTGGCCGTGCCCTGCCTGCTGGCGGTGTGGGGAGGCGCGGCATGACGGCCCGCTGCGTCATGGTGCTGGGCACCACCAGCGGCGCCGGCAAAAGCTGGCTGACCACGGCGCTATGCCGCTGGTATGCGCGCCAGGGGCTCAAGGTTGCTCCGTTCAAGGCGCAGAACATGAGCAACAACGCGAGGGTGGTTGCCGGTGGCGAGATCGGCAGCGCGCAGTACTTTCAGGCACTGGCCGCACGCGCGGTACCCGATGTGCGGATGAACCCCTTGCTGCTCAAGCCCGAGCACGACACCCACAGCCAGGTGGTGCTGATGGGGCAGGTGGACGCCGAGCTGTCGCGCATGGCCTGGCGTGGGCGCAGCGCCAGTGTGTGGCCCGTGATCGCACAGGCACTGGACGAACTGCGGGCCGAGAACGACGTGGTCGTGATCGAAGGCGCGGGCTCGCCGGCCGAGATCAACCTGCACGACAGCGACATCGTGAACATGCGCGTGGCGCTGCACTGCAATGCGCGCTGCCTGCTGGTGACCGACATCGACCGCGGCGGCGCGTTTGCCCACCTGTACGGCACCTGGGCTTTGCTGCCCGAGGCCGAGCGCGCATTGATCGGCGGCTTTGTGCTCAACAAGTTCCGCGGTGACGCGACGCTGCTGGCGCCCGCGCCGCAGATGCTGCAGGACATGACCGGTGTGCCCACCGTGGCCACGCTGCCCATGTGGTGGCAGCACGGCCTGCCCGAGGAAGATGGTGTGTTCGATGACCGCGCCCGCAGCAGCGGCGCGGTCAGCAAAACCATTGCCGTGATCGCCTACCCGCGTATCAGCAACCTGGACGAATTCCAGCCGCTCAAGAACATCCCCGGCGTGCGCCTGGTCTGGGCGCGCACACCGGCCGACTGCGCGGGGGCTGACTGGATCATCCTGCCCGGCAGCAAGCACACCAGTGGCGACCTGGCCTGGCTGCGCGCGCAGGGGCTGGACGCCGCCGTGGCCGCGCATGCGGCGCAGGGCAGGGCGGTGCTGGGCATTTGCGGCGGGCTGCAGATGCTGGGCGAGGCGCTGATTGATCCGCACGGTATTGACGGCAATGCGCCCGGCCTGGGCCTGCTGCCGCTGGTGACGGTGTTTGAGCAGGCCAAGACCGTGCAGCGCACGCAGACGCTGTTTGGCAATGTGGCTGGTGCGTGGCAGGCGCTGTCGGGCACCCCGGTGCAGGGCTATGAAATCCACCACGGCCAGACGGCGCAGCACCCGGCCATGGCCGCCGCGGGCAACGTCGCGCAGGCCGTGCTGCCCGGCGGCCTGGGCTGGCAGAACAACACAGGCAACGTGCTGGGCTGCTACCTGCACGGCCTGTTTGAAGACCCGGCCGTGCTGCAGGCCCTGTTTGGCGCGGCTACCCCCACGCTGGACAGCGTGTTTGACGGCCTGGCGGACTACATTGATGCCCACTTCGCCCCCTCTGTCATCCCGGACTTGATCCGGGATCCATGACACTGTGCCGATGACCTTTCTTCAACGCCCACATGGATTGCGGGTCAAGCCCGCAATGACAGCACTGTGAATGTTCCTGACATCACCGATACCGCCCTGGCGCAACGCCTGCAACACAAGCTGGACAGCAAGACCAAGCCGCTGGGCTCGCTGGGCCGCCTGGAAACCCTGGCGCTGCAGGTTGGCCTGATCCTGGGCACGGACGCGCCCGTGCTGGAGCAGCCGCAAATGGTCGTCTGCGCGGGTGACCATGGCCTGGCTGCGCGTGGCGTGTCGGCCTACCCGAGCGACGTGACCTGGCAGATGGTGCACAACTTCCTGGCCGGCGGCGCGGCGGTGAGCGTGCTGGCGCGCCAGCATGGCATTGCGCTGACGGTGGTGGACTGCGGCGTGCGGCACGACTTCACGCCGCAGCCCGGCCTGCTGGTGCGCAAGATTGCGCCGGGCACGGCCGATTCACTGGCCGGCCCGGCCATGACGCGCGCGCAGTGCGAACAGGCCATGGCCAACGGCCATGAGGTGCTGCGCAGCCTGCCCGGCAATGCGGTGCTGCTGGGGGAGATGGGCATTGGCAACACCTCGGCCGCGTCGCTGATCCAGGCCCGCCTGTGTGGGCTGGACATTGCGCTGTGTACCGGTGCGGGCACCGGGCTGGACGGGGCCGGCGTGGCGCGCAAGCTGGCGGTGCTGCGCGAGGTGCTGGCCGTCCATGCGGCGGCAAAAGAGCCGCTGGACGTGCTGGCCGCCTTCGGCGGGTTCGAGGTAGCCACGCTGGTGGGCGTGGTGCTGCAGGCCGCGCGGGAGCGGCGCGTGATCGTGGTGGACGGCTTCATTGCCACGGCCGCCGTGCTGGTGGCGCAGGCGCTGGCGCCGCATGTGCTGCAGCGCTGCGTGTTTGCCCATGCCTCGGGCGAGCGCGGCCACGCCGCCATGCTGGTGCACCTGGGCGCGCAGCCGCTGTTGTCGCTGGGCCTGCGCCTGGGCGAAGGCTCGGGCGCGGCGCTGGCCTGGCCACTGCTGCAGTCGGCCTGCGCCGTGCTGCGTGAAATGGCGAGCTTTGATTCGGCGGGCGTGAGCCAGAAGGCCTGAGGGCAAGCCCGGTTGCGCGGCCCGCGGTCAAGGCGTAGCGTGTTCCGCATGAAAATCCGACCCAACACCTTTCGCCTGGCCGGTGCCCTTCTGGCCGCCGCGCTGCTCGCATCCTGCGCCAGCCCCACGCTGCCCCCGCCGCCCAGGCTGGTCGTGCTGATGGTCGTGGACGGGTTGCCCATGCGCCAGGTCACGGCCTACCGCGACCAGCTTGCGCCCGACGGGCTGGCGCGCTTCCTGGAGCGGGGGGCGTGGTTTGCCAACGCGCACTACGGCCATGCGTTCACCGTGACAGCGGCGGGCCACGCGACCATGCTCACGGGGGCGTACCCGCACCGCACCGGCATCATCGGCAACGACTGGCGCGACCCCATGACGCGCGAGCCGACGTACTGCACGGGCGACACGCGCCACACCTACATCGGCCACAAGACCAACCCGCTGGACGGCACCAGCCCCAACAACCTGCGGGCGGAAACCGTGGGTGACGTGCTGCGCCGCGTCAACCCGCAGTCCCGGGTGATCGGCATCTCGGGCAAGGACCGCGGCGCGATCCTGCCCGCGGGCAAGACCGGCACGGCCTACATGTACATGGGGCAAACAGGGCAGTTTGCGTCCAGCACGTACTACATGCCGGCGCATCCCGGCTGGGTCGATGCGTTCAACGCGGGCAAGCCGGCCGACCGCTATTTCAAGACCGAATGGAAGGCGCTGCTGCCCGAGGCCGCCTACGCCCGCTCCATCCCGGACAGCCAGCCCTGGTTCGGCCCGCGCGGCGGCAAGCTGCCCATGATGATGGGCGTGCCGGCCGACGACAAACCCGGCCCCAACTACTACAACGCGCTGCTGCGCAGCCCGTTCGCCGACGCGCTGACGCTCGACTTCGCCCGTGCCGCCATCGCCGGTGAAAAGCTGGGCCAGGACGACGCGCCCGACATCCTGAGCGTGAGCCTGTCGGGGCACGATTACGTCAACCACGCGTGGAGCGCTGAATCGCGCCTGTCGCACGACCACCTGCTGCAGCTGGACCGGATGTTCCAAGCGTTCTTCCGTGACCTGGACGAGCGCGTGGGCAAGGACAACTACATCCTGGTGCTGACCGCCGACCACGGCTTCATGCCCGCGCCCGAGGCCAGCCAGGCGCAGGGGCAGGCGGCGGGCCGCCAGAGCGGCAGCCAGACGCTGGGCCGCGTCAACGCCGCACTGGAAAAGCAGTTCGGCGTGCCCAGGCTCGGGCTGTATTTCTCGGCGTCGTCCCTGGTGCTGGACAAGGAACTGATCGCCCAGCGCGGCCTGGCGTTCAACGCCGTGGCCGATGCGGCGCGCCAACTGCTGCTGGCCGAGCCCGGCATTGCCGCGGCCTACACCCGCGCCGAACTGGCCGCGCGCAGCCGCATGGCCGACCCGCACTTCGCGCAGATGACCAAAAGCTGGCACGCCGGGCTGTCGGGCGATGTGCAGTACGCGCTCAAGCCGTACTGGATGATGACGTCCAGCTCGTCCAACACCACGCACGGCTCGCCCCACACCTACGACACCCATGTGCCGGTGCTGCTGTACGGCCCCAAGTGGATCCGTCCGGGCCGGGTGGACCAGCGGGTGGAAGTGGTGGACATCGCGCCCACGCTGTCGCGGCTGCTGGGTGTGGCGGCGCCTTCGTTGTCCGAGGGCACGGCGCTGCCGCTGCGCTGACGATCCGGTCCCACCTGCCAGGCCGCCCCGCGTTTGCCGCGGGACAGGTAGGATTTCGCCCGGCACGCGGGTTATTTTTCGCCCCAGCCACACGCGGTTTACGCGGGCGACACATCGTTGCCCCATGCTGGCGGACACAAAAAGCACCAGGAACAGGTACAACAACATGAGCGACGCGCCCACCCCTGCAAGCAATCCCCGGCGGTTACGCCGCCGCACCGTCTGGCTCGGCGCGCTCGTTGCGCTGCTGTTGCTGGCGGGCCTGGGCTGGCTGGGCTGGACCTACACGCGGCCGGGCGCCATGGGCGGGCCTGGCGGCGCGGCGGGCATGGGCGGTCCGGGCGGGACCGGCGGCTTTGGCGCGGGCCGGCTGGCCACCACCGTGGGCGTGGTTCCCGCCGAGAAGGCCGACCTGCCCATCACGCTGGAAGCGCTGGGCACCGTGACGCCGCAGGCCACCGTGCGGGTGCGCGCGCAGGTCTCGGGCATCCTGACCCGCGTGGCGTTCAAGGAAGGCCAGCTGGTACGCAAGGGCGACCTGCTGGCCGAGATTGATCCGCGCCAGTATGAAATGGCGTTGCAGCAGGCCATTGGCCAGCGCCAGCGCGACGAGGCGCAACTGGAGGCCGCCAGACTGACGCTGGAGCGTTACCGCACGCTGCTGTCGCAGGACTCCATCGCCCGGCAGGAGGTGGACACCCAGGCCGCGCTGGTCAAGCAACTCGAAGGCAGCGTGGTGATTGACCGGGCCAACGAAGGCACGGCCCGCCTGAACCTGGGCTACACCCGCATCGTGGCGCCGATCAGCGGCCGGGTGGGGCTGCGCACGGTGGACGTGGGCAACCTGGTCAACAGCGGCGACACGAACGGCGTCGCGGTGATCACGCAGGTGTCGCCGATTGACGTGCTGTTCGCGGTGCCGCAGGACCAGGCCGGCAATCTGCTGCGGGGCAGCAACATGGCCGCCACGGCGCTGGACCGCACCCGCGCCACCGTGCTGGACAAGGGCGTGTTCACGTCGCTGGACAACCAGATCGACACCACCACTGGCACCGTCAAGGCCAAGGCGCGGTTCGACAACGCGCAGCAAAACCTGTTTCCCAGCCAGTTCGTGAACCTGCGGCTGCAGGTGCAGACCATCAAGGACGCGATCATGGTGCCAGTGGCGGCCGTGCGCCAGGGTGGCACGGGCACGTTCGTGTTCGTGCTGCAGCCCGACCGCACCGTGAAGATCCGCCCCGTCACGCGCGGCGCGGCCACGGTGGACAAGGTGCAGATCACGTCCGGCCTGCAGGCCGGCGAACGCGTCATCACCGAGGGCGCGGACCGGCTCAAGGACGGTTCTTTCGTGGTGCTGCCGGGCGACGCACCGCGTTCGCAACGGCAGATGAACCGCAGCCAGGGCGCGCCGGCGCCTGCGCCGGCTGGCTCCGCGCCGGCCGCGACACCGGGACCAGCAGCCGCACCAGGAGCAGCAGCGGCACCGGCGGCGGCTGCGCCAGCAGGTGCGCGCCCCGCGCCCGTGCCTGCGCCTGCGGCAGCGCCGCCTGCCACGGCGGCTGCGAAGCCCACGGCCGAGCAGCGCGAGCGCTTCCTGGCGTCGGCGCCCGATGACGAGGCGCGCGCCCGCCGCCAGGCGCTGCTGGCGCGCATTGACCAGGGCGACCCCGAGGCGCTGGCGCGCTGGCAGCAGATCATGGAACGCATCCGGCAACGAGGGGCGGGCGGCGGCGGCCAGGGGCAGTAAATGAGCCCGTCGCGTCCCTTCATCCTGCGGCCGGTTGCGACCTCTCTGCTCATGCTGGCCATCGTGCTGGCGGGGCTGGTGGGCTGGCGCCTGTTGCCGCTGTCGGCGCTGCCGCAGGTCGACTACCCCACCATCCAGGTGCAGACGCTGTACCCCGGCGCCAGCCCCGAGGTGATGGCCCAGACCGTGACCGCGCCGCTGGAGCGGCAGTTTGGCCAGATGCCGGGCCTGTCGCGCATGAGTTCCACCAGCGCAGCGGGCGTGTCCATCGTCACGCTGCAGTTTGGCCTGGGCCTGGCGCTGGACGTGGCCGAGCAGCAGGTGCAGGCCGCCATCAACGCGGGCGGCTCGCTGCTGCCGGCCGACCTGCCGGCGCCGCCGGTCTATGCCAAGGTCAACCCGGCTGACGCGCCGGTGCTGACGCTGGCCGTCACGTCCGACACCCTGCCCCTCACCGAGGTGCAGAACCTGGTCAACACCCGCCTGGCGCTCAAGATCAGCCAGGTCTCGGGCGTGGGCCTGGTGTCGCTGTCGGGTGGCCAGCGGCCTGCCGTGCGCATCCAGGCCGACACGCGGGCGCTGGCGGCCTATGGCCTCACGCTGGACGGCATCCGCACCGCCATCAGCGCCGGCAATGCCAACAGCGCCAAGGGCAGCATTGACGGCCCCACGCGCGCCTACACGATCAACGCCAACGACCAGCTGCTGACGGCAAAGGATTACGAGAACCTCATCGTCGCGTACCGCAACGGCGCGCCGGTGCGCGTGCGCGATGTGGCCAAGGCGGTCGAAGGTGCAGAAAACACCAAGCTCGGCGCCTGGGCCAGTGTGAACGGGGAGCTGAAGCCCGCCATCATCGTCAACGTGCAGCGCCAGCCGGGTGCCAACGTGATCGCCACGGTGGACGCGATCAAGCAGCGGCTGCCCGAGCTGACCCAGGGCCTGCCCAGCACCGTCAAGGTCGACGTGCTGAGCGACCGCACGACCGGTATCCGCGGCTCGGTCAAGCATGTGCAGATCGAATTGCTGCTGTCGGTGGTGCTGGTGGTGCTGGTGATCTTTGCCTTCCTGCACAGTCTGCGCGCCACGGTCATTGCCAGCCTGGCCGTGCCGATCTCATTGATCGGCGCGCTGGGCGCCATGTACCTGCTGGGCTACAGCCTGAACAACCTGAGCCTGATGGCACTGACCATTGCCACCGGCTTCGTGGTGGACGACGCCATCGTGATGATCGAGAACATTGCCCGCTATATCGAAGAGGGCGAGCCGCCGCTGCAGGCGGCCATCAAGGGCGCGACGCAGATCGGCTTCACCATCATCTCGCTCACGGTGTCGCTGATCGCGGTGCTGATCCCGCTTTTGTTCATGGGCGACGTGGTGGGGCGGCTGTTCCGCGAGTTCGCGGTCACGCTGGCCATCACCATCCTGATCTCGGCTGTCGTGTCCTTGACGCTGGTGCCGATGATGTCGGCGCGCTGGCTCAAGCCCGAGCCCAAGCCCGGTGAGGCGGGGCACGGCCAGGGCTTGAGTGCCCGCATCCAGCAGGGCTTTGACCGCGTCATCGCCCGCTACGGCATCTGGCTCGACTGGGTGCTGGCCCGCCAGACGCTGACGCTGCTGGTGGCGCTGGGCACGCTGGTGCTTACCGCGCTGCTGTGGATGTGGATTCCCAAGGGCCTGTTCCCCACGCAGGACACGGGCCAGTTGCAGGCCCGCGTGGAAACCGGGCAGTCGGTGTCGTACAGCCGCATGGCCGAAATCCAGCAGCAGGTGGCGCGCGCCGTGATGGAGGAGCCCGGCGTGCAGGGCGTGAGCGCCTTCATCGGTGTGGACGCGGCCAACAACACCATGCTGCACACCGGCCGCATGCTGATCAACCTGGACGGCAACCACGGCGACCAGCAGGCGCTGATGGACAGGCTGCGCGAGCGCGCCAGAAGCATCGCGGGCGTGACGCTGTACCTGCAGCCCACGCAGGACCTGACCATCGACGCCGAAACCGGCCCCACGCAGTACCGCGTGTCGCTGGAGGCAGCCGACGCGGCCACCGTGCAGCAGTGGGCCGGCAAGCTGGCCGCGCGCATGCAGCAGCAGCCCACGCTGCGCAACGTGGTGACGGACGCTGACGCCACTGGGGCGGCCGTCTATGTGGATGTGGACCGCGACACCGCGTCGCGCCTGGGCATCACCGCGTCGGCGGTGGACGAGGCGCTGTACAGCTCGTTCGGCCAGCGCATCGTGTCCACCATCTTTACCGAGACCAACCAGTACCGCGTGATCCTGGAGGCGCAGCCCGACACCAACGCCACGCCCGCGTCGCTGGGCATGGTGCAGCTGCGCACCAGCGGCGGTACGCCCACGCCGCTGTCGGCCGTGGCCCATATCCAGGAGCGGCGCGCGCCGCTGCAGATCACGCACGTGGCGCAGTACCCGGCCACCACGCTGGGCTTCGACACCGCGCCCGGCGTGGCGCTGGGCAAAGCGGTGGACAGCATCCGCGCGGCGGCGAAAGACATCGCCTTGCCCGCCGGCGTCACGCTGACTTTTCTGGGCGCGTCAGGGGCTTATGAAGCGTCGCTGTCCAACCAGCTGTGGCTGATCCTGGCAGCCATCGTCTGCGTGTACATCGTGCTGGGCGTGCTGTATGAGAGCTACATCCACCCGCTGACCATCCTGTCCACGCTACCCTCCGCGGGGGTGGGCGCGCTGCTGATGCTCATGGTGACCGGCAACGACCTGGGGGTGATCGGCATCATCGGCATCATCCTGCTGATCGGCATCGTCAAGAAGAACGCGATCATGATGATCGACTTTGCGATTGACGCCGAACGCAACGAGGGCAAGGCGCCGCATGAGGCGATCCGCCAGGCGGCGCTGCTGCGCTTTCGGCCCATCCTCATGACCACGCTGGCCGCGCTGTTTGCCGCCGTGCCGCTGATGCTGGGCTGGGGCGAGGGCGCCGAGCTGCGCCGGCCGCTGGGGCTGGCGATTTTTGGCGGGCTGATTTTGAGCCAGCTGCTGACGCTGTTCACGACGCCGGTGATTTATTTGTGGTTTGACCGGCTGGGCGCGCGGTGGCGCAGGCAGCCCCCACCCCAGCCCTCCCCCAGCGGGGGAGGGAGCTCCCTGTGAACCTGTCCGAGCCGTTCATCCGCCGGCCGGTCGCCACGGTGCTGCTGACCATCGGCCTGGCCCTGGCCGGCATCGCGGGTTTCATGGTGCTGCCGGTGTCACCGCTGCCGCAGGTGGATTACCCCGTCATCTCGGTCAGCGCGAGCCTGCCGGGTGCCAGCCCGGAGACCATGGCCACCAGCGTTGCCACGCCGCTGGAGCGGCGCCTGGGCACCATCGCGGGCGTCAACGAGATGACGTCCAGCAGCGGCGTGGGCTCCAGCCGTGTGACGCTGCAGTTCGAGCTGAACCGCAACATCGACGCCGCCGCGCGCGAGGTGCAGGCCGCCATCAATGCGTCGCGCGCCGACCTGCCGTCCACGCTGCGCAGCAACCCGACCTACCGCAAGGCCAACCCGTCGGACGCGCCGGTCATCATCCTGGCGCTCACGTCCAATACGAAGACGCCGGGCCAGATCTACGATTCGGTGTCCAACATCGTCCAGCAAAAGCTCGCCCAGGTGAAGGGCGTGGGCGACGTGGAAATCGGCGGCGGCTCGATGCCCGCCGTGCGCGTGGACCTGCTGCCGTTTGCGCTGAACCGCTACGGCGTGAGCAGCGAGGACATTCGCGCCGCCATCCAGGCCAGCAGCGCCAACCGGCCCAAGGGCACGATCGAAGGCGATGGCCGCCGCCTGCAGATCTACACCGGCAGCGGCGCCAGGGGCGACCCGGCCAACAGCAACACGCCCGCGCGCGCCATGGCGGTGGACTACCGCGGCCTGGTCGTGGCCTGGCGCAATGGCTCGGCCATCCGCCTGGGCGATGTGGCGCAGGTCACCGACAGCGTGGAAAACGTCAACACGCTGGGCCTGTTCAACGGCGAGCCGGCGGTGATCGTGCTGGTCACGCGCCAGCCGGGCGCCAACATCATCGAAACCGTGGACAGCGTGCGCGCGCTGCTGCCCGAGCTGCAAGACCAGCTGCCGTCCGACGTGCGGCTGCAGGTGGCGTCCGACCGCACCAATTCCATCCGCTCGTCACTGCAGGAGGTGGAGCTGACGCTCATCATTTCCGTCGTGCTGGTGGTGCTGGTCGTGAGCGCCTTCCTGCGCAGCCTGCGCGCCACGTTCATCCCGGCGGTGGCCACCGTGGTGTCGCTGCTGGGCACCTTTGGCGCGATGTACCTCATGGGGTTCTCGCTGAACAACCTGAGCCTGATGGCGCTGACCGTGGCCACGGGCTTCGTGGTGGACGACGCCATCGTGGTGCTGGAGAACACCAGCCGCCACATCGAGGCCGGCATGGACCGCTTCAAGGCCGCGCTGCTGGGCGCGAAGGAAGTGGGTTTCACCGTGCTGTCGATCAGCCTGTCGCTGGTGGCGGTGTTCATCCCGCTGCTGTTCATGGGCGGGCAGGTCGGCCGCCTGTTCCGCGAGTTTGCGGTCACGCTGTCGGTGGCGGTGATGATCTCGCTCGTCATTTCGCTGACCACCACGCCCATGATGTGCGCCTGGCTGCTCAAGCCCGGCCACGCTGGCAAGCCGCCGGGCCGCTTCACGGGGGCTGTCTCGCGCTGGGCCGAGAAAGGCTTTGGCGGGATGCATCGCGCCTATGAATACACGCTGGACTGGGCGTTGCAGGCGCGCTGGCTGGTGCTGGCCATCTTCCTGGCGGTGGTGGCCATGAATGTCTGGCTGTTCACTGCGGCGCCCAAGGGCTTCTTCCCGCAGCAGGACAGCGGGCAGATCGGCGGCGGCCTGCGGGCGGACCAGTCCATCTCGTTTACCGCCATGCAGGAAAAGATGCGCACCCTCGTGGACATCATCCGCCGCGACCCGGCGGTGAACACGGTGGTGGGTTTTACCGGCGGCTCGCGCGCCGGTGGCGGCTTCCTGTCGATCAACCTCAAGCCGCTCAAAGAGCGCAAGGAAGGCGGCCAGGCCGTGATCGCGCGGCTGCGCCCGCAGCTGGCACAGGTGACGGGCATCAGCGTGTTCCTGAACACCGCGCAGGACCTGCGCATGGGCGGGCGCGCGAGCAACAGCACCTACCAGTACACCCTGAAGGCCGACAACGTGGCCGACCTGAAGAAATGGGCGCTGCGCCTGGCCGACGCCATGAAGGAGCAGGACGCGCTGGTGGACGTGGACACCAACCAGCGCGACAACGGCGTGGAAAGCTATGTGGAGGTGGACAAGGAATCCGCCGCGCGGCTGGGCATCACGTCGCGCGACGTGAACAACGCGCTGTACAACGGCTTTGGCCAGCGCCAGGTGGCCACCCTCTACAGCGAGCTCAACCAGTACCGCGTGATCATGGGCGTGGCGCCGCAGTACATCCGAAGCCCCGAGTCGCTCAAGGACATCTATGTGCCCGCGCGGGGCCTGAGCTCGGGCAACAACACCACCAGCTCCGCCGGCACGGCCACCAGCGCCATCAACCCCGCGCTGCGCGACCAGGCCACGGGCAGCGCTTTGAGCGGCTCGGCCATGAACATGGTGCCGCTGGCGGGCATTGCGCGGTTCTCGGAGCGGCCCGTGGCCGGTTCGGTGGAGCACCAGGACGCGGAGCTGGCCACCACCATCAGCTACAACCTGGCCGACGGCTACAACCTGCAGCAGGGCCAGGAGGCGGTGCGCGCGGCGGAGGCGTCCATCGCGCTGCCCAGCAACGTGCGCGGCAGCTTCCAGGGCACGGCGCGCGCGGCCCAGCAGACGCAGGGCCAGCAGCCGCTGCTGATCCTGGCCGCCATCGTGGTGATCTACATCGTGCTGGGCGTGCTGTATGAAAGCCTGGTGCACCCGATCACCGTGCTGTCCACGCTGCCCGCAGCGGGCGTGGGGGCGGTGCTGGCGCTGCTGATGTTCCGCATGGAGCTGTCCATCATTGCGCTGATCGGGCTGTTCCTGCTGATCGGCATCGTGAAAAAGAACGCCATCCTCATCATCGACTTTGCGCTGGATGCCGAACGCTCGCGCGGGCTCACGCCGGTGCAGGCCGTGCGCGAAGCCTGCCTGCTGCGCTTTCGCCCCATTCTGATGACCACGCTGGCCGCCATCCTGGGCGCGCTGCCGCTGGCCATCGGTTTTGGCGAGGGGGCCGAGCTGCGCAAACCGCTGGGCATCACCATCATCGGCGGGCTGATCGCCAGCCAGGTGCTGACGCTCATCACCACGCCCGTGATCTATTTGCTGATGGACAAGCTGCGTCGGCGCAGCCCGCATGAGCGTGAGCTGGCGCACAACATCCAGCCGCCCGCCGCGCCGCAGTCTGCCTGAGGAACGCCATGAATACGCTTCAACCCGCATCCCGACTCACCGCACTGGCGCTTGCACTGGCCCTGGCCGGCTGCGCGGTCGGCCCGACCTACCAGACGCCCGGCATGGACGTGCCCGCCGCGTTCAAGGAATCGCAAGGACCCTGGGTTCCGGCAACCCCCGCCGACGCACTGCCGCGCGGCGACTGGTGGACGCTGCTCAACGACCCGGTGCTCAATGATCTGGCGCAGCAGGTCAATGTGTCCAACCAGAACATCGCGGCGGCCGTGGCCGCCTACAACCAGGCGCGCGCGCTGGTGGCCGTGCAGCGCGCCCAGATGTTCCCCGCCGTGGGCCTGAACCTGGGCGCCGACCGCAGCGGCGGGCGTGGCAGCACCGGCGGCACGCGCAGCAGCTACCAGCTGGGCATCGGCGCGAGCTGGGAGCCCGACCTGTTCGGCCGCTTGTCGCTGGCGGCGGGCAGCGCGGGCGCGGCGGCGCAGGCCAGCGCGGCCGACCTGGCGTCGGCGCGGCTCGCGTCCCAGGGTGAGCTGGCGGTGGCCTACATCGCTGTGCGGCAATACGACGCGCAGCGCGCGCTGCTGCTGCAGACCGTGCAGGGGTATGAACGCTCCCAGCAGATCGCGCAGAACCGCTACGACGCCGGCATCGCACCCCGCACCGACGTGCTGCAGGCGCAGACGCAGCTGGCCAACACCCGCGCCGACCTGCTCACGCTGGAGCGCCAGCGCGCGCAGGCCGAGCATGCGATTGCCGTGCTGACCGGCAAGGCGCCGGCCAGCTTCAGCCTGCCGGCGCAGCCGCAATGGGTGGCCACGGTGCCGGCCGTGCCGGTCAGCGTGCCGTCCACGCTACTGCAGCGCCGCCCCGACATCGCCGCACGCGAGCGCCGCGTGGCCCAGGCCAACGCGCAGATCGGCATTGCGCAGACCGCGTATTACCCGAACATCGGGCTGAATGCCTCCATCGGCACCGGCGGGCCCAGCATCAGCGACCTGTTCAGCGCGTCCACACTGGTCTGGGCCGTGGGCGCGTCACTGGCGCAAACGCTGTTCAGCGCTGGCGCGCGCGGCGCACAGGTCGATTCGGCCCGCGCGGGCCTGGAAGCCGCGGCGGCGCAATACCGCCAGACGGTGCTCTCAGCCTTCCAGGACGTGGAGGACCAGCTGGTGGCCGCCCGCGTGCTGCAACAGCAACAGGCCCTGCGCGAAGAGGCCTCTCGCGCCGCCGACCTGGCCGAACAGCAGCAGCTGAACCGTTACCGGGCAGGGCAGGTGAGCTTTACCGAAGTGATCAGCGCCCAGGCCGCCGCCCAGAGCGCGCGCCGCGCGCTGGTGCAATTGCAGGCCGACCGCCAGACGGCGGCGGTGGCGTTGATTCAGGCCATGGGCGGAGGTTGGCAAGGCCTTTGAGCGCAAACCTGTCATGCCGGGCTCGACCCGGCATCCATGCCGCGCCGGCAACGGTTTGGGCCAACGAGGCATGGATTGCGGGTCAAGCCCGCAATGACAGATGGTCGGTGGGGCGGGCCCCGCAAAAGAGATGTTGTCATGCCGGGCTCGACCCGGCATCCATGCAGCGCTGGCCAGGATGCAGGTCAACGAGGCATGGATTGCGGGTCAAGCCCGCAATGACGCATGGGTGAGGTGGCGCTGCCCCACCAAAACAACGCCTGTCATGCCGGGCTCGACCCGGCATCCATGCAGCGCTGGCCAGGATGCAGGTCAACGAGGCGTGGATTGCGGGTCAAGCCCGCAATGACGCATGGGTGAGGTGGCGATGCCCCACCAAAACAACGCCTGTCATGCCGGGCTCGACCCGGCATCCATGCAACGCCGGCCAGGATGCAGGTCAACGAGGCGTGGATTGCGGGTCAAGCCCGCAATGACGCATGGGTGAGGTGGCGCTGCCCCACCAAAGCAACGCCTGTCATGCCGGGCTCGACCCGGCATCCATGCAGCGCTGGCCAGGATGCAGGTCAACGAGGCATGGATTGCGGGTCAAGCCCGCAATGACAGGCTTTTAGAGAATCGAGTCGTACAGGTCCTGCCACTGCGGGTTTTCGCGTTCAATCAGCGCGATCTTCCACTCGCGTTTCCAGTTCTTGAGCTGCTTTTCGCGCTGTATGGCGGCTTCTACCGATGGCGCGCCTTCAAACCACACCAGCCGGTGCACCCCATAGCGCGACGTGAATCCTGCAACGGCGTCCGTGCGGTGCTCATGCACCCGGCGCACCAGATCGTTTGTGACGCCCACATACAGGGTGCCATGGCATTCGCTGGCCAGCAGATAGACAAAATAGCTCAAGGCGCGACGGTCTTGGGCCTGAAGTCGCAGTACGCCGCCACCGCGCACTTGTAGCAAAGCGGCTTGCGCGCAATGCACACGTACCGGCCGTGCAGGATCAGCCAGTGGTGCGCGTCCACCAGGTATTCGGGCGGAATGCGCTTCATCAGCCCCATCTCCACCTCGTAAGGGTTCTTGCCCGGCGCCAGGCCCGTGCGGTTGCCCACGCGGAAGATGTGCGTGTCTACCGCCATCGTGGGCTCGCCAAAGGCCACGTTCAGCACCACGTTGGCGGTCTTGCGGCCCACGCCGGGCAACGCCTCCAGCGCCTCGCGGGTGCGCGGCACTTCGCCGCCGTGCAGATCTACCAGCATGCGGCAGGCTTCCATCAGGTGTCTGGCCTTGCTGCGGTACAGGCCGATGGTCTTGATGTAGCCCTCCAGTCCCTCCAGCCCCAGGTCCAGGATGGCCTGCGGCGTGTTGGCCACCGGGAAGAGCTTGCGCGTGGCCTTGTTCACGCCCACGTCGGTGGCCTGGGCACTGAGCAGCACGGCGGCCAGCAGTTCGAACACGCTGGTGTATTCGAGCTCGGTGTTGGGCATCGGGTTGGCGGCCTTCAGCGTGGCAAAGAACGGGGCGATGGACTCTTTTTTCATGGGCGGCAGTGTACGGGCTTCGCCTTTCCCGAAGCCATGCTTTGGGCAAGCCGCATTGCGCTGCCGCGCCAGGCGGTGCACCATGCCGCCCCATGATTGCTGAGCTGCAGAAGTGGCAGGGCCGCACCGAGACCCTGCAGGACGAGATCACCGCCGCGCCGGTGCGCGCGCTGGCCGCCACGCTGGACCGCGACGACCCGCCGGCCGGGCGCGGCACGCCGCTGCCGCCGCTGTGGCACTGGCTGTACTTTTTGCCGCACCACCGCCAAAGCGACATCGGGCCGGACGGCCACGGCAAGCGCGGCGGCTTTTTACCGCCCGTGCCGCTGCCGCGGCGCATGTGGGCCGGTGGACGGCTGACGTGGCATGCGCCGCTGCGCGTGGGCGACAGCGTGCAGCGGACATCCCGCATCGAATCGGTCAGCCACAAAAGCGGGCGAACGGGCGACCTGGTGTTCGTGGGCATGAAGCACGAGATCACCAGCGCGCAGGGCCTGGCCATCTCCGAGGAACATGACATCGTTTACCGTGCCGCGGCCCAGCCGGGCGATCCCGTGCCCCCGCCAGCCACCGCCCCCCATGCGGCGGTGTGGTCGCGCGAGATCGTGCCCGACGACGTGCTGCTGTTCCGCTATTCGGCGCTGACCTTCAACGGCCACCGCATCCACTACGACAGGCGCTACGTGACCGGGGTAGAGGGCTACCCTGGCCTGGTCGTGCACGGCCCGCTGATTGCCACGCTGCTGGCGGACCTGCTGCGCCGCGAGGCGCCCGATGCCGTGCTGCGCACGTTCAACTTCAAGGCGGTGCGGCCCACGTTTGACCTGCACCCCTTTCGCGTCAACGGCCGTCCGTCGGCCGATGGCAAAACCATTGACCTGTGGGCCTGCGACCATGAAGGCTGGCTCACCATGCAGGCCACGGCCACATTGATCTGACCCCAACCCATGAAAACTGAAATCCCCACCCCCGACGCCCACCAGGAAATGCGCGAGGCACTGCGTGCCCTGTGCCGCCAGTACGACTCCGCCTATTGGCAAAAGGTGGACGAGGCCCGCGGCTACCCCGAGGCTTTTGTCAATGCGCTGACCGAAGCCGGCTGGCTGGCCGCGCTGATCCCGCAGGAATACGGCGGCTCGGGCCTGGGCCTGGCCGAGGCCTCCGTCATCATGGAGGAGATCAACCTTGCCGGTGGCAACGCGGGCGCCTGCCATGGCCAGATGTACAACATGGGCACGCTGTTGCGCCACGGCTCGCCAGAGCAAAAGCGCCAGTACCTGCCGTCCATCGCCAGCGGCAAGCTGCGCCTGCAGTCCATGGCCGTGACCGAGCCCACCACCGGCACCGACACCACCAAGCTCAAGACCACGGCCGTGAAAAAGGGCGACCGCTATGTGGTCAATGGCCAGAAGGTCTGGATATCGCGCATCCAGCATTCGGACCTGATGATCCTGCTGGCGCGCACCACGCCGCTGGCCGAGGTCACGAAGAAGAGCGAAGGCATGAGCATCTTCATCGTGGACCTGCACCAGTCCATCGGCAAGGGCATGGAGGTGCGGCCCATCCTGAACATGGTGAACCATGAAACGAATGAAGTGTTCTTCGACAACCTGGAGATCCCGGCCGAGAACCTGATCGGCCAGGAAGGGCAGGGCTTCAAGTACATCCTGGACGGCCTGAACGCCGAGCGCACGCTGATCGCGGCCGAGTGCATTGGCGACGCCTACTGGTTCATTGACAAGGCGCGCCGCTACGCCAGCGACCGCGTGGTGTTCGACCGGCCCATCGGCCGCAACCAGGGCGTGCAGTTCCCGATTGCCGACGCCTACATCGAGACCGAGGCGGCCAACCTGATGCGCTTCAAGGCCTGCAACCTGTTTGACGCGGGCCAGCCATGCGGGGCCGAGGCCAACATGGCCAAGTACCTGGCGGCCAAGGCGTCCTGGGAGGCTGCCAACGTGTGCCTGCAGACGCACGGCGGCTTTGGCTTTGCCTGTGAATACGACGTGGAGCGCAAGTTCCGCGAGACCCGGCTGTACCAGGTGGCGCCGATTTCCACCAACCTCATTTACTCGTACGTGGCCGAGCATTTGCTGGGCCTGCCGCGCTCGTTCTGAGCGCGGCAGGGCTGGCATCAAACCTTGATGCCGGCATCAGCGTCAAGCGGACCTGGGCGTCAAGCGGACCTGGGCGTCAAGCCTGCTTGACCTCCGCCGCCGTCGCATCCACCAGATAGCGGATCAGCAGCTCCCCGAACTGGGGCAGGTCGCGCCCCGCACGCTTGACCAGGCGGATCTCGCGGCGCGCCCAGGCGTCCTCCAGCGGAACCAGCTTCAGCCCCAGCGGTTGCGCAAACCGCTGGGCGCAGGTCATTGGCATGATGGCCAGGCCCACACCTGCGGCCACCATGCGGCACACGGCGTCAAAGCTGCCCAGCTGGATGCGCAGGCTGATGCGCTTGCCCACCTTGCGCGCCGCCTGGTCCAGGAAGGACTGGATGGCGCTGGACTGGTTCAGCCCCACGAAGCGGTAGCTGTCCACGATGGATTCCAGCGACACGTGTTCGCGCGCGGCCAGCGCGTGCTCGGTGGGCGCAAGCAGGACCAGCTCGTCGGTGAACAGGTGCGTGGCCTCCAGGCCAGCCATGGGTACGTCGCCCGCCACGTCGCCGGCCACGATGCCCAGGTCGGCCGCGCCGCTGCTGATCAGCGTAACGATGTCCTTGGACAGGTGTTCTTCCAGCTCCACGTCGATGTCGGGGTTGTCACCCAGAAACCGCGACAGCGCGTCGGGCAGGAATGAATTGGTGGCCGTGGTGTTGGCCAGGACCCGGATGCGGCCCTTGATGCCCTTGGCATAGGGAAACAGGTCGGAGTGCATGCACTCCAGGCTGCGGAAAATCTCGCGCGCATGGCCCAGCAGCATTTCGCCCGCGGACGTGAGCTGCACGCCCTTGGGCTGGCGCAGCAACAATGGTGCCTGAAAGGCGTCTTCCAGCTGCTTGATGCGCGCGCTGGCCGCGGGCAGCGACAGAAAACTCTTCTCGGCCGCACGCGTCAGGTTGAGCGTCTCGCCGATGTGCAGGAACAGCCGCAGGTCAACAAGGTCATAGCGCATTTTTTCATTTTAGGCTGCGGGTGTTCACATGACCTAAACCGAGGCTTAGGCACAGGCGAATGGCCCCCGTGCCGTTGCGTGCCTACACTCGTTGTCGATTTGACGGCAACCGATGACGCAGGCAGCACATGACAGACACCCCGGACAACCATCCCTCACGCACCCTGGCCGGCTTTGCCGCGGCGCTGGAATACGCCGACATCCCCGACGCAGTGCTGCGCCGCTGCGAGGACCTGTTCCTGGACTGGGCTGGTTCCGCCCTGGCGGGCAAGGCCGGCGCGCCGGTGCAGATGATCGCCGCCTATGCCGCGCAGATGGGCCCCGCGCAGGGGCCCAGCGAGGTGCTGATCTCGCGCACCACGTCGTCGCCGTTCTTTGCGGCCATGGTGAACGCCGCCGCGTCGCACTACATCGAGCAGGACGACGTGCACAACGGCTCGGTGTTCCACCCCGCCGCGGTGGTGTTCCCGGCCGCGCTGGCCGTGGCACAGGCCGTGGGCGCCAGCGGGCGCGACCTGCTGGTGGCCAGCGTGGCAGGCTACGAGGTGGGCATCCGCGTGGGTGAATTCCTGGGCCGGTCGCACTACAGGGTGTTCCACACCACGGGCACGGCGGGCACGCTGGCCGCCGCCGCCGCCGCGGGCCGCCTGCTGGGCCTGTCGCCCACGCAGATGCTGCATGCCTTTGGCTCGGCGGGCACGCAGTCGGCCGGGTTGTGGGAGTTTCTGCGCGACGCGGCGCATTCCAAGCAGCTGCACACCGCGCATGCGGCAGGGGCGGGCGTGACGGCGGCTTACCTGGCGCAGCAGGGCTTTACCGGTGCCAGGCGCATCCTGGAGGGCGCGCAGGGCATGGCCGCCGGCATGTCGCAGGACGCCGACCTGTCGCGCCTGACCGATGGCCTGGGCCAGCGCTGGACGCTGGCGGAGACCTCATTCAAATACCACGCGTCGTGCCGCCACACGCACCCGGCGGCTGATGCACTGCAACAGGTGTTGCAGCGCGAAAAGCTGGACGCGTCGCAGGTGCGCAGCGTGACGGCCCACGTACACCAGGGCGCGATTGACGTGCTGGGCGCGGTGGACGTGCCCGAGACCGTGCACCAGGCCAAGTTTTCCATGGGCACGGTCCTGGGGCTGATTGCCGCGCACGGGCGCGCCGGTGTGAGTGAATTCGAAGCTAGCCTGGGCGACGCCGAGGTCAGCAGTTTCCGGCCCAAGGTGAGCATGGCGCTGGACGCCGAGGTGGATGCGGCCTATCCCGCGCGCTGGATCGGCAAGGTCACCGTGCATACGCACGACGGCCGCAGCCTGCACGGCCGCGTGGACGAACCCAAGGGCGACCCCGGCAACACGCTGGACCGCACCGAGATTGAAAACAAGGCGATTCGCCTGGCCGAGTTTTCAGGCGCTGCCACGCGGGCCGAAATGCAGGCGCTGATCGCGGCCTGCTGGTCGCTGTCCACCACTGCGCGTGTGGGGTTGCTGCTGCCATGACAAGACCACTGGACGGCATCACCGTCATCTCACTCGAGCACGCCATTGCCGCGCCGTTCTGCACCCGCCAGCTGGCTGACCTGGGCGCGCGGGTCATCAAGGTCGAGCGTCCGGGCGAAGGCGACTTTGCCCGCGCCTACGACCAGCGCGTGCGCGGCCTGGCGTCGCATTTTGTCTGGGTCAACCGGTCCAAGGAGAGCCTGACGCTGGACCTGAAGCAACCCGCCGCGCGGGCCGTGCTGGCCGACCTGCTGGCGCGCGCCGACGTGCTGGTGCAAAACCTGGCGCCGGGCGCCGCCGCCCGCCTGGGCCTGGGGTTTGATGTGCTACACGCTACGCACCCCCGGCTGGTGGTGTGCGACATCTCGGGCTATGGCAACCACGGCCCCTACCGCGACAAAAAGGCCTATGACCTGCTGATCCAGAGCGAGGCGGGCCTTCTGTCCATCACCGGCACACCCGACGCACCGGCCAAGGCCGGCGTGCCGGTGGCCGACATTGCGGCGGGCATGTATGCCTACAGCAGCGTGCTGGCGGCACTGCTGCAGCGCGCTCGCACCGGGCTGGGCTCGCACATTGACGTGTCCATGCTGGAGTCGCTGGCCGAATGGATGGGCTATCCGCTGTACTACGCGTTTGACGGTGCGCCGCCGCCCCCGCGCAGCGGCGCGGCCCATGCCACCATCGCGCCCTATGGCCCCTATGCCACGGCCGACGGCACGGTGATGCTGGGCGTGCAGAACGAGCGCGAATGGCAGGCCTTTTGTACCGGGGTGCTGCAGCGGCCCGCGCTGGCGGCGGACCCGCGCTTTGCCAGCGGCGCGCAACGCAACGCCCACCGTGATGCGCTGCGCGCCGGGATTGAAGACGTGTTGCAGGGCCTGTCGCTGGCCGAGGTGCTGGCGCGGCTGGACGCCGCGCAGATTGCCAACGCCAGCGTCAACAGCATGGCCGGCCTGTGGGCCCACCCGCAGCTGGCCGCGCGCGGGCGCTGGCGCCAGGTGGCCACACCCGGCGGCTCCATCCCCGCGCTGCTGCCCCCGGGCGCGCACGGCAGCTTTGAGGCCCGCATGGACGCGGTGCCCGCGGTGGGCCAACACACCGAAGCCATCCTGCGCGAGCTGGGCCGCACCGATGCGGACATCGACGCGCTGCGTGTCGACGGCGCGATCTGACCCTGCCGCCCCTGCTGTAACTTCTGTTGTATATCCGGGCCCATGCCCCTATGCTTGATGCGTCGTCAACTCGTTGGGGAGAAACGTATGTACAAGCGGATCCTGCTGGCTTATGACGGATCGGACGCCGGACAGAAGGCGCTGCTCGATTGCCAGGACCTGGCGCACTGGAGCCAGTCATCCCTGTTCCTGGTGGCCGTGATGCCCCTGGGCCTGGCCTATGTGGGCCTGGAAGGCGGCGTGTATGACGCCGAGCTGGAAGCGCGCGAGCGCCAGCGTTACCAGGCCGTGCTCAACGACGGGCTGCAGCGCCTGGCCGCCGCCGGCTACAGCGCCACCGGCGAGGTGGTGGCCGGCGACGCGGTGGACCAGATCACCAAGCAGGCGCGAGCCGTCAATGCCGACCTGATCGTGGTGGGCCACAAGCACCTGGAAAGCTGGGCGGCGCGCTGGTGGAGCGGCTCGATCTCCAGCGCGCTGATCGAGCGGTCGGCGTGCAGCGTGCTGGTGGTCATCACGCACTGACGCGCTGACACCCTGAGCGCCGGGCTCAGGCGCTGGCCGCATCCGCCGCGCGCGGCGCCATGAATTCACGCGCCAGCGCGGCCACCACGGCGGCGTTGGGCGCGTCGCGCCGCTGGGCCAGCGCAATGCGGCGGGCCTCGGCGCCGGGCAGCTCCAGCACGCGCAGGCGGGCGTCGGCGGCCCAGCGGCCATCGCGCAGGCGCGGCAGCACCGCCACGCCCAGGCCCGAGCGCACCAGCTCCACGATGCTTTCAATGGCGTTGAGCTCCAGGAATTCCTGTGGCTTGGCGCGCAGCTGGCGCAGCGTGCGCTCCACCAGCCGCCCGGTGTGCTGCGTGCGGTCAAAGCGGATGAACGGGTGCTGCTGCACCAGCGCGCGCGGGGCCTGGTCGCCCATGGCGTTCAGCGCGCGGGGCACCAGCAGCACCATGGGCTCGGCGTAAAGCGCCGTCCAGGCCAGGCCTGCCTGCGCGGGGCCGGGTTCGCGCACGACGATGGCGGCGTCCAGCTCGGCCGCGCGCACGCGCGCCAGCAGCTCGATGGACTTGGCCGCCGACACATGCAGCTCCAGCGCCGGGCGGCGGGCCTTGAGCGCCAGCGTGGCCTGCAGCAGCGGGCGCACGGCCGACACCACCGCGCCCAGGTTCAGCGTGCCGGCCATGGGCTCGGTGGCGGGGGCGGTGGCCAGCATCTGGTCATACAGCGCGACCAGGCGGCGCACCTGAGGCAGCAGCTCGCGCCCGGCGTCGCTCAGCACCACGGCCTTGCCCTGGCGGGTGAACAGATCGCGGCGCAGCTCGGATTCCAGCGCGCGCATCTGCTGGCCCACGGCGGCCTGCGTCAGCGCCACGCGCGGGGCGGCGGCGGCAAAGGAGCCCTCGGCCGCCACGGCAATGAAGGTACGCAAAAGACGGATGCTGCCCATGGCCTGTGATGCTAAAGCAATGCTTTAGTGAAGGTAAAGCATTATTCGCTTTTGCTTTGGTGTGCGCGGGCGGACAATGGACGCCATGAAAAAGCGCAACTTCACCCTTTCTGCCCTGGCCGTGCTGGCCACGCTGGCGGCGCCTGCCGCGCTGGCGCAGGCTTACCCCACCAAGCCCATCCGCCTGGTCGTGCCGTTTCCGGCCGGCGGCGCGACCGACATCTTTGCGCGGGCCGTGTCGCAAAAGCTGGGTGAAAAGCTGGGCACCACCATCGTGGTGGACAACAAGCCCGGCGCGGGCGGCACCATTGGCTCCGACCTGGCGGCCAAGGCACCGGCCGACGGCTATACGCTGCTTCTGGCCACCAGCAGCACGCACAGCATTGGCCCGAGCTTTGGCAAGGTGCCCTATGACGCGGTGGCCGACTTCACGCCGATCTCGCACGTGGGCAATGCGCCCAGCATCATGCTGGTGCCCAACACCTCGCCCGCCAAAACGGTGAAGGAGTGGGTGGACTACGCCAGAAAGAACCCCGGCAAGCTCAACTACGCCAGCAGCGGCAACGGCACCGTGGTGCACCTGGGCACCGAATACTTCAAGGCGCAGGCCAACCTGTTCCTGGTGCACATCCCGTACCGCGGCACGGCGCTGGCCATTCCGGACCTGGTCAGCGGCAAGGTGGATGTGCTGTTCGACTCCCTGCCCAGCGGGCTGCCGCACGTGAAGGAAGGGCGCCTGCGCGCGCTGGGCATCACCAGCGCCAAGCGTTCGCCGCTGTTGCCCGACCTGCCCGCCATTTCTGAAAGCGTGCCCGGCTACGAAACCGTGACCTGGTTCGGCCTGTACGGCCCCAAGGGCCTGCCGCCCGAACTGGCCATGCGCCTGGCTACCGGCATCAACCAGGCCCTGCAGGAGCCCGACGTGAAAGAGCGCCTGGCCCGACTGGGCATCGACCCGGTGGGCGGCACGCCCGCGCAGTTTGCCGCCATGGCCAACGCCGACCGCGCCAAATGGAAAAAGATCATCACCGAGCGCAAGATCACCGCCGAGTAACCCCACTATCTGTCATGCCGGACTTGATCCGGCATCCATGTGGGCTCGCCACCGTGGATCCCGGGTCAAGCCCGGGATGACCGCCACACACACACACATCATGTCCTTCAACTACACCAACCCCTACACCTCCACCCGTCTGCCGGTCTTTGCGCGCAACGTGGTGTCCACCTCGCACCCGCTGGCTGCGCAGGCAGGCCTGCGCATGATGCAAAAGGGCGGCAACGCGGTGGACGCCGCCATTGCCGCCGCGGCTGCCATCACCATCACCGAGCCGGTGTCCAACGGCCTGGGCAGCGATGCCTTTGTCATCCTGTGGGACGGCAAGGCGCTGCACGGGCTGAACGCATCGGGCCGAGCGCCGCAGACCTGGACGCCGGACTACTTCAAGCGCAAATACGGCGCTGACGCCAAAACCCCGCCCAAGCGCGGCATGGACGCCGTGACCGTGCCGGGCGCCGTGGCCAGCTGGGTGGCCTTGAGCGAACGCTTTGGCAAGCTGCCGTTTGCCGACCTGATGGAGCCGGCCATCGAGATTGCCGAGCGCGGCTACCTGCTGCCCGTGGTGGTGCAGCAGAAATGGGCCGCCGCCACGCCCGAGCTGCAGGGCCTGCCGGGCTTTGCGCAGGGCTTCTTGCCCTGGGGCCGCGCGCCGAATGTGGGCGAGCTGTTCCAGTTCAAGGCGGCTGCAAAGGGCCTGCGCGCCATTGCCGAAACCAAAGGCCAGGCCTATTACGGCGGCGAGATTGCACAGGCCATTGAAAAATTTTCCGCGGCCAACGGCGGCAGCATCACCGCGAAAGATTTTGCAGCCTACCAACCCGAGTGGGTCAAGCCCATCGGCAAGAACTACCGCGGCTACACGCTGCACGAGATCCCGCCCAACGGCCAGGGCATTGCGGCGCTGATCGCGCTGGGCATCCTGGACCAGTTCGACGTGGCCAGCCTGAAGGTGGACGGCGTCGATTCGCAGCACCTGCAGATCGAGGCCATGAAGCTGGCCTTTGCCGACGTGTACCGCTATGTGGCCGAGCCCGCCAACATGGAAGTGACGGCCGGGCAGATGCTGGATGATGCGTACCTGGCCAGCCGCGCGAAGCTGATCGACATGAAACGCGCGCAGGACTTTGGCGCCGGCAACCCGGTGAAGGGCGGCACCATCTACCTGACCGCCGCGGATGAAAACGGCATGATGGTCAGCTTCATCCAGAGCAACTACATGGGCTTTGGCTCGGGCTGCGTGGAGCCCACGTTTGGCATCAGCCTGCAAAACCGCGGCCATGCGTTCAGCCTGGACGCCAATGGCCACAACCCGGCCAACCTGGTGGCGCCAGGCAAGCGGCCCTTCCACACCATCATCCCGGCCTTCCTCACGAAGGACGGCCAGCCGGTGATGAGCTACGGCGTGATGGGCGCCAACATGCAGCCCCAGGGCCACATGCAGACGCTGGTGCGCATGCTGGACTACGGCCAGAACCCGCAGGCCGCGTGCGACGCGCCGCGCTGGCGCTACAACGCCGGGCTGGAGATCAACGTGGAGCAGCAAATGGACAAGGCCACCGTGCAGGGCCTGGCCGATCGCGGCCACGTGATGGAAGTGATCAACGACAACTACCAGGACTTTGGCGCGGGCCAGTTCATCTGGCGTGCGGGCGACCCGAAGGTGCAGGGCTACGTGGCAGCCAGCGATGCGCGGCGCGACGGCCTGGCCGCCGGGTTCTGACCAGCTGGCGGGCACGTCAGCCCGCCGGATTCAGCCCGCCAGTTTCAGCCCGCCAGGAATGGCTCGGGCACGGCCCACACCGAGCTGGGCGGCGTGCCCGCCTGCGCCAGGTGCAGGCGCAGCACCTGCCACACGGCGGGGCTTTCTGCCGGTGACATCACGCCCAGGCTTTCATAGCGCAGGTCTGCCGCCTGCGCCATGGCCGCCATGCGCTCGTGCGTGGCCGCGTCGGGCGCCACGCCCAGCAGCGCGGGCGTGAAAGGCAGGTTGGCAAACGCATCGCGGATGCGGTCCATCAGCGCGCCGTCGCGCCGGGCGTCACCCACAAACAGCAGCAGCAGCCAGGGCCAGTCGGGCAGGAAGGCGCGGCGCATGCCGTGCTGCAGGCTGGGGCGTGAAATGGCGATCATGCGGCAGGGTTCGCCGGCCTCCATGAAGTCCACATAGTCGGTGGCGCTGTCCATGTCGGTTTCACCGGCATAGCGGCGCGCATGCACCACGGTGTCATGGCGCTGGGCCAGCCAGCGCACCAGGTCAAACGCCTCATTGGCGCCGGCCGAGCACACACCCACGCGGTGGTAGGCCTCGGGGTCGTCGCGGTCCTGCGCCATGGCCAGCCGCATGGGCGCCGTCAGGCGGCGGATGACGGAGGTGGGGGCAAACTGGCGGCCCTGTTCCATCATGTAGCGCAAGTCCAGCACGCGCGCGCCAAAATCCGCGGCGGACTCCGTGGATGGCGACAGCACCATGGACCAGGTCGTGGGCACAAAGCGCACGCCGCGGCTGTGGTGCAGCACGCGCTGCGAATGGTGGCGGGGGTCGTTGCGCACGCGGGCCAACAGCGCGCGCACCGCGTCGCCGGGGCCTTCCACCCAGTGGATGAACCAGCCGCTCTGGCTGATCAGCACCGCATGCACGCCCAGGGCGGCGTTGTGGCGTAAAGACGACTGGCGGATGGCCTCCATCTGCGCGAACAGGCCGTTGGCGCTGCTGGCCATGCTGGCGCAAATAACACGTTCGACTTCTTCGTCGCCCGCATCTGCGCCAAAAGGGGTAGGGGAATGCACCATCACGGTACATGGTGTGCGTTTGCGCCGCCGTGGTCAACCCATGCGTGACGCGATCCCGCTGGAACGCAGGTTTCAGATTGTTTCGCGCGTGTGCAGCGTGAAATGAATCACGCTGGCGTTTTCAATCTGTCTTGCGGATCGTTCCCTGGGCTGCGGCGCAGAGCTTTCGTTCAGCACCGCTGAGCAGGTAGATGTCGCAGCGGCACACAGCCTGCGTCTTGCCGCTGCCCACCACGGTGGCCACGGCCACCAACTGCTCGGCGTTGGTGGCCGGGCGCAGGTAATTGATCTTGAACTCGGACGTGAGCACGCCGCCCAGCACCGAGCCACCGGCGTAGGTGAGCGCGTTGTCGGCCAGGTAGGCCAGCACGCCGCCGTGCACAAAGCCGTTTTGCTGCAACAGCTGGGGCGTGACAGGCAGCGACAGCTGGGCCTGGCCGGGCTCGAACACATCCAGCTGCGCACCCAGCAGCTGGCTGAAGGCCTGGTTCTTCAGCGTTTCGCGGCCCAGGGCCAGAAGGTCAACGGGCATGGTGCGTCCTGTTGGCGTTGGTTGTGTTGGTGCCGCGCGGGGTCATCAACCAGCGCATCAGCCCGCGAAGAAAGCGCACGTAGCCAGACCACGGTGGCACATGGGGCACCAGGCCCAGCGAACGCTGCGCGTTGGCCAGCGCGTCTTCCACCAGCGCGTCGTGCAGCGGGCGAAACACCAGCGGCCAGGTCAGCCGCGCCAGGCCGGTGATGTTCATTTCAATGCGGTGCTCCAGCACGCAATGCACGCAGGTGGCGTCCAGCACCTCCAGTGCATGCCAGCCGTCAAAACCGCGGGGCGCGGTGAAGCGAAAGCGCACGCGCTGGCCGGGCTCGAACGCGTCCACCGCATAGCGGATGGGGCCATGCCCGCCCGCAGCGCCCACGCCCAGCGGCGCGTCCAGCGCCATGCGCGGCCAGTGCATGCGGGGCCACAGCTTGTCTTGCGCTGAGGCCAGGGTGTTGATGAGCGCGCCGGCGTGCTCGGGGCGGGCCTGCAGCAGGCGTTGGTGGACGTTGATGATTTTCATGAGGGTGGCAGGGGTGCGACGGCCATCCAGGCCGCGTGTTCAAGGGCGGCGCGTACCTTGGGCGGTACCACCGGGGCGGGGTCGGTCACCCATTGGCGGGTGAGTGCCATGACCGGTGCAAACACCAGCGCCATCCACAGGCCAAAGGGCAGGTCGCGCATCTGGCCGGCCTGCACCTGGGTGGCGACCCATTGCGCCAGCCGGCCAAAGCCTTCGGCATTGGTGCCGGCCCATTCGCCGCCAGCCGTGAGCGCGCCGCCCGCGCGCAGGTCATGCAGCAGGCGGGCGGGGCCGGGGTGGGCCAGCACCCATTGCACATAGGCGCGGATCAGGCCCTTGACGCCGTTCTGCGCGGACGTGCGCGGGCCGATGGCCGCAAACATCTGCGCATGAAAGCCGCGCAGCGTGTGGGCATACAGCGCGTCGGCCAGCGCGGCCTTGGTGGGGAAGTGGTGGTACAGGCTGCCGTTGCTCACGCCCGCGGCCTGGCGGATCTGGTCCATGGACGCGGCGGCAAAGCCCTGCGCCAGGAATACGCCTGTCGCTGCGTCAAGGATCGCTTCTTTCGTTGCCATGGATGGAGTATCACTCCAGAGCAATACTCTAGTCAAGGCCCTCCATGAACCGCTCGGCCTGGGCCCGCATGCCGCGGCTGATGGCGTCAAACACCGGCATGGGAAAGCCCGCGGGCAGCAGCGCGCGGGCTTCGTCCAGCGCCTGCGGCACCAGCAGCACCTGGGCGACCATGTGGTCAAACGCGCCGGGCACGCCGCTTTGCAGGGCCAGCGCCTGCCAGTGGCGGGTGTGGATCTCGTGCAGGTGGTAGTGGGTGTTTTTGCCATGCAGGGCCATGGCCAGCTTGGCGCGGCGCGGGCTGATCTGGCTGGGACCGTTGCCGATGATGGGCCAGGCCGACAGCACGTCGTACAGCGGCGTCATGCGGTAACCGCCGCCACGCTCCAGGAAGATGGAGAAGTTCTTGGCGTGGCCGTCGATGGCCGCCATGAGCCAGAAGGCCAGCAGCGTCAGCACAAAGCGCAGGCTGTCGGCGCTGGCGTTGTTGCTGCCTGCCAGCAGGGCCAGCACGGCGCGTACGCCGGGGCCGCCATCGCTTTCGTATTTCAGGTCAGCCGGGGTGGCGGTGGCCTGGCACAGGTCCTCCTGGGGCAGCCGGGCAATCCATTGCCCGCCATCAACCCAACGCCTGTCAAAGCGCTCCACCACCAGCGCCTTTTGCGTGCCAAAGGCGGCCATTTGTGTGTCTGCCACATCCAGCCCCAGCAAGCCCAGCAGCTTGTGGCTGAGCCATTCGTTTTCGACCGAGGTGCTCAGGTCGGCTTGCATATTGCCTACCAGGCCAATGGGCAGCTTGAGGATGTGGGTGGTGGGCGTGGCGCCGTGGGGCAGGTGCCATTGGTTGCCAATGCGCAGCAGCGCGGTCTTTTCCTGCGCGCCGGCAATCGAAATGCGAAAGTCTGCCCAGGGCAAACCGGCGTCGGGTGAATCATCGGTCACGTCCAGCAGCAATGACGCGATCTGCGCGTCAGTCAGCCGCTGGCTTTGCACGTGGTCGTGCGCAGGGGGCTCGGTGCCATCGGGCACCATCTGTACGGCGCCCACGCAGTCGCGCCCCACGGCGGCCAGCAGGTCAGCCGCCCGCGTGGACGGCGCGCCAAAGCGGCGGCGCAGGCGTTCGCGGATGCGGGTGGCATCGGGCAACAGGTTGTCAAAGTAATGCTCCACCGCGGGGCCCATCACGTCGCCACCGGCGGCCGGTATCGGCAGCGACACCGACAACGCCCGGGCATTGGGCGACTTGCGCCATGCGTCGTCGTACCGGAAGCCGGGCGTGCCCGTGCGCGACCAGAACCAAACACCCACGCGCTGACCATTCATCCACACTGCAAGATCGGGAAATGCCATGACGCAGCCCCCTTACCAGTCAGCCGCCGGGCTTTCGGCGCGCGGGGGGGGCGCGGGCGTGGCCGGGCCATAAGTGGCGGTATCAACCAGCTGCAGCCGCGCGTCCAGCGCGTGCAGCACCTGCAAGAGCTGGTCCAGGCTGACGGCGCCGGGGTTCTTTTCAATGTCGGCCAGCCGGGCCTGCTTGACCCCAATGCGTTGGCCCAGCGCCGCTTGCGTCAGGCCGCGCGCCTTGCGCAGCGAACGGATATGCACCGACAGCTGGGCCGGCATGAAGATGGGGAAGGTCTGCAGTGTGCTCATGGCAAATACCGCCTTGAAGTGGTATTTGCACTTTACTGTATTAAAGCAGTAAATACAAATTATCGTTAATAAGCGATTGTGCGAGTGTTCGCCCAAACAGGGTGCACCACAAAGCTGTTCGTGGTGCCGTCTGCGGTGGGGATGTCTGTGTGCAGCTCGATCATGCGGGGCAGCGTAGCAGTTTGCGGTGGGTGTGGCTATGCTGTGCAAATTTGCGATTGCCATGGACCCAAATGATTCCCATAACCCCCCTTGATACCCAAAATCAGATTGATTCAACCATCGCCCCCGCGCAGCGGCAGCAAAGCACGGTGGCCGAGCTGGAGGCCTGGAGTCAGGCTGCGGCACAAACCGTAAAACCAGCAGCAACGGAATTGACCGAACAGGAAATTGCTGACCTCGTGCGCGAATCCCGGTGAGCGTGCATGTCAGCAATTAAAGGCCCAAACATGACCCCCCTGACCTACACCATCGCTCCCGACATCTTCACCCAGCACCCCGGCTACTGCCGCGGCGTGGTGGTGGCCCGCGGCTTTACCAATGGCCCCAGCGCCCCGGCCGTGACGGCGCTGCTGCGCGAGGCAGAAGCCACGCTGCGCCAGCGCATCACCGGCAACGTGGCCGAGGTACCCGAGATCGCCGCCTGGCGCGAGGCCTACCGCCGCTTTGGCGCCAAGCCGTCCGAGCACCGCAGCGCCATCGAGGCGCTGGCGCGCCGCGTGCTCAAGCCCGACAACCTGCCCGCCATCAACACGCTGGTGGACATTGGCAACCTCATCTCCATCAAATACCTGCTGCCCGCCGGCGTGCACCCCACCGATGCGCTGCGGCACGGCGTGGCCCTGCGCCTGGCCCAGCCCGGCGACAGCTTTGCCCCGCCCGACGGCAGCCCGGCGGAAACGCCGCCGGTGGGCGAGGTGGTGCTGGCCGACGGCGCCAGCGTGCTCACCCGCCGCTGGACGTGGCGCCAGGCCGCCAACACCCAGACGCTGCCGGACACCCAAGGCGTGTTCTTCAACATCGACGGCCTGCCGCCCACGCACCGCGACGACGTGCAAGCCGCCACCGCCGAAGTGGCCGCGCTGGTGCAGGCCCACTGCGGCGGCGAGGTGCTGGCGGTGCTGCTGGATGCGCGGAACCGGTCGTTTGCATTGCGTGATGATTGATATACACTTGATATCTATCATCTGAATCCGGAGTCTGTCATGAGCATGTCCAACGACCATGTGGCCCGAGCCAAGCTGTTCATGCATGGGCGCAGCCAGGCTGTGCGCTTGCCTAAAGAGTTTCGATTTGAGGGGACAGAAGTCTTTGTTCGACGTGTTGGCGATGACGTCGTCTTGAGCAGTCAGCAAAAGCCGTCCATGCAGACCCTGATAGACGCAGTGAATGCCTTTGAGCCCGGCTTTGTCATCGAGCGCAATCAACCCGATATGCCGGATCAGCGGGAGCCGTTGTTCAGCAGAACGAAGCGCTGAATATGCTGGGTGCCACAACGGTCCGCTACATGCTGGACACCAACATCTGTATCTATGTCATCAATGCCCGTCCACCTGAGGTGCTGGACCGCTTTTTGGTCCATGAGGCCGAGGGGTTGGGCATTTCCGCCATTACGGCGAGCGAGCTTTACTGGGGCGCCAGCAAAAGCGGCTCTGCCCGGAACCTGGCTTTGCTTGAGCAATTCATCAGCCCGTTGACCGTCTTTGACTACGACCTGGCCGCTGCGCGGCGATATGGTGAACTCCGCGCCCAACTCGAAAAGCGGGGCAAACCCATCGGTCCCCTGGACCAGCAGATCGCCGCACACGCGCTGGCACTTGGCGTCACGCTGGTGACCAACAACTTGCGCGAATTTGAGCGAGTCCCGGGCCTGCAACTTGAGAACTGGGCGTAGGCCCCCTTGCGCGAGAATGCCAACCATCGCCCGTAACCCCCAGACAACCCCGACACCATGCCCACCCCCTTCGCCGACCGCCTGAACAACGTAGAAACATCCGCCATCCGTGAGCTCTTCAAGCTGCTGGGCAAGCCCGGCATCATCAGCTTTGCGGGCGGCTTCCCCGACAGCGCCATGTTTGACGTGGCTGGCATCAAAGAGGCCGCCAACCAGGCCCTGACTGACGAGCCCGGCGCCGCGCTGCAATACGGCGCCACAGAGGGCTACAACCCCTTGCGCGAACAGCTGGCCGCCTTCATGGCCAGCAAGGGCGTGAAGGGCCTGAACCCCGACGGCCTGATCGTCACCACTGGCAGCCAGCAGGCGCTGGACCTGCTGGGCAAGACACTCATCAACCCCGGCGACAAGGTGATCGTGGAAGGCCCCACCTTCCTGGCCACCATCCAGTGCTTTCGCCTGTATGGGGCAGACGTCATCACCGCGCCCATCGACGGGCAGGGCGTGCAGACCGACAAACTCGAAGCACTGATCGCCGAGCACAAGCCGAAGTTTGTGTACTTGATCCCCACCTTTGGCAACCCCAGCGGCGCGCTGCTGAGCCTGGAGCGGCGCAAACGCGTGCTGGAGCTGGCCGTGAAATACCAGACCCTGGTGGTGGAAGACGACCCGTATGGCGACCTGTACTTTGGCGACGCCCCGCCGCCCAGCATCTATGCGCTGAGCGATTCGGTACCCGGCAGCCGTGAGCTTCTAGCTCACTGTGGGTCCATGTCCAAAGTGCTGAGCCCCGGCCTGCGCGTGGGCTGGATGATTGCCCCGCCCGAGCTGCTGGCCCGGGCCACGATGTGCAAACAGTTCAGCGACGCGCACACCAGCACCTTTGCCCAGGCAACAGCCGCCCAATACCTGAAGGCCGGGCGCATGCCCGCCACCCTGGCCAAGGTGCGCCAGGTGTACGGCGAGCGCGCCCGCGTGATGGGCGACGCCCTGCGCCGCGAGCTGGGCGATGCGATTGAATTTGTGCAGCCCCAAGGCGGCCTGTTTGTGTGGGCGAGGCTGACGGGGGCCGGCGGCAAGGTCAGCAACGGGAATGAACTGGCCAAGCGCGCCATTGAGCAGGGCGTGGCGTTTGTGCCTGGGGCGCCGTTTTATGCGTCGAATCCTGATTTGGCTACGCTGCGGCTGAGCTTTGCTACCGCTGATGTGGGGAAGATTGAGGAAGGGGTGGGGAGGTTGGGGAAGGCGAGTCTCTAAGTTCTTATGTATAGCGTCACTCTGTCTGGGATTATTGAGGACTTTCGGCAGAATCATCAACATCCCCTGGTGTAGGTAGCTCGATGTCGAGGTCGACTAGGATGCGATTGATGCGGCGCCTCGCTTTTCCTGAAGTTTGTCTAGCTGTGAAGTGTCAACAGGTTCTTTCGAGGAATCGAGAGACGAGACATAGGTGAGGCGAGGTTGATGCCGTGGTGCGGGCGGTGCCAGTTGTAGAAGTGGTTCCACACAGGCAGGGCTGAACGGCGCTG
>Ga0209460_1000059_pt1 | contig 181372 bp, 151 predicted proteins | sample EBPBio132013_DNA_FD_185868 | JGI IMG/M metagenome (GOLD analysis project Ga0209460, IMG submission 185868) | Wastewater treatment Type I Accumulibacter community from EBPR Bioreactor in Madison, WI, USA - Reactor 2_5/13/2013_ DNA (SPAdes)... | ecosystem: Engineered > Bioreactor > EBPR >... | reverse complement strand
TCTTACTGGCTGTCGAATGCGGCTTGCTAATTGTCTTTCGAGAAGATTTAGGCATGTGGTAATGATGATCCTCTTCAGGTCAAAAGGCCATCCTTGAGAACACTCAAACCGGTGAATTATGCCTCATTCTTCCCTACCTGCCCTGGCCGAATACTTACCTTTTTGAATTGTATTACTATATGAAATAATGAAACAAGATTTTAGCGATTTTTTGTCGGGTTGCCTTCTTGTTTTGAATCAGCAGTCTGCTATCAGTAACTGCTAATCAGTGCTTGATGCCACCGCCACTACCGCCGCGATTCTTGTAGATCTTTTCTGAGGCTGAGCTGCAAATTTAGAAGATCGAAAAGGCTGAATTGGTCGCTAGATATTTCTGGCGTCAAGGTCGTTGGCTGTTTGCACCATGATTGGTACGGCAAACTGCACAAGATCTTGGGCATCGAGCACATAAGTGCGCGCCCGCCCCACCAGACCAGCTTTTAGATTTCTAGTCTGAATATATTGCTCCACTATGAAGGCAAAGAAGCGGTCAGGCCAGTCTCTGATGCCTGTGGCGCTATCGTATTCCTCCATGTCAATCCATATCGTTTTGCCGCTCTTCTCGATGGGCACCTTTAGATTGAATTTCCGCTTGGCTTTGATTGGTGCGATTGCTTCTGCATAGTGAAGTATAGTGACCGCGTCGGTATCCGAGCCGATCAGCACTACTTTGCCCCCGATTTCATAAAGTCTTTCCAGTGGTGAGTCCTCGCCCAGTCCATAATTGACTGGGTGATTGGCGGTGAGAAATTCAGCCTTCGCTCCAATTGCAGCCATTCGAGATCCTGCGTTGCTGCTGCAAATCACCCCCGGTGTTGTACGGAAGAGCTCGGCGAAGGCTCCAAAATCGCGGCTTGCCCTGCTGCTTTCTGGTTTGAATGGTGGGCAGTGCTCAAGAATAAATGCTTCGTCTTCCGCGCTGTAAATGTTTCGACCAACATCGTCATAAGGCGTCTGGCAGCCCACATAAACCATAAGGGTTCCATCGCTGCCTATCGTTTCAATAAGTGCCGAAATAAGAACGTCTGGCCCGCCGAGAATTTCGCCCACCGAGCGCAGACCGGCGTGCACCATAATCGCATCGCCGGCGTTAATCCCGATTTCGCGGCATTGTCTTAGCAATAATTCTTTGTTGATGCGAGGGCATATATCGGTCATTGCCAACCTCTCTTTTGTCGACTGATACCACCGTATGTAAATACTAAAGCCAATTAGACCAAATGGCTCAAGCTAATTTGGACAAAAGCTAAAGCCAATTAGGCTAAATAAAACCAGGTCGTCAGTTTTCAGAAAATTCAATTCTCAATAACCATAGCAAATGCAACCATTCAACTAGCTTGATTTTTAAAGCGAATGATAAGCTTATAGTGCCGCGGGCGGTGCGGCTTCGGCGTGCAAAAGAGTTTTTTGCGATCCGGGCACGCAAAGAGTGTTTCGTCTAGCAAATTCTGGGTGTGGTCAAAATGAGCTATTCAAGCTGCTTCCCGATTGATGAATGGCAAAGTTCATACCTCGCCTGGCATTATTGTGCAGGGCAATTGTTTCAAACTTATTGCAATTTTTGCTTATTTGCACCCCTTAGAAACATCCTATTTAAGCCGTTCTTAGCCATGTGTAGCTAGTGCGAGCGGTGCGCAGATAAAAAGTCAGAGATTGAATGTAATAAGTGCGTATAAGAGCCAGATGTGGCTTGCCATGCCTCAATTGAGAACTCTATCTTCAAAGTAAATTCCGACCAATTCTCTTTTTTAAGGAGCAACCCAAGCAAGTCGACTAGCTTCTCTAGGTCAGTAAATCTAGATACCACCCGCGTATGGGAGGTATCTAGGCATCGCATTACCTGTCGGTCTCAAAAACAACATCAACAATCAAGAGAGAGACTTATGAGTTATCGCAACGAAGAGAACAATCTGCAAGAGCGCTTCGAGATGAACTGGCTGGCTAATGCTTGCCTGCACCTCGTCGTTTTTGCCGGCTCAGCTTTGGCAAGCGCCAGTTGCCTGAGCTATATCAAACAAACCCAGGCGCCGGCTTCTTGGTGCTTGGTGGCGCTGTCTGTAGTAATCTGCATCTTCTGCGCCGCCGCCTCTGCCTTTCTCTACTTCCTGTGCCGAGGCAGCGAAGACGAGGAATTCAACGAGCCGCGTCGGCAGTCTTTGCTTTTCGCCATAAACGGAGGCCTGGCTGCGGCCCTTGGTCTCGGTCTGGTTATGGCTTGTCTCTAGCTTTTCATCGCTTTACCGGGGCGAGCTATTACACATTACCCATTTCACACCTTTTCAGCAAGGAACAATCACAATGAGAGGTCGAGAGACCCGGATTTTGGCGGCACTGGTTCTAGTTGCACTGGCTGCCTTCTACGGTTGCTCAAAGAAGAGCCAGCCCACCCCCTTCAGCGCCACAGAACATGATGCCACACAAGAAAGTGGCTCGGCTCAACTTTTGGTGGTGCAACTGAAGGAGGCGAAATCTAACGAGACCCTGCGCCTCATCGAGCGCGATGAGCAGACCGGTCTCAATCGGCGCATTCGTATCGAGTGGCGGGGTGGACTGACATGTCTTGTAGACTGCGACGAACAGGGGCATCCCAGACTCGCCACCTATTACTACCCACCTGCAGAAACTACCAAAGGTGGTTCCAGCAGTGGGAACATTGAAGGGAAGCAGTCAGGCTCTCAGTCTTTCTCGGTCACAGGCAGACCCGTCTTCCGCAAGATAGTCTTTCAGGCGGACGGTTCAACCTTGGCTGAAGATACTCATTACTATCGAGATCAGACCATCAAAGAAACCATGGTGAGAAGCGGTGCCGATATGGTTGTTAACTCTTACGCCCGCGAAAGCCGGGTGGAAGCGGTGCGCACCTACGACGGCAAAAGCGGACAGCTCACCAGTGAGATGGTCTTTTCGAAAGCCAATCGCCTCGAGTCTCTGCTCGTCAAGGAAGGTGCAAAGAGAGCCCGCCGCGATGTTTTCGACGAGGATGGTTCTCGCAAGCTTTCCTTTGTCTATGACGAAGAGAAAGTCGTGGCAGTGCTGCTCTGGCAGAAAGACGGGGCCACCTTGCAGGAAAAACTGGAACGGAATTATTCCAGCACCGCAAGCACTGTCTATGAGAACGGCAAAGCGCTCTACAGACGTACCCGGCAATCGGACGGCTCCATGCAGGTGGTGCACTTCGATGGGAACGGCAGGGAGAGCTTTAAGCAGACCTGGAAAGCTTTGCCGCCCACGCTGCCCTCAGACCAGCAAGGTGTTGTGGCTGAAGGCTACTACCTGGCTGCAATTGAAGATTTGCTCGCCGGCTCGGACGGCAAGAAACGCGATATTGAGTTTTTTCCAGGCGGCAAGGCAGTTCAGAAGGTGCGCATCTTCATGACCTCAAACTGGTCACCCTATGAAGACAAAACCTTCGCTGAAGACGGCACTCTCACTGCCTATACCCGCTATGGTGAGCCGCAGTACACAACAGTCGACTTGCTACCCTCCCTGACAGAGGAAGCCAGGAAAGTACAAGCCAAAGACGACGGCGATGCCGCAGTCGCTCCTGAAAAGCTTGTAGCCTTAGGGCTTTCAACCATCGCCACTATCGAGTCTTTTAATCCACCACCCAGGGGTAAACAGCGCAGCCCGGCTTTGAAGCTGGACTGATGAAAAACCCCGCACCTCTATCTCTAAGGAGAACGCAGTGATTGCTAACACTGATATTGCAGTGCAGGCGAGGGCTCAGATTGCCCTGGGACATTCCGGGTTCTTTAGCCACTGGAAAGGTCCATACGGAGCTGTGCCTGTGCAGTTTCTCGGCGAACTGAAGACCGGCGAGTTCGTCTACTTCAGAGCACGGGGCCGGAAGCTCTCGATGCAAATCGCCGCCAGCCAAGGTGATTGGGAAGAGAGTCGTTACCTGGCCAATTTTGAGGAACCCTATGATGAGCCCAACCCGGAGCCGAATGCGCAGCCCGATTCGGAAACTGAGGATCCATTCGGTGCCGGTCTCTGCCCAGCCGACCGCTGTGCAACTCAGATTCTCACCTGGCTGAAGCTCTATCAGAGCGTGACCAAAAAGGCTTGAGCGATTTGACCAGCTAGTAGCTTGAGCCGTAATGTAAACTCGAATGCTCAAGGAGAACCTCCTCTTCGGGGGAGGTTCTCCTCTATTTCTACCTGCGAACATGACACAGGAAATTTGAAAAGGTGGACAGATTCGGTTATTTTTCGTTTTCACAGAGATACTATATGATGAAGTGTATAGCCCCAAAGATAGGCTGGCAAATGACAGAGAGAGTAATGTTTCTGCTAGATACAAGTTTGAGAGAATACGTCAGTGTGTATGAAGAGGAAGAGATTTCCAGTTCAAATTTCAATGAAAGCTGAAACATTTCTTCGCTATCTAGTGCTTTCCCTTTTGTGGGTGGCGCGGCAGGTAACACTTCCAAAGCCACTTCCAGATTTGCGATGCGACGTAAGCAATCACTCAGGGTTTTAGGTGGTTAGAACCATGACAAATAAGCAATTACCAAGGCTTTTATTTAGGGTTGATGAGGTGATTGAGCACCCTGGGCAACGTCTGGAGACTCTTTGTTTTGATGCGGTTTTAGATTGCCGATACAGAGTTGGTGATCTTGTCGAGATTCGTAGACCAGATCGAACTAGCTTTCAGGCTAAAAGTGGTCTTGTGAAATATAGCCCAGATCCGCAGATCGTCTTATCCGGTAAGCCAGTGAAGAAGCCTGTAGGACTTGTTTTTAATGGTCTGGATAAACAAGATATTCCTCTTGGTTCAGAGATTTGGCTAGTAGTAGATCATCCTGTAGCGCTGAAAGACAGGAAGTTTGAATACATTGGTACAAAAGAAGAGAAGGCGTCAGGTAAGGCTGAGCCGGAAGCAAGCACTTAGTACCAAATCTTTCTGATTATTTGGTTGAGCAGTTCACTACTGGTTTAAAGTCAGGCCCAAGACAGTGCGTAGATTTACCGTGGTCGGATTGTCTTGCTGGTGTTAAGGTTGAGAAATTAAGAGTAGCAGTTCAGAAGATCAATAAGAATGCCGATCACTTTATCTGGAATACCCTTAAGACGGCCATCCCGGCTGCTTTTTGCTGGGTTGCTTGCTATTTCTATAATTACCTTGCAGCCTATGCCAGAGGATAGATATTTTCGTTTAGAGAAAACGCGCCAGTTGGCGCAAAATCTCTTCCGGCAGAAAAGATTTTCAGAAGCGGAGAAGTATTACAAAAGATGCCTAGACCTTAGCAGAGGTCTCAAAGGAGAGAACATTTCCGGTGATTTAACGGCACTGGCTGATACTTTTGCGTTGCAGCGTAAGTACTTAGATTCTGAAGATGCATATCGGGCAGCTCTCGAATTGAATATTGAAAGATTTGGGGGCAATAGTAGCCAGGCTATTTACAGTGTTGATAAGCTAGCAAATTTATACACTCTAAATGAGAATTTCGGCAGGGCAAAGGCTCTGAGACTGCAGTTGCTTAGTCTCAATAGACAAGTCTATGGCGAAGACAGCATTCAGTATGCGACTTCTGAGCATCAACTTGGTAAGCTGCTCCAGCTCACCGGCGAATATCTCCAGGCAGAAAAGTTGCTAGAGCACTCGCTTAAAATTGTTCAGAAGAAACTGGGTGCTAGGTCTCTGCCCTATGCAGTGGGGATGGCGAATCTTGGAACTTTGTACTTTGAAATCAATCGTCTCGATGATGCAGAGCGTTTAACCATCGCTGCTCTAGAGATTATTAACAAGGGTTATGGCGAGAACAATCGGCAGACTTTAGCCATGATGAATAATCTCGCCACTATTCATGAAGAACAGCAGCGATATAAGGAAGCAGAGAAACTGCATAGAAAATTGCTTTCTATTAGAGTGAGGCTTTTTGGTGCCAATAGTGAAGAAACCGCCGTTAGCCTTAACAATCTAGCATGCCTCTGTGAAAACAAAGGAAACTACAAAGAGGCGGAGCAGCTATACAATCGCTGCCTACAGGTCAGGGAGTCCTTAAATGAAAAGATGTTGCTTGCGACGACGCTGCACAATAAGGCTAGTCTGAAGGCTCATCAGGGCAAGTTGGAAGAAGCGATTGCTCTTGAAGAAAAAGCACTCGCCACTTTCCGACATGTATTGGATTCTAAGCATCCAAATATCGCGATTTCGCTGCGATATCTTAGTGCCATGCAGCTTCAGCAAAAGCAGTATGCGGCAGCTGTGAAAAATGCTCAAGAAGCTTTGAATATAACGAAAAATACATTCGGAGCACGTCACAGAAACACAGCCCTCGTGATGATGCAACTTGCCTGCGCCTTAGAAGGTCAAGGATTGCGAGCTGAAGCTGATGCTCTCAGAAAGCAGTTGCCAAATTAATCTGCAAAGGCAAGGGAAGAGAACTCTTTATCTTAAACTGCCGAAAAGCTAATCCATCCCCAAGCCGATCTCACTTATGCTTGGGCTTCAGCAGGGTTTTTAGCCCTAGTGCTATCAGAAAAATCCCAAAAACTTTCTCTAGCGTTTTTGCCGACAATGCCAGGGCTTCGGTGGCACCCAGATAACTGCCTATGACACAGCTGAAAAACAACCAAGGCAATAGATAGAGCTTGACTTTGCCTGCTTTGAAATAGGCATAGGCAGCTGCCGCAGCCACGGGCAGGCTCAATAAGGCTAGTGAAGTGCCTTGGGCGGTTGGTTGGGCCAGCCCGCTCAAATTAAGCAGCGGTACAAGAAAGACTCCGCCCCCCAGACCGAGTATGCCGCTCATGGTGCCGGCAAATAGACCGATGGCGATGAGACTGAAAATCGACATAGTCTCTCCCTTTTAAGTAGCAAGCATCTTGATGCCGAAAACAATCAGGGCAAAGCCAAAGATTCGGCTCAAAGTAGCCGCCGGCAGTTTTACCGCTAATTTGCCACCCATAAAGCCGCCTAGCAAAAAGCCAAAGGCCATTGCCGGCAAAGCAATCAGGTCAACGTGACCGTGCTGCCAATAGGTATAGGCGCCTAGGGCGGCAACGGGCAGGGTGAAAAGCGCCAGCGAGGTTCCTTGGGCTTCAGCTTGGCTGACACCCATCAGTGCCAGTAAGGCTGGAACCAGAATGACACCGCCGCCTATGCCCAAAAGCCCGCTCAAGAGACCGGCTGTCAGTCCGATCACTATTGCCTTGATTACCGTCTTTGAATTTGCTGCGTGCATGGCTTGCCAAAAGTAATAAAAGTAATTGTCTCTAAAACTAAATGGTGCTTCTCAATTTGAGTCTTGATATTTTAAGACCGGTGATATTTTAAGACCTTTGTTAGTTTAAGACCAAAAGGGTCTTCCGCATAAAAGAACGGAAAACCCTTTTGGCCATCTCAGTTAAGCTTTACTGCAGGGCTTAGCCTTCGCAGCAGCTGGTGCATTCTTCGCAAGATTTGATGCAATCTGCAAGCTTAGGATCGTTCATCTCTTTGCACATTTTGGCGCAATCGAGACAAACCGCGTGGCAGACCTTAAGCAAAGCTGCTGCATGGGCCGAGCCACGTTTTTGCAAATCACTCGAGGCTTTGCACAGAGTTATGCAGTCCTGCAAGGTTTTCAGATTTGCTGCTTCTGTATATTTGCCCCCTTGTTTCTTGAAATATTTGAGGGTTTTTTCGCAAGTTTGAGCGCATTCGCCGCAAGACTTAGAAGAGTCAGATTTGACTTCTTTGTTTGAGGTTTTGCCCTCGACAGCGCCCGATTTCTTGCAGCAGTCGGCTTCTTTAGCCAATACGGCATTGAGGGGCAGAAATGCCACAGCCATCAAAAATGCGCAAAGCAATATTAGTTTCTTCATGATGAAGCTCCTTCTAAAATAGTGATTTAAAGACAATTCGGCCAAGACCGGCTTTAAATCAGAAGTTGGCGCACCTGAAGATAGATAGGTAGTTTGGGTGAACGTGGCGAAAAGCTATTATCGTCAGCCGACATAAGACTGTGCAGCACAGCTGTGTTTATTGCGTTCAACTCGACAATGCCGTTCAAGCCTGAACGAATCGCCACAAACTTAGGTGTATGGACCGTCTGCGCGCTGTTATCGCTTGCTAGATCACCGGGTTCAGATTTTTCTTCTTCGCAGCAGCAACAACTTGTTTTTGCTGTTGCTTGGCTTGGTGGCTTTTGCTTTTGCAATTTATCGGTCGCACAACAAGCCATGCCCTCAGAGGGCATAGTGCATAGGGTTATGGCTTCAGCCGCAGCCATCTTGATTGGTGTAAACAAGAGAGCCAATAAGCAGACCATCAAAAAGACCAGTCGCTTTATCGGTTGCAGTTTTTGAATTGCCTGGCTCATATTATTTCAGACCACTTTTACTGCGTTTTCATAGCCTCTTCTGTATTGTAGTACAGAGAGCAAGACTGTGCTTCTCAAATATACCCGTTCACCAAAACTTTACCTTCAATCTAATCTTTAAAATGAGTCATGAGAGCTTCTCTTGCTCTGGTGGCAGCACCGGGCTCAAGCAGCATTTCTTTAGTGAGGATGTCTTCCAATCGCATCAGTCTTGCCACCAGTCCGGTCCAGCCGGTTTGATGGCTGGCGCCTAGCCCTGCCCCGTTTTCGGCATGAAAGTATTCATAAAAGAGTAAGTAATCACGCCAGTGCGGATCGTTCTGGAATTTTTCGGTGCCGCCAAACACCGGTCTCTTGCCTGTTTTTGCATCTGGAAGAAAAATAGAGCAGAGTCTGTCTGAGATAAATTTGGCTACTTCCAATAAGGTCATCATATTGCCTGAGCCTGTTGGGCACTCAACTTTGAAGTCTTCACCGAAATAGCAGTAATAGATATAGAGTGCTTTGATAAGCAAGAAATTGACCGGCATCCAGATGGGTCCGCGCCAATTGCTATTGCCCCCGAACATGCCGTTGTCCGACTCGCCGGGCAGATAGTCGACTCTAAATTCGTGTCCTTCGTGTCTAAAAATAAAGGGGTGATCTTTGTGATAGGCAGAGAGCGAACGTATGCCATAAGGGCTAAGAAACTCTTTTTCGTCAAGCATGCGGTGCAGGATGCGGCGCAGCTTTTTCTCGTTTACCACTGCCAGCATGCGGCGATTGGCGACACCAAGCTTGTTGGGCAGATGAATATTGGCGCACAGTTCGGGGTGTCTTTCTATAAAAGCTTTGCACATTTTGGTGAAATGGGGCAGTTTGTGCAAGGTGGCGTCTTCCAGTACTGCCACCGCCGAGAGTGGCAGCAGTCCGACCATAGATCTTACTTTTAGTCTAGTAGATTTGCCGTTTGGCAGGCTGAGCACATCATAAAAGAAGCCGTCTTCTTCATCCCAAAGCTCGTCGCGGTGCTCGCCTATGCGATCCATGGCACCGGCTATGCGCATTGTGTGTTGAAAAAAGCGCACGGCCAAGTCTTCGTAAAGCGGGTCATGATAGGCTACTTCGATGGCAATACGCAGCATTTGCTGGCTAAAGAAAGCCATCCAGGCAGTGCCGTCTGCTTGCTCAAGCGAGCCGCCTGTGGGCAAAGGTGCCGACCGGTCGAAAACACCTATGTTGTCTAAGCCTAAAAAACCGCCTTCAAATATGTTCTTGCCGTTGGGGTCTTTGCGATTGATCCACCAGGCATAATTGACCATTAGTTTTGTGAAAGCATACTTGAGAAAGTCTATGTCGCCTTTGCCGTCATTGCGCACTTTGTCGTGCAAATAAATTTCCATGGTGGCAAAAGCATGCACCGGCGGATTGACGTCGCCAAAGTTCCATTCATAGGCCGGAATCTGACCGTTGGGGTGCTGATAGTCGTTGCGCAGCATCAAGTCTAGCTGTTGTTTAGCAAAGTCGAGGTCGACCGTACCCAGGGGCACAGTATGGAAAGCGAGATCCCAGGCTGCATACCAAGGGTATTCCCATTTGTCGGGCATCGATATGATGTCGTCGTTAAACATGTGATACCAGTCGGCATTGCGAATCGGCTGCTTCTTTGTCTGTATGTCTAAAAAGTCGGTGCCGTGCTCTTTTAGCCACAGGTCAACGTCATAATAAAAATATTGTTTCGACCAGAGCAGCCCGGCCATGGCCTGGCGAAAAACCCGCATTTGCTCTGGGTCTTTCTTCATTTGATCGGTATAGATGGCATCATAAAACAAGTCTGCTTCAAGCTTGCGCTCTTCAAAAATGCGGTCGAAGTTTTCGGGCGAAAATGGCTCTTGCAGCGCTTCTGGCTCAAAGGCGCTTAGTCTTAGGCAGATGGTTTTGCTGCCTAAGGCCGGTACTTCAAATTGATAGTGCGGAGCCACCTTGGTGCCTAGCTGGGCTCTGTTGACTGCCTCTTTGTCGCCGCCAATTAGATAACTGTGAAAAGAATCTTTCGGGTAAGCGCGGACCTCCGCCTTATTCAAAGCCGGATCTTGCGGGAAGCGCTCTAAGTTTGATTCGTTGTCGCAGAACAAGACATCGCTTGCGTTGTTTAGCTCGCTGCAATAGAGATAAAAGTCGGGCAGTGATTCTTGAAAGAGCGGGTCTTTGTGTTTGGCTGAAACTACTTGCAGCCCTTTCGTTTTTGACGTTTCCAGTCTCATCTCTGGTCTTATGGCATTGGCTGCAAACGACCAGGTGTTGCGAAAGAGCAGGGTCGGCAAAATGTGTAAGGGCGCTGCTTTGTCGCCGCGGTTTTCGGCTTTGATCTTGATGAGAATGTCGTTGGCCGAAGCTTTGGCGTATTCGACAAAAATATCAAAATAGCGGTCTTGGTCGAATACACCGGTATCGAGCAATTCATACTCTAAGTCGGTGCGAGAGCGATTGCGATTGGTCTCAACCAGGTTAGAGTAGGGGAAAGCTTGCTGCGGGTACTTATACAAGTACTTCATGTAAGAATGAGTCGGCGTGCTGTCTAGATAAAAGTAATACTCTTTGACGTCTTCGCCGTGGTTGCCTTCACTGTTGGTCAGACCAAAGAGGCGCTCTTTCAAAATAGGGTCTTGTTGGTTCCAGAGGGCAAGCGAAAAGCAGAGCACCTGGTGTTTGTCTGAAATGCCGCCCAAGCCGTCTTCACCCCAACGGTAGGCTCTCGATCGGGCATGGTCATGGGTGAAATAGTTCCAGGCATCGCCGTTTTCGCTGTAGTCTTCTCTGACTGTGCCCCATTGCCTTTCGCTCAAATAGGGTCCCCACATCTTCCAGTCTTGCTCGCCTCTTTTGGCTTCATCAAGTCTTTCCACTTCTGCGCGAGACGAGTTTTCCGCCATCATTCCTCCGGCAAGTCAAGGGTTGGTTGGGTCGGCATTGACTTTGCCACCAACAATTAGTTTACCCGGGAACGTGCCCCATAGACGGCGAAAATATGACACTGAAAGGGGCTCATATCAAGATAAAGACCCTCTTGCGACATGGTGTCGCCCTTTCGCTCATATACAGTGTTCGACAACTTGTCTTCCAAAATTAAATTACATCCGGCAATATTCATGGGCAGATAGCACTGACTCTGATGGTCAGAAAGATTGACCACGGCAAGCAGGCAGTCGCCGCGGGCCGGGGCTTTAGCTGGCTTAGAAAGATCATTGATTGAGGTCTCTTTCTCTGCCGACTCAGGCTCTTTTGCTTGGTCAGGTGCGATTTTTTGCCAGAGGTAACCAAGAATAGACGAATAGGTCCAGTTGTCTTGCCAAGCCGGTCTTGTCCCCAAGAGGGTGAAGGTGCCGGTACGGGTTGGTTCAACCAAGGCGGCCAGAAGATTGTTGTAAAACTCTTTCAGGTTGATGTTCTCGCTTTCTTGGGGACCGCGCACCAGGTGCGGCGAAATGCGTTTGCAACAGCCCTCGAATTGCCCTTCGTGAAAAAATCTCAGCCCCGGCGTCAAGAATGTGGCTACGGCTGCTGCTTTTTCCATTTCTTCGCCAAAGACGGCTGCTGCTCTTGGTTCGTCGTGATTCTCTAAAAAGCGTGCCATTTTGCTTTGATAGCCGAGGTCGGCAGTTAAATGCGCTCTGACGCCCGCTGTATCGCCGTTGCGCAGACGGTCATAGAGCCTTTTGTCATAGGTATAGTCAAAACCGGCTTGTTGCAATTGCCATTCCATGTCCCAATAGACTTCAGCCATAAAGCAAAAGTCGGGATAGACTGCCTTCACTCTCTTGATGGCTTCGCTCCAAAAGGGCTTGAAGACTCCTTTCAGTTTGCCTCTTGAATCGCCGCGATTTTTCCAGGTGCGCTCGAATATTTCGGGTTCTACCAACATAGCCATGTCGCAACGCACACCGTCGCATTGCCCGGCAATTTCAAGCAAGATCTTGGTCATTTCTTCTTGCAGGGCGGGGTTGCTATAGTCAAGTTGAATGGTGTCGGGCCAGCCCTCAAAGTAAGGGTCTCTTCCATGGGCGGCATAGATTTCTTTGCCGTCCGGCAGCACCGTCTTAAAATAGTTGTGTGGCTCTCGCTCTGCATCGCGGGCATCGGCCAAAATGAAATAATCGGGGTGTTCTTGCAGCCAATGGTGCCCTAAACCCATATGATTTGGTACAAAGTCGAGCATCAGTTTTTGCCCGCGCTGTTGCAATTTTTGGCGAAATGCAGCTAGAGCTTTGGCGCCGCCCAGTTCTTCGCTGACTTTATAGTCGGCGATGGCAAAGCCCGAACCGCCTATGTCTTCTTCCTGCAGGTCGGGCAAGGTGTCCCTAAACTCTTGCAGCCAACCGCTTCTTTTTCTAGAGATGGCTCTGGCGGCTGTGCTGGTCTGCCAAACACTCAAAAGCCAGACCCAATCAAAACCGGCTAGTTTAGCGCCCCCATCTCCATCTAGGTCGGCTAGAGTGGCTTGGGCATTGCTTTGCCTCAGGCGGTTCAGCAAAACTCTTGTGTTGATTTGATAGAGGCTGGGGTTCATTTGCTCAGGGCTTAACCTCAAATAGAGTCCATTTGCGAGTTTTGTTTACCACTGTTATTTTTTCTTGTGTACCAAACCAAGAAATGTTTTGCAGCACTTCTTTAGGCGCCATCACAAAAACTGGCGCCTGGGCTTTGGCTAAATGGGCTTTCGCTTCGCTTTCGTCTTTAATAAGAGGCACATTTTGCTTGAGAAAATAAGGAAAGCTCGGTTCGGTGCGAATAATGGTGCAGAGGCTGCCCCGGCGCTCAAGAACTATACGGGTGAGATTGTCCACCGGTCTTTGTCTGTCTTCAAAAAAGGCTATGTGGGCAAGCGGCATACAAACAGCCACCCCGGCTATGGCGGCGGCGCTCAAGACTTTTAGAGATTGTTTGAGCTTGCCCTTAAAGACTAGTATGGCGTTGACTAGGCTGACCAGCAAAAGAAATATAAAGAGGTAGCGAGTCTGGCTGAGGAATAGCTGCACCCAGCCGTCAGATTTGTAGCTGACCACCAAGGCGGCAATTAGTACCGGGGGCGGTATCAGAGCCAAAGCGTAGAATTTTTCTTTGCGCTTTAGCCTGAGGGCAAGCGCCGCTGCCCTGGCTGCCAGCACTGCCAGAGGGGCCATGGCCGGCAAGATATAGGTGGGCAATTTGGTCTTGATGATAGAAAAGAGCAATAAGACAAAGAGTGCCCAAATAGTTTGAAAGACAATAAATGATTTGGTTTTGCTTAGGTTTAAGCGGGCGCCTAGGTCTTGTTTGCGCAGACGCAAAACCGGGGCGCAAAAATAGAGCAGGTTGAAGGGGAAGAGCCCACCGGCGAGCACCGGTATATAAAACCAAAAGGGCTGTTGGTGGTTGACTGTGCCCACCATGCGACCAAAGTTTTGAGTGATGAAAAAATCGCGGAAGAAGGCGCCGTTAGTGCCGATTGTGGCGGCGGCATACCAGGGCAGATTGAGGGCGGTGATTAGGGCTAGACCAAAAAATGGCTTGAGTTTCAAAATTGAGGCAAAGACGGTCTTGATATTACCGGCAGTGGCAAGAAAATAAAGAGTGAGAATGGCGCCGACAACAATTAGGGCAATCGGACCTTTGCAAAGAAAAGCCAGAGCCAGGCTGATATAACCCAACCAGAGAGCTTTCATCTTGCCTTGTTGAAAATAATGAAAAAGCCCATAAAGACCGGCGCTCATAAAGAGAGTAAGGGGCATATCGGTGAGCGAAATATGACCAAGCTCGGCGCTTAAGGGGAAAGTCATGGCGATGAGTGCGGCAAAGAAAGCTTGTTTTTTGCCGATGAAGCTGCGGCTGCCGTAGTAAACGCAGAACGAAAAGACGATGGCAGTGAGGGCGGTGAAGATGCGTCCGGAAAAGCCGATGGCTGCCTCTGAGCCGCCAAATAAGATAATTGATGCCGAAACCGCCCAAAAATAGAGAATAGGCTTGTCCAGCCAGGGCTGATAGTTGTTCATCGGGACAAGATATTGACCGGTTTCTACGGCTTCGCGCCCCGCTTCGATAAAGAAACTGTCGGTGGGGTCGAGGGGTCCGTAGCTGCCAAGCCCCGGCAAATACAAAAGACAGCCGATGAGAAAAATCAGGGTCAGCCTTTGGCGTTCAGCCTTAGCGTCGCCCTTCATTTGGCGCTCTGCACTTGACGAGATTGTGCTTTCCGGCACCGACACTCTAGAACCCTCTATTTAATCTCAGCATAACAGTTTAGAATAGTTCGAGCCTCTGGGCTTGGATTTTGCCCAATTTTTACGCCCTTGGTCGCTCTTAAACAATGCGTCTTTCTCAGAAAATTCTCTTTATTGCAGCGATACCGGTAGTTTTTGAACTGACTATATTTGGCGTGCTCTGGTCGATGGTTGAAAAGTTGGATCAGGCCAGGCGTTCTGAGGCTCATGGGCGCGATATGGCTACTGCGGTCAATAAGCTTGGTATTTTGCATATGGAACGGGCAACCGTGCTGATTATGCGAGCCTGGAACAAAGATTCTTACGAGATGCTCAATGCTCGTGCCGAAAGTCTCGTGCAGGAAATTAACGAGGCGGTGCGGGATATCGAAAAGCTTTCTGCTGGATATCCTGGTGAATACGCCCTTTGCCAAGATTTGAAGCAGTCATTTCAGCATATCGGTCAGATTTTCAATTCCAGCACCCGACCTGGTACTTCCGGCACCGAGATGAGCCGCCGTGTTTCGCTTTTGGGTTTGCAGGGCGACATGCAAAAAATCAACCAGACGATTATGCAGCTTTCGGTTGTCGGAGTGGGCGATCTGCAAAGAAAGCAAGACTTGCTTTTGCGCTATGACAGCGAGTTGCGCTCGGCTATTGCTCTTTCAGCCGGTCTTAGTGTCTTTATGGCACTGGGTTTGGCTGTTTTTCTTTATCGCAGCACCAGCAGCCGCTTTGATAAATTGACTGTGAACACCGCTCGCTTAGCCGCTAATCAGCCGCCGCTTGCCCCAGTGGGCGGTGCCGATGAAATAGCGGCCATCGACAAACTCTGCCAAGAACTCTACTTGTCTCTGACGCAGTTGCGGGCTCGTGAAAGAGCCGTGCTTGATAACGCCATGGATGTTGTTTGCTCAATTAGCGAAGATTTGCGCTTTGAAGAAGTAAACGAAGCTGCTTGTCGTCTTTGGGGTTATGAAAAAGACGAGCTAATCGGTATGCGTGCTGTAGAGGTCTTGCAAGAAGGCGATAGTGCCAAGCTGACCGCTGCTCTCAAGCAAGCCAAACTTAAGCAAGAGAAAACTAAGCAAGAGAAAGCCGAATCTCAGGCTGATGCGGGCGCATCGATGGTGGAGCTTGCGGTGAGAACCTTTGCCGGGCAGGTGGTCGAGACCGAATGGTGCATAACCAGAAGCGAGAGAGACTCAGGTTATTATCTGGTCATTCACGATATCTCGCAGCGCAAGCAGATAGAGCGCATGAAGCAAGAGTTTGCCTCTATGGTCTCGCACGATTTGCGCACACCGTTAAACTCGGTCTTACTAAGTCTGGAGCTTGTTTTGGCTGAAGCCGGCAGCGGCAGACCCCTGAGCCCGGATGCTTTGAAAGACCTGCAAGCCTGTCTTGGCAATATCAACCGACTGCTTTCTTTGGTCAATAACTTACTTGATATTGAAAGCATGAGTCAGGGTCAGATGCAGTTGTTTAAGGAGCAGGCAAGTCTCGCTGATATTTTTGAAGGGGCACTAGCCTCGGTGCAACCGCTTGCTCTGAAAAAGAATATTCTGATTGATAGCAGGCTGGAAGGCAGCTTTGACCTAGAATGCGACCAAGAAAGAATAGTGCAGGTTTTGGTCAACTTGCTTGGCAACGCCGTTAAATTTTCGCCGGAAGGGGCGCGGGTGCTTGTCAAAGGGCGCAAACAAGGCAATCATGTGCGGGTGGAAGTGCGCGATCGCGGTCGTGGTATTCCAGAAGATAAAATAGGGCAGGTCTTTGATCGCTTTTACCAGGTGCAGGCCAAGGAAGACCGTGGTCTGAAAAGCAAGAATGAAACCGGCGAGACAAAGGTTAGTGGCCAAGGCACGGGTTTGGGACTGTCAATATGTAAAAATATTGTGGAACTGCATGGGGGTAAGATAGGAGTTTTTGCCGGTGAAGAAGGTGGCTGTGTATTCTGGTTCACCATTCCCTGTAGCAACCAAGCCCAATGACTTGACTAGTGCCGACCTCGTTTTTTTTGTAGGTGTTGAAATAGATGGCCAAAATCTTAGTGGTGGAAGATGATGCCGACCTAGCCAGGGTGGTCAGCCGTTGGCTATCGGTGGAAGGTCATACAGTTGACCTGGCTAAAGATTTGACCGAAGCGCGGCACTTTAGCGAGACATCCGAGTATGAGCTAATTATTTTAGATAGAGCCCTGCCAGACGGTGAGGGTGCTGATCTGGTCAAGCGTTTTCGTGCTGAGGGTAATCAGACACCGGTTTTGTTTCTCACCGGCAAACGCTCTATCGAAGAGCGAGTTGAGGGGCTGGAAAGCGGCGGCGATGATTATCTGACCAAGCCTTTTCATGGCAAAGAGCTGATGGCCAGAGTGCAAGCCCTCTTGCGGCGACCGGTAAAAATTGCCAGCCCTTCGGTCAAGATAGGTCGACTAGAGCTTGTGCCTGAGCGCCGTTCCATCAAAGTTGACGGCAACGAAGTAGCACTGGTCAGTCGCGAATATGCTCTTCTAGAATTTTTGCTCAAGCATCCACGCGAGCTGTTTCCTGCCGACCGGCTGCTCAATCAAGTTTGGTCAGATGATTCCAGCGTGGGGGTGGAAGCTCTTTCAAGCTGCATCAAGAGGCTGCGCAAAAAGATAGATGTCGATGGCTCGGAATCTTTTATCAAAAACGTCTATGGCGTAGGCTATGGCATCTTTCCTCAGGGTGAAGTTTAGAGCCCGAGGCTGTTCTCGCATACTAAAAAGCTTATGGTGTCCTCTTTGGGCGCTTTAGCCAAGTAATATTGGCAATAGACACTTGCCAGTATCTGGCTGGTGCTAAAATGCCTCGTCAATGTCACTAGTGTGGAGCTTGAAAAATGGAATACCAACTCTTGCACGAAGGCTCTAACGCTGTCTTGAAAGTTTGTTTGCAGCCGGGCGAACATATCAAGGCCGAGTCGGGCGCCATGGTCGCAAAAACAGGACACCTAGTCATCGAAGGCAAAATGTGGGGCGGTGCCATGAACGCCCTCAAGCGCAGTGTCTTGGGTGGGGAGACCTTTTTCTTCCAAGAAGTTTCAGCCAACGAAGGGGCTGGTGAAGTGCTTCTCGCCCCTTCACCCCCCGGCGATGTGAAAGTTATTCATATAAGCGGTGGGCAAGATTATTTTGTCAAAAGTGGTTGCATGCTTGCCGCCATGGACCAAATAGAAATGGATACCAAGGCGCAAAAACTTACATCTGGTCTGTTTTCGGGCGCCGGTCTTTTTGTTTTGCATCTCAAGGGTAATGGCGGCTTTGCTGTCAGCGCCTTTGGTGCCCTCATGCAAATCGATATTCCACCAGGTGAGAAATATATGGTGGACAACGGACATTTGGTGGCTTGGAGCGGTGATACCAGCTATGAAATAGTCAAAGCCGGTAAGAACTGGGTAAGCAGCTTTACAAGCGGCGAAGGGCTTGGTTGTATGTTTACCGGACCGGGTCGGGTTTATATTCAAACTCGTAATCCGGAAGCTTTTGGAGCCTGGGTGCGGCGCTTCGTACCGACAACCAGCGGCTAAGACAGACGCCGATGCTAGTGAGCGAAGGCTTCAGCGCCAGATACTATGAAAAGGGACAGCCCCAGAGCCGCGACGTGGAAGTGCAGTTTGCCTCTGCAAAGGTGGTTGTTTGCCATGCCGGTGAGTGCTTGCAAGAGCTCGACTATAGTCGGGCTCTCATTGCTTTCACCGGGCAAGATGGTCTGCGGGTCAAAATAGAGCCGCCCGGATCGGCTTGGGCGGTGATTTTCAATGATGAGACCATTTTGCCTAAATTATTGCCTTTTACGCGTTCATCGCCTTTAGGCAAGCAAATTGAAGAATTAATTGCCCGAGCTGCAAAGCGAAAGGGGCATGATAGGCGTTATTGGACAACGGTTATAGGCGTCATATCAGGGTTTTGTTTAGTCCTCTATTTTTCTTTTGCTTTCTTGGTTGATATGGCTGTGAGCCGCGTCGACCCCGAGTTTGAAAGCAAGATAGGCGATTTTTTGGCCAAACTGCATGAGGCTGAAAGCAAAGAAGTACCTCAGAAAGAGCGGGTGGAAAAGATTGGTAAGAGGCTGCTTGTCGCCTTAGGCAAGACCCCTTATCGCTTTAGGTTTTTCTATGATGATTCGAGCGAAGTCAATGCTTTCGCCTATCCTGGCGGTGTGGTCGTGGTCAATGAAGGTCTGCTCAAAACGGCTGAGAGCGATGATGAAGTAGCCGGTGTGGTCGGTCATGAAATTGGCCATGTCATTCATCGCGATACACTCAAGGCGGCTGTGCGCAACATGGGTGTGGGCGCCATCTTTATGATTCTCTTTGGCGGGGCCGGCGACGATAAAAGGGTCTTGGCTCTGCTCAATATGGCTAAACTGGGTGAAAGTCTAGAGGGGCTTCGTTTTGGTCGCGACCAAGAAGCCAAAGCCGATACTTTCGGTGTAGACCTGACTATCAAGGCCGGTTACGATCCCCATGGTCTGGTAAAGTTCTTCCAAAAACTAGACAAACAAGAGTCTAAAGTACCCGATGCTTTTTCTATTCTTTCCACCCATCCTATGACCAAAGACCGCATTGCCGCCATCAATGCCGAGATCGAGCGAGTGCAAAGGAAATGAGTTCATTGTTTGAATTTTTGGCGATAGTGGGCGGCACCACCGCACTTTCCATTCTGGGTTTGGTGCTTGTGCGCTCAAGGGTAAAGCGCGAAAGGCTTGAACCAGGGCATGAAGTAGGCGGTATTCTCATTGCCATTGTCGGCACTCTTTATGCCATTCTTGTCGGTCTAGTGGTTGTTTCGGCTCAGAGCAAAGTCGATGAGGCAAGCAGCGAAGCCGCTGCCGAAGCCAATAAGCTCAGCAATATCTATCATTTGTCGGGACCCTTTGAGCCTGCGGCGCGACACAAAATTAGAGGCGAATTGCATAGCTATGCTGAGGCGGTTGTGCAGCAAGACTGGTCTAAGGTTGAGCAGGGGCTTGAGAAAGAGTCCACGATAGCGCCTTACCGTCGACTCTGGCTGTCGGTGGTCGAGTATCATCCGCGCAATGATCACGAGCAAGTTTTTTATGAATCAATGGTAGATGAAGTGAAAGACCTTGCCGAGTCTAGGAAGCATCGTATGGTGGCGGCGCGCAATCAGCTCTCACCGGTGCTTTGGGGCGTGCTCATCACCGGTGGTGTCTTGATTATCATCTTTACTTATTTCTTCTTTGTCGAAAGTCTGCTTTCGCAAATAATCATGACTGCCTTTGTCGCCATATTTTTGTCGATGAATATCTATTTGATTTTTGTCTGTCAGAACCCCTACAGACCCGAGCTTGGCGCCAAGAACGCCGGCTTTGGCGCCAGCTTTAGCCCCTCCTGGTTTGAAGATAAAAATACAGAGGAAACGAGTAAATGAAAACTGCAAACGGTAAGCGAGCCATCTCTTTATTTTCTATTGCGTTGGCTGCCACCGCCATAACTTGGGGCGGTTTCTCTTCTGAAAAAGCTCATGCCCAGCGCGCTGCAGCCGCCCAGCGCCCTGAACCTTCAGCTGCTGAAATGGCTAATCGGCTTGCCGCCATCGATGCCATGGTGATTAAGCGCATGCAGATGTTTAATGTGCCTGCTTATGTTTTGGCCATAGTCAAAGACGGTCAGATAGTTTTTCAGAAAGCCTATGGTTATGCTGATCTTGAAAAGAATATACCGGCTACGACCGATACTGTTTTTGGTCTGGCTTCGGTGACCAAGTCTTTCACCGGTGTGACTCTGCTTTCTCTGGTCGATAAGGGGCTGGTAAATCTCGATGATCCACTCGACAAATATGTCGATGGTCTAGAGGGTCCTTATCGCAAGTTGCCGGTGCGTTTGGTGGCTTCAATGGCTGCCGGCGTGCCCTCGCAACTGTCTCGCGAAATAGCCTGGGACAAAGAACTTGAAATATTGAACAGTACTCCTTTGGCTTCTGAACCTGGTTCGCAGTATCTCTACTCCAATTTCTCTTATCGATTGGTTGGTTCGGTGATTGCCAAAGCCTCAGGCAAGCACTATCTAGAAGCCGTCAAAGAGACAATCTTGCAGCCTCTCGGTATGAGCAGCACTGCCACCACTGTCATTATGGAGCCGACCGGGCGCGTCGCTCAGGCTTACGGAGACGGGCAAGGGCAGGGCGCTTTGCATCCGGTGTCCTATAAAAATCCGGCTGTCACCACCGCCGCCGGTATGCTTGCCTCCACATCGAACGATATGATCAAATACGCTAATGGTCTGCTTTCTAGGCAGATTCTTTCGCCCCGTGCTTATCAGCTTTTGTGGTATGAAAGACCACCCTTAAGCACAGGCGAGCCCAATAAATGGGCTTTCGGCTTTGCTGCCGGACCAAATCAAGCAATCGGTGGTTTTCATCAGGTGAGCTGGAACGGCGGCACACCAGGCGTTGCTTCGCTTTTGGTCTTGGTGCCTGAAAAGAACTATGGTTTAGTGGCCCTCAGCAATCTGCGTAAACATGATGTTTATGAGATTGGCAAGACCGCCCATCGTATTTTCTTTACCGGTGCCGAAGGGCAGCCCGAGCCGCCGGCTCAGCCTCAAGTAATTGTGCCGGGCGAAGACTAGACGATTGCCTGGCAGAGAAGTGCTGAACTAGAGGCTTTGCTTATGTCAAAGCCCGCAGTTCTAATTTGAGATTTTCGCCTTCTTGGAAGACCCGCAACCAGGTGAGATCTTGCACTACGTACTGGGCATGCGATATGTCATGCTCGCCGGAATGAGCGGCAATAGCTATGGTGATCATGCCGGCGCTGTTGCCGGCTCTAATTCCTGCTGGAGAATCTTCCAAAACTACGCACTGACTTGGCTCTATGCCAAGCTCTTTGGCTGCCTTAAGATAGCCTTCGGGGTGCGGCTTGCCGTTTATGACATCATCGGCGGTGACAAAGACGCGGGGCGGGGTGAAACCGACATGGCTAAGCCTATGGCTGGCCAGGCGGTGCGAACCAGATGTAATCACGGCAAATTGATGCGGCGCCAGCGCCGCCACAAGTTTGTGGGCGCCTAGCACCGGCACCAAGCCTTTGGTGCAGGTAGCCTCCAACTCTTCCAAAAAAGCGACTTCGGTCTGGGCATCAAGGTGGGGGGTGATGTCTTTTACAGTCTCGATAGTGCGCCGCCCGTGGCAGACCCTCATTACTTCTTCCAGGTCTAAGCCTCGGTCTTCCGCCCAAACTTGCCAGGAATAATCGACACAATATTGCGAATCGACCAGGGTGCCGTCTAGGTCGCTTAATATGGCGCGACAACTGATTGTGACGCCTTGCGGGGTTACTTTAGAGATACCTTGTTTCATGAGGGGGTGAATCCTGCAGAGCTGATGATTTTCCCTATTTTAAGGCACTTTCGGTTGAATCGATGCGATTATGGGCCGGGCGCTCAGAGTAGCCCGGTACGATAGGGCAAGTTCTCAATTAACTTAAAACAAAAGTCTGCTCTGGAGCTTTAACAAACTGATTACATCTACTTTGTTATTCTGACAGCCACCTCCCCCTCATTCCCATAACTTCCGCTCCCGCCCGCGGGACGGCATTTTCTTACCATTAAAATGGCTACCAAAGACATCGATAGATATAGCGAAAAAGAGGCGTCTTCGCCCGCTAATCAGACAGAAAAGTCTGGTCAGTTCGAGCGTCCTGAGCAATCTGATAGCCTTGCTAAAAATGTTAGCCAGCCAGACCTGATTGATAGCTTTAGGTCGGCGCCCAGCGCTCTCTTCCGCCCCGATAGCAGTAGCGGCGAAGCCTCAAAACAGTTCGGCAACTTACAAATTGTCTCTGACGGGCGCGATGGCAGACAAGTCGATAGGTCTCCTGCTTACGTGTCTGACGGGCGTGATGGCAGACCTATGGATAGCTCTCCTGCGTATCTCTCTGACGGGCGCGATGGCAGACCGCTTAACAGCGCCGAGATTCGAAATGCCTCCTCCGAGGCGGTGCGCACCCCTATTGAAGCCGCTCAAGATCGCCTGCTGCAAGCAAGCGAGGCTAGTCAGCCCGGTTCTTCCCGTGACTTGAGAGAGCGCATGCAGGCTTTTGAAGCCTCTGCTCGGGGACGTGGTCTTAGCCAAGAGGAAATAATCAAGACTTATGGCGAAGTGGGAAAGTTGCTTGAAGCTAAAGACAATCCTGAGGTGCCTATAACCGCCGAGCAAAGAAGGGCTCTGGCCAGGCAGATTTTAGAGCATGCCGCTAATCCCACTGGAATTGACCAAGGGCAGCATAATACTTGCAATGTAGCCACCCTTGAGGTGCGCAATTACTGGCGCAATCCTTCTGAGGCTGCCCGCATCGTCGCCGATGTCGCCACTACCGGTCGCTATGTCTCGCGCAACGGTACCACAGTGGTTGTCGATGACCAGTCGTTGGTGCCTCGCAATGGCGCCGAATCTCTCAGAAAGACCGATGGGGTGAGAGACTTCGCTGGGCAAATTTTTCAAGTGGCTGCCGTCAATCTTTACTATCAAAAAGAAAATCCCAATGTACGCTATGAGCAAAGGGCTCCGCAACCCGGTCGCACCCCTCCAGATAGTGGAGAGCGATTAATGGACTATTCAACGAATCCACCCACCGAGGTCGGTCGCCCTAACTTGCTCTTTCGCACCTTGGGGGCGGAGGACGCCGGCAAGCGTCAACCCGATTTGACCACCGATAGGCTGCGTCTAATCGGCAATGAAATATCGGGTGAGAGAAGCGGAGACTGGCTTTTAGACTATGGCAATGTGCGCTCACCGCAAGAACTGCAAGAGCGCATAGAAGCGGCCAAGAGAGATGGCAACATGCCTTTGGTGGTGATGGTGCACACCGGCAATCAACCGTTCTTTTCAGATAGCGGCAACGGTGTAGCCGGTGGCAGTGGCGGCTGGCATGTGGTGAATATCACCGATTACACCCCTGGTAATCCACCAAAAGTAGCTATCGACAATCAATGGGGCAGCGATCGCGATCGCTTGTCTGCTGCCAAGCAAGTTTCTAGCGACATGCTTTACTTTACTATGAGCGATCCACGCAACAGCACTCGGGCTAGAGAGATGATGCTGCGTGCCGGTGAAATGCAGAAAGAAGGTGTAATGGATGAACGCTTCCACCTAGAAGCCCTGCGGCGCATGCATGTAAGCGGCAACTTCTCAGAGAATATTTATCATCATCTCTTTAGGGCGAGCATCAGAAACTTCGATTCGGCTTACTATAAAGCGAATCCACCGCTACCGTTCTCGAACGATACCTGGAATTTGCGCATGCAAGCTGTGGCGGCTATGCCGCTGCAGAGCCAGATTGAAATGTTCAATCAGATGAGAAACTCGGGTTCAATCAGCAAAGAAACCTTTAGCTCGGTGGTAGTCGATATCTACGGTAGATCACAAAATCAAGGCAATTCAGAGCGAAATAATCGTTTTCATATTGCTGCCCAGATGCGCGAAATCATTCAGTCTTTGCCCCCAGGTGAGCAAATGGCTTTCAGGCAAGAAATGCTTAGGGCTGTTGGCCAACACAGGAGATCATAATGGAAGACTTCCTTCAGCCGATTGAAAATGCTGCTAATGCCAAGACGGGCAGAGTCTCTGACGCCGCAGAGCCGGCTAATCATGAAGAACGGCTTTTGGCGACCTTCTTGGGTGGTGCGCCTGAGCAGAAAGGGCGGTCTATTTCTATCGGGCAAATTGAGTCAGCCAAGCTTCCTGCCGGTTGGTCCAAGCTTAGCGAGAACTATGATAATGCCGTGGGTTCTTTTACCGCCTTCAAAAGTAGCACAACCGATGCGCTCTTGTGCTTTCATTCTCGCGCTGGGCTTATAGATCCCGCTACTGCCGATTCATTCAAAAGTGTCCTGCAAGGCGAGCCGCGTTCGCTCAGCCAGAGCGATCTGGCGCAGCTCGGTCTTTTGCTTGGCGAGCGCAATCAAGATATGTTTGATGTAAACAAAGCAAGCACTGTGGCAATCGATGGTCGTAATGCCCTTCTGATAGAAGGGCGCTATAAGTCGGTAGATCTAAAGGTCAAGGCTTTGTATATTGACGCCAGCGGTGATGGCAGATCTGTGCAAGAAGTCTATTTGCAAGCACCTTCCGCCTCTTTCGACCAAGCCAATGCCCAGTCGGCTCAGACTTTTCAGAGTCTGAGGCTCAAGCCCTCGCTGCGTGTCGCACCTGTCTTGGGTGTTGAAGATGTCGATAGCAGGTTGAAAGCGCCGCGCTGGTAAGAAGCGGGTTTGTTTGATTTGATTTGATGCAGATTTTAGGCAGTCCGGCTTACCGTTGATGTGTCCCCGAAACGGTAAGCGTTGCTTAAAACCTGAGGTGCTCCCCACTATGCCTGATTTTGATTTTTCAACAGTTTATGGACATCAGTTGACAAAGGAAGAGACTGAAGCCGCTGAAAAGCGCAATGCTAAGTTTAAGATCGGGGCGGCGTTAGCCGATAAAATTGAACACGGTGAATTCAAAAAAGTCGCCGCTGAGCTAAAAGAGCTTGGTCCATGCCTGTGGGAAGATGTTCTTCCTAAGTCGGACAATTTTGTTTCTACTTACAGATTTGAGAATGGCAAGACTTCTCTGACAATCAGTCAGCGCCTGCGAGCAGGGGGAGGCGGTTTTTTCAATGATGGCGTAACCCAGTATGTGCCCCGTTTGACTATAACTAGTGATTCGTGTGCCGATTAGTTCGTACGTCTAGCGGCTTGAAAGCTGGCTTGTGCGGGCATTATAAGTTCTTATGCCGAGGCTGCATTTGCTGTATAGATAGAGCACATCGCCACGCGGTCTGCGTCTTTGAGGGTACCCTTAAAGGTATGAAATCGGCAAGAGCTGAAAGGCGTTTACACTAAACTGAAAGAGACAACTGTCTTGACGTTGTTGAGATGTTCGGCTATAGGTCAGTTGGGGGGGGGGCAGGGGTGCTCTCGGCTGTTGCCAGAGCATCCTGAGTCTCATTGAAAAGAAGCTAGGTAGTTGACCTAAATTACTAGGAGGATTAATCTGAGCAGATTGTTCCTCCGTTTTTCTCCCTTGCCGAAACTCAAGTAAACAAAATGAGCCGATCCAGAGGAAGCAAACCAATACCCTGGTATATTCCCATATTTTTACAGCTTGAGGCTAGAGTACTTTCTCTTGGCTTTGCTCCTGTAGATTCTTACTCTGTAATCCCTGTGCCGCAGAAGTTAGATGTTGATCCTAAAGCCATGAATCCAATGGAAGGAAAAAACATAAAGGACTGGCCAGCAAGATTTTATGCGCTTTCCTTGGCAGATGAAAAATTCATCCAAGTTGCGCTATCTGGTCAGTATACTAATCTCGACGGATTTCAATACTCAGTTCATGTCGGCTACGGAGATGATCGGCTTGTACCGCTATTGTCGAAGTTGCAACGAACGCAGATTCGAAAGCATCATGTAAATATAAATTTTGCTGCGTTACGGCAAATCGTAAAATGGTCAGCTAAAGTTTATCAGCCTGACCGAAATCTCAAGAAGGGGCAACCCTACGAAGAAGTCTTTGAGCGAATTTCTCAGAATCTTGAGAAATATGGTATTCCTTGGGCGATGAATGGACTTTTGTCAGAGTCTATTGAGAATGTTATTGTCAACAGATTCGGTCAGCCAGCGATGACTATATCTTATGCCCTAATGACAGGCAACTTCGATTTGGCTCAGCGAAGATTGGATCTGGTCAAACAAAAGAGAAGCGAGGGCCTAGAAATCTGGGCTCGCCACAATACCGATAAGTCGCTTGAATCTATAGAAGAATTTGTGGATGCGCGCAGCCTATCCGAGCCTTTCCTTCCAAATCCGAGATTTATCGACGGTGAGTTTATTCGCTTGGCGCAAAAAGCTATTGATGAGAGAAGCATTGAGAGCCTAATTCAAACCTAAGGTGCGGAACGTGTCCACAACTTTGAAAGCTTAGAATGTAGTCTGTTGACTAAAGGTTTGAGAATTATGCAGAGACGAATGTATCAGGTTTGGTTGTATGTTCTACCAATGAACGAACCAGCACCGTTTACCTGGGAACTCTGGAAGACTGTTTATGATTTACTCAAAGACTTCTGCCATAGTGCAAGAGGAAAATCTCAGTTTAGAGCTATACAGACAATCCCAAAAAATAAGTCGTATGGACCGGATTATTTACTTTGGAATCTCAAAAATCTAGAGAAAGTTGCTCACTACTCACCCATTACAGAGCCAGTCTCGCAACAACTTAGACTCTGCGACTTTGAACTCTCTTGCCCCTCGGAGAAGGTATGCCTAACGGACAGGCAAAAGCCTGACATGCTACTTCAGCTAGACTTGCTAAGCTGCTCGAGTGAAGATAGTTGCTACATCCTTCAATTCATCGTAGCGCATGACAAACCAGACTTTCAATCTGCAAGCCAAATATCGCAAGCCCTGGCTCAACTCTTCAAACCAGTAGCTATAGCAGAAATCGTATCGCCATGGGTGCTCGTCAAGCTGCCTGAAGAGAGCCCATCTAGAAAGATTTCGAGAATTAGATACTTCTTCAGACCGGACTGGGACTGGCAAACTAAGCCAAGCCAAGACATGTTGAATTTGGAAGGAACCAACGCTACCCTGAAGTCTTTTATTGTTACCCCAAATGAAAAATCATCTGAGAAGTGAGCACCTTAATCCGCTGAGCGAGTATCTTTTTGACCCCACCCCCTAAACTTGAACCAAGCCAAATAGACGATTGAACAAGTATTAGTCATGGTTTCAATTAGTCAGGAAAAGGTCTAATGAACAGGGCAGAGTCAAGGATGAGCAGATTGTAGCCATACTTAGGGAGTCGGAAACAGGCACGACCAACGCCGAGCTTAGCCGCAAACACGGAGTCTCCAACAACACGCTGTATAACTGGAGAGCTAAATTCGGAGGTATGCAATCTGCTGACGTCAAGCGCCTCAGGCAGCTAGAAGAAGAGAACATGCAGATGAAAAAGCTGCTCGGCGAACAGCCACTTCTGATCGAGGGCTACAAGAATGCACTCTCAAATAAATATTGACCACCTCTCAGAAAAAAGCCGTTGTCGCGGCGTTTGAAGCGGTGGGAGTTAGTGAGCGAAAAGCCTTTATTGCCGTGGGCTTGGCTCGCTGCACTCATCGACACAATGGGAAGAATTGCACCGTCGGAATTCGCTCAGCAATTTCTAGAACAGAAATTGTTCGCTTGCCGTGGTACAAGAAAATGGGTGGGGTCATGGTCTAGTTCTTGCGTCGGGTCTATGTTCTTATGCCGGGGCTATTCTTGCTATAAAGAAAGAGAACATCACCGCGAGGGCGACCGGACTTGTCTTTTAGCTCGATGTTGCCGACGAAATCGGGCGGTGTTTCGCCTTTCTTTGTGAACTCTTCAATCACCCGCCTGGTTAGGGCTGGGTCATTGCGCATTTCTAGTTTGAAGTCGCCGCCCAGATTTTTATTGATAGCATCCATCAGCTTTTGCACCCCGGCTTGACCTTCCTTGCCGTAGGCTTGATAAGCCATGAGAAACATCAGCTCTCCTTCTTGCGATAGCATGTCCATGCGACCTTTGTCGAGAATGAGCCCAGCCATGGCTTTGCCTGCGCGTTCCAGCATTTGCGGGTCTAGTACATCGGCTCGCTGTTGCTGCGCCGGTGTCAGATTTTCACTAACCCTAAAAGCCTGATCGCCGTATTTGGCTGCAAGCTGCAGATTGGCATTTTCAGCTTTGACCGGATAGACGGCTGACTGCACAAAATCGGACAGTTGAGCATCGCCCGCCTCTGTCGAGGCATTCTTGTTTAGATGGCTATCAATTGAATAATTGCTGGGCTCGGCAATCTTTTGCATAGAAAACACCTGTCGGTCGGGGTAAAGAAAAAGAGGGGGAACCCTTGAAAGTTTCTATACAGGCTTGCAATTTTCTCGACAAGTTTTGAGCTTGAATTTTGAGTTTTGTATATGTTGTTGTATGGATTGGCTTTTGGAGAGCTTTTCTGCAACAAGTTTGAAACAGTTGTTCGATAACTTTTCTGTCTACAAGTTAATAATCTCAAGTTTGATTTTGTTTGGCGTTGCCGGGGCACTGTATGTGGTGCGCCTGGTTGCTTGTGTTGCTTGTTTTGCTCTTTGCTTGTGCTCTGAAAGTGGCATGTTGTCTGGGTTTGTGCGGTTGTATTCGATCTTTAGTGGGTGGCGCGGTTCTGCTAGCTTTTCGCTGCTGAATCTGCTAAAGCCTGGTGGGCTGGCGATAGCTTGCTGAGGTGGCGCAGATATTCTTTGTTTTGACTTTGCATAAAGCTTGATTGAGTAGCGCATAGGGCTTGCTAATGCGGCACTGTTTGCGCTAAGCATAGGAGTATTCTGTTGTGATTCTCACTGTAAGTTAAGGAAAAGCCCAAGACTAACCAGAGGCTTCCTATCGATGTATTGCTTTGGGCAGTTTTCTGCTTCGAGGCATGCCGCACTTTGGTGAGTGATTGACAGCAGAAGAGCGCGGCGCCATTTGCCACCATTGCGGTGCAGTGCCGTGCGTTCCTTCCCCAAGAATAAAAAGAAGAAAGCGGGAAATCTATGAAAGCTTTGCAGAAGAGCGCAATTTTGCTCGTCGTGGTCGTGGCAAGCATCGTCTCGGCTACTAAGGCACAGGCTCAGCCTGTTTTGGCAGGAGGTCAGATTCGCATCGGTGGAGGTGTTGGAGGCGGAATTGGCATTGGCGGTGGCGGAGTCTACTTTGGCATCGGTGGAGGCTACTCACCTTATTTGCCAAATTATCGCTATTACCCCGGTTACCGGCACCCAGGCTACTATCAGCACTACCACCAGCCTTATCACCAGCCCTACTATCAGCCGAGCCCCTATCACAATAACTATAGGGCGCCTATCTATGTGCCGCCCTATACGCCGATTCCGCACTATCGACAAGACCAGTACGAGCAGAGTCTGCGCCAATTGCAGCTCGAACGAGAGCGGCAGCAGCGCCAAAGCGAGCGACTCGAGTCGGAAAGACGTGAGTTTGAGAGACGTTTGCGTGAGCAGCGAGAGCAGTTTGAGCGGCAGCAATTTGAGCGCCAGCAAAGATTGCAGCAAGATTGGCATGGCGGCTTGCGCAGATAGCAATTAGAGTAATGAGCTTTAGCAGAGATTTGGCTCGGCTCTTGCTTAATTGCTTGATTAAATAGGACTTTGGGTCTGGCAGGAAGCTGGATGGTTAGTGTAAGAGCGGCAGTACATGGATGTATTGTCGCTCTCTTTTGTTTGGTTAGTTTCTTTTGGCTGGAGCAAGTTATGACAAGTTCGACTAAGGCACACTTTGACCACGGTATTTATTTTCTTGACCAGCGCGATTGGACCGTCTATGCTGGCACATTTGCGCACTTTTATGGTTGCTCTTTTAACGGAGGCATACCGTCATTGATTGAAGCCGACGAATTGGTTGAGATGGTGGGAATGGACGGCATCAAAGTGCGGCGTGATGGTGAAGATTTCCAATACCCGGTAAAGGACGCACCGCCTTGCTGGAGACGCTTTGGTTTGGAGCGAGCCAAGCGTCGTGGGGTAGATTATGATTTGCTGCCGGATGGAAATCCTGACGAAGAGAAGCCGATCTATCCTGAATGAAGATAAATGGTCTTGCTCAATTGCTAGTGCGCCGCGTCCTGTAAATGCTTACAGGCGCGGTGGGGTGAAAGTGGTTACTAAGTTGCTACTTACTGGATTGCTACTTACTGAATAAAATCAGGGTTCAATCCAGCGATCGTCTTGGCAGTCAAAGACTAGTCCCTGGCTTGTTTCTGCGAGTTCTCATCTTTCTTTCTGCCAATTGCACCCGCGGGCTTTTGCTTTGTTCTTGAGATACGATGGCATATAATAAAACAGGGCTTTTAAAGAAAGAAAGAGAAACCCCCGCAGCACTGACCAAGGTCGAATGCTGCAGGGGTTCCGTCACGGTATCAGCGCACCAGAGCCGAGATGCTGGCTAGCCACCAGAAGGTAGCGCCCAGAACCAGGACCATCGCCAGGTAGGCTGAAAGAATCACAGCCTTGGCACCGGCTGAGACCTCGAAGAAGCTCTCGTCTTGTTCGGTGGCTTCTTGGTAGTCGCTGTCCTTGCGGCGCAACTTGCCATAGACGAGCACCAGGGTCAGAGCCGCCATAAAGCCACCCAGGTAGTAGTGGCCAAAGTAGATCCCGTGCGCCAGAGCCAGCACCACCGGCACCAGGAAGACCCAGCGCGGCAGGCGGGTGAAGCGGCTGTCGATTTCCAGCAGTCCGAGGACCGCAAAGAGAATCAGCAGCGAGTCTTCGATGACGAAGGACAGCACCACGAGCGCCGCCAGCCCCGCCCACCAGAAACCGCGACCGAAGAGGGTGGCGATTCTGCCACCATCGAGAGGTGCGACCGGAATCAGGTTGAAGAGGTTGATGAGCATGCCGATGCCCGCCAGCCAGAGCCAGAGCTTGTCGCCGTTCAGCTGCCAGACAGCCAGGCAGGCGAAGGCTCCCAGCGCCCCGAGCAGCGGTCCGCCCATGGCCATGATTGCTTCGTCCTTGGCGTTCTTGGGCAGCTCCTTCATGCGAATCAGGGCGCCCAGAAAGGGCACGAAGACCGGCGCCGAAACGGGCAGACCGATCTTGCGAGCGGCCAGCACGTGTCCCATCTCGTGAATCCAGATGAGGGCGACGAAGCCGAGGGCGCCCCAGAAACCGAGGTTCCAGGCCCACCAGTAGCCCACCATCGAGATGGCCATGGAGATGAAGGTGCCCAGCCCTTTCACCTTCAAGATAGCGCTGAGCAAGACCTTGCCCTTGTTGGCAACGATGACCAGTAGGGCGAAGAGTCCCGATATCACAGAGTTTTGCTTGTTTTTCTGATCCATGAGGTTCTCCACATTCTAGAAAGTGAATTTCTGCTCTGACTCACAGGGAGGCAGAGCAGAGGGGCTCCCCTTGCGAGAAGCCCCTTGTTTTGCTGCAAAGCAGCCTGCTTACTTGCGCGCCGGTTGTGCCGGTTCGCTCTTCTCCTGCTCGTCTGCCTCGATCTCGGTGGCCGTGAAGGTCGTCACCGCCAGCTCCGGACCCTGGATGTCCAGGTAGGAGAAGCGCACATGGTCGCCCGCCTGCACGAACGGCACCTTGGCATAGGTGTCGCGCGTGAGCGTGAAGATGCGCTTGTCGCCCTCGATGAGGAAGGCGTAGACAGCCTGTTGCTGCTGCGCATTGCCGGGGAGCACCGAGATGCGGAAGATCTTGCCCGCCACCTCTTTGCTCACCTGCGCTTCACGGCTGATGCCGTCTTTTTCTTTGCCGCGCTTCGCCAACTGGTTGGAATAGAGGGCGAGGGCGCGCTGCATGTCGGGGGCGATGACCACATCGGCCGAGTTCTGTCCATGGGCATGGAGCAGGCCGACAGCCAGGTAGGAGCTGCCGACGGACTGGGGCGAGGTGTAGATGCCCACCCAGGTCAACTCGCCATAGATCGAGTAGAGCTGCACCGACTCCACGCTGAAGTTCTTGAACTGGCCCGTGCCCGGGGCATGCGACATGGTATCGACGACGGTGGCGCCGACATTGAACCCGCGCAGACCCGGATAGTAGACCATCTCGTTCTTGGTGGTGTCGGCCACGAGCACCCCGGCGACGCTGTGGTCGGAGTCGCGGGTCGAGGTCATGGGCATGACCCAGACCGAGTGCTCGTCGGTGGTGTAGTTGAGGTCGAACTCGGAGGGCTTCAGGGTGCCATCCTTGCGCGTGCCGAAGAAGATGCTCCAGTAGTTGTTCTTGGCGAAGTCACCGGAGTACATGCCCCAGTTCTCGGCGTACTCTTTGATGAGACCCTCCGGGTTGGCGCGCTCGATCCAGTGCGGCTGCTCACCGAACTTGTACTCGACCACCTTGGGCGTGCGCTCGGAAACGTCGACCACGATCACCTTGGTGATTTCGCGGCCGGCGATGCCGCCGAAAGGACGCTTGATGTAGGTCACCACCCAGTGCGGCTTCCAGCTGTCGTCGGCCTCGAACTTGGCGTCCACCAGCATGCCGTCCTTGTAGCCCAGGTTGTAGAGATGACGGTTGAGGTTGAGGCCGAAGTTGCCTTCCTCGAAGAGCGTCATGCTGTAGCCCAGCTTCAGGAAGGCGTCCTTGTTGGGGTCCTGAGCGTCCACCACCACGTAGCCCGGGCTGACCGGCTCGCCGAAGTTCATGGAGTCGGCGAAGTTGGCAAATTCCAGAGGAGCGACCCAGTAGCGATGACCGCCGATGGACTGGAGGTCGTAGGCGTCTGCGTCGATCTTGTACTTGCTGCCCAGGTTGGCGTCCGGGCTGGAGGTGAGCGCCGTCTGTCCCTTGAAGGCGGCGTTCTTCTTGGTGACACGCACCATCCGATTGGGGTCGGTGGGCGGCATCACTTCGTCGGCGCCGGCGATGCGAATCTTGGGCTGGGCGGCGAAGCGTTGGGCATTGCTAGGACCCCAGGCGTTGTAGGTGTACTGCACCGTCGGCACGACGATGAACAGCGTCACCAGCGCCAAGATGGAGAACGCGATCGTCTTGCCCCGCCATTCGTGCATGAAGAGAGCCAGCACGCTGGCGGGCACCAAGGCTGCGAACAGCGGCCAGTAGTAGCCGAAGTAGCTGCCCTGGAAGTCAGGCATGAAGTAATACAGCACCAGCCGCACCAGAAGCAGGCTGGCCATCGCACTGGCGATGCAGCCCACCATGAGCGTGCGCTTGCGGTTGTAGGGCTTGCGCTCGTTGTAGCGGTAGCTGTAGCGGTCGTCCTCGCTGGGCTTCGCCTCCTTGAAGAAGAGGTTGAAGGCGGCGAAGACGCCGGCACTGACGAGAGCCACCAGCAAAGCCAGGGGCCAGAAGTTGGAATCGAAGATCATGTGTTTTGCTCCAGCGCCTTAGGCGCAGTTATCTTGATACAGAACGTGACTACTTGGTGGAAGCCGGCTTGGTGTTCGTCTCCAACCGGCTGATGAGGAAGAAAGCCTCTTCTCGGCTCGTGCCGCAGACATCCAGCGAGGGCTGGAAGCTGGAACACACCTTGGGCCGCTCCGGCTTGCCGAAGAGCTTGCAGAGATTGGCTTCCGACAGGTGGGGACACCTGACTCCGGCCGGCTTGCCGTCGGGCATGCCGGGAATGGACGAAGAGATGGAGATTGCCGTGCAGCAAGCCCCACAGTTCGAGCGACAGAGCATCGGTCCTCTCTTTATCTTGTTTGGAAGTTGAAGAAGTGCGTCAGCCCAGGGCGGTGGTGTCCACCGTCAAGCCGAGACGCTCCGCCACCTTCTCGACCACAGCCTTGATCTTGACCTTGTCGTCGGTCCAGAACTCCCAGCCGGTGGAGTCTTCCCACTGGCACTGGTTGAAGATGAACTGCTTGATGCCGAATTCCTCAGCCGCTTCGCGCAGGTACATGTTCACGGTCCAGCGTTCGGAGTCGGGGATGCGGTGGTAGCAGGGCTCGTGGGCGACAAAGCCTTTGTCGTTGGCCAGGTCGTTGGCGAAAAAGATCCAGTTCTTGCCCATGTGAGGCGGTTCGAGAACCAACTGCATGGAGGGTCCTTTCTGCAAGGGTAAACGAAGATAAGCGACAAATCAGCCCTCTCAATCAAAGTCTGCAGCCGATGCCATGCAAATAAGCCCACCTCTTCTCGAACATGTCGAGTAAAAGAGCTTTGTGTGGTGCGTGGTTACTTGGTTTAGGCTTTAGGCTCGGTTTGAACGAAAGGGTGATTTGTACCCAACAACCTACCAGACGCATCGGTGAAACAGATTGGCTCTAAAGCAGCTTGCCTGGTTTCGTTTAATGGTCTCAATACTCTGTCTTGATGAGGCTTTTGGCGGAAATTATCAAAGTATGCAAGAAGCTATTGAAGCTATTAGAGGGCGTTCTGTCTGCGTGTATTCACCATGTGGAGTATTAAATTAACTGGTTTAAAGATTAGCGAGATAACGCTAGCTAGAAATCACTGCAAGAAAAACAGCCAAATTTCTTGCAGATGATTTATGGCGGACAATGACCCTATTTTGTTGGCGCTAGATTTGCGAGGTAAGACTATAGAAAGTAGTAGAAGCGGGCGAAAAAAGAAGAGGAAGGCTTTGGGGCGCTTCCTCTTCTGCATTGTTTTTCAGGCTCGTCAAACTTTGCCGGGGTCGAGCGCGACAATGCGCTGCCGGAAAAGTTCGGAGGCTTCCTCGTCCGTCAATTCACGCCCCTTGCTGTCGACTAGTTCGGTGGTGCTGATGGCCTTACCGACCACAACACGCGCACCGCGCCGATAGAAAGGAAAAAGCAAGAACACGACGAAGTACTGCACAGCTCGGTCGAGCTTGGCCAGCCAGGCACCTGGATATTTGCCGTAGCGAATGTAGACGGGCACGAGATAGACCGGTTGTCCCATGCGGCGGGCTGCTTCTCGGGCGATCTTGACCGTGCCGGGCTTGAAGGGCGCCACATCCGGTGAGAAGTTGGTCAGTCCCTCCGGCATGATCACCAGAGTTTCGCCGCCTTCGAGCATCTTGGTGGCTGCTTCACGGGTGCGGGCTCCGCCGTCGCGAATTTCGTCGTTGGCGGCAAAGACACCGGCTTTGGAAAGCCAGACGCCCAGAAGCCCCCAAAAGAAAGTCATGACGCGACCGTGGGCCATGAATCTGCCGGTGCCGTCGACCAGAAGCGGCATGAGACCGACATCAGCCCAGTGCGGATGGTTACCGCTGAGAATCTTGGGACCTTTGACGGCGTCGATGTTCTCCTTGCCTTCGATCTGCACCTTGCCCACCTGAAGCGCAATCAGATAGCTGAACAGGCGCTTCACCTTGCGGGTGGTTTCCAGTGATGGCTTGGGGGCGATGTAGCCGCAGGTCTTGACCTTGTCGCGCTCCGGCTTGAGTGCGCGCACTTTCAAAGCAAACATAACAGACAGCACTATCAGGGCGACGATTAGTCCCAGACCGGCGGAAAATGCCGAGAGCATTAACCAGTCAGAACTAAGCCCCTTCACGAAAAGAGCTATTTCAAAAGACATGATTGTTCTTTCTTCAGTGGGTTAGAGCATCGGGGCTTTAGAAGACCGGAAGTTGCTTCAATGCAACTTCCGGTCCCGCTAAAGAGACCGAAGTCAGATGCCGGTGGGAGAGGTGAAGCCCAGCTTACGCACGAGCGCGAGCGCTCGCTTCAGCTCCTTGCGGCTTTCGCTCTTGTTCTTGTGCACGACCTGGGCGCGGGCCGAAGCCAGCACGGTGCGCAGTTCCTGCAGTTCCTTGTCGAGCTTGGCGATGCGACCGCCAGGCGTTGCCGGTGCTTCCATCAGACGCATGGCGCCGTCGATGAAGAAGGTCGCCGCCTCGAAGTCGCTGAGCACGCCGAAGGGGAAGCCGAAGATGCAGGACTCGGCGTTGGACACGGCGGTGTCGACAGCCTTGTAGCGTTCGGTCTCGCCGATCGAGGTATCGACCTTGTCGGCCTTGTCCTGCACGGCTGCCAGCAGGCTGCGGCAGGCATTCATCGTCTTGACCACATCGGCAGCTTCGTTCGGGCGCGTGGGCACGAAGCGGGTGAGGTTGCCGTGTTCCTGGAAGAGGTGCGGGTAGGAGCTGGCCAGGCGGTTGAAGTGCGCGTTGACCAGGGCAAGGTTTTCGAATTCCTTGCTGGTCTCGCCGGCGCGCGGCAGCTTGCTGAGAATGGCGGCGATGGCTTCGCGGGCGATGCTCATCTCGGCGACGTCCTTTTCGGTGACGTTGCCGCAGTGCAGAAGGCGCAGCTCGCAGTTGTTCACCACCTTGGCGACAACGGTGAAGCAAGCGCTGTTGACGGCGCCCGAGAGCCGCGTGCGGTCAGGGCTCTGGTCGAGAACATTGGCAGTGGAGAGCCAAAGCATGGCTTCAGCGAGCTTGCCGCCGTCGAGACTGCGGTTCGCTTCGGAGACTGCCGGCTTGGGTTCATTCGGATTGGGCTGAGATGCAGTCATGAGACACCTTTCATGATGGTTCCAGATAGTTGAGTGGACGCTTTTCTGAAGCCTTTGCCAGTGCCGTTGCCGAGCGAGCATCACCAACCTGGTTGGTATCACCAGTGGTTGCAGTGCATGTGCGGGCGGGGGCTAATGTTTTGTGGCTTGCTTCAGAAAAGTTGAGAGAAGAGGTAATGGGCCCAAAATCTAATACTGTGGTGTAAGTGAAATCACCCGCGCAGGGTTATCTGGTTTACAAGAAGCGGTTATATCTGCCTAAGGTTGTGATCTCGGTGGGTTGTCATGGTGTGCAAGCTGCGCTCGCTTTTGGTGGCAGAATTGACTTGTGCCGCAGACGTTTTTGGAAGCTTTTGGGGCTTAGCGGAAGGTGCGCTAGAGGGCGGAAGCCAAGATTAGATACTCTTATTTCAAGAGAGCTCATGATCGCGTTAGAGATCTCCCATAATTGCCGCTTCTATCTAGCCTCTCGTGATTTATTTCTCTAGTTTCAAAGAGTACTCCTTTATCTCATCAAGAGATTTCCATCTAAACACTTCCGAATATCCAATCCATTAGACATCTATTGCAAAAGAGAGCCATTAAGCAGCTCTTGATGCGGTACGTCGGTGTGAAAGGGTCCTAGGTTGAGTTTCTGATGGTTTCGTCTGGAGTGCGATTAACTGAACTGGAGCCAACATGATCAAACGTATCATGACGAGCCTGAAGGCTCTGGCGCTGCTTGTCGGCTTGGTCCTCTTGGGACTGATGGCCAGAGGCGGCGTTTTCACCCAAGAAATTGAAGGCAAGTTGAGCGCCCTCAGTTTCGACGGTGTCCTGGAAAAGCTCATCCCGCTTGGCGTGAACGCGCTCATCGCGGTGGTCTTTCTGGGCATCTCCTATCTGTTCTACCGCCCGGCTCGGGCTGCCCTCGTCAAGACTCTCGATACCACCGGTGCCAGCACTCGGGGCAAGACACTGATCTTGCGCTCGATGCAGACCGGCTATTGGGTCTTTACTGTCTTTGTCGTGGCCAGTGTGGTCGCCCCTGAAGTGCTCTCCAAGCTGTTCCTCGGCGTGAGCATTCTCTCGGCGGCTCTGGCTCTGTCATTGCAGGGGGTTGCCAGCGACCTTGTCTGCGGGGTCTTCCTGCAGATGACCCGGCGTTTCCAGCCTGACGACAACATTGCCATCGTCGGCATGGACGTCAAAGGCAAGGTAGTGGACATCGGCTATCTTTCCACCGTCATCAAGGTGGAAGGCGGCACGGTGGCCATTCCCAATCGTGACATGTGGGCCAAACCCACCAAGGTCAACGACCCACCCAAGTCCACCATCATCCTCGCGGATAAGTGGACCCCGCTTCCCAAGAAATAGTAGCCCGCACCTCACTTGCCAAATTAATTGAGGCACGGGGCGTTTCTGCGCAAGAACGGCTGCGGCTGCCCATGTCGGGTGGCTGAGCCGGCGCATGCAATCAACTACAACACGGAGAAAATCCAAATGAAAACCAAGGCTTTCACTTCCCCTTCCCTGGCTGCTGTGGTCGCTGACGTTCTGCTCGTCGGCGTGTTCGAAGGCGAGAACTTCGACGGCGCCAAGGGCAATTCCTTCGCCAAGAGCGCCAACCTGCTCACCGAGGGCTCGCTCGCTCGCAAGGCTGAGTCGGTGGGCTTCAAGGGCGCCGTCGGCGAGACCATGGAGCACTTCACCGACGGCAAGACCGCGGCCAAGCAGATCCTGGTCTTCGGCATGGGCGCTCGCGACAAGGCCGACCTGACCGTCTTCCGCAAGGCGATCACGGCGGCGCTGCGCAAGGCTCGCGCCCTCAAGGCCAAGCACGTCGCCTTCGCCGCCATCGATGCCGCCGCCATCAAGAGCGACGCTTACGGTGTGGGCGAGGCGCTGGCGTCCTACGCGGCCATGATCGACTACGAGATGAACCACCAGAAGACCGAGAAGGGCGGCTACAAGGGCGAGAGCCACTTCGCCAAGCTGCACCTGGTGGTCGACGCCGGTTCGGTCAAGGAGACCGCCCGCGGCCTCAAGGACGGCTTCGCCCTGGCTGCTTCGGTGAACCTGGCCCGCGACCTGGCCAACGAGCCCGCCGGTGACTGCACCCCGGCTCGCATGGTCAAGCTGGCTAAGAAGATCGCGGCCGAGAGCGGCGGCACCATCGCTGTCGAGATCCACGACCGCAAGTCCCTCAAGAAGATGGGCGCCGGTGCCTTCCTGGCCGTGGCCCAGGGCTCCGACCAGCCGCCCTACCTGATCGACATGCTCTACACGCCCAAGGACGGCAAGGCCACCGCCGAGCTGACCATGGTCGGCAAGTCGGTCACCTTCGACTCGGGCGGTCTCGACATCAAGCCGGCCGACGGCATGCGCGACATGAAGCGCGACATGTCGGGCGGTGCGGCCACCATGGCTGCCATCAAGGCCATCGCCGCCCTCGGTCTGAACATCAAGGTGCGTGCCGTCATGGCTGCCACCGAGAACATGACCGGCGGCTCGGCCTACAAGCCCGGCGATGTGCTCAAGACCATGAACGGTCTGACGGTCGAGGTGGACAACACCGACGCCGAAGGCCGTCTGACGCTGGCCGACGCCATCGAGTACGCCAAGCGCAAGGGCGCCACGCGCATCATCGACCTGGCCACCCTCACCGGTGCCGTGCGCATGATGGTCGGCGACATCGCCTGCGCCGCCTTCGGCAACAACGACGAGTTCACCAACCTGGTGGTTTCGTCGGGTGACGCGCAGGGCGAGCGCATGCTCAACGTGCCCATGTGGAAGGAGTACGACGCCTTCAACAACTCCGACATGGCCGACCTGAAGAACTCGGGCGGCGCTCCGGGCAGCACGACGGCGGCATGGTTCCTGCGTCGCTTCGCCGGCGAGGACATCCCCTGGGTGCACCTGGACATCGCCTCGGTGGCCTTCCGCAGCCGCGAGCTCGGCCCCGACCCGCGTGGCGCCACCGGCTACGGTGTGCGCACCCTGGTCGAGATGGCTCGCCGCCTGGCCAAGTAAGCCTGGGCTCGGCTTCGGCTAAGCTCTAGAGGGCGTGCCGACGGGCTTTCAGCTCGTCGAGCACGACCTCGATGAGGTTATTGACCGGGCCGACCGTCGTGCCTTCGATGCCGCGTTCTTTTCTTTCGACCAACCAGTCGAGGAAGAGGACGCGGCTGAGGGCTTCGGCATAGGGCAGTTTTTCGCGCACTTTGGCTTCGTCTCTGCCTGACTCGAAGCAGTAAGCTTCGATGACTGTGGCGGCATAACCGGCAAAGGCGCCGTTCTTTTGATGAGTCATCGTCACGGTGGCGAGGTCGACGAGCGGCACGCTAAGCATCGAAAACCACGACCAGTCGATAAGAAAGAGCTTGTCATGGCGCAAGATGATGTTCTCGGCATAAAGGTCGCCATGGGTAAGCGATATCGGTTCGTCGGCAAGTTCTTCGGCAATCAAAGCTGCCAGCTTGACCACAGAATCGAGTTTATCGCCGTCACCCAGGTGCCAGGCGCTGAGACTGTCAGCTAGCGACCGGGCAGTTGTTTCATAATCAATCGGCGAAAGTGAACGCAGTATGCCAAGCGGCATCAGTTCATCGGTGCGGTAGGAATAGCTGCGATGCATCTTTGCCAGCTCTTCCCCGAGATTGTGCGCCACCTGGCTCACTTTAGCGGTAGGTTCGTTTTCAATATAGGTGAGCAGATTCACCGGTCCCAGGTCTTCCATCAACATAGCGGTTACCTGACCACTGTGAGCAGCCATGAAAAGCTGCGGCGAATTGGAGATGGATGGAATCAGGATGCGCTCGTGCAAATCCTGCTCGACATCCCAGGGCGGCAAAACTTGCTTATAGATGAGCGAAGCCGGAAGAGCATCGCGAAAAACCAGTCTTTCAACCCTAGAGAGGTCTCGGTGCCTGAGAACTTCTCTTTCGACAATCTCGACCTCTTTGCCGTAAAACTCGCTCAGCCAGGCTTGCATCTTGGTTTCGGCGACAGGCTTCAAGAGGTCTAAATGAAGTTGCTCTAGAGAAAGGTCTTGACCAGGTTTGGACGTTGCATGCTCATGCGACGACGCCTGATTAAGACCGGAGCAGTTGTCTCCAGTTTGGCTTGTGGACAAGTCGTTATTGCTTTCACTCATGGGCTGACCTTTGTGGCCGGTCTCTGGAGGCAATGCTGGAGAGGTAAGACGGCACATTCTCATTTTACTCTCGTGACAATCTATGAGGCTCGTTCTCAGGGTTGCACAAGTAACGAACTACTAAGTTTCAACCTAGCAACAGGAGTAAATATATGTCTGATGGTGCTGATGGTCATGACGGTGGTCATGGCAGTTCCGGCGAAACAGCCGGTTCGCACGATGGCTTCGGTGTGAGCGACCTGGATGTCGGGCACGGTCACGGCGGTTACGGGACAGACCCGTCCGACGCCGGCCGTTCCAAGGGCTTCTTCAAGAAGCTCTCGCCCGAGACCCTCATGGTTGGGCACTCGCACTGCGACCCCAAGGGGTGGAACGGCGATTTCACCCATGTTTCTGTGGACATCAACAGCGGTACGAAGGACGACGGCGTGCCGGTTGCCACCTATGGTTCTGGTGATGGGCATCGCGACGCCGATGAGGAGCAGGAGTTTCGCCGCAAGGTGCGCGAGGCTCTGGACGACCCGCGTCGGCGTTTCTATGGCGCCCATGTGGTCTGCCACGGTCAGCTCGACGTACCCAAGCTCTTCCGTGAGGCAGCGCTGGCGGCGGGCTTGATTCGCATCTGCAACCGCATGTCGCACTTCCCTTCCATGGACCAGACCAAGTACTTCCTCACCGATTGGAGCGGGTCGATCAACCTGGCTCCGATGGACGAGAAGTATCTGACGCCTCTGGAGATCACGCGCCGCACCGGCTGCCGTGTTCCTGCCGGGTACTACGAGGGCGCCATCGGCTGCACTCGGGTCTGGCGTCAGTTTTGGCAGGTGGGCAAGCGGCGCAGCGTGCTGCCCTGGAATACCGAGCTTGAGGTGGACCGCGATGCCCAGACCTATCTGGAGGTGAACATCACCACCTGGTACTACGGGCAGGCATGCGACTTCGAGACTCGTTTCGAAATGCGCATCGTCTCGCTGCCGATCTACAAGTTCCGTCCCGATGACCCCAAGCAGGGCGACTGGTACTGGAAGCACTCTTCGTGGAAGGCCCATCAGGCCGGCTGCGACAAGGTGCTCAAGGCTCTCTTCGCCGAACTGCAGAAGGCTCCGCCTTCCGAGCTGGCTAAGATGAGGCGTCATGCCATCATCGATGCGGCGCGCAAGAAAGAGCAGGAAGAGGAAGGCAAGCCCGGCAAGGACCAGCTGCCCACCGACAAACTGCCGCCGGCGGACAAGCCTTTGCCTGGTCCGGTGGACGAGTCGGAGCCGCACCTGCCGCCGGTGGTGAAGAAGTTCCGCGCTGATGACGAGGTCGAGGCGGCCGCTGGTACCCATTCCGGTGCCGACCTCGATTCTTTCTTTGCCGACTTGCCCGAGCCCAAGGCTCAGGCTGCGGTCAAGACTGAGGCAGCTGCACCGGCAGCGGCCGACAGTGCGGAAGACTGCAAAGATGGCGGTGGGCAAGCCCGCGTCACCGTCGAAGTGCCCTTGCTCTCGGTCGAGGCTTGTCGGCGCTGACTTCCATTCAATGCGGTGCGCTGAGAGGGGGAGGACAACCTCCCCCTCTCTCTTTCTACTAGAACAAACATGGAAAAATCACAAAAGTCTTTTTCAAGCTTGCGTCTTTCCAGGCTGCGAGCGGAGCATCTGGCTCAGGTGGCTGAAATCGAGCGCCTGAGCTATGCCGATGCCTGGAGCGAAGAGGATATCGCTGCCTTCTTCGACTGGGGGAGCTGCTTCGGCTATGTTCTCACCTGTCGTGAAGACGATAACCCGGTCGAGACTGTGGCTGCCTTCCTCCTCTTCGAGGTGACCCAGGGGCGAATTCACATTGCCGACGTGGCTGTGCATCCGCGCTTCCGTCGCCTCGGTTTGGCCAATCGTCTGATCGAGCGCCTCTTTGTGCTCGGCAAGCGGCTTGGCAAGAAACGCGTTTCTCTGGAAGTACGCCAGAGCAACTCGCCGGCAATCGAATGCTACTTGCGTCTTGGTTTTCGTCGCCAGCGCATCAAGAAGAACTACTACCCCGACGGTGAAGACGGTGTCTACATGAGCCGTTACTTGCCGGAACGGGTAGAAGATGGCGAGGCTGCCGCTCTGAGCCAATAGGCTCGGTAGGCAAGCCAAGCAATGAGAAGAGCGGGGTGGTATCAATAGCGATATCACCCCCGCTCTCTTTTTTACGTTTGTCTATGATATGAAATAGTTGAAATCCGCATTCTGCTCATTAGCTTATGGATGCTCAGTCAATTAAGATTTGAGTAGTTCGCCCTCGGCGTCTGAAGCCAGGTCGGCGATGATCATGCGGGCGCGGTGGCTCATTTCTTTAGCCTGGGTCAATTCGTCCATTTCTTCCTTGAGAATGGAAAATTGCATCAATACATGGGCTAAGACTATGTTCTTGCTACCCAGTCTAGCCTCGATCATCGAAACTGCACCTTCATAGCAGGCGGAGGCGTCTTCCCAGTTTCCACTTTGTTGGCTTTCTTTGGCTCTAGCCAGTAAGAGTTTCCAGGCTAGGGTTCTTTCGGTATCTTGGGGCTCAGGTTGGGTTCTTCTAAGGGCAGATTTGAAATTGTCTATGTTCATTGCTTGCCTGCCTTGAGTTGCCTGCCTTGAATTGGCTGAAATACTATCGAGAACCTCAATCCAATAAGTCTCATATACCCAGGCGACTAGAGTCTAAAGCCGCTATCACAAAGACTTGCGGGGTTTTCTTTTGTAAAAGTAATTGCAATGCCAGCTTCTCAATTTCTTGGCAAAACAGTGGCTTTGGTAATACTCTTTTACGTTGTGCTTATTAGAGGCGATCACGATCAATGTTGCGCGTAGAAGTTTTTTCCGGTCCATATTGTCCGTATTGTGAAAAGGCAAAAGCCTTACTGAGAAAGAAAAAAGTGACATTTGAAGAATTCGACGTAAAGGCTGACAGTGCTAAATTTGCCGAGATGTTTGAGCGCAGCAAAGGTCGCAAAACCATCCCTCAGATATTTATCAACGGCGAGCACATCGGCGGCTGCGACGACCTTTATGCTCTAGATGGGCAGGGTCGCTTAGATGCTTTACTCAACGGTCAAAATTAGTCAATCTTCTTTCACTGGCGATTTGTTGTTTCTTGCTGCTGAGCGAGAAACGCTATGGCGATTTTTTGAGGGACTCTTTAAATGGCCCTGCCTTGATTTTCTGCCAAATGCCCCAATCTTCCTCAAATCTTCCTCAAATCTTCTTGTATAAGGCTCTTTAGTAAGCTCATACTCTGATTGTACTTTTCACTTCGAACCTAGCTGCAGGATTACCAAGAAAGCCCTTTCGGCAGACATAGTCTCGGTCAATATCACCAAGTAGGCATCATTGCGATGTCTGTAATCTCTCTGCTTGATTCGAACTGAATACTTACACCTTAACGCTGCTTTTGCGGCACTTTCCATACTGAGGATTTATGAAAATGATGCCATTGCGCCTATCGGGGCGTAAGCTTTTTTGTGGCGCGCTATTGCTTGGGCCTCTAGCCTGGTCGACGGCTGTGACTGGCGCCGAATCAGATCACTCTTATCACTCAGAGCACTCGGGACACTCAGAGCACTCGGGACACTCAGGTCATTCGGGGAATATAAATTCACCACCGGTGATGCCTTCGCAGTTTGGCGGACCCTATCAATCTATGGGAGCCTTAGGCTCGGGTACGGCGCTTGTACCGGCTGATAGTCCTGGATATATGTGGCATTTTAATTTGCCTTTTGGCGATCAAGAAGACCAAAGCTGCATGGCTCACGGCGAGTTCAAGTTGAGCTTCAACAGTCAAGGTGGACCACGCGGTGTCAGCGCTTTTCAGTCGCAGAACTGGCTTATGTCGATGTGCGAATTCAGGCTTTCTGAGACTAGTGCCCTGATGTTCAGGGGCATGTTCACCTTTGAGCCCTGGACATCTCGCGCCGGAGGCTTTCCCCAACTGTTTCAGAGCGGCGAAAGCTATCGAGGACAGTCAATTATTGATGCCCAGCATCCCCATAACTTTGTCTCCGAGCTTTCGCTAGGCTTTACTCAGGCTCTCAGCGAAAGCTTTCGATATTACATCTATCTTGGTTTTCCGGGTGATCGAGAGGACGGTCCGCCAGCTTTTATGCACCGCCCTTCCGCTATGGAAAACCCAGCCGTGCCTCTCAGCCATCATGCCCATGATGCCGGGCACATCACAAACGGCGTGCTTTCGCTTGGTTTTGACTATGAAAAACTGCGCTTCGGCGTATCGGCTTTTCATGGTCGCGAACCTGGTGAAGACCGTTTGGCAATCGATATTGGTGGCTTTGACAGCTACTCTATGCGTCTGCAATATATGCCCAGCGAAAATTGGGTTTTCGGCGCCTCTTATGCCCATGTTCACAACCCCGAAACCCTGCACCCGGGCGATCTCGAACGTTTCACCGCCTTTGCCTTATATGGTCGGCGCTTTGATAACGGTTATCTGGCTCTCTCAACAGTTTTCGGCAAGAACATCGAAAAACACGGCGGTCAGACAGGCGGTCTGATCGAGGGCAGTTTCAACTTTGAAGACAGGCATTATCTCTATAGTCGTATCGAGTATGTAGATAAATCGGGTTTAGGCGGCACAAACGTCTTTGGAAAGCCGGGTCTATCTGCTTTCGAGCACGACGAACACGACAAATACAACGAAGATGCCCATCTTGAGCTGGAAAAGAGCGCTCTTGTCGGTGCTTTTACTTTTGGTTATGCCTACGATGTCTATGCATCCAGCTCGCTAAGAGTAGGTCTGGGTGCCGATGTCACTTTCTATGACATACCGCGTCAGTTGTCGCCTGTTTACGGCGACCCTGTTTCATTCATGCTCAATATCAGAATCAGGCCGGGCCGCACTTTCTGAGCTTGGGCGCTGCCAAAGAGGAAAAACTATGCACATCGATCTTGCTTCGCTCATCGTCGCCGTCATCATCGTCTACATTATCTTGCAAGTCTTAAGAAGGGCAAGCGCCATGGTGGTAAATATGGTGCTCTTTATCTTATTGCTTGCCATTCTCATGCCCTACGAGACCCGCTCTCTGGTCAGTGGTCTAGCCGGTCTCATCGTCGAGCTTTTGCACAGGCTTATGTACGTCTTTTCGGGCGCTTTTACCCCCGGACGTTAATAGTCGCCGAGCATTCCCTCAAACAAGCAAAAACTAAACCAGGAGAAAACTATGAACACTCCAAAGAAAGTACTGATAGGTGCCTATGTGCGCACACCAATCGGTAAAGTGGGCGGCAAGTTGTCGCGTCTTGAAGCCTCGGACATGGTCGCCCATGTGCTGAAGAGCGCCACCCGCAGAGCCGGAATCAAAGACCTCAGTCTCATTGATTTGATTGTCGCCGGTCATGCCGTACAGAGTTATTTCGAACCAAATACGGCTCGTGTATCGGCTCAGAAAGCCGGCTTGCCCGACAATATCACGGCCTATACCATTCAGCATCAATGCGCTTCCGGCATCAATGCCGCTCATGCTGTTTGGTCGGCTTTGCGCCAGGGCGAGGCCGCTCTTGGTATCGCCTGTGGTGTAGAATCTATGTCGCTGCCGCCTTTGATTGTCTCGGGTAAAGAGCGCTATAGTGGCTTGAACCGCTGGCTGACCAGTCGCTCGCCCAAATTTTTGCGCAAGATGTTTAAGACCTATGGTCCTCTGCCCTTCTTTGGTCTGGCTGAAAGCGGCTTGGGACCAATGAAGCAGTCGAAAGACCCGGCAGTTTTGAACATGATCAAAACCGCCCAGATAGTTGGCGATCTGATGGATATCACCCGTCAGGAAGCGGACGAATTTGCCGCTCGCAGTCAGTATAATGCCCTTGCTGCTATGGCGAGCGGCAGGCTGGCGGCTGAAATCGAACCGCTTTCTATTCCCGGTGTCGGTCTGGTCGAGCATGACGAATTCCCTCGTCAGACCTCGGTCGAGACCTTGGCCAAACTGCCCGAAACAGCCCGCTCGCGGGTGGTCACTGCCGGCAATGCAAGCGGCATGGGTGACGGCGCTTGTGCTCTTGTGCTCGTCACAGAAGACCTGGCCGAGCAACTTGGTATTGTGCCCTTGGCCGAACTGGTCGATGTCGTGCTTACAGGGCGGCATGCGCTTACCATGGGGCTTGGCCCGGTTGATGCAGTCAACGAACTGCTTGGCCGCAATGCGCTTGCCGTAAGCGACATCGGCTATTGGGAATTGAATGAAGCTTTTGCCGCCCAGGCTCTGGCTTGCATTCATCGACTCGGTATCGATATCGAGAAAGTCAATCGCAATGGCGGTGGTGTCTCGCTTAGTCATCCGCTGGGCATGACGGGCGCGCGCATCATCGGCACCGGTGCTCTCGAACTGTCCTTGACCGGTCAAGAGTTTGCCGTAGCCACCCTCTGCGTCGGCGGTGGGCAAGGTGCTGCCGCCCTCATCAAAGCTTACAAAAACAACTCACAGGTGAAATAAAATGACTACTACAACAATGGCAAAGACTGACAGCGGCTGCGGTTGCAACTTAGAGACGTCAGCTGGGGCTGCCCCGGTCAGCTGGAAGTATTTTCGTTTAGAAGTACGCGAAAACGGTGTCGGCATTATCTGGTTCAGCGTGCCCGGCAAGGTCAACTTGCTTAAACTTGATGCCGTTTATGAGCTTGAGAAAGTGCTCGACTATTTGGCTAAACGCCAAGATCTGAAGGGCTTTGTTTTGGCATCGCCCAGCCCCGAGAACTTCATCGCCGGTGCAGACATCACCGAGATCAACCAGCTGCAAGAAACTTCTGAGGCAGAAGTCTATCGTATGCTCGAGCGCGCCAAGCTAATTCTCGCTAAGATTCCTGCTTTGGGCAAGCCTTTTGTGGCGGCCATCGATGGACCTTGCAAGGGCGGCGGGCTGGAACTGGCACTCTGGTGCACGCACCGTCTTGCTTCTACCAGTGCTAAGACTGCCTTGGCTTTGCCCGAGGTGCGACTGGGTCTTTTGCCTGGCTTTGGCGGTGCCGTTATTTTGCCCCGTCTAGTGGAGCCTGCCGAAGCCGTCAAGATTATTTCCAGCGGCATCGATGTCAATGCTCAAGAGGCTTGGCGCCTGGGTTTGGTCGATGAAGCCGTGGCTCAGGCGCTTTTGCTGGCTAAGGCCGAAGCAGTGGCCCTTGGTGAAGAGACCATCGACTTTGTCGACAGTGATACCGGTCGTGCTTATGCAGCCAAGGCGGCAAAAAATAAGAAACCGGCTTTGAGTGAGCGTTTCGCCTCTGGCATGCTGCGTGTCAAAGGCGGCGGCGCCCTGAAAAGCAAGGTGGCCACTTTTGCCCACAATATTCCTAAGTCATCGATTGTGGCCACAGTGAAGGCGATGTCGCGCGGTTATGATGCCCCGGCCATTGCCGCCGACTGCGCTCTTAGATGTCTAGATATGCCTTTTGATAAGGCTTTGGCCTATGAGTCGGCGGTCTTTGCCAAACGCACTCAGACCAATGAAGCCCGCAATCTGGTCGACATGTTTATCGACCGCAGTCAAGCTAAAAAGCTTGCCGGTGAGGCAGCGCCTTATGCTGTTAAATGTCTGGGTGTTGTCGGCTCGGGCATCATGGGGCGAGAAATAGCCTTTGAAGCCTTGATGGCTGGCAGTATCGAGAAAGTGGTGCTGGTTGATGTAAAAGAGGAACTTTTGACAGCAGCAACTCAGCACATGGCCGCTTTGACCTCAGAGCGCGACAAGTCTGGCAAGATGAGCGAAGCTGAGGCTGCTGAAGCTCTTTCTAAGTTGCAAACAGCCACCGAATATAGTGCGCTCACCTGCTGCGATGCCATCATCGAAGCAATTCCTGAAAAGCTTGAATGGAAGCACGCTTGCTATAAGCGTATCGACAGTGAAATGGAAGCGGCCGGTCGCAGCGAGCCCTACTTTATCTTTTCGAATACGTCGGCGCTTTCGCTTGAGGCTCTGGCGCAAGGCGTCAAGTTCAAAGACCGCTTCAGCGGTATGCACTTCTTCAATCCGGTCAGCCGTATGGTTGGCGTGGAAATTCCAGCCACCACCCATACCAGCAAAGAAACCCTGGCTACTTCTATAGCTTTGGTGAGCGCTCTGGGCAAGTTGCCTCTGCCTTGCAAAGACTATCCTGGTTTTATCGTCAACGCTATTTTAGGCGCCGAACTTGTGGTGGCCGCGCATCTGCTCAACATGGGCGTTTCTGTAGAGTCGATAGACAAGGCTATGAAAAATTTCGGCATGCCCATGGGTCCCATCGAGTTGATGGACTATGTTGGGCTGGATGTGGTGCTCAGTGTGGCCCGCACTCTGAACAGTGCCCACGGCGAACGTCTCGCTTTGCCTGAGGACAATATCGTCGGCAAGCTGGTTGAACAGGGCGCCTTGGGCAGAAAGAGCGGCAAGGGCTTTTATATCTGGCAGGGCGAAAAGGTGAAGAAGTCGGCGTTGCCGCCTCGCGGTGCTATGGCGAAAGTGCTTGGCAAAATCACCGGTGGTGGTGGCAAGCGCTTGCCCGTGCTCAATCCGGCATTAAAAGAAATCGCTCCGGCACTCGGTAGCTTCCCCATGTGCGAAGAGGCGATTCGCGAGGTTTTGGTCGGTGCCATCGAGATGGAAGCGGTGCGTGTGCTGGAAGCCGGAGTGGTGGAGGAGCCCTTTTTGCTTGACCTGGCTTTCAAGGTGAGCACCGGCTTTACCATGTCTTTGGGTGGGCCGCTGAAGCATATCGATCAGCGCGGGGTGAAAGCTTTTGCCGACCTCATGCGCGATATCTCTATCGGCAGTGGTAAGCCTGGTCAGAACTGGCGCCTGAACTTTGCACCAAGCAGGCTTTTGGAAGAATTGTCCGCTTCTCGCCGGAACATCTATTCATAGTCATAATCATAAGCTCTTGAGGTGAGCTTTCTTCGCTAAATAGACTTGGGCAGCTGCTTGCGCTATGCAATCGGCTGCCTTTCTTTTCTTTTTTGGGAATTAGAAATAGACCGGTCGTCTGTCTAATCTTGATTAGGTAAGTTCTTATCAATGAACTTACCGATCAGGTTGCCTTCTTCTTCGCCTTTTGGACTGACTATGGTCCAATCCAAAACATCTTTCTCGTAGACTGTCAGTGCTTGTCCATGCTTGTAGCCCGGCAGTCTCACCTCGCTAATGAGGATGCCGTCAATGCGGTCGCCGCTCCAGCTTTTGACAAGGACAAAGACTTGCTCAAACTTTTTATTCTGATCGTATATTTTAGTGGTGATGCTAAATGTGTAACCTTTGGGCAGACCCTTGAGGAAGCGCCCTTTCGCTTCAGGCAAGGTTTTTCTCGCTTGGGCAATCAAGGGTTGAAAGAGCTTCTCAGAACTTAGATCAAGCTCCACTACTCGATCAGGCGGCGGTGCGCCTGGCACTCTAAAACCGAGAGATAGAGCCTTGTTTAGATCTTCATTCGCCAGTTCTTTTTCTTTTAGTTTGTGATGGCAGACTCCTCGCAAATAATAAATTCTACCAAGTTCAGCCTGCGAAACAGGCTTTCTCTCTCCGTGCGCAGCGGCTACTTCGAGCATCTTCAAGGCTTGGCTAAAATCTGCCATCGCTTCTTTTTCTTTGTTGATGCTAAGTTTAGCCAGCCCAGTCTCTTCTAATAGTTCAACTCTAAGCAGGTCGGGCAGGGCGGCGTTTCTTATTGAATCACCGAGTTTGATGCACTCTTGGTACATTTTTAACTGCCCCAAGCATTCGGTCTTTAGGGCAAGAGCCAAGTTATGGTGCTGCTTAGTTTCTTTCATCGTCAATGCATCGGCTTGATCAAAATCAGCTATGGCCTCTTTAAATTGTCTCTGTGTCTTCTTTAGGCTGCCTCTGTTGAGATAGAGCCAGCTTTTGTCTTTATTGACGGCGATCGCTTGGTCATAATATTTGAGTGCCAAAGCGGCACTCTTTGGGTCAGATGTGTATGAGTGTATATAAGCTCTTTGAGCGAGCGCTTCCGGGCTTTTGCCGTCAAGCTTGAGGGCTTCTTCTATAGTATTAGATGCTAGTTGCTCTTTGCCCTGAGCGAAGTAATACTGGCAAAGAAGGGCGTAACAACGCACTCTTCTTGTGATTGGCTGTGCCTTGTTTTTGGCTGTTTCTTCCAGGCTTTTGGTATCGCCCTCAGTGACCTTGTCGCTGTGCATTTTCTCTTGCAGTTCTGCCAATTGGCTGTCGCTCAGATTTTTGCATTGTGCTAAGGGGGCAGCAAGGCTAAAGCTGTAGGCAAGCAGTAAAGAAAGTAAGGCTAGCGATCTGGCTTTGTGGTCTGGCATTTTGCTCCTTCGGTTTTCGATCATGTTGGCATTCTAGTTGTGATTCTGGGCAGGTTATATGAGTGTTTAGATGAATTTTTACCTGATAATTTATCCGAATACTTGTCTGGATATTTGTCCGAATATTTAGCTGGTTATTTATCTGGTTATATAGCTGGTTATCTATGCTTACAAGCCGCTTGCTTTCTTAAGCCAGATTTCGGCTTCTTCCATCTTTCCTTCTGCCTTGAGCAATCCGGCCAGCTCTTCCTGCGCTTCGCCGACGCCGCATTCGGCCGCTTCCACCAAATAGTTGCGGCTATCTATATCAGATAGAGCTTTGATTTTCTTATCACGACTGAGACAGTATAGTTCCCATTTTGCTAGATAATAGCCGCGTTCTGCTGCTTCGCCATACCAATGGGCGGAAGCGGCATAGTCTTGCACTACCCCATTGCCGCGGGCATAACACTCGCCAAGCATATACATCGACGATGGATTGTCTTTGGCGGCTGCCTTGCGATAAAGGGCTACGGCTTCCTTGAGATTGCGCGTCACGCCCAGTTCACCGTGATAGTGCACATTGCCCAAATAATAAATAGCCCAGTCGCTGCCGTTGCGCTTTCCTTCCTCCAAATAGTTTAGAGCTTCGCCTTGTTTGGCAAACAAATCTTTGTGGGTCCAATATATATAGCCAAGGCTGGTGAAAGCCTCGACCACGCCTTGTTCGGCTGCTCTAAGAAACCACCTTTCGGCTTCGAAAATATCAGCTTCGACGCCGCGACCATCTTCATAGAGTTGAGCCAAGGCAAACTGAGCTTCGGCATTGCCCTGATTGGCAGCCATTTTGTACCAATAGGCAGCGCGCTCTAGATCTGCTTCTACTAGTTCTCCGGTTGTATAGAAAGTGCCAAGCAAGAACTGGGCATAGTCAAAGTCTAATTTGTCGGCACTGAGAATGCAGTAATGCAGGGCTTTCTCTAGGTCTGTGTCGGTGCCCTCGCCAAAGCGATAACATAAATAAAGACTGTAATAAGCAGGCGGATAATCATGCTCAGCCGCTTTGCTGTACCAAAAGAAGGCTTTGTCTGCGTCTTTTTCTACACCTTCACCGTCATAAAAACAATCACCAAGTCGGCATTCTGCCTCGGCTAGCCCTTGGTGCGCTGCCTTGAGAAACCACTCATAGGCAAGCTCATCATTTTTTTCGACATAGAGACCCTCTTTATAGATATGGGCAAGGTCGAGCTGTGCTGAGGCTAAGCCGCTTTCGGCTAGATTGAGGGTGCGTAAAAACATATGGTCATCGCCGGTATCTTCTTCCACCGGTACCGACTGACCAAGGGCCGCTTTGACTTCCGCTTCTTCCATGCACATGAGCTTAAGACAACGTTCCATCTGCTGCTTGAACTCAGCCATAGAAGAGTACCGGTCATCGGCATTTTTGCTTAGCGCTTTCATGATAATGCGTTCGAAAGCCTCTTGTTTTGCTGTGTTGGCAAAGTTTGCCGGCACTTCGTTGATATGCTTGAAAATGACATTGAGAAAATTATCGCCTTCAAAGGGTGAGCGCCCGGTGCAGCATTCATAAAGCACGCAGCCCAGAGAATAAATATCAGAGCGGTAGTCGACCTTTTGCCCCATGCACTGTTCGGGGCTCATATACAAGGGCGAACCAAAGACCTCGCCTGTTTGGGTGAGCCTGAGGCTCATATTGCCGGGCAAAGAGAAAATTTTGGCAATGCCGAAGTCGACCAGCACAGCTTTATGCGCGTTTTCAGAGTCTTTGACGATCATGATATTGCTTGGCTTGAGGTCGCGATGGACAATGCCTCTGTTGTGGGCATGCGAGAGTGCATCCGCCACTTCAATGACATATTTGAGGGCAAGCTCGGGAATGATGTTGCCTTTCTTGATAAGCTCACTCAAGGGCAGACCCTCAAGATAGTCCATCACCATAAAGGGAACCCCCTGGCCGGAAACGGCAAATTCGCGCACCGCCACTATGTTTGGATGGCTGAGGCTGCTTGCTGCTCTGGCTTCGGCCATAAACCTTTTATACATGACTTCGTCAGAACCGGCGTCTGCCAGAAGCATCTTTATGGCCACGTCTTTCTTGCCCTCTGCCGCCTGTCTGTCGATGCCGCGGTAGATGACGCCCATGCCGCCTCTGCCGATTTCGTCCAGCAGTTGATAGCGTTCGCCGAGCTTTAGTTGACCGGGTGAAATAACCAGGGTGGAGTTCAGGTGCGAGCCGTCATGTGGGCAGCTGGTCAGGCTGCCGCTAAAAGTACGGTTGCATTCGGCGCAGTGTTTACGAAAGGCGGCGGTCATAACTTACTTTGCTTCTCTTCTCTTTTTGATTTTTTGCCTGCCCCTTACTTACCCGGCTCTACTTTGTTTGCAACAAACTAAAAGGGCTGAGCCGGGCGATAATCGCAGATTGCATCGCCCTGAGACTGATTGTCTATGCCCGGAGCGCAAAGCCCAGCCTCTTTATCGCCCGGGTGGCAGCCGCGCAAATCTAGGCTGAAGCGCATTTTGTCGCTGTCGTGGGCGAGGGTGCGGTGCAGGTGATCGGCGGCAAAAAGAATGGCTTCGCCTTGTTTGAGAGCAAAGCCATATTCGTCTTGGCTGGCAAGATCTTGGCTGGCATAGGGATAGAGGTCGGCCGAGTACCACTGCGAATTGCCAAAGCCGGCTTGTGTCTTGAACTTTTCATAGGCAAATTGGGCCGAGCCGTTTTGCACAGCTTGCTTAAATAGCTGAGGGTAAAAGACAAAAGTCTCAGAGGCTTTGACGTCGTGAAGGGCGACCCAGAGATTGATTTGACTGGTTGGATTGGCATACCAAGTGTCGCGATGGGCGGCAAAAGCCGCTGGAAAATCTTGCCCTGCTCTGGCTCTAGCCGTCTCATCGAAAATTGGCTTGACCACGCGCAGACGCGGCACTTCAAAGAGAGTTTCAGGGCTTGCATAGACAGCTTTGAAATAAGTCTCGATGAGAGCCTGGCGCAATGCTGCATCTGCCGCTAGTCTGTTTTTGGCTTCTGCTATCGCTGCTTTCAGCTCTTTCTCGTTAAGTCTTTTATGGGCAGTGCGTGGAGTCTCTCCAAAAACAGCCTTTATATGGTCCCAGGCTAAGTTTTGAATAGCCGAGAAAGCCTCGGCATTATTGCCAATTTCTATTTTGCTTATCTTGCCATCAATGAGAATCTCGCGCCGGCGCTGCAGCTGCTCTGCATAACTTGCGGCAGACAGTTTGGTGCTAATTGGTTCTAGGCAGAGTTCTTTCGGCACAGTCACCCCAATCTTTTGATAGCAGTTATATTTGGCTCTATACTTGCATCTACATTTGTGGAGTCGATTATGCTGCAAGCTCAAGATATTATTGTGCGGCTTGGTCTCAAGAGTCACCCTGAGGGTGGCTATTATAGCGAGACTTATCGTGGCGGCGATTGTCAGGTATCGCTGTCTGGTGCTTTGCAAGCTCGCCCCTCGGGTACGGCAATTTATTACATGCTGACGCCTTCCACTTTTTCTGAGTTTCATCGTCTAGCTTTTGATGAGATTTTCCATTTTTATTTGGGTGATGCCGTGGAAATGTTTCAGATAGATGCTGAAAGCGGCGAACTAAATCGTTATCTGCTCGGCAATGACATTCTCGCCTCTCAGGTGCCGCAGGTCTTGGTAAGAGCCGGTGTCTGGCAGGCTTCGCGCTTGCTTGCTGCAGATGCAATTGCTTGCGCTTCTGTTGGGGCTTCGCCAGAGAGCTATGGCTTTGCCTTGCTTGGTACGACAATGGCGCCGGGTTTTGATTTTCGTGATTATGAGCAAGGTACTTTTGCCCAGCTTAGTGCTCTATGCGGCGGCAAATGCGATGAAATTGTCAAAAGCCTAACAAGAGAAAAGAGAGTCTAGCAATTGATAGTGAGCTTGACTCATTGAAATTAAACAGAAGAGGCGTAACCAAAGAGGCGGAAATGGCTAAAAGCAAGAGCTTGGCGCAATATGTAAACGATAGGCTGGAAGCACAAGCTGACCCAGTCAAGGCAGAAGAGATGGCGGCTTATATGCGCACCGAGATGCCCTTTTATGGTGTGCAAAAGCCAGACCGTGTGCCGATTATTCGCGAGATCAAGAAGCTCTATGTGCCGGCATCTTTGAAAGAGTACAGCGAAAATGTTTTGGCTCTCTGGCAGCAGAGACATAGAGAAGTAAAATATATCGCCATCAATTATGCTGATTCTTTTAAAGAGTTTGTGATACCGCAAGCGGTGCCACTTTATGAACGCATGGTGCGGGAAGGGTCCTGGTGGGATTTCACCGATCCGATTGCTTCTTGGCTTGTGGGGCGGGCTTTGCTTGAGAACGAAGAGCAGATGCGACCGCTGATCGAAACCTATGTCGATGACGAAGATTTTTGGATTAGGCGTACTGCATTATTGGCTCATCTGGGGCATAAGAAAAAGACCAATCACAAAGCCCTCTTTCGCTATTGTCTAGCACTGGCACCCGAGAAAGAGTTTTTCATCAGAAAGGCTATTGGTTGGGCTTTGCGCGAGTACAGCAGAGCCGAGCCCGAGAGAGTGAGGGATTTCCTCAAGAAAAATAGCAAGACTCTCTCGCCCCTCAGCTATAAAGAAGGGGCGAAGCATCTGGTCAAGCTGGGACTTATTGAGCTAGACTAGCTTGCGTCTGATTAGTCCCAGCCTGACTAAACAGTCCTGGCTGGACAATTCTGATTTGTGATTTAGCCTGCGATTGCCGGTTCGCCTGAGGCTGCTTCAGAATCTTCGGCAACCAAACCCGGGAAGGGATCTGCAAATTGAGCCCAAGCACTGGGACCTTGCGCGAACTCTTCGGCAGTCAAAAGAGCTTTGTTTAGTTCGGCAATCAGCCACTCTTTGTCCATATCGATGCCGATAAAGACTAATTCTTGTCTGCGGTCGCCAAAGTTCATTTCTTTATCGCCCACCAGGCAAGGTTTGCCCATGTCCAGCTCTTCTTGAATGTCGATGCGGGCTTGTTCGTCTTCGGGCCACTCTTCTTTGTCTACTTCCGCCCACCACAGGGCACCGCCGCGAATATTTGAGGCACCGCCGGCTTGAGACCATTCAATCGAATGTTTCATATGATTGGCAAACCACATAAAGCCTTTTGAGCGGACCACGCCGTCCCATTCGGTATTGAGAAAGTCGGCAATGCGCTCAGGGTGGAAGGGTTGCATGGCTCGGAAGACAAAGCTCGAAATGCCGTATTCTTCGGTTTCGGGCACATGCTCGCCGCGTAATTCTTTCATCCAACCTGGAGCTTCGGCTGCTTTTCTGAAGTCGAAGAGCCCGGTGTTGAGTACTTCTTTCAGGGCTACTTGACCAAAATTTGATTCTAGAATTTTGGCTTCTGGATTGAGATGGGCAATGATGCCGCGCAGCCTGGCTAGTTCTTCTTTTGATATAAGGTCGGTCTTGTTGAGGATGATGACATTGGCAAATTCTACCTGGTCGATCAAAAGGTCTGAAATAGTGCGATCATCGCTCTCATCTATTTGCAGATTGCGCTCAGTAAGATCGGCGGCTTCGGCATAATCTTTGAGAAAGTTGAGTGAGTCGACCACGGTGACCATGGTATCGAGGGTGGCCAGGTCTGAGAGCGACTTGCCGTTTTCTTCCACAAAGGCAAAAGTTTCAGCCACCGGCAGTGGTTCTGAAATGCCGGTAGACTCTACTAATAGATAGTCGAAGCGACCGTCTTGAGCCAGTCTTTCAATTTCAAGCAAAAGGTCTTCGCGCAGGGTGCAGCAGATGCAACCATTACTCATCTCGACCAGTTTTTCGTCGACGCGGTTGAGGCTATTGCCCTGCGAAATAAGCTGGGCATCAATATTGACCTCGCTCATGTCGTTGACAATCACAGCTACTTTCAAGCCTTCGCGGTTTGATAGCACTTGGTTGAGCAAAGTGGTTTTGCCTGCGCCTAGAAAGCCCGAGAGCACTGTCACCGGTAGTTTTTTCATGATTCTATCCTCGATGTTTTATTTCTTGGTCTCTTTAAAGACCGAGTGCACCCGGCAGCCGGGGCAGTATTTGCGCAATTGCAGTCTTTCTGGGTGATTGCGTTTGTTTTTAGTGGTGGTGTAAAAGAAATTGCAGGCCAGTTCGCCACAGGCCATCTTGATGATGATGCGGTCGCTTTTCTTCACGGTGAAGCTCCGGACGGTTAAGTTGTTTCTTGGTGATAGGAGATTATCATTTCTTTGGGTGGAAATTGTGGAAATGATAATCATTTATCAAGATTTGTCACGGCGGTGTCGCAAAAGGCAGCAATTTTTGGCTGCTTGGGCTGGAGCTAAATTGGCAGAGGGCTAAATTTGGGCTTTTGGGTTACTTACGGGTCGTATCTATATAGTTGCTGGTTTTGGTTTCTGGGTTTGGTTTTTAGGTCTGGGTCTTAGGTCTGGTTTCTTGGCTAAGTTTCATGCAGGCAAGATTTATTGAGGCAATTTAGTTTGGGTAGGATATTAAAGTCGGTGGCTCTTGCTTGAGCTGCTGTCGGCTGGAGAGTTCGGTCTCATGGGCTGGACTGAGGGGCTGGACTGAGGGGGAAAGACCTTGCTCACCGATATGGGAGCTAAGCGCTTAGAAGTAGAGTGTCAGATACTCTGCGCTGCTTTGCGTCAAAGCTGGTCTAGTCAAGATTTGCGTGGTGTTTTGACGGCGGCTGGTCAATTGGCTGAGTTTTTTCCTGACTTACTGAGGTCTGGCTCGCTGAAGAATAGCGACCTGCCAGATCTGTATGAATTTCTTGGTGTAGACAAAAAGGTCGGACCAAATAAGATGAAGGCGCTGTTTAGGTTGCAGCGCAAAAAGCATCTCATGACCAAGAAGCTGCATGGTCGCGAGAATCGGCTGGCTTACTATGAACTTTTGGATTGCGGCTTGGTCTTGAAGCACCCGCGTCTCAGGCTCAGTCACGATTTGAATGTGCTGAGGCAGACCCTGGTCAGGCACAATCTCATTCCAGATGACGGCAGCTTCAACGCTCCTGGTCAAACCATGCCCCATCATGCTGCGCCGCAGTCTGGCCAAGACCTGCTCAATATGCCTGGTTTGCCGCCGCTTGTTAGGCTGATGGTCGACAAAAGATTTCTTGGTCCATCTGAGGTGCAGGCTTTGCACTTCCAGCTGACTAATTTCAAAAAGCTCACTCTCGAAGAAGCTATCTTGCAAGCTGGCTATGTAGACGGTGTCACCCTGCAGGCGCTGAAGGCGCATCTTGGTGCTAGTGCGGGGATTTAGGGGCGAAAATGGCGGGGAGATTTTTCTAGTTATGAAATCAGGTTCGAAAACTCCATGTGGTTCCACATGAGCAGTTGACTGAAAGTGCGCTAGCTAAAAGTGTTTTTAGCGCTGCCGCTGCTCAAACTGCCTTAACTTCGCCCAAGCGTCTGATTGCGTAATCGTCGTCCCAGCAGACGGCTGCTTCCCACGCGGCTGAGGCTTGAGTAGCTATTTCAAGCGCGCCTTCATCAAGATCAGCGGCATTATGCGGCAGGGCCAAATCTAGGGCGGTAACGTCGACGTGAGACTCGTCCCAATCGAGCAGCGCCACTCTATCTTGAGTCATGCGAATGTTTGCAGGATTGGTAGGATTGCCATGTACGACGCCGGTCGGAAGCCCGAGCAGTCGCGTCCAGGCGGCTCGGCATCGGGCTACGCCTTCAGCCGGCATTTTGCCTAGATTTATCTTCGTGCCAGTGTCTTCTTTCAGGAGGTCGGTCGAAGATCGCCAACCCGGGCGCTGCGGCCAGCCTTGTGTCAATTGATGCAGCTGACGAAGATTGTCGGCCACCCGGCACCAATCGGCTTTGGTCTCAGGTGGCTTGCCCTCGAGGTATTTCATTACCACCAGACCGCCTTCAAATAAGCGCCCTTCCAGGGTGGGGATTGGCACCGGCACAACTAGACCTTTATGGTCTAGATAGATAAGTAATTCGGTCTCCCAAGCTAGGTCGGCGGCGCTCCTGGAGCCTAGACGCGCGACCGCGATGTGCTCGCCTAGGCGGACACTCCATACATCGTTTGCCACTCCGCCGGTTAGCGGTTCGATGCGAGCTACGCCTTCGCCCCAGTGTCTGAGCGCCTCCCAACCAGTTACCGTCATGGTCTCTCCCAACTCACTTGTCAAAGTATAACCAGCAATGCCTTGCACGCTCAGAAAGAAAATCATCACTTAGATTGATGTTAAGCCAAGTCTTACCGTTCAGACTTGTTATAACCTGAACACTCAAATAGACGCTCATCAAGGGCTCAATTAAGCCTTATCAAAGCTTCCAAAATATAGCTTCAATAAAGCTTCTGCTCCATTCAGAGAATAGAGAACCTTTTGTTTGATGTCTCAAATTACTGGAAAAGTGATCTGCCAATGTTGGATAAGAATCTGAATTGCCCTCTAAGTGCGCTCCTTGATGTGGTGGGGGCAAAGTGGTCGGTGCAAATTTTGCGCGAGATAGCACTTGGTCCGGTGCGCACTCGCAAGTTTCTCAGGCTGATACCGGGCTTGACCATGAAGTCTTTGCAAGAACGCATAAGAGCTTTGCAAAGTCTAGGGCTGATTGAAAGACGCGAATTTGACGAGAAATTGCCTCACGTCGAACATGCCATAACCGAGCGCGGGCGAAGACTTTTAGCTTTGATGGCGCAGCTCAAGGCTTTGGCTGATGAGACTGCTTCATCGAAATGTTGTTGCTCTATAGAAGGCTGCAGCGAAGAGCAGATGGTCTGCCCATCGCGTCGACAAGCTTAGTAGATTTAGATAGAGCGGCAATTTCTCGGCTAGGCACTGAAATAAGTTATTGCTTCTTCGCTTTATTTTATTGTGCTTTCAATTTTTTCATCGACCGATAGATGGATACTTTTTGGTAACTGGTTACTTTCATTTATCAACTATGCTTCAGGCTGGTTCTCAGTTTAAGCTCTGGGCATGACTACATTTTTTATCGCTTTTGCAATTTTCTACGTATTTCATGCACAGGGCATCACACTCGGCTATCACCGCCTGCTTTCGCACAAAAGTCTAAAAGTTCCAAAATGGTTGGAATATTTTGTGGTATCTGGAGGCTACCTATGTTTAGAAGGCTCGCCGATATTCTGGGTGACGACGCACCGACTGCATCACCGCTATTCAGACCATGATGGCGACCCGCATGCTCCTAAAGATGGGCTTTTTCATGCCTTTGTCTCGTGGATGTGGAAACCTCAAGTCTATATAAGTGCCAAAGAAAGTCGAGAGCTGGCGCCCGATTTGTATCGAGACCCCGTTTATCGCGCTTTGCACGCCGGGCACACGCACTGGGACGGCATTCTCTGCTTGTTCTTTGCCGTTGCCTTCCGTGTCGCTCTTTATTTTCTCTTTGGACCGGTTGTGCTGGCAGCCAATCTTTTAGCCACTTTCATGTCTTTTCTTGGTCCGCTCTTGGTCAATTCAGTGGGGCATCTGCGTCAATTCGGCTATCAGACCTATGATTGCAACGACGACAGCCGCAATGTTTTTTTAGTGGCTATGCTTTCTATGGGCGAAGGCTGGCATAACAATCACCATGCTTTTCCGACTTCGGCTAGGCATGGCTTGACTTGGCGCGAGCCAGATCCTACCTGGCTAACCATTTCAATATTGAAATTGCTTGGTTTGGCAAAGGAGATTCGCTTGCCTAAAACACAGTCGCACTTTGCCACCGCCCGCACCCGGGCTGAGCAAACCGCCGATATGGCTAAAGCTGAAAGCGAAATGGCTGCTGCCGGGAAGTAGAGCTAGAGCTCTTCGGCACCCAGTTCTTTCATTTCTTGCCGAAGAGCCTTCAGTTCTTCCAACTGGCTGGCTGTTCTGTTTGTGAACCAGTCTGAAATTGAGTCAATTACTTCGGCTTTGAAGAACTTAGTCTCTAAAAGTAAGTGTGACATGCTGGAAAACCAGCGCAGGGTCTGATCGTCAGACTTGATTGAATTGGCTAATTCAGTCACATCTCTTGAGATTACGCACTTATCTTTGCGTCCTTGCAAAATCAAGATTGGCAGGTCGTCGCGCATTTTAGCTGCAAACTTGCGGTTCTTGCCGACATATTCTTGGGTTTCCAAAAGCTCGGCAATGGTGAGCGAATGGCGCATGAGTGGGTCATTGAGCATGTCGTCAACCACTCTTTTATCGCTTGATACCAATTGCTTCATAAAAAAGTTTAGATTGACATTGAATTTGGGGTTGATGATGATGCCTTGCAAACCGGCAGCCAGACTGCCGGGTGAGAGAAACATACGCGGATTGACTTTCACCGCCGGTGCCGAAATGACAATACCGTCAACAAGCTCGGGATGCTCGGCGGCTAAGTGCAGGCAGGGGGTAGCGCCAAGGCTTTCGCCTATGATTACAAGCGGAATGCCGGGATATTTTGCCCGCATCGCTTGGGCGAGCTTGACCAAGTCTTGGAAGCTCTTTTCGTAGTTGACCTTTTTCTTTTTGTCTTCGCCTGAGTTGAAACGATTGTCGGGATCGTAATAGCACTTGCCAAAGCCGCGCATATCGTAAGAAACGGCGTAATGATTGTAGGCGGCAAAGACTTTGCCTGTGATGTTGTATCTGCCGCCGTGCAAAGTCAAGCCGTGCACAAACAAAATCAGCCTCTGGGGTGTGCGATCAAAGCCTTTTGGCAGAAATTCATAAGTGGGAATGCCAATTTTTTCTGTTAGTTCACCATCAATTACAACCGTGTAGCGCTCTTTTGGATCTTTTGAGTATTTGCTCCAATCGAGGGGGGTGGGCGGTGCCGGTCTGGCGAGCGGCTCGGCTTGGCGTGTTTGGTTAGTTGACGCTTGAGTGGCTTGGTTGCTTGGTTCTTCGGTTGCTTCGTTGGTTGGCGCTGCAGTGGCTTGGCTAGTTGGCGCTTGAGTGGCTTGGTTGCTTGGCGCTGCAGTGGCTTGGCTAGTTGGCGCTTGAGTGGCTTGGTTGCTTGGTGCTTCGGTGGCTTCGTTAGTTTGTGCTTGGCTCTCGGGCGCTTCAGTGGCTTGGTTTGTCCGTGCTGAGGCTGGCTCTTGATCTTGCTTTGGGGTGGCGGCTAGAGTTTGGCAGAAGCTTGCACTAGATAAGCCGAAGATAGCCAAGGCTAGCGCCTCGCTTCTTAGTCTTTGAGAAATTTTCATCAGCGCCGACGCCTCTTTTGCTTTTTCAATTATTTTAGTGTTTGTTCTAATGTTTTGGCAGTCGACCTGTCTTTTGCAGCCAGATCGGCTTTGCCAAGTTTATCGTATGCAGCGGCGCGCAAAAGATAGTTTTTGGCAATTTTAGTATCGTCGTACTTTATTGATGACGTGTAATCACTAACTGCTTGCTGATATCTGCCGAGTTTCATAAGCAGGTCGGCGCGGTCTCTATAGACTTCGGCCGAATCAGGTTCGATTTTCAAGAGAACGTTGCAATCTTGCACGGCTTCTTCGACTTTGTTTTGCTTGATGCGGGCTTGTTTGCGTGTATTGAAGATTGATTGCAAGAGATCGATATTCATCACTGCATCTGTGTTATCGGCAATCACTTCCAAATAGCGAGTGCAGAAGAATTCAGTCGCCGGCCAGTTGCGCAGAGCTTCAGAAGTTTCTACCTTTTGCTTGAGTAAGCATTCGCTTCTGCTTTCTACACGCAGGGCTTTATCTATTTCTTGATCGGCTTCTTTGATTCTGCCTGCCTTCCATAGCCTGACGGCGATTGCGTCGTAGACCCTCATGTCGCCTTTATGAGTGCGGGCATAGTTGCTCATCGATATGCCGGTGGCTCGGTTTTGGTCTATTCTGATTAGCAATACAGGCGGCTTTTTGTCTAAGATCGAAATATCGCCATAGGGTGGGATGCCTTCTTTAATTAGTTGTTTGACATCGGACAGGATGTTGTCTGTGGTTTTGTTTTTATTGAGCTTATTGAGAATCTGAGCGTCTTTCAGCGCCGGTGCATAGTTGCCGATTGATATGTTGGAGAGCAAGCGAAAGAAATAAGGTCGATAGAAGTTGGGATCTGTTTTGATCATTTCATTGGTCAGTCTGATTACTTCTTCGTAGTGACCTTTTTCGGTCATGGCAGGCAGTGAACTGGTCATATCGAGGATGCTATTGGTGTCGCCGACGGTGCGACCGTTTACTGAAAGTTTGCCTGATTCGGCTGTCAGTCTTTTGTATTCGGCGAGATCTTTGCGGGCGGATTCAGCGTTGCCAAGCTTCATCTGCAGAGTGCCTCTGTTCTTGAAGTTAATTGCTTCTTCCGGTTTGAATTTGATAGCTTGATCTAATTCTGCTAGAGCTGATTTAGTATCGCCTAGTTGTAAGAAATAGTAAGCGCTATTGCCGTGGTAATTGCCTATGGTGCGTCTTTCCAATGGGCTCGGCTTGGTGCTGCGCAAAGTCTTGCCAAAAGATACCTCGCAGCCTCTGCGGTAGTATTGTAGGGCTTTGGCCCAGCGTTTCTGCTGTTCAAACTCTCGTGAGAGTGTGAACATCACGTTTGGATTATTGGGAAATAGCTCGGCTAGAAATTCAGGCGTGCGCAGTGATTTTGAGCGCGAACCTTGTTTGAGCGGAATGATCTTGAATTGTTCGCCCGTGGTCTTATCGTTGACTACAACTATTCTTCCTTCTCTCGTTTTGACAAGCTTATGACCGCGGCTTGATTTTCCCGAGATGAAATCATTGGCAAACTTTTCGGCATCTTCCGAAAAGCCGATAGTGATTATGGTCGGCTCGCCTGGGGTTTGTATATGCAAGATAGGGGCGTCGGGATCGGAATGATTGATATAGCGACTGAAGCTATCGGCGGTCTCGTCTTTCTGGAATTCTTGAGAAAGAGACGGTTGAGAGAATATTAGCCCGAGGGTTAGCGCTGAACTGAGTCCTAGCGCTGAATTTATGACTATTCCTGAACTCAGAACTATTCCTGAACTCAGAACTAGTACTGAACTCTGACCTAGTTCTGAAGTCAGAACTTGCCCTAATCTTAATCTAAAGCCTAAACCTAAGCCCAACTTGAAAAGGTTCATAGTAACCAATGACGAGATGATTTTTCGGTTTTACAGGGCTTGTTGGTTTTGAAGAGCTTCATTAAAGTTTTGCTCGCAGAAACAAATGCCTCTACAATGTTAGCATCGACCAGACTGGAAGGTAATTGATGAGAAAGACTGCCCTTGCCCTATTCTTGCCGGTGCCGCTTCTATCAATGTCAATCGCGGCGTCTTTGCCCTTTGACGGCAGCCAGTCTTTCTTTTTGGTGCAGCCCTGCTTTGCTCAAGCGTCTGGGCAGCGCAGCTCGACCCCGCAACAGTCTTATATTTCGGGCTTAGCCTTTTATAAAGCGGGGCATTACAGAGAGGCGGCACAGCTCTTTTGGAAGAATATCACCGACGAGGGCGGCGGACCTTCGGCTTGGCTTTATATGGCGCATTCTTACTATGCTTGCGGTGAGCGCGACAAGGCTATACAAACCTATCGCACAGTCAGAGATGTGCTCAAATCGCCGCAGGAAGCCGCTGTTGCCAGTCAGTATTTGGCCAGGCTCGACCCTCGCAACGAATGGAAACCTAAGGAAGGCACGGTGGCAGCGGCGCCCAAGGGCTCCACAAACATTAAGAAGAGAATCGAGATAGTGCGTCCGCGTATCGGGCATCCTGAGGTTTCCGCCGATACCATCGATGCTATCGACGAAGCCATCAATAAGATTCCTCCGCGCATTATGAAAATTCTCAATGATGCCAGAGTTTCAATCTGCATCACCCCTACTATGATCGATAAATTTCCCGAAGGTGCCTATCAGGAAGTAGCTGGTTATGAGGGCGGAACGGATAAAAGTTGCCCTGGCATGTATTCCAATGGGATTATCTATATCGCCCAACATACAGTTGATGAGCGAACTGATGATGTAAAGACGGCTTTCTCAAGGGACAGCATCGAAGAGACATTCTTGCACGAGACCGGTCATGCTGTTGATTTTGCACTTGGGGCTGTTTCGCACACCGATGAGTATAAACATGCTTATCTGCTTGATATTGCTCATGTGCCCGATGATGTGGCGCATCGTATTCGGTACTATTTGCAGAAATCGACAAGAGGGCAAGTCGAGTCTTGTGCTGAGGTGTTGGCTAATTTGATGGGCATGCACAATCGACAAAGCGAAGACATAAATTCTGTATTCAAGAATACAATAGCGGTACTTAAGAAAAGAATCGGCTTGTAGTTCCAGCTTTTCAATTGCTGTTTGTTCGGTTAGTATTTGTTCCGTTAGTATTTGTATCTCAGTGTTTAAATGCGGGGTTTTAGATGAAGGCGAGAGCTCTTTCACTGATTTCAATACTTTGCTGCATTGGCTTTAGCACCGTGGCACTTTCGGCATGCGTCAATCTCGGCAAGCCCAAGATGCAGACCCCGCAAGAGCGTGCCACCATGCAAGTGCTTGAGTTGCATCTCAAACTCGAGGGTAACACATACGGCTCTGATGATGAGAGGCGCAGCTACAAAGCTGTCGAGGAAGCCCTCGACCGTGCCTTGCGCGATGCCGGGGCGGGTGAGTTTGGGCGGCATGAATTTGGCGGCGGTTATTGCCGCATTTTTCTATATGGTCCAAGTGTAGATAAGATGTCAAACATAGTCGAGCCAATTTTGAGACAACAGACGCTGCGTCCAAAGTGCTATATGATCAAGCGCTATTCTCAGGGTTTCGGACCGGATGCCAAAATCGTGAGAATCGAATTGACAAAATAAAAGAAGCGCAAGGCTTGGTGGTTTGAACAGGTTAAAGCGGAACTATTTCTACAAAGGGCACGATCATTCTGAGGCTGCCTGGCACTTTTCTTTTCAATATCAAACAGACTTGCCGGTCGAAACCATTTGGCCCGTTTTGGGGCGCATCCAAGACTGGCCGAAAGTAGATAATCGGGTCGCTTACGTGCGCATTAACGAGGCTCCGGCGGTCGGCGTGGTTTTTAGCCTAAAACCTTTCAAGACGCCCGAACTCAAGATGCAGATAGTCAAGTTTGATCCACCTTTTCTCTATAGTGATTTGTGTCGCCTGCCTGGTGCCCAAGTCTACTTTAGTCATCAGCTTAGCAAGACTGGCAAGGAGACCCTGATTAGGGCTTCAATCGAAATCGATGGTCCCCTGACCAAGTTTTGGGTGGCTGTCTTTGGGGACAAGTTTGCAGCTGGTTTGCACGAACAGACCGAGCGCCTCTTGATTGTGGCTAGAGGCGGCTTCGAATGAGCTCGTGAGAGCAAGGGCTGTGGCGCGTGAGCGAGGACTGTGACGCGTGTGAGGACTGTGGCGCGTGAGCGAGGACTGTGGCGTGTGAGCGAGGACTGTGGCGTGTGTGAGGGCTGTGACGCGTGTGAGGACTGTGGCGCGAGTGAGTGCTGTGACGCGTGAGAGAGGGCTCTGGCGCGTGAGCGAGTGAGTGAGTGAGTGAGTGTCGAGGAGAGAAGAATTGTCTGGACGCGAAGAAGTTTATTTTGGTGGTGTTTCGCAGAGTGGAGAGCCCGATAGAAACTGGTATATGCTGGCGTTTATCTCTATGTCTGAAGGCGGCGCCCGGCCTGTAGAGTTCGATGACTTTTATGATGCCTATATCAGCGACATCTTGCGTTGTACCGACTTACTGGCTAATGTTGTTCGTTTCTCTTTGCCGACGCCTCTGACAGCGCTTCCGCAAGTCTCAGGGCAAGTCAACTTTCTAACAATCTATCAACTCAAGAAGAACTCTGAGCCGCAAGGGCTTGAATCAGCCATTTTGAGCCCAGAACATGCTAGCGCTTTTGCAGAGTTTAGGCGCTGGAAGAGTGAAGCCTTTGCATACTTTGATCGCGCCTACTACTTATGCGAAACAGCTGTTGACGCTGTGGTTGATGCTCTCACCAAGTGTGAGTTTTATTTGCAGTCTCGCACTCGGTTTGGCTTGGACTTGGGGAGTGCAGGTGCTGCTGGGGCTGGTGCTGGGGCTGGCGCTGGTGCTGGTGCTGGGGCAGGCGCAGGCGCTGGTGCTGGGGCAGGTGTAAAGGCAAGTGATGGCGCTGGTGCTGGGGCTGGCGCTGGTGCTGGGGCAGGCGCAGGCGCTGGTGCTGGTACAGGTGTAAAGGCAAGTGATGGCGCTGGTGGTGACAATAGTAGTGGCAAGCAAGTCGCTAAGGCTCAACCTGGCGAGTCAATCGTCATTCAGTTTGAGCGCATTCTCGATGCTTTGCCTTCTGGTTTGTCGAAGTGTCAGGATTTCAATATGTGCCAGCTTGCAAGTGCTGATAAGGACGGGGATAGGCTGACATTCAGGTCTTGGCTGAAGAGATAGATTTGCTTTCTGCCAACCACCAGAAAGCGATGCTACCCTTTAATTTAAGCTGTAGAAAACTTGTTCTCGGAATGCTGTTATGTGGGCCGGGCTTCTGACAATTCTGTGCTGCCTTTAAACTGGCTTTCTATATGGTTCTGAGCGCATTCAAAATATCCATGGAAATGTTTTTAGGGGGTCTTGTAAGTGGTACCGAATGCGGTATTCTATATACATAAGCGGTGAGTGCTGGTCCAAGAGATTCAGTGCTTTGAGCCGAGGGACCTTGTGGAAACGCCAAGTCTGCGCAGACTTGAAACTGTAGCAAGCGAGTCCGCTATTCGCCGAATCTGACTGAGGCAGTAGAAATATCGAGTCTTCGCAAGAGACTGTCAGCCGATAGCATTTAAGCCACCGCAGTTCACTCTGGGTGGCTTTTTTGTTTCATAACACGAGAAAGAAAATCAGTGGGCTGAACTGTTTTGTGTGTCTATGGTGACAGGGATTGATTTTCCTTGTTGGAGTGATTTTTCCTGCAGAGCAGCAGTGTCTTTGGATCTGCTGCACTGTCTGCAAATACCAGAAAGAAGAATTTCATGTTCTTCAAGCAAAAAGCCGTCCGGCAGGATTTTGTTTAGGTTGAGGGCGCATTCAAAGATATCAAACACTTTCTGACAGCTTCTGCATGAAAAGTGATGGTGGTGGTGGATGCCTGGTTTCTCATACAAAATGGCTCCCCCTGGCATATCAACTTGTTTCAATCGGCCTTCGAGAAGAAGGGTCTTGACGTTTCGATAGACAGTGGCAATGCCTAGTGATGGGCAATATATAGACGCTAAGTCAAGAATCTCCTGCACAGCTAGCGGACGATTCTCATAATCGAGTGCCTTGAGGATGGCACGACGTTGTACGGTGTTTCTTTCCATGTCACGATTATAAGCTAAAAAAAGACCGCCCGGTTGGGCGGTTTTTTTTTAAACCGATATCGGTTTATTTTTTTTTCTATTCATTGTCCGGAATTGGCGCACCGTAGGGCAAGGTGTTGCCGATGAACTGATGTCGCTCAGCTCGGCCGCTGCGATAGTAACCGCTTGCCTGGTGTTTTCTTTCACCGGTCTTCGAATCTTTGACTTCTTTCGTTTCTTTCGTATCCGCCGAGGCTTTTACCTCGGTAGTCTTTGAAATCTCGGCGTCAGCTTTGGCGCAGTCCGTGTTCAAGTTGGTCGAACTGCCTTCGGATTTCTGCAGCTTCTCAGAATTGGACTTCCTTTCTTCAAGCTTTGCTTGCGGTCCAGAAGGACCGTTGTCAGGGATTGGGGCTCCGGGTGGAAGTACATTACCGACGAATTGATGACGTTCTGCTTGACCACTGGTGTAGAACTTTTCGTTGATAATCGATGGTTCGACCTGAAACAGGTTCAAATCACGCGCGCCTTCCAATCTTCCAATACCAGTGTTCTTTTTCGCTTCCTCGGAAAAAGCTTGGTTGGTGGAAACTGAAGTCAAAAGCGAGATAGCAACCAATGCGCCAAACGCCAAACGAGATTTTTTCATTGAATTTTTTTGCCTCCGGCAATATGTGACTAATTCTAGCCTAAGCGCCTTTTGTGGACTTTGCCAGAATAAGAATAATGACAACCGGACTTGACACAAGTGGTAATGCGAACCTATTATCAGTAAAACGCAACGCGTGTCGTAGTCGCCCCAGATGGCGGCATTTCGATGTGCTCAAACATTAGATCGGTCTGCATCAGTTTGGAGATAGTCCTCCCGATTGCGGCTACGGTGCGCTTGCGTTGCATTTTGGGGAGATTTTCTCTTGAGCGTAAACGCCGATTTTAAAAAGCTGCCTGTGACGGTCCTTTCGGGTTTCCTAGGTGCCGGTAAAACTACTTTATTGAGTCATATCTTGAACAACCGGGATGGTTTGAAGGTCGCGGTGATTGTCAATGATATGAGCGAAGTGAATATAGATGCCAAACTGCTTCAGCGGGACGGCTCTCTTTTGAACCGAGCGGAAGAGCGTCTGGTTGAGATGACTAATGGTTGTATTTGCTGCACGCTTCGCGAAGACCTGCTGGTTGAGGTCTCAAAGTTGGCACTGGAGGGGCGTTTCGACTACTTATTGATCGAGTCGACAGGTATTTCTGAACCTATGTCGGTGGCCGAGACCTTTGCTTTCACTGATGCTGAAGGCCGCTCTCTTGGCGACATCGCACGTCTGGATACGATGGTAACCGTTGTCGATGCGCTCAATTTCCTAGAGATGTACAGCGCCAGCGAAAGCTTGAAAGAGAGAGGCATGGCGTTGTCTGATGTCGACGAGCGCACAGTTTCAGACCTGCTTGTAGATCAAATTGAGTGCGCCGATGTAATTATTTTGAACAAGCTTGACTTGGTGGACAAGAACGCTGTAGCTCGTTTGGCTCAAATAATCAAGCAATTGAATCCTTCGGCAAGAATTGTGCGAGCACGCTTTGGCGTTGTGAGCAGCGAGAAGATACTAGACACGGGCTTATACCAGTTTGATCGAATGGCGGAAGCCCCTGGCTGGATGCAGGAGCTACGTTCTGGAGCCGGATTGGCGCAGAAAAAGAGTGAAAAGGAAGAATATGGCATAAAGAGCTTTGTCTATAGAGCCCGGGTGCCTTTTCATCCAGAAAGATTGAGGCAGCTATTGGCTGAAGAGTGGCAAGGAGTGCTTCGCTCTAAGGGATTTTTGTGGATTGCAAGTCGAATGGACTATTCAATTGAGTGGTCGCAGGCTGGCGGTTCTTGCCGAATTGAGCCGGGCGGAATGTTCTGGGCTGCAATGCCGAAAGAGCTTTGGCCTGTTGATTCTTTGCTGCGCAGAGACATAGACGAGAATTGGGCCGAGCCTTTTGGCGACCGGAGACAAGAGCTAGTCTTGATAGGAATCGACATGGATGAAAGTGATTTACGCAAACGCTTTGATTATTGCCTTCTTGATGAAGTGGAAATGAACGCTGGGCGGGCTGCTTGGTCCGAGTTGTCGGATCCCTTTCCGAATTGGAACATAAGATTGTTGCACGAGCATGCCAACGAACTTTTAGCCGCCGCTGCCAAATAGACGGTAGTGCCAAGAAAATAGGAGAAGAATGTGAATAAGAAATCGGGACGCGATAGTGGTTTAGCCATGCCCAAGAGACGCAAGTCAGATCCCCTGGTTGCCGCTAAGATTGAATTTGTTGACTATAAAGATGTGAATTTGTTGCGCAAGTTTCTTAGCGAGAGCGGCAAGATTCTGCCGGCTCGCATTACCGGCACCAGTCGTACTAATCAGCGGATGATTACCAAAGCCATCAAAAGAGCAAGAGCCATCGGTCTTTTGCCCTTCAGCGGCAATAGCTAGTCATGATTGACGACATTGATGCAAGGCAAATGGAACAATCGGAATATCAGCGTGTCAAAAGCCAGGATTTCATAGAACCTGGACGCGCTGCCGAAAAATGTTTGCAAGAAGCATTGAAACACAGTCGGCTTGCTGAGTCTTATATACGAGACCTAAAGTATGACAAAGCGCTGCTTCATCTAAGAATAGCCTTAGAGCTTAATCCAGTTCTGCATGATTGCTATTACACTTAGGTCGTGTTCATTTCCTTCAGAACAACTTTGAAGAAGCTCTGGACAGCTTTTCAGAAAAGATCAGATATGCGCCTGCATGTGCTGAAGCTTTCTATTTCAGAGGTCTTGCTTATGCCGAACTCAATATAGTGGCACCAGCTGTGGATGATCTTACTCTCGCCCTAGAGCTTGATGATCAATTGGCTGGTGCTTACTTCGCTAGAGCACAACTTTTGGCAGCAGAGCAATTTTTTGAAGAAGCTATATCAGATTATAGTAAGGCAATAGACTTAGACCCGCGTCAGGCAGATGCTTACTATGGGAGGGGCTTGGTTTTTGAGGTTTTGGAAGAGCCCGACAAGGCTCTATCAGACTTCGAGAAGGCATGTGACATAGCGCCTGATTTCGCAGATGCATTTTACAGTCGCGCAGTAATCTTGGCTTCTCTAGATAGGTTTGAAGAAGCGCTTATGGATTTCGACAAGACTACTGAATTGGATTCGGAGCACGCTGAAGCATATCTGGGCAAGGCCGAGTGTCTAACTCACCTTGGTTTTGGAGCCCAGGCAATAGAAGCGGTTACAGATGCTATCTGTCTGGACCTATCGGCTGAGCCATATCTTCTGAGAGCCGCTCTTCACTGGCGGTTTGGTGATCAAGCGGCTAGTTTTCGGGATTTTAGCGCCTATGTTTCAAGACTTAATGCCGAATACGGAAAGGATAGTGAGCAAGCTGCCTGAGGCTGCAAAAGCAAACTTTCAAACTGACTTTGCTCGCATACTTGAGCAAGAGATTGAACTGAAGGAGGCTACCTTAGGGGTCCTTCATCAAGAATTGTGGCTATTTGGACAAGATGTAAAAGCTGAGCCGAATAGGTTGCTCTCTCTTGGTTACAGCCAGGTTAGGGTTGCCGATAAGGCAAAATGTACTTGCTATTTCAAGGATTTTGGCTTGAAAAGGCTATATGTGTGGGACTTTGGCGTTCTTCTAATTGACTTGGCTGACGGAGCTGTAAATTCAGGCGCGCAGTTTCAGGGGGTGTATATAAACCGATATCGGTTTATTCCTGAGGTCGTAAACTTAAATTTCGCCTTTAGAACCGGGGTACCCCATTGTCCCGAGGACCTCGGGGCGGCCCAGCCTGTCACAGCTGGAGATTGGGGGTTCGCTTTTAAGCGGGTTGCCGCGGTATTCAAGATTCTCAGAGCTCACGAAGTATGCGCAGTAAGAGAACTGGGTCTATCGGCCCGCCAAGCGATGCTCGAGAAATTTCCGCAGAAGTATTGCACTTGTCTTGAATCTTTGGTTCGAATGAAGAAGATTTCCAGTCGTTTCAAGAAACTTTCTCGTGCACTGCGGGTCGTGAGCCATTGATTTTTTAGCTGCTGGTGCTATATTCGGTCTCTCTTGATTTCACTCTTATCTTATCGGCCCAGGCGACCATATGGCAGTCTTTAGCTTCTTGAATAGCTCTTCAAAAAGAAAGATGCTTGTGTTTCTCTGGTCCCTTTCGCCTTGGCTCTTTCTGGCCATTGGCTTGCACCATTTTAGAGATATCGGTTTGTCCTTTCTGCTCTATCATGGGTTCTGCCTCTTACCTGCCGTCTTATTGAATCGACATCATTGGCAGGAACATCTCAAACTGCCGTCGCGCACAGATTTGATTGTTCTGCTCCTGAGCAGCATTGGCTTTTCGCTCTTTACGTGGATAGCCTATGGCCTTTTGAGTGATTTTCTTGTCGATAGAGAGCTAGCATTAAAGAGCTTGATTGACAGAGGATTCAAGTTGAGTTGGTTCATTCCTTTGAGCCTTTATTTCCTTACTGTGAATCCAGTTCTAGAGGAGTTATTCTGGCGGGGTGTAGTTCTAAACGAGCTTTGCGACGAGCGAGAGCCTGTGCTGAGTCCAGCCGGAATTTGGACAAACGTCGCTTTTGCCGTTTGGCACTTTCTGGTGGTGCGACTATTTGTCGCTCAGACGTTTGTGCCTTTGGCGATTGTTTGTGTTCTGAGCGTCGGATTCTTACTTTCGTGGCTATATAGAAAGAAAGACTCACTCATTTTGCCAGCTCTCTATCATTCTGTGGTTTTCGACTTAGCCGTGATAATCATTCTGACTATGGTTCTATTTGGACCCATCCGGCTTTCTGAGCATTCGAAGCTCGCGCCACTGTTTGCCAGAATTCAGGGATGAAACTTAAATCCGAGATTCATGATTTTAGATGTTAAGATCTCGATGGTCAGGCATCTTACTGGCTTTTCGCGGTTCCAACTGGGGCTTATCCAGACCAATTTCATTGCTGTGAGTGTAAGTTGTCTCAAGCTGTAACAAAGGAGTCTAGATTGCTAAGCGAGAAGAGCTTTGGTTTACCCTTTCCCAAAGGTAATAGGAAACATGTCTCAATGGCAGTTAAATCATGGCTATTCTCGGTAAGGGCTACGCTATTGAGATTTTCAAGCCTCCACCTCGCTCACGCATTTAGGCTAATTGGATTTTTCGTTCTGGTGATGCACTCTAGCTTTTTATTTGCGAACGCTAGTGAGCCCAACGATGGAGCAGTGGTTGATTCAAAAGCTGATTTGAAAAACCAGAACTTGAACAGTGGCAATTCCAATTCGGTAGAACCGGCTAGCTCTATTGCGGCGGAAACTTTGAGTAGTGGTATAGAACTCTACAATCGAGGCGACTACAGAGAGGCAAAACGGATTCTTGAGAATGTTGCCAGAAAGTCTCCTTATGATGCTTCTACGCGTTATTACTTGGGGCTTGTATATCAAGCGCTCAAGCAGAACGTTATGGCAAGAGCGCAGTTCGCTTGGGTGGCATCATCCGCTCGGGATGCCAATCTAAGAAGATCCGCTGCTAGGGCCCTCGGTACTTTTATCAATCCGAAACGGGCTGGTGAAGCCGAGCTTCTTAGATCAGGTGCAGATAACGACTATCGAACTCTTCTTGCCGCTGCGCGAGCAGAAGTAGCTGCTCAAAGAAACAGTGAGAAAAATTTGGAATCAGTCATTAATGAGGATCCTGCTGTGGGGAAGTCGATGCGAGTGGGAGACCAATCCACTTCTCCAGATTCTGGTGACGGTGCGTCTCTACCTTCTAAAGCCGGCAATGGACTAGATAGCGGTTTGGTTGAAGGAAAAGAACTTGGTTTGGGGCGCTCAAAGGAGGCTTTGTCTCAGCGGAAAGTTGTCAGTTCCGCGTCGTCTCTTGGCAATGCTCCTTCATCGAAGAGTGTGGACAGTTCCCGGAAAGTTTATTTTAGAGTGCTTTACTTCTATTCGCCGGATAATACTACCTGTGAGGCTTTTGAGCCGATTTATTGCAGCCTGAGTGCAAAGTTTCCATCGCTCGATTATCGCAAGGTTTTGTTTCAAGACAAAGCTAGTGCGGAGGAGCGAGCTCTGGCAGAGCGTTACAAGGTTAGTCACGTTCCCCGGCTGGTTTACACCGATGCCCAAGGAGAGGAGTTATTTAATGAAGACATTAGTCTCTTTAGAGAGCGCTTGAAAGATTTGAGCGGGACGGCTAAATATGGTACTAAATGAGCAACTGAGCGCACAGATCACTTTGACCGGAATGACTATGGATCTGATCGGCGGCTTGTACCTCGCATACGATCTTTTGGGGGGTGATAAAGGTCCGCTTAGCACTTTGACCAGATGTGTCACCTATACGCTGATACTTGTGCTGTCAATTAGCACCACGATGGGACTCAAGTTCGGGCTCCTAGCGGGAGCCGGATTGGGAATTGCATTAGGGTTGCATCTGGAGCGAATCGGACGCGGGCAAAATGAGACAAAGAGATTTCTATTTTCACTCGCTCTGATTCGTTCAACTGGTCTTTTCCTTGCAGCCTGGTATGAGAAACTTTCTTTCGTGGCATTCGGATTAGTTCCGGTAGTTTTTGCGGCAGCTTTTTTATTGCCACGGCTAAAGTTGACTCCTTCATTCTTCTACGAAGTTGGCAAGAAACCTTCGTTTAGCTATCGGAAACTTTGCCTATCTTTGGTTTTGGGTGGACTTGCTGCTAGCGTTGGATTTATTGCTGCTTTCCTGCAACATGACCTAGGTCACATGGGCGAGCGTGTGCTGCGTCTTAGTTTGACGATAGCGATGGCAACCGGTTTGACAAGCTCGCTAATACCTTTGATTGAGTGGTACGCTGATAACTTGCCTGGACGAACTATGGGTTACATTGGGGCTACTTTATTCGTTTTGGGATTCATGATGCAGTCCATTCCATCTCTTGCAGTCCTCGTAAAGTGAGCGTGCTAGAGCCTTTCTTCATAGGCGGCGCTAAGCAAGATTGTTCAGCTAAAAAAATGTGGAAGTCTCCGTAAAAAAAATACCGATATCGGTTTATTTTTTTTTGATTCTTTGCTTTAGCTTTCGAGCTGATAGTAATTGCTATAGGGTTGCCTCTGAGCTTATGTTTCTATTTTATGTAGGAATTTGGCGATTAACTCAGTCAAGGTCTCGAAAGATATTCCTGAAAGAGAATGGTCGGAATACCGAAATATCTCTTCAGTAGGCTGACAGCCAATTGCCTTCAGGCGATTGCGCAGTTCCTTCGCCTTTGAGATTGGTACAACTGAGTCTCTTGCCCCGTGAATAATCAGAACTGGAGGCATTTTCTTTATTTGCTTAATCGGACGAACCAAAGAGCCAGACAAACTAACAACCGAGATAATCTTATTATCTCGACTGCCAATATCAAGCGCCAGTTGTGCTCCTAGGCTATGTCCTAGCAGACTGATTCGCTTGGGGTCAACTCGAGGATCCTCGGATAATCGAGCAAGTGAGCGTTGAATCGCTGCGGACCAAATCCCAAAACTCTTTCCCATATCGCTTTGGCTTGCGGAAGATTGCCTGGTAATGTCCATGTAGTGCAACACTGCACAGATTCTTCCACCTTGGGAGAGAGACTTTGCTAGTTCCCTAAAGAAACCACCCTCTTTGTCCAGCCCGCCAGAACCGTGCAGAATAACTAAGCATGGTAGCTTCTTTGATGGCTGCTTGGAGCTGGTTTCTATTGTTGGTTCGAAGAATTCAACTCTAGGCTGAGCTCTTTCCGCAGTAACGGCTAACGGTTGCATCGCAATAGAGATCATAGAGAACAGAACTATGATTGCCTTAAGGGGTTTCATTTAGATTAGCCATTGAACTATTGGTCTATTTGCAGTATACCGTTTTTGTTTTTGCCAGAGTCAAGGTTTGTCCAGAGCAATACCTCTTGAGGTATCTTGATCCGATATAGCCATTGGCTACGCAATATGAGAGCATTCTGGCGGAAGATGTCGCTGTAACTATTTCTGCTGAAGCGGATAAATAGAGAGACATGTACTTTCTACTGAGTCCGACGAGTCGACGTTTAGCGATTATTCTGAATACAATTGCGGTGTCGACGGATTCAATCGAAGCCGCATTTTCTTTCTTTGCCTCTATTATTAGATTTGCTGGGAAGACTTCGATTGCTAGCGAGCCTTGCTCTGGTCTGGCTGGAGCTAAGGATATTTTTCCACCAGCTTTGCAGATAATGGTGCCATCAAATTCTAGTTCAGTGAGGACTGACAGCACATCTCTACTGCTGTGCCCAAGCTCCTCAATCAAATCGTCTACGGTTCTGTCAGCGCTTCGCAGTATGCTTAGAATACCTCTTTGCAGTTCGCCTTCCGCGAGTGATTCCTTTTGTCCGCTATTTTTGGAGTTCTTCTCCTTCTCCTTCTTCTTCTTGTCTTTATGTCGGCCTGGTGCAGCCTTCGCTTTACTTTGTTGAGTTCTGGTCTGACTCCATTTTGTGGAGTCTCTTTCATTGTCATCTTTTTTGTAAGCATCGCTCTCGGCTTCATCTGCAGCAAGTTCTTCATTTGGCTTAGTGTTTGCTGCCGTCAATAAAGATCTTTTGTCGAAGAAATTGCGAAATTTAAAAGTTGGAAAGGTATCTTTTGATAGCTCAACCTGCGCGCGTTCGGTCACAACTAGTGCCGTTTTCAGAATGTGGAGTGATGCTGATTGTGACAAGCATAGCGCCTTAGATAGCCAGTTTGAGCTGACGTAGAAACTTTGGTCTATTGTCCATATCGCAAATAGCCATGCTCGAATGCGACGAACTCCGTGGAAGTAGGTACCGGCAGTTAGCTGATGTTTCTTCTTGCATTGCAAACAGACAAAGGTTCGAAAAGTCTTGGAAATCTCGATTTCTGAGCCATAGCAGCGTCTACAGTCTAATAGTCCAGCTTCTTTCAGTTCTGATATCACAGCTATCCAGCAAGCGCTATCGTCTGGGAACTCCTTGTTGAAGTTGTTGAGAAGTTCTTGTCTTCTTATTCTGTAGGTATCCAGGTCGACAATGGCATGAATCCTAGCTTTCGCTTCTTCATTGGCATCTCTTTTCATCAACAGTGCCTCGGTGAACTATCTACTCTTAAAGACGTAATTTGAGGCGAAAAAGTTCAAATGTTTTGGCGGAATTTTATAAATTCTGTTTGACTAAAAAAAAGAACCGATATCGGCTCTTTTTTTTAGGGTACTTCTTGTTAGTGCTTTCGCTCTAGAGTCCTCCTCCAAGCCCCCCGTAGTTGTTGATCGCCCAAGTGCCAAGCACATGCACCGCTACGGGCAGTAGCAGAGCAATCGCCACTGCCTTTACGAGCAGCGTGGGCTTTACAGAACTAGCTGATTTGAGAATACCGAAAGCTAAACCAACACCGATGATTAGCGCAATTGCTGAAAGGAATCGCACGATATCTCTAGCTGTGTCATAGCCATAGTCCGCTAGCATTCCGACCATATTTGACTGTCCATAGCGAGGATCGACTGCTTGCCCGATTATTCCGCCGTATCGAGCTCCTGATGATGAGGATGATGTTGTTGTTGGGTTGGTGAGTTTGATGATTCTTGGCGCTATTCTGTGTTGTTTGTATTGTCTTGGATTTTCAAGAACAACAGCTCCTGTGTCTTTTGAAACGATTCTGTGTGCTAGCGCGAGTCTTTGAGCTTCCTTCGATTCGCCTTGCTTTTCTAGCCTTTCGCATTCTTCCTTTGCCCAGATTTGGGCAATTTGAGCAGCGAGTCTCTCATTTTGAGCGAACGTAATTGTTCCACTATTCTTCGAGGAAGTCTTCCTTTCAATAGTTGTCGTTTCTGCATTGCCTGTTAATACTTGCTCAAGGTTTTTCAGCATGCTGCCAGATTTATTGACTTCGATTCTTTCATATGACAATTTGTGAGAGTAGTCGAGTTCTTGAAGTTTCTCTGGAAGATTCGACTTCAATCCTGAGATCTGATAATCCAGAAGCTTGATGGGGTGTGCCAATTCCAGCATTTCATTCGCTAGAGACTGATTGAACTGGGGCTGCGGTCCATGAATCCAGATCACTGTATTGTTTTGAGTCTCTGAGGTGTTTTCTAGAGCGAGCTTGACGGCGGCTGCATTATCTTCGCCACCTTCCTTATAGAGAGATTCTAGAATCTGAATCACAGGTTTGGGCTGCTCTCTTATCACTCTTTGCTTTTTCTCGACCTCATCATATGCAGTGAAGTAAACTGCAGCGGGCAGTGATTCGGGAATATCTCGCAGTAAATCCTTGATTGCAGCGGCATGGTTTTTCATTGAAGATGAAGTATCGAGTACCAGTGCGAGTTCTCGTGTCGGAGGCCTCTTTATCACTAACTCTCGTTGAGTTATGTATATAGGGTTCTTGGAAAATGGATCTCTAATTGTGATCGGTGCTTGGCTGATTTTTCTTTCGAATCGAATGCATCTCCCTTGAGAAGTGTCAGTTTTTTCAATCTTGATGTTGGTATCTATCGATTTGGCGTCCGCGGTAGATTTGCTGGTACCGTTGTCGCTTGAGCTCGATAGGGCGACGTTATCGCTTTTGATGATGCCTGAAATTAGATAGCTACTCTCTTTTGTGATGGTTACGGCATGATTTAATCCATTAGGTTTGGCTAACAACCTATTTGTTGATGAAATTGTCATCTTGTGCCTTTTCGGGGTCTTAAAGTTGCTATCGTCTATGTCGGGCAAGGGCAACTCGCAGCTATCTTGGTTGACCCCTCTTAGCGGAATATTGAAGCTGAGAACTAGCCTTGAATTTCCGCCATTACGAGCTACCGGGTAGAAGCTTAGGTCGGCGCTGTTGGGTTTAGATTGCGTGATGATTAGTGGGTCTAAGTGGGCTCGACTTGCCGGCGCATAATTCACAGGAGCTAATTCTGTCTGACTGATGACGCACTCTCTTGAGCTGCCGTCCACCCAGGCAGTTGCCCTGTTGATCACAGCGCCCTGCGGCAGATTTAGGTGCGCAAATAGTTCGGCGTCAGTTTCTGTCTGATTTAGCATTCGCAGATCCCATTCGACCGTACTCGTTAAGCTGGGAGTGTCAACCGATGAATGAAACTGAGAGTCGGTTATGACTAGACCGTCGGTGGGCTGATAGACCCTGTTGTCTGTACTCTCGTCTAACTTTGCAGTTTGCGGGTGCCTGCTGGTTAGGGTGAAGTAAAAATCTGCCTCTCGTGGATTGTCGATATCGATTCCTCTTTGCTTAATGAGCAACTTGGATAGGTCTAGCCCTCCGAGGGGATAGATTGCCGGGAGCAAGTCTTCATCTTTAGCTAGCTTTCTTAGGTGGCTCAGTTTCGCCGCGCTCTCAGCGCCTTCCTCTCCCTCTATACCGTTGAAGTTCTTGACTGTATCGATGAGTCCTTGTATATACTGGCTTCTGATGTAGGGGGCAGACAATAGCATCGCCGCAAGCAGAGCTCCGGTAAGGCTGAAAGAGACAGTTATGCGTCTAATATTGCTTGCCGATTTGAGCCAGAGATCTAGTCCCAGTAGGACAGACGCGATGAGCATTATTGGTGACAGGGTGATGAGAAGCATCCAGCCGAATTTGCAGTATGAGACGTTTTCTGGATTGAATTGTAGGTTTAGAAGAATCATCGACCAGACTGCAGTCGAGCCTATTGCAAAGCCGTTCATGAGGGCAGTTAGTCTGGGTCTATTGAGATAGCCCTTGCGCACAGATTTCCAGACAATAAAGTTGAAGCTGGGGACCGAGAGCAGAAAGCCTATCTTGCAGGCTTCGGTGAAGATATTGCCGCCTTGTTTGTCCGTCAGGCAACTAAGTGAGCAGGCACCTAGAATTAGTCCCGGCATAACAGAACCGAGTGCCAGAACAAAGACTCCCTCGAACGGTGCTCTGAATTCGTTTAGCTCTTTCACGCCTCTGAAAATGAAGCGTTCAGCCGCTATATATAATACCGTTGTGAGAGTTGCAAGGGCTGCCGCACTTAAAAAGAATAGTTTGAGATCGTTGGAGAAACAGGCATAGGTGCCGATGAGCACAGCTGCTAGGGCTAGGTAATATGATGGCTCGGTAGTGAATCTCTGCGGTCCTGCATCATAACCGCTCAGTAGCGGGCTGGAGCCACCGGCATTCAGTTCCGGCGGCAATGCATTTTGGTCGGAGAGATCTTTCTCTTGGGTTTGCATAAGAATATTCCTTAGGTTGAAAGATAAGAGAGTGCAAAATAAGTGCTTGAAGAAGAGCTGATAGAGAAGAGCTGATCGAGACTGCTGCGCAGCTGAAAGAAAATTTGTTTGAATGAGAGTTTGCCTTGAAGAAGATTCGTTTGAAAGAGGGCTTGCCTGAAAGAAAGTTTGCCTTAAGAAAAGTCTGTTTTAAGAAAAGCTCAATCGTAGAAGAACGTGCTGTAAGAACAATTCACAGTGATGACGATTCACTTTGGGAGAAGCCATTGCTGCTGAGGGCTCCGGAAGTCGCCGCATCTTGCGCAACACTTGTACCGCTCATGGCGTATCGTCCGCACGCAGAAGCGGCACCGTATGCAGTATCTGCTGTGTGCAGTGTTTGCTGTACATGGGAGATGTGCTGCGCAGAGTAGCTGCACTGCGCAAGAGTGATAGCCACTGCAAATCGCATTAGCTCTAAATCACAGCCACTACAGATCGCAGCCACTGCAAATCGCAGTAGCTCTAAATCACAGCCACTACAAATCGTAGTAGCTGAAATTCACTGCATCTGCAAATACAGTCACTACAAACTACAGCCATTACCAATTACAGCCATTACCAATTAAAGAATGGACTTGTGCGTTGCGGCTCGGGATATTGTTTTTGCGCTGGTGCAGAATTGCGCGAACTTAGGCAGCCACCGGTGATAGTGGCGCTGTCGTTTGCGGCGATTTGTTAATTCATTATCAGTTTGTTGGCTGAATTGCGCAAGGGCCTGCTTTTGCCGTGAGGGGGGAGTTCCCCCATTGCGCACAGTCAATTGTGAGCCGAGACCAAGTCTTGTTACTTCTCTAACAGGGAGCGCAGCATCCAGGCATTCTTTTCGTGAATTTCCATTCTCTGTGTGAGGAGGTCTGCGGTGGGGGCGTCATCGCATTTGTTGCAAGTTGGAAGTAGCTCTCTAGCTGTGCGCGCAACTGTTTCCTGTCCCTTCACCAACTGGTGAATCATCTCTTCAGCGCTGGGGTGACCGGTCTCTTCTTGAATCGATGTCAATCTGGAATAGACTGCATAGCTGCCCGGGGCTTTGTGTCCAAGCGCTCTAATGCGCTCAGCTATAACGTCGATAGCTAGAGCTAATTCGTTGTATTGTTGTTCGAAAAGCAAATGCAGAGTTTGGAACATCGGACCGGTGACATTCCAGTGGAAATTGTGGGTCTTCAGATAAAGCGTGTAAGTATCCGCCAAAAGCTTGCTCAGTCCATCGGCGATTTCTTTTCTCTGGGCTTCGCTCAAGCCAATCTCGATCTGCATCACTTGTCGATTCTCCGTTTTGTTTTCAGTCTTTGATTTTGTTCTTGAAATGTTGCCTTGAAGTATTGCCTTGAAGCATTGCCTTGAAACGTTGCCTTGAAACGTTGCCTTAAATTATCGCCTTAAATTATTGTCTTGATTTAGCGCCTTATACAATTGCCTTGAAGCATTGCCTTAGCTTGTTCCCTTTAAGAACGCCTTAGATTGTGGCTGATTGCCACTCGGCTCCCTACCATTTCTCTTCTTTGACTGTATTCTCCATTTCGGCCTTCGTTTCTAGCGAAAGAAGAGTGAGTCTTTCGTGGGCGGCATTGAGCATAAATTCGGCGTTGTTCAAGCTGGTGCCGAAAACAGCTGCGCAGAAACAGAAGGTTGGTTCCCAGGTCGTTTTGAGATTGATCTTTTGGTTATAGTTCAATCTTTTCAATAGGCGCTCGATTACTATGTGCAAGCCCACCTCGCCGGTTTCAGGGCAAATAACCATGTAAGTTCCGTCTTCCAGCACGCCTGGTACATCAACGTCGCGGATGCACTCTTGCAGAATTCGAGAAGACTCGACTTCAATGGCAGCGCGGGCTATTGGTCCGCCGGCACGCTCGATCTCATCTAGGTTGACTATGTTGCCGACAATTATGCCGAGCGGATTTTTGTATCTCTTCGCTCTCTTTACTTCTTCCTTCAATACGCGCCTGATGAAGCGCTCGGAATAAAGTCCGGTTTTCGGGTCTTTCATCAGGTGATGACGATCGCGTCCGGTACTAACTTCACCTTCGGGAGGCATGATTGTCTTGGTGGAAGCAAGTTGAGACTGTGCATTCAAGACCTTGCGAGTCTCTTCAGTCTTTTTGCGTTCTGCTTTTCTGATGTCGGAGAGCTTTTCCTTGAAGAGTGAATCACGGGTGAATCTTTCTTCTTTCTTCTTTTCAGGAGCCATCTTTACAGGTCGCCTCACGTGAATCGGATCCGGCAATTGCCCAAATTGTCAAGACAGATACCCCTGTCCGGCAAGCAATGTCTATTTTGCCATGGTTTCACGCTTCGGTCAGGTTATTTTATCTGGAAGAATGCAATTGTTCCGTCTGAGTACCCTGCCGCCAGGCTCAGAGCGCCTCGCCAATTGAGGCAAGAGACTTCAGCTCCTTCTTGATGATGCACCAGCCAGGGGGCTGGCTGGTTCTTGCTCTTCTTGAGATAGGCTAGGTCTCTGATGAATAGCAGTCCGTCCAATCCTCCGCTTGCCAGCCTCAGTCCACTGGGCGCAAACTTAAGTACCGAGATGAAGCCATCGTGCCCAGCAAGCATCTCTGGCTTGCTGCCAGCCGGTCCCTTCCCGCTAAAATCCCAGATTACTGCCTGTGGTCCGCCGCCGCTTGCTAAAAGGGTCGATTGGCAGTCCCAGGACAGTTCTTTGACTTTTGTCGTATAGCCGTCCATGCGCAGATCGCTGCCGCCGGGTAGCAGCCAGACATGGGCGCTGCTATCCTGGCAGCCCGCTGCGAGAACTTTGCCGTTTGGACTATACTCAATTTTTAGTATTGAGCCTTGCCAAGTTAAGGCACGCCTTGGACTATCTTGCCCTATGTGCCAGAGGCTTGCTTGGCTATAGCCGCTTGTGGCGAACATATCCTGCATTTGAGGATGCCAGGTCAAGTCTGAAATGGTTGACTTCTGTTCGACGAAGTCTTGAAGCAGGTGTCCGTCGAAACTGAAGAGTTTTAGTTTCTTTCCGCAAGCAGCCAAAAGCAAGTCGTCTTTTCTGTGCCAGAGAAGGTTTTCTATCCAGCCTCTGACAAAGCTAATTGCAGCCACCCTGCTGAAATCATTGCTGTCGTACACAAGCAGACCGGCGTCTTGTCCGCCTGAAGCCAGGTATCTGCCGCTTTTGGACCATTGTACTTTGAGGGCGCCCAATTGATGGGCGTGCCATCTGTGCAAGAGCTTGCCGTTGTCTAGAGCGATGAGGCTGATGGCGCCCGAGGCATCGGCAGCTGCCAGTATGGCTCCGTCGGGCGAGATGCTTATTTCATTGACATAGTCGTTGATGGCAGTGCGCCATAGCGGCTCAATTTCCCTTATTTGAGGCTCAAATGCGGTTCTTTCGCCAGGCATTTTTGGAAACCCTCCACTAGTTCATTTCTGTTCAGGTTGCGTCCGATGAAAACAATTTGGCTTTTTCGTTTTTCGTCCAACCAGGGGCGATCTGGTCGTCCGTCGAAGAGCATATGCACCCCCTGAAAAACAAAGCGTTGCTCTTCGCCTGCTACGCTGACTATGCCTTTCATTCTAAAAATATCCGTGCCCTTCTCTCTAAGCAGCTGGCCTAGCCACTCATTGAATTTGATGTGATTGATGTCGCCATCACATTCGATACCAACAGAACTGACTTCGTTGTCGTGGCTGTGCCCTGCTTCAAAGCTATACTCAGCTAGAGGTTTTAACTCTTGCTGGTCTACTTTGTTCTTTATAGTCATCTGAAACTCATCTGGTCTATGTTGGGTGAAAAGCGCATAGATGCCTTTCTGCAGGCTGAAGTTGAAGGTCATAGTACCGGGGGTGGTCAGACCTAGTTCGTAGACATGATCGATTCTGTCCAAGGAGTCACCGGGGCTTGCCTTCGTTTTCTCATGCGAGAAGCGTCTCATCGCCTGCTCGGCTAGGCTTGATAAAATTGACCCGGGATCTTTGCCGTGATCGCCTGTCTCGCATTCCATAATCAGCAAATTCATGCTGGGGTCTGGACCGTCTTGCAATTCTAGTTTGCAGGTATTGTCCAACTCGTATTGTCCAACCCATTCGAAGGGATACTCGGGTTGCAAAAATGTTGGCTTAACGGCTAAGGCTCTATTAAGGTCGAAGCCTTTGACATTGAGAATGTTCTCCATATCGACTGCAGCGTCTTGGCTTCTGAAGATTTTCGCCATAGCATTCATGGCTCTAATTCTTTCTTCTAGGCTGTTCAACTCTTCGGCGCTGACCAAATCGATTTTGTTGAGAAGGATGACATCGGCGAAAGCGATTTGTTCTTTGCATTCCGGGCTGCTTTCGAGGTGCAAAAACACATGCTTGCTGTCTATGACTGTGACGATGCCGTCTAGCTCAAGCAGCTCATGCACCTCGTCGTCGACAAAGAAGGTCTGCGCGACCGGTGCCGGGTCGGCTAGTCCTGTGGTCTCGACAAGAATATAGTCAAAGCGGTCGCGGCGCCGCATAAGATTACCGAGTATGCGAATCAGGTCACCGCGGACGGTGCAGCAGATGCAGCCGTTGTTCATTTCAAAAATTTCTTCGTCTGATTGCACAACCAGAGCGTCATCAATGCCTATCTCTCCAAACTCGTTTTCGATTACAGCGATGCGTTTGCCATGATTCTCGGTGAGAATGCGATTGAGTAAGGTTGTCTTCCCTGAGCCGAGAAAGCCGGTTAGGACCGTGACGGGTACTTTGCTTGGTTGCTTGTTCTGTTCTTGGCTCTGGCGAGCTGTTCGAGTGTCTGGATTTGGCTTGTTTTCCGGCATCATTCCCCCTTGCAGGCGCGTCAAATCAATCCGGTTTAGGTCGGGGCTATCTGCGCTTGACCGTCTTTGACCGAGCTTGATTGGGCTAACATTTGTGCTTGCAAGAAATGATAGCCGATTATCAGAAACTTGTCTATCGCCCTATAAACCTGCGGCTGTCAGTTTCATGATTTGTGAGGGCGGCTGCCAGCTAGGATTGCTAATCTTGAGCATCGCTTCGGTAGAAAGATCAACCATGTCATGGGCTAACTGCTCGAGGGCGGCGTTGGCTTTCTGGGTAGTGTCGACAATAAGTGTGCCGCGTCCGAGGCTCATTATCATTTCTAGGGGTTCGTTTACACCAATTAGCTCATCGATACTGTCGGCGGTGTCACCCCAAGGGTGCAGAAAGATAATGTCTACAGAGTGCGGTATATTGGCGGCGCTATCGTGAATGGCTTTGTACGCTGCTTTTAGCGTCTCAAGATTGTTGGCGGCGTCGCCAATTACAACTCTTTCTCTTATGTATTCAGTATCAAGATGTTCCGACCACATTTTGACGATGTGATCTGTCTCTGAGCGGATGCGTCCAGTCGCCCCTGCCATGACAACGAGCCGCTTTATCGAGCCCTGTGCGTTGTTTTGGAAATATTTGCAGGCTGAATGCATGGTGGCTAGACCACCAAAAGAGTGACCGTAGAATACAGTTTCGGCAAAGCAAGGGCTGAGCACTTCCATGTTTGTCAGGGGCTCGTCCAGCCAGATGCTGAGAGGTGAAATCTCGTCTTCGCCAATGGCTTCTTGTCCGTCGCGTTTTGCCAATTCTTGCCTTTCGGGGCAAGAAATATAACGATCCGAAAACTTTCCAGTGAGTCGGCTGCCATTGTGACGGGGTGTGAAGACCACGTGTCCTTCTTCGAGAAAACGGCGCAGATGCAATGCCTCGAAGTCGGCGGCGCCGCGTCCGGGAAAACCAGGCTGAAACACGAATAGCTTGGTGCTTACTTTATCTGGTAAGTGTAGCTTTCCTTCGACTATGCCGTGAGCGCTTCGTACCTTCAGCCAAAAACTGTTGGCTCTTTCTTGCAAAGGCAAGATACTCTCGCTTACGATTCCTTTTTGATTGCTTTGTTGATTGCTTTGTTGCTGATTCTGTTGATTCTTGCTTTGGTGCTTATTTTGTTGAGGCTTGTTTTGCTGACTGTTTTGCTGACTTTCTCGAACTGGCCTGTCCTCTGCCCTCATACTTTCATCTTCTGAGCAAAAGGGCAGGTCGTATTGTCTGAGAGGCGCTGGTACTGAGTTAAGAGTTCTTTCGGGCATTGTTTACTCGCTTTGACAGTGGTCGGGGCGTTGCGGTAAACAGGCATTCTATATGTATCGGGTTGTCAAAACAATGAGCGTGCTTTCTTTTGCTTTAACAGCATTCTTTAGCTGATTTGCAATAGCCTGGGCAGAAGTTCTATGAATGAATGCAGTGGCGCCGGGCTGTTTGTTGCCTTACTGCGCAGGATGGCACCCTCCCATCCGCTCAAAACAATTTCAGAGAGTTCGATTGGACACAGGTCTCGGCGCACATCTCCTTCGGTTTGGGCAAGCTTTAAACATTGCGAAAATTCAGCACGCCAGCCATCTAAAGCTTGGGCTAGTCTTGCTCTCAATAGTTCACTCTGTCCAGACATTTCTTGCGAGAGAGTGCCAATCAGGCAACCGCTCTTGCTTGGACAGTCGCCCTTCTCTTGTGCTACTGTGCGAAAATAGGCAAGCAGTCTATCGAGCGCCCGTTCGCTTGCAGTCGAACAACAGGCCGCCTTATGGTCGTCTCTGACGAAGAGCGCTTCTTGCGGCAATTCTTGAGACAATTCTTGAGACAAAGCTTGTGGTAGAGTCTGTGGCAAAGCTTGAGAAAGAGCTTGCTGCTGAGTTTTTGTATTTCCTTGCGTTAGCGCCTGCTCCGAGCTTAGATGGCGCCTTATCTTCAAGAGGTGATTGCGATCGAAGCTGTCGATTATTGCAAGGGCGAAGCTTTCTTTGCTATCAAAGTAATGATAGAAAGAACCTTTTGGTACACCGGCTTGATTGACAATTTCTTGTATCCCTGTATTGGTGTAGCCTTTGGCAAGCATTAGCTGCAAGCCGGCTTCAATCAGTTTGTCGCGTGTTTCGCCGCGTCGCTTCATTGAGATCATTGTTTATGCTCTCTTTCGCGCAGACGAGCGAATGCCGGCACCGGAACGGGTGACTTCTGTTTCGTCTTTCTTGTTGTGTGACTTTGTCCGCGCAGATCTGAAACTATTATCCAGAGAATGAAGGCTAAAACCGCCAGCGAGAATAGTTCGTTGTCTATCATTTTGATTGGTCCTTATTAGTGGCAGAGCTCTTGCTTTTGCTTGCCGCCCTGCGGTCTTTTTTGATTGTTTTGTTTAGTTGACCGGTCGTCTAATGGCTGGTCAAAAATTTGTGGTTTGTCTGGGTGGCGAGGTTGGATCCCAAGCTGGCTTTCAGGCTATTCAGTAAGGTTAGTTTGTCTAGCTTTGACTGATGGCGTTTGCTCAGCTGTCCTTGCCAAATATCGGCGTAGCAATCTATTGACCCTGAAAATAAGCCGATATCGGTTTGTTTTTGGGGGGTAGATTTTTGCTCTTCAGTGTTCATTTTGCTTACCTCCTGAGATCCCCCGTTCAAACTTGCAGTTCGAAGCCGGTTGACATTTACATAATAGACCGGTCGTCTTCAGTTTGGCAAGTACCCCATAATGAGATTGCTAAAATTGGGTGGTTAGGTCTCCACTAGTGGATCGTACTCTTCTTCTGTTAGGCCAAATGTCCAGGCTACTGCTTGCTTGGCTCGCTGCATATTGGGCGGCACTCTGAGAAAGTACTCCTTTATGCTGCCGTCTGGTTCAGGGGTCGAGTTCTTGACCCTTACAACAATAATTGGTTCGTCCGATTCAAGGTTCATGCGATACAAGATACCGGCATTGTCTTGATGCATCTTTACTACTTTGCCTTCGCGCAGGTAGTTCTCTAGTCCAAAGCGTTCGATCAAAACTCTGCGGACTTCTGCGTTGGGCTCAGACTCGATAAGGTCGAAAGTGAGCGGCTCCGGCAAAAGAATGACATAGGGCGGTACCAGCACCCCGTGCCAAGCATACAAGCCCCAATCATCACCAAAACGCATGCACATTTTGTCTTCGGCATGTATGCGGAAACGATTGTCGCGATGCAGTTCGAGCGGTCTATCGGTCATTATGCAAAAGTTTTCGTAAGCCCAGACCCAGCCAGCGTTGCGCGCTAGGTCAGTGAGCCCCTTCAAAGGTTGTGTGCCTTCTATGCCCAGCCGGTCTACAAAGTCATAGTATGAAAGCCAGCTAGAATCGTGCAAGCCGTAATTGATCTGCCATTTTTGAGGACCGGCAAGAATGCCACTCATGGTGGGAATGCGCTGCTTAAGCGGTTCTGCCACATAGCTCCAGACTTGCAGGTGCACCGGTTGCACTAGCTCATGATAAATTTGTTCGGCAGCTAAAGCCGAAAGTCGTCCTTCTATGGCGGTCTTTACTTGATTTTCGGCGTCCTCGCGCAGTGTTTTTGAAACATTGGCTCCAGCCAGACTGCGCAAATAATGCCAAATATAGATTCCCATATTCTCGGCGAATTGGTCTTTCAGATACTTCTCAAGTAAGACTCCTTCGCGCTCTAGAACCTTCTTTTCGGCGCTGAGGCGCAGGCTGCGTCTCACTTCCTTCCAGTGCGCTTCACCTGAAATAGCCTCTAGCTGTCTAGGGCATTGCTTCCAAACGGCATCCCAGACTTCTAGCTGGGCGGTATTAAGGTGATAAGGCCAGTCTATATCGCTCTCTAAAATGCGCGAGGCAGTGTTGCCAGCCCACGGAGACTTAAGCCAAACAATAACGCGAGGTTCGGCTAGTCCGACCGCTCTGTATGCAGCCTTTACTGCCGCTTCGGCCTTGCCTCGGTCGGTTTGTCCTTTGCCGAGACCATTGAGGCGCCATTCCTCACGGCACTTTTCCAACAACTTCAGTTGTCTAGAGTTGAGTTTTTCGATTCTAAGTTCAGTCGATGACATCTCTGGGCGGTGCTTCCGGCACATACTCGCGCTGCTGGATTATCCGATAAAAGCCCTCAGGCAAATTGATTGTACCGTGTTCTTCGTGAACCAATTTGGCGCCTGGTTTTACTTCTATATAGCGCTGTCCTTTGGCTGTGTACATCTTTGCGAAGTCGGTGCTGATGGCGTGGGCGTGACCGGTCACTTCGCCGTGCTGCAAAATAACCCGCTCTTCGCATTCCTTTTCAAGGGCGTTTTCTGGCAATGTCGGCACCTTCTGCAAGAGTACGTCACCCTGGCGATAGGTGTCCAGCTTGCTAACCGGGCGAACAGCTTGTCTAGTTTTAAGCAGCATTTAGGTAACTCCGTCCAAAACACCGTCCAATTTCATCTTAGCAGCTTAATGCCGACTTCTTTCTCAGTTTCCTATATATTCCCGCTTAAACCGGCAATTTCTCGTTTTTGCCGGTTTTGACGCCGATTTGGCATGGTTTTGGTGCTTCGCTGCCGCTATATGCCAGTTACCTTGAACTTGTGAGAATCGTCCCGCAAGCGAGGATGCAATGCTCTGAATTGGTTATCTAGTTTTTGGCATTGCTTGTCAGACCAAGTGGTCATAACGATTTCAAGTTCTTCCGGCAGAGCGATGGCTGCTTTGTTCAGTGCTTCGGGTCTGAGCCAATTGGGCAGCTGTCCTTCTGAGACAATAATCCTCAGGCTCTTCACGCCGTACACCGCCGTTGTTTCTATGGGGCATTCCTTGAGACGGCAGTCTTTCAAGCTTAGGCGGTCGAGTCTGGCGCTATGGCTGAGAAAGTGAAAGGTGCGTTCGTTGATGTCACAGTTGATGAATTCTATTGAAGTCGGTATGGCCTTCAGTTTTGTGCGAACCAATTTGTTGTTGACCAAGTCGCCATAGGTTCTAGAGGGATGGCGTTCATTGATATCTGAGAGCCTGAGACCCGGCAAATGGGCACTCTCTATGGCGAAATAAGTTAGCCCTGGCGGCACTGATATAGGCATGCTGGCTCTTGAGTTTACCTGATAGACGAGATATTGCAGATTTTGGAATTTGGGTAGTAGCTCAGTGAATTTGCCGGCTTGGCTCGGCGATGCAACAGGTATGCGCAAATAGCGAGTTTGTTTGGTGCAGGGCTCACTTAGCCAACGCAGCTCAGTTTCAGCCGTCTTTACCGCTGTCATGTCTAAGCCGCCTATCTTTTCAATCGGCAACTCGGCACAAATAATGTTCAAGGTCGAGTCGCTGAGCGGCTTGATCAATAGAGAGCTATTCTCCACTTCCGCTAAAGACGCCGGGCTCGGATCTTTCATTGGTTGAATGGCAATAGCACTAAATGAAGGCTCTTTCTCAGCTGCTTTCAAGATGGCAAACTGGGCGACGTTCGTTAGCGATGCTTGCGGCAGGACGCTTTCATGATTTTCGGACCCCGCTTGGCTATTGTCGTCCACCACTCGGCTAATGGCTGACCCCGCTCGACTCTTGTCTGTATAAACTTTGCCTTTGGCTAATTTGAATTTACTACTACTAACACTACTACTACTACTATTGCTCTGCTTGGTGCTTTTCTTTGTGTCATCGCTCAAGTTGAAAAGCAACAGATAGACTGCGGCAAAGCTCAAGAAAACTACAGCAAGAACAGCAGAGAGAAAAATCTTTAGTTCTGGTGCGAGGTTTCTAAACGGAAGTTCAGCCTGCTTTTGCGCATCTGTTCCTGCTTCTGTTTCTGCTTCTGTTTCTGTTTTGGTTCCGGTTTGGCTGTTTGCGGCGCCGCTGGCTGATGTTGGATCGAGATAATTGGACTTTGTCTTTATCTGAGAAGCTCCGCGGCCCTCTTCCAGTGCTCTGAAATGATCGATGGCATGTTGCAGCGGTTTCTTAGCCAGAGCAAGTTCTAAGTCGACAGATAGCTCTGCGACGCTCTGATAACGGTGATCAGGGTTTTTCTCAAGGCATTTTGCAATGATTGCTTGAATTGAAAGCGGAAAGTAGATGCCGGTGGGTGCCTCTAAAGATGGTGGCAGTTTGGCTAAGTGCGCGTGACGTAGATCTTCGAAGGTTTGTTCGAGGAATGGTGGCGCCCCCACCAGGGTCTCGAAAATTACGCAACCAAGGCTGTAGATGTCAGATCGACGATCTACGGCGTCGCCAACAAACTGTTCAGGACTCATATAAGATGCGCTGCCGATAATGTCAGCCTGCTTGAGGGCTCCTTTGGGCTGTTCAGCCTTGTTATCTGATTCACTATCGAAAGCTTGTCCTTGCGATTCTCTAGCCGATCCAGCCAAGTCGGCGATACCAAAATCTAGAATTCTAATTTCGATAGTGTTGCCCGAGCCGGTAATCATCAAATTGGCCGGCTTTAGGTCTTTATGAACTACGCCGCGTCTATGAGCATAGTTGAGACCTTCGCAGACCTTGATAAACAGTTCGAGAGTGGCGCCAACCGAAAGAGGTCCGTGCTTGATGATTGTGCTTTCTAAAGTGGCTCCCTCGACAAAGTCCATGCAGTAATAGGGCACTGTTTCATTATGGATGCCTAAATCATAAACCTGACAGATTGTCTGATGTTGCATAGTTGAAACTAGCTTGGCTTCTTTCTGAAAAAGAAACCAGGTGCGTGGCGTAATCATGCTGGGCAAAAGAAACTTGACCGCACATAGTCGCCCCAGAACTGTATGCCTCGCTTTATAGACTGAACCCATACCACCCTGCCCCGCCAAATCAAGCAGTTCATAACAGCCGCCGATGATCTGCCCTGGAGCCAGTTCAGCCATGGCTATGGTCTCTTTTGCTTGATTGGCTCTGGCTGTCTGCATAGCCGTCTTGAGGCTGGTGCGCTTGCTCAGCAGTTCTCCGCCATGATATCGGGTCTCTAGCCCAGCTAGATTCAAGCGATCGTAATTGTCTGAGCCTTCATAAATAGCTATTTGAGCCGGTGCCTTAACTTTTGCCGAATAATCGGATTTATTGCTTTCGAGCAAGGGTTTGCGGCACTGACAGCGCTGGTCTTTGAAGAAAAAGGCTGTGATACTGCCTGCCCGCGAAACCGTAGGGACTAATTTTAGGCACCTTTGACATACGGTGCTCTGCCCCCCTGTGCGGTTTTTAGCTTTCTCAAGCGGCTGAAGTTTTGCGGCGTTGCCTGCTTGCGTCGAGCTCTCATCGCAGTAACAGCTAAGATCGCTCAGCAAAAAACTGGTGAGCGAGCCTCGTCTTTCTGCCAGAAGGCGACGCCTGCCGCATCTAGCACAAATGTTTTCAGCACTCTTGTTTTCACCAGTCTTGTTCAAGTTATTGAAGTTGTATCCTGTGCTGAATTGCTAAAATCAAACGACATTCTTATGGGGTTCATCTATTGAGCAGAATCGACCTAGCCTTTTCTTTCCTTCCTGCCTTTCAGATTGGAACTGCAGCACTTCATAAATCCGCTGATTCTTCTAAACAGTATGAATATCCTGAGTATTACGAGTCTGTCGAGTTTATTGGGGCTGTTGAGCCTCTTAAGCCTCTAGAGCCTGTTAGGCCTCTTGGGCTGTCACCAATACTGAAATTTTGCAGTTTTCTCCTAAAGACTTGTCTACAAGCAAAAGGTAATTTGTTTGTTTTGGGCGTTCCTATCATTCTATCCATTCAGGTAATTATTTCATTTTTTCTGGCAGCTTTTGCTGCACCGCCCTCTTCTCAAGCTAGTAAAGCGAAAATGCCATCTCGATTGGCAGGAAATCAGACCCTAGAGTTAACTGCCAAGACAAGTCAGTTTGGCATTGCTCGTTATTTGATTTCCAAAGATGCTGTATCAGTGACCACATTTACCGGAACGACTGCTTGGCGGAATCTTACCCCGGATAAAGTGATAATGATTCGGCCTGAGAATAAGATATACCTAGAAACTACAAGAAAAGCCTGGATTGATTGGGCTAGGCGCGGCATTGATCTTGTAAAGATTAAGCGTGTTGAAAAGGTTGGGGTGGAGGAGTTATGCGGCAGACAGGTGGAGCACTTTCTAGCTTTTGAGACTGAGACCCCAATAAAATCAAAACTGAGTGCAGAGTTTTGGACCCTTCCAGCTAGTTCGTTCAATGATGCTGTGCTTAGTTATTGGTGCGAGATGCTGGATTTGCCTACATCTTATGGTTTTCCAATCAAGGTCAAGCAGAGACATGAAGGGCAGTTTGTCACCATGGTCAATCCTTCTGCTCTTAAGACTACCTCTAGCAAGGTTTCTGACTTTGCTGCGCCGGCAGGCTACAGACAAGTGAAAGATCTTGCTACTTTCTACTTTTCTGAAGGAGGTGCGGATTTGCGATCATCAGATTTGTCTGATTTGTTTATGTCTGAAAAGAGTGGCCTTGGTGATAGTCCTAAGAAGTCTGCTGGAGAAAAGGCGAAGTGAGTGACCCGGGTAGTCAAGCGGAGGAGATTAGGCTTCAAATTTTGAACTGGCTGGGTTCTATGGGTGAAAATAAACCGATATCGGCTTGTTTTTACCCGGTAGATTTTGTCGTTCAAAGTGTCAATAAAAGACGCGCCCGCCTCATGATTTTGCAGACAATCGATGAGTGCGCTACTCTGCCAGATTCAGCCTTGCCCAGCCTAACTGTTGAATTGACCCTGCTTGCTCTCAGTGATGACCTATCTATTTCCGAAGGAGCAAGCAAGCAGCTAGAACGGACATTCGCCTTTGGAGGAAAACAAAGACTGACACAGGAGCTAGGTAATCTTGAGCAGTTGTTCAGGAACTCGTGGTGCCCTCCAGGTGAGCGGTTTGTTCTTTCGGAGAAATTAGCTCTAAAAGCGGTTGGACTTGCTTCTTTCGCTCGCAATGGCTATTTGCGTGAGGCGGCTATTCGGCGCTTGATTGAAAGTGGAGATAGTTCTGTTATCCCATTTCTCTTGCTGCGTCTCAGGGATTGGGTTGTTCCGATTCGAGAGCTTGCGCTTCAGGGGCTTCAAACGGTCTTGCAGAGCAAAGCGAGCGATGCCTTAATTCTTGAAGAATTGAGCGATAGTCTTCCTCTACTGTTTCTATTGGAGCGAAGTCCGAAATGTTCGGCAAGCATGGACTTCTTGAGTGACTTATGTAGAAGAGCAGTTCAGTATGATAGTAAAAGTGCAATTGATCTCGTCCTGAGCGATGTTCAGTGCTCTCGCTGGTTGGCAAAGCGATTATTACAGTATTGCTTGGCTGATAGTTTTCTGCCACTTCTTCACTGTAGAGATGCAAAAATCGCGCTGCTGGCTTTTGATTCAATTTTGTCGATGAGCAGTTCTAGCAATTTGTGTGATTTGGGTATCGATGACTTTTCTGCTTTGCTGCGGCAGTTATTTTTGAGCAAGCATACCGAGCTTCGAGTGGAAGCGTTGCGGCATTACTTTTCTGGTTCTTTTGCCAGTAGCGAGGAAGAACTTGCCGAGTTGGCAAAGGAGTCATTGTTTAGTGAGCGAGGCGGCGTGCGAGCACTGGCTCATTATCTGCTTAAGGGCGAGAATGTTGAAAAGCTTTATCGAACCAGGTTGCAAGAGTTGAGTCTTAAGTTGGAACAGTTTGAAGCAGTGAAGGTTGGTGAGATGGTTGGCTGTCTGTCTGGCATGAAACAGTCTGGTTTGGCTCTCGAGGATGAACGGTTATTAGAGCCTTTTCTCTCGCACGGATCAGCTTCTGTGAGAGCGGCAGCCTTTGAAATGTCCTTCTTTCAGTTTCTCAGTCGAGGTCAAGAAGACCAATTTCTTTCTTGTTTATATAGATGCATGGAAGATGGTTCCGCAAGATGCATTAAGGTAGCCATCAAGCACTTGTATTGCAAGTTTGCTGTCGATTTCAAGAGAATAGCTGGCTATATTCAAAGAGAGCCGCTTGCCAAAAGGTCTCTTGCCTTACTGCCTCATCTCACCAAGCTTGATTTCTGGCAAGCTCTGCCGCTGCTGCTTCTTTCTTACAATGCCGCATGTATTGATGGCGCCGAAGAGACGAAGGCAAGGATAAGTGTTTGTCTTGATGATTGGCTAAGAAAGAGAAATTCTTACTTTCTCAGACCAAATCAAGAGACGGTTAGTCGAGCGCAAGCTGCCTTGGACCGCTTTGGCAAGAAATTATCAGAGACTCTGAGAAGGCAGCTGGAGGCTGTATTGGCGCAGGCGCAGACTTAGAGTTTTGGCACTTGCCCGAATGTCTAATCTTAATTCTGCAAAAAAGATTGAACTTTTTGGCTGGTTCTTACGTATATAGCTTGGAAGGTTTTTGAATTGATTTTGGGAGTTGCTTATGCCGTCAAGTCGAGTTTGGAATTCTTGCGGTTCGTTTAGAGTCAGGCTCTTATGGGCGTTTACTCTAGCGCTGACGCTGAACAGTTTTCTGGTCATGGATGAAGCGTTGGCGGTCCGCAGTGCATCTGTTTTGCAGGCCAAGGAAACTAGTAATTCTTCTAAAGTCGAAGTGTTCTATCAGTCTTGGCTTGACCGCAAGCGAAATCGCGAGATACCCGTCAAGATTTATATGCCGAAGCAGTCGAGTGCTGCTGCACCGGTCGTCGTTTTTTCTCACGGACTGGGCGGTTCGCGAGAGGCGGCATCATATCTTGGTGAAGTGTTTGCCGAGCATGGCTTCGTGTCGGTACATATTCAGCATCCAGGCAGCGATGAGTCTCTCTGGAAGACGGGTGATGGTAAGGGCTTAAAAGAGTTCTTACAAGCAAGAAAAGCTGGTGCTAGTGCAGGTGGTGGCAAGGGCTCGATGTCATCTGCTCTACTTGGCGAAGGTTCGGGTGCCGGTGGCGGCGGTCGCCTTGCCGGTTTGCGGGAGCGTTTTCGAAATAGAAACGGAAATGGAGACCGGAACCTAGGCGAGACTGGAAACGGAAACCCGAGTGGCAGTGGAACCCTGAGTGGAAACTTCGGCGGAAATCGAGCCGCCTTACTCGCTGGCTTGAACTCTTCTGGAGGTTTGTCCGCTTCTGGTTCGCTCAATCGTTCTGAACTGGTCGGCGCCATACGGTCAAAAGTTAGCAAAGGCGCCAGTGGTGAAAATCTAAGACTACGTGCTGAGGATGCGATATTCGTTTTGGACGAACTTGCCCGCCGCAATGATAGTGATGCCGTTTTGAAGGGACGTCTTGATTTGAATAAGATCGGCATGGCAGGGCATTCTTTCGGTGCACTCACGACGATGGCTATGGCGGGGCAGAATTTCGCAATTGGCAATGTCAGTAAGTCAGTGGCTGATCCGCGCGTGAAGGCAGCGATTTATCTCAGTCCGCCTGTAAACTTGCATGGCAGAGATGCCTCCGATGTATACGGCAAGATCAAGATTCCCGGCATGTTGATGACAGGCACCGAAGACAATTCGCCCATCGGCGAAACTAAAGCCGAAGATAGACCGCTTCCGTTCTATGCAATCAAAGCCGGTGAGCAGTATTTGGTGAATTTCGAGGGCGGCACCCACTCTATGTTTGGCGGCAGAAATAAAACAGTCAGCCCCGAAGCAAAGCAAGGGCATGAAATGATCAGTCGGCTCTGTATAGCTTTCTTTGATGCCTATCTTTGCGGCGATACGCAGGCAAAGAATTGGTTGAAACAAGATGCTGGGAAGTATCTTGGCTCAAGGGCGAAGTATGAGTTTCATTAGTTCTCATGCCGGTTCACTGCTTTTGTATGTGTCAAGCTTCTGCATCTTTGTATGTGCCAAGCCCCGGCATCTTGCTCTGCGTCAAGCTTCGGCATCTTGCTCTCCGTCAAGCTTCGGCATCTAATACGCGCTTGGGTTTTGATATAGCGAGACATCAGTATTAGGCATGAGTTTCTGTAGAATTGCTACAAAGTCTTTGTCTCGCCCCTCCAAATAGTCTTTAGCTGTCACTTTCAGTTTGGTCAGCCTGCTTAGCTGGGCTATCTTGTTAAGCGGCATGCCATCGGTGGTTTTGAAGGCGAGCGAGAAATACTCAACTTTTGTCAGTCTTGAAAAATCGATTTGGTCAGCCGGTGGTAAGTTGCAAAAGACCAAATCTAGACTGCGTAGATTAGGCAATTGTGAAAGCAAGTAGATATCTTTCTGACTGATGTTTGCCTTGTAAAAGCGAAGAGACCCTAGTTGTGGGCAGTTTGCGGCTACTTTTAGCAGGCTAATTAAATTGCTGGCATTTCCTGCCACTTCCAGTTGAAAGAGATGCAGCTGCTGTAAATGCTCTAGCCCTGCCAGATTCAAATCAGATGTGCTCGTATTGTAGAGGCTAAGTTTTGATAGCTTTTGAAAGTCTCTACTTAGATCCTTCTTGAGCATTGGCATTGCTTGCGGTGGTAAAGAGAGAGTTCTCAAATTCTTCAGTGATTTTAGCTTCTTCTCTAGTTCGCCGATGTCGACCTGGCTATCAACATGGTTATTGACCTGGCTGGCGCCGGCAGCCTTTTCTAGTTGCAGGTTGCGAGAATTTATGTTGACGCCGAAAATATCATCCGGTTTGAACGAGTCGATGGCTTTGAGGAGATATTTGTAGTCGCCGTTTATTTCTTTGAGCGCAAGCCCCTGACCTTTCTCTAACTCGATTCTATCTATACCTTGGGGCAGGTAGGTAATGATTGTTCCTTCTTCGTTGCAGACATTGACTAGCCCTGGCGTCTGGTTGTTCTTAAAGAAATAGCTCATGGCGCCATTTTCGTTCTTCTTGGCCGTCACCTGCAATTCTGCGCTGGGCATGGGTTCGAAGACGTCGATATAGTCATTGTCTGCTTTCTTGTTTCTTGGAAGCTCTGATTTGGTATCCGATCCTGTCCTTGCCGTCAAGCTCGATTTCTTTTGCGCTGATGCATTGTCGGTTTCACTAGGCATCTGGTTGGTCAAAATCTCGTTATCGAGCTTCACCTTAAATCGTTTCTTTGGCTGAGAAAAGAGAATGCCGGTAAGAATGAGAGAGTTGAAGCCGATCAGCAAAAGTACCACCCCGGTGAAGAGGATAATTTTGCCGGTTTTTGGTTTGTTTATGCTGCTAAATAAGTCTTTCTCTTCTAACTGGGTATATTTTGCGAACTGCAAAGGCTTGCCCTCAAGCAAACGCAGCAGATCTATCGATAATTCACTGACGCTTTGATAGCGCTGGTCCGGCGATTTCTGCAAGCATTTGCTCAAAATCGCTTCCAGCTCTTCTGGGAATTCTTCGCCGCTGGCTTCGCTCAAGCTGGGAATAGCTTCTTTTAGATGCAGCTTACCGAGTAGCTCGAATTCGTATTCGTCGAAGGGCGGATGTCCAACCAAAGCTTCATACATAGAACAGCCGAGGCTGTAGATGTCGCTTCGCTGGTCGAGACTTTTGCCCGTGAACTGCTCTGGGCTCATGTAGGGGGCGCTGCCCACCACCTCGTCTTTTGTAAGACCGGCTGTTTCGCTCAGTTCCGATATGCCAAAGTCTAGAATCTTTACCTCGGGATTATCGCCGCGAATGCTCAACATCAGGTTGGCCGGCTTAAGGTCTTTGTGAATGATGCCGCGCCTGTGGGCATACGAGACTCCTTCGCAAACTTTGAGAAAAAGTTCTATCGTTGCACCAACCGATATCGGTCCGTTTGTATCGAGCAAACTTTCCAGCGTAAAGCCTTCAACATAGTCCATGGCATAGTAGGGCAGATTGACCTCGCCCTCGGCGCCGCGCCCCGACAGATTAAGCCGGGCTATGCCCAAGTCATAGATATGACAGATGGTTTGGTGTTGCAGGCTGGCCAATATCTTGGCTTCATTCTTGAAAAGTTTCCAGCTAGATTCGGAAATGACCGAGGGAGAAAGCAGTTTGATAGCGCATTTTCGCCCCAGAGTTTGATGTTTCGCCTTAAAGACCGAGCCCATGCCGCCTTGACCAGCCAAGCTGATTAGCTCGTAGCAACCGCCGATTACTTGTCCTGACTGCAACGCCGCCATTGCCGCTGCTTCTTGTGCGGCTTCTAGGCTTTTGAGCGAATAGCGAGTTCTAATGGCTGTGCGCACTTGGGTTGAGCGCTCGCGCCCGCGTTTGGCTGCTCGCTTGCTGGTCAGGCTTGGATTGGGGCAGTTGCAGCGACTCTCTTTGAAGAAGAAGCTGGTCATGCTGCCCGGCCTGGAATTGGCGGCGTAGACCTTGCCGCAGCGGCGGCAGATTTCAGCTAGGCTGGCTGCCCGGGCTGGTTTGCCAAAGCTTACCTGTCCTATACTTTCGACTTTTTCGCAGATGCAACTTAGGTCTGATAGCAAAAAAGAAGTCAAGCTGCCGCTTCTGCCCTCCTTGGCTTTAGGCTTGCGGCAGCGTTCGCATATGGCTCTTTCTTGCTCTTTCAACGCTTCTACCCTAAGAGTATAGTTAAGTATAGCTAGATAACGCTTGAGTAGAATCTCCCCAGAACTTATGACCGACCCATCTCCCTATGAGCTTGAAAAGGCGAAAGAGTCCCAGCGTTTGGTGACTGCGGCTGCTGATGCCGATAATTATGCCGATGACTATGCCTGTAAAGAAGAGCAAGCAGATTTATCTCAACCAGAACTATCTCAGCCAGAACTAGCGCAGCCAGAACTAGCGCAGCCAGAACTGCGTATAGATGCAGACCAGTCTTCGACAAGCCAAGGGTTTCAATTATCTTTCGCGTCTGAACTTTCTTCTGAGCAAGCTTCTTTGCAAAGTGCTGAGCAACTGCAGTTTTTGCTTGACCACCTAGACTTGCTTTTAGAAAAGAAGCTTGCCGGCGGACGCATAACCGAAACTTATCTGGTCAAAAAACGAGCAGAGCCGCGTGCTCTTGTTTTGCGTGTGCTCAAGCCTCCTTTCTTGGCTGACTCTACCGTCAGGCGGCGTTTCGAAAGAGTCTACACTTGTCTTGCTAGGCTCAATCATCGCTCGATAATGCCGGTTTTTGAAGGCGGACTAGTCACCGCCGCCGATACTAACAGGTCCGGCACCGCCCCCGGCGCAGTCCAAGCCCCCGGCGCAGTCCAAGCCCCCGGCGCAGTCCAAGCCCCCGGCTCAGTCCAAGCCCCCGGCACCGCCCAAGTCTTCGGCACCGCCGGCAGTGCCCCTCCCTCTGGTTTTGTTTATCTTTTGCTGCCCTACCATAGGCGCAGCCTCAAGCTGGTTTTGAAGCAGTTGGGGCGCTTTCAGGAGAGAACTTCGCTGCAGCTGCTTTATGAAATTGCCCAAGCCCTCGCCTATGCCCATGAGCATGGTGTTGTACACGGTGGCATCGAGCCCGATGATGTTTTTCTTAAGGCGGCAACAAAAAACGATAAGGACAACGAATTAGAAGTCATTGTTTCTGACTTTGGCATGAATCGAGTCGGCGCCGATGCTGCGGCACCTGGGGCTCAGGTGGGCACTGGTGAATCTTTCGGCAGTGTGCGCTATATGAGTCCCGAGCAGTGTCGTGGGCAAAAGCCTGATGCTCGCTCCGATGTTTATTCGCTTGCTTGTCTGGCTTTTGAAATGCTCACCGGCGAAGTTGTCTATGCCATGGGCAGTCAGCTTGAGGCAATGCTCTCGCAGGCAGAGATGGAGCGAGATTTGTTGATTGAGCGCCTGCGCAGCAGCGGCGTTTCTGAAGGCACTATTGAGCTGCTCTCGTCTATGTTGGCGCGCGAAAGCAAAGATCGTCCCGCCGATATGAAAGTCGTTGCCGCTCGTCTGAAAGCGCTCTGGCAGGCTGCTCCCTCCGGCGACGCTGTCTCTCTTGGCGCGCTTCTCGCTGAGCGCGACCAAGAAGGTTCTAAGGGTGAGTTTGAGGCAACCGGCTCTATTGGAAGATGGTTTTCAGTTGGCATTGTTGCAGCTGGTGCAGTCCTTCTCTTTGCGGTTTTGCCTGCACTTTGGCTGCTTTTCGTTGAGTTGGTGGGCGGGGCTTCGGCGCCGCAGCCCTCGCCGGTGCAAAGTCGAGAGTTTCAAGAAAAGCTCAAGCAGGCGCGAAGTCTGGCCGCCTTCCTTAAAATTAGCGATTCGGGACCATCCACCAGACATCAGTTTGCTTCCATTGCTCGAGAAATTACTAGCCAGCTCTTGCAAGAGCTGCAATCTGCCGATGCAGAGCGCCGCGCCGAAGCGGCAGCTCTCTTGGCTCGCCCGGTGCTGCGCCTAAAAGAGAGCAATAGCTTTGCCCAAGATGTTTGGATCTTGCGACAGGCGCTTACTTATTTGAGCGAGCCCCGTCACTATGCCGCTCTCTTTGATGTTGCCGCCGCCGCGAAAGATAACCAGGCAAGAAAACAATTGCTTTTGGTTTTAGGTTTTCTTGCCGCCAATGATGATTTCGCCAGTAATTATTTACTTGAAGCCGTCGATAAAGGCGGTCACGATGCGCTTCTGCCGCCACAAATCTCGGCTGTCTATCGCGAGTCTTTTCCCGACAGGCCTATGGGCAATCTCGAATTTGGCTTGCTTGAGATTTTGCAAACCACTTCTAATGAAGCTTTGATCGACTCGATCACCGAGTCGTTTATGCAGCCGGGTGGTGTCGATTCGTCGGATTGTCTGGACGTGTTGCGCACCTTGCAAGGGCATAGCAACCCAAAGATCGCGCTCATGGCTCAGCAGCGTCTGCAAGCGGCGAGCGCGCTTTCCGGTCGAAAGGGTCAGGGGCACTAAATGGCTAAAGCAGTTTTTGCCGAAGTATATGAAATTGTCAGGCTCATCCCGCGCGGCAAGGTGCTTACCTACGGCTATATATCTGATATGCTCGAAAAGCGGCTCTCTGCCCAAGGTGTAGGCTGGGCGCTCAACGCGCTTTCTTCGTCTTCGTTAAGTGTTTCTTCTGGGTCTTCTGGGTCTTCTTCGTCTAGTTCTTCGTCAAGTTCTTCTTCAAGTGCTTCGTCTGGTTCTTCGTCTGGCTCTTCTTCTTCTTTAAGTTCTTCGTCATGTTCAGCTTCTGGCGAGCCGTACAATTCGGCTAATGTGCCCTGGCAGCGCGTGGTCAATGTCGGTGGTCGTTTTTCGACCCATAAAGTGCGCGATGGCGTTGATCTGTCGCGGTTGCAGCGCAGTTTGCTTATGGAAGAAGGGGTTAAATTTATCATCGACCCTAAAGACGGGCAAGAACGTATTGATATGAACGAATGCCTCTGGCGCCCTCTTTCTTGATTTCGTGCAGTTTCTTGCCGATGAGTTGAGGCTGAGTTAATTTATCAAAGACTCTGATTGTGTACCCTAGGCACAATCGGCATCAAGACGGAGAATTTCGATGAGTATATCTGACGTAGCAGTCGGCAATGTCAAGCGTTTTGTTTTGCGTTCTTCTTTTCCCCTGGCGTTTCTGGCTTTAAGTCTGGTAATCACTAGCCCCGCTGTTCAAGCTAAACCTGCCGCCTCGCAAACAAAGTCGAATCTTGCCTCCCGCACCACTGGCGGTGCTGGTGTCTCGCAGTCGGCCGCCCGTGCCCTGCCGCTCGGCACCAAGGTGGCTAATCATGGTTTCCGCGACCGTCTCTTCAAGGGCAAGCTTTCTGCCGATGTCACAAACGGTGAAAAGCTTCTCTTAGCTGGTAAATACGCTGAAGCGCAAGAAGCCTTCCGCCAAGGTATAAACAAAAATTCCAAAGACACCGCCGCCGTCACCGGTATGGGATTGGCTCTGGTGCTGCAGTTTAAGCTTGATGCCGCCGACGAGAAATTTGCCCAAGCCCTCAAGCTCGACTCTAAGATGCCCATGGCCCATGTCGGACAGGCGCTCTCCAAGTTATATCGACTGCAAACTTCTAATATGAATGTCTTGCAGCAGCGCAATGGCATGCTCAGCTCAGCTGAGGCTTCTTGCCGCACGGCTTTGCGCCTAGACCCCAAATTGGCTGAAGCCTATATAGTGCTTGGTCAGGTACAGAAAGAACAGGGGCGTCTCAATGAGGCGCGGTCTTCGTTGAGCCAGGCAATCGGCATGGATTCTCAGTATGGCACGGCTTTTGTGCAGCGCGGTTTAATCGAACTCAAGACCGGCGACATCGCCCAGGCAATCAGCGATTTTAGCGAAGCGATTTCGCTTAAATCAAGCAATGCCGCAGCTCACTATGGGCTAGGTTTGGCTTACCTCAAGCAAGGTCAGCTTGATGACGCCCAGAAATCTCTCAATACTTCCATCTCGCTCAATAAAAACAGCGCACCGGCTCATATTGCCATGGGTGATGTTTATCGCTTGCAAGGCAATAGAGTGGCAGCCGTCAACGAATATCAGAAGGCAATCAGCATCAAAGCCGAAAGCGAAGAAGCATATTTGCGCATGTCTGATATCAGAGAAATGCGCGGTGATCTAGAGCTGGCTCTAGCTGATGTCCGCTCAGGCTTGGCTCTGGCGCCCAGTAGTGTCGACCTGCATCGCCGCGCCGCCGACATAGCTCTCAAGCTCGAAAAGATGGACGATGCTATGAAAGAGTATTCGCTGGTCTTGCAATATCAGCCCGGCGACGCTGCCGCCGTCAAAGGCATGACCCGCGCCCTGGTGCTGAAAGCCCAGAAAGACGCCGATGGTGCCTTCTTCTTGTCTAACAACTACGAGTCTGCCGAAGGTCTCATTCAGCAGGCTATCCGCATGAATCCAAACGATATGGAGCTGCGCCTGGCAGACGCCAAGCTGCGGGCCATGTCGGGCAAGCCGGTAGACTTGACCGAGCTTGGCACCCCAACCAACGATGCCGAGCGCATCGCTTTTGCCGAAGCAGCGCTGGCTCAGTTTAAATATCAGGAAGCCGGTCAAGCCATGCAGACCGTCATCGCCAATTGCACCACCGCCGAGCAGGCCTTTTCGGTGGGCGACATGGCTTTGATGATTCGCGATCTCGATAGCGCCGAAGCTGCATACAAGAGAGCCGCCAGTTTTGGCAGCGGCGAGAAAGCCGATAGCCAAGACGTATCGGCTCGTGCCACCCGCAGTCTTTATAAGGTCGGACAGGCTCGCGATAAGGCGCAGCAAGAGCTGACCATGGCTAAAGACCTGGCTAACAAAAAGCAGTATCCGTCCGCCATTGATAAATTCAGAAATGCTGCCTATCTAAACCCGCGTCAAAGTCAGGCGCATCTAGGGCTGGCTGAAACACTCGAGAAGCTTTTCAAAAACAAGGCACCGTCTATGAGAGAGGCGGCTTTGCATTACCGCGCCTATGTCAGTCTTGAGCCCAATATGCCCGAAAAGCAGAAAGAAAAGTTTGCCAAGAAAGCCGATAAGTGCGACGAAGTCGCTTACAAGATCGAGCAAGGCAAGCCACCAAGCAAGCTTTCGGCAGTGTTTGCACCTTTCGGCACATTTGCCTCTAAAGTAGAGAATGGCATTAAAGAGCTGGTGAAATAATGTCAGAGTGGTTTAGGCGTTTCTGCCCCGGCAGGCATGTTTATGCTGCTCTCAGCCTGGTCGTGCTGCTTGCCGGGGCTAGCCCATTTGATGTCGCAGCAAGCGATTTATCCCAAGCAAGCGATATATCAAAAGAGACTTTTAAAGCAAAGGTTGATCTAGCTCAGGCAGCCAAGCCGCTTATCGGCATCAACTGCGATGTGCAAGGCGACAAGCCCCGCAAGATAGGGCTCTCTCACCTTTATGTAGAGGCGATTCAGAAAGCCGGTGGCATAGCTATTCTTTTGCCGCCCATGCCGCAGTCTGATCTCGAGAAAATTGTCGATAAGCTCGATGGGGTGCTGATGATAGGCGGCGATGACTATCCGCCTTCTATCTATGGCGCCGCACCTCATGCCAGTGTTTCAATCATGCACAAGAGCCGATCTGATTTTGATATTGCTTTGGTCAAGGCCGTTCTAGCCCGCAACAATATGCCCTTTCTTGGCATTTGCGCCGGCAGTCAGGCTCTCAACATCGGTGCCGGCGGCACGCTTACTCAAGATATTCCTTCCAGCTATCCGCAGTCTAAAGTAATGCACGCAAGTAAAGATGGCTGGCAGAAGGGCTTCAACATGCATGAGGTGAAATTTGCGCCGGGCAGCAAGCTTTGTCTTGCTCTTGGGCAAGATTCGCTCGCCGAGCCGACCTCGCACCATCAGTGTGTAGAAAAGCTTGGCGCCGGTTTGGTGCCGGCCGCCAGCACCGCCGATGGTGTGGTCGAAGCTGTGGAAATGCCTTCGCGTAGCTTTGTGGTCGGCGTGCAGTTTCATCCAGAACGCGCTTTCGATAAGAATCAAGCTTTGTTCGTCAAGTTTATAGAGGCTGCGCAGTCCTATAGTTCCAGCCAAAAGTAGGCAATTGATATCTTTGCTTTTGTGCCGCATTAGTGAGTGAGCGAGTGTTTGAGTGAGTGTCTGTCTGAGTGTTTGAGTGAATGCCTTAGTGAGCGGGGGAGCGGGTGTTTGAGTGAGTGTCTGAGTGTTTGAGTGAGCGAGTGTTTGAGTGAGCGATACTTTGTCCGTTGCCGAATATCAGATCAAACAAGCTTCACAGGTGCCGACGGCAGTTTTGTCCGGCTCTATACAAGACCTTTTGCGCGATATTGAAGTGGCGTCGGCAAAACGTTTTTCAGGACTTGGTTTAATAGCCGAAGAAAAGCTTTCTGATCATATTCCGCAAGAGAGAGTAATGGAGATGATAGAAGCCAACCGCATGCTGGTGGCTTGTGACGCGCAGGGTGTACCTGTGGGCTTCGCTGCTCTTTCGCTCTGGTCGCAGGGTTGTCTATTGGAAGAATTGGATGTTTTGCCCGCTCATGGCGGCAAAGGACTGGGGCGGGCGTTGGTTGTCGCTGCCATCGAATGGGCTAAAGCAAATCGACAGCCGTCAATATTTCTGAGCACGTTTACCGATGTGCCCTGGAATCGACCTTTCTATAGTCGGATGGGCTTCCAGATTGTGCCTGAATCTGAGCTTAATGCCGATATGATGCAGCTGCGCAGCAACGAGATCGCCGCCGGACTGCCTGTCGATAAGCGGGTCTTTATGCGTTTGCCGCTTTGATTTAAGTGCCTGTTCTGAACACTAGATACTCAACGCTAGATACTAAACACAAAGCACTAAACACAAAGCACTAAACACAAAGCACTAAACACAAAGCACTAAACACAAGCCACTAATCACAAACCACTAAAAGCTAAACGCGAGGCTGTTTGAGCTGCTCATACTTCTTGAGCCAGCCTCTATTGATGTCGACTTGCTCATAGCCAAAGCGCTCGCCATTGATACGAACAGTTTGGTTGGGCGAAACCCAATGTCCCTGCTTGTCATAGTGACCACCGGCTTTTCCAAAACCGACCTTACCAGAGGCATTGCCAGTAGCGCCCAAGGTTGTGTCGGTTCCTTCTTTCCAGGCTTTAGTAATGGCTGCGATAAATTTCGGATTGTCAGACCGTCCAGGGTGATGCGTGGGATAGTAACTACCGCTCAGGGCTTGCATCAGGGTCTGATTGCGAGCCATGGCGCGGTTCATCACCTTCTCGGCGAAGGCAAGGTGGGCTTCCGGACCTTGCGAGCCGACTTCAGAACGCAGTCTGCCTGCGAAGGCTGCCATAACTCTGGGGTCTTTCAGTTCGGCATCAAAGCGCGATCTGTCGATCACACCGGGCTTGGCTTCAGGGGTTTGTTCTGCGCCCTCTCTAGCTTTAGTAGCTTCTTTGGTTTTGGGTGCTTCTCTTTCGCCTGTCTTGGCTGCTTCTCTCTGAAGACCTTTAGATGGCCTATCTTCAGCCTTGATTGAGTCGCCTTGCGGCGCGCCCATTTGCGCATAGCCTTTGGCTTGATAGTCTACAAAGTTGCCTCTAGAATCTCTGGCTTTTTCAATCGAGCCGTCGGCTTTCGAAATGCCCCTGAGAGCTATCTTTTCACGTCCATCGCCGTCACCGGCACCCCCTGCACCCCCTACATACATGTGCACCATTTGATTGCTGCCGGCTTTGATGGTTTCTAGGCGCAGCTTGTGCTCCTTACCGGCGTCATCTTTGTAGGAAAGATTCTTCACGCCCGAATTAGCCAGGTCGCGGATGGTAGCGATTTTTTGTTCGTCAGAGACATCTTTGTTGAATAGGCTGGCTGCTTTTGCCTGCGGGCTGTTATCGGGCTGTTTGGCTACGGCATCAGCCACCGAGAGCTGGTTGTCTTTGCCTTGGCTGGCAGCTATGGCGTCGCCGGGGCGGCAATAATTGGTGTTCATAGCCCGGTCGAAAGAAGTCTTATTGGTTAATTCATTGATGTTGCCAAATTGCAGAAAACCAGAAGACATGGCCGACTTATCAAAAGTAGGGTCCCCGCCCGCTTGGGTGCCTTTCGCCGCTTGCCAAACAGAGTTGTCGGCGAGACACTGCCTAGAGATATTGCTCCACTCCGGCTGTTGGACGGGGGTGAAGTTTTCCCGGGCTTCTGACCTGGGTTGAGCCTCGCACTGCGAGGTTTCGCCGCTGCATTTAGTCATAGAAAATAAATTTCCTGGTAATGTCGGGGTGTCGAAACTGGAAATTGGGGCTATGTTGGTTCGACTATGGCTTAAGAGTATACGAATCAGTTGTGAAAAATTCGTGAAAATGCCGAATGCTATGGGGGTGAAGGTCTGTCAGGGGGCATTGGCGACCAGTCGAAAGTCCGAGCAGCGCTTTTCATTAAATATGAGACGCCAGTCTTGAAACTCTAAATAGGTCACGCATCGGTCACGACATAGTCACTATTCAGTTTGCCTTTGCTTCTAAAGTTGTTGGTCTTGTTTCTTAGCATCAAAACATTTTCTGAGGTACAGCACATGGACAGTACATTCGGGGCTACAGGTGGCAGAGCCAACGTTACGGATATGGCGTTTGGCCAGATTCTTCATGATGATCGCGCAATTAGAAGACCTCTTGAAGAAAGTAGGGACCCTGATAACATGATTCTTTCTTTTCTATCTGGAAGGGTTAGACATGTTGAGCTTACCGCAGATGGACCCGTAGTAAATAGAGTCAACTTAGACGATAAGTCGGTATTGGATGTCGCCAAATCTGTCGATAGCCTTTCTCCAGCAGAAAAGGCGGCTATAGAAGCGTGGCCGGTGCTATCGGAGACCACTGTTTGCATAATGCCCGTGTTACCGGAATCACTCAAAGGGCAAATAGTCGGAATCGCCTGCACACGTAAGGACGCCATCGACTTGAGCCCTAAAGAAAAGCAAGATTATTTGGAGAGGAAGCAAATTCACCTTAGAGAAGCCGACACCTATGTTAAGTTGGACGAGGGCAGTTACCTCATCATTCCGCCACTTCCACAGTTCGAGTAGAAATAGCTCTGACTGGTTTCATTTTTTTTGTTTGTAACTTTGGGAGAGCTCTGCAGAGCTACCTTTGCGTCTACTCAGAGTCTTTTGCATTCGCTCATCAAAGACCTGGCAGGAATTTTGAAAGTGGTGGTGCTGGTGATACCAGATAGAGGCTGCGCTTTATGTAATTTGCCGCGGCGAGTCATGTAAGCGCGCTCTATTTATCAGCCTACTAATTCTATTCATTCTCCAATCCCATAGCTGTCCATTCATCAACTGTAAAGCGTTGGGTAATGTGCTGCGGGCAGTTCCAATCAAAGGCCTGCACTTCCATCACTACCATACGCTCCACCAATGCTCGGTAATCAGGCAGCAAAACAAGATCGCGCAGCTCGCCTGCGTCTTCTATTTTTACCCAGCGTGCTAGAGCGAATACTTTTAGTCGGCGACGATGTGCATAGTCCATGAAAAATAGACAAACTCTTGGATTATTCTGTAGGTTGCCAGTGCTTATGTACTGTCGATTTCCGCGAAAGTCGGCAAAGGCAAGTGTGTTTTCACCGATAACTTTGAGAAAGCCAGGCGGACCGCCGCGATACTGCACATAGGGCCAGCCGTTCTCATTGACGGAAGACATATAAAAACCATCGCGCTCGGCTATGAACTGTCGCTCGTGCATCGAGAGAACGCAAGCCGCTTCGCTATCTCTAAATTCTAGATTGGCTTCGTTTGAGGCAAATGCTCTTTGCGCCTCTCTTACGCTTTTTGTATACGCTATCTTTTTAAACTCAGAATGCATGACTCACCTCAGTAATTATGAGAGGTGAGAGAGGCGCAGTAACGCGCCCCTCGCCTCTCTCGTATCTTAGTTCAAGCCGAAATTTTTGAAAGTTCTTTCACTGCAGGAAAGTCAATCTCAACTCGACTTACTTTCCCGATGAAATTTGCAGCTGAGAACATGCCCACGAGCAGGATGATTTCTACAATCTCTCCGTCGCTAAATCCGGCTTCGTGCATGGCTTTCAGTTCGTTGTCTGTGACATCTCCCCGATGCTCCAAAACGGCGCGAGCGAACTTGACTGCTGTGTTTTCTTTGGCTTCGATGGCGGCTCCTGCTCTAGCCAGTTCAATCTCCTTTTGATTCAAGCCTGCGCCCTCAGCGATAGCCGAGTGCGCTGACACGCAGTATTGACAGGCGTTCGCTTGGCTTAAAGCTAGAGCGATTCTCACTCTCACTGAGTGGTCAAGTTTACCCTGGTACATTGCTGACCAATAGTCAATAAATGCGTTCACCGCTACAGGTGAGCTTGCCAGCACTTTTGTGAAGTTTGGCACCATCCCAAAGGCCTTTTGAGCTTTTTCGAAGCCCTTTTGCACTTCACTGCATTCACAAGTAGTTTCTACGATAGATAGTCTGCTCATTTCATTTCTCCAATCACTATTGAGTTTAGGTTCGTGTTCGGTAAGTGTGTCGACCGAACGTTCGGTATGTTTAGACTGTACCAAACGGTCGGTTGGTTTGTCAAATCCAGAATAAAAGTCCCAAATAATCGTGCTTTTGCGTTCTGGTGTCGCCGAACGATTGGTATACTTTAGGTATTGGGGAGTGATTGGCATGGCAACGGTTACGCGACAGGAAATTTTGCAAGCAGTTCTGGAACTCTTCCGTGAGTGCGGATATGAGGGCACATCAATGGCGATGATTTCCGAACGAACAAAACTCGGTAAAGCCAGCCTCTATCATCATTTCCCCGGTGGGAAAGAGCAGATGCGCGAAGAGCTGGTGAAACTGCTTGGTGACTGGTTTCGTCCTCGATTGGAACAGCTCAAAGATGAAGCAACTCCTCCGCGAGGGCGCATCAAGACCTTCATGAGCGAACTCGACTCATTCTTTGAAGGGGGGCAGCGCGGCTGTCTTTTTGCAGCATTAGCAGTTGGCCCCGCCGAGAATGGTTGCCGCATCGAACTGAAAGATTTGATGAGTCTCTGGATTTCCGCCCTGGCTGAACTTGCAGAGAAAAGCGGCGTGCCAGCCAATGACGCTCAGACACGCGCAGAAGATTGTGTTGCCCAGCTTGAGGGCGCCTTACTGGTCTCTCGCATCGTTGGCGACAAGAGCATATTCAAGCGAGCATTGCGCCAGGCTCCCGACATTCTTTTCGGCTCTGCTCGCCACTTTGAAGGCTAGACTCTCGTAGTCGTAGGAAGTTCCCAATGGTAATTCGTCCACCTTTGCCTCCCTTTAATATTAGTACTGCCATCGAAAAAGTCCGCATGGCGGAAGATGCCTGGAACTCAAGAGATCCTGAGAAAGTAGCGCTTGCCTACACTGAGGATTCACGCTGGCGAAACCGCTCTGAATTTTTGAGTGGTAGAGAGGAAATAATCTCGTTCTTGCGCCGAAAGTGGAATAAAGAGTTAGATTACAGGCTAATCAAAGAGCTTTGGACCTTCGAGGGCAATCGTATCGCGGTCAGATTCGCCTATGAATGGCATGATCATTCTGGAAATTGGATGCGCTCTTATGGAAATGAAAACTGGGAGTTTTCGGAAGCCGGACTGATGCGTTTTCGCCATGCCAGCATCAATGACTTGCCGATTGCCAGTTCTGAGCGTTTGTTTCACTGGACTCTCGGCAGGCGTCCAGATGACCATCCGGGGTTGAGTGATTTAGGACTTTAGAAGACAGGCTTGGGCTGCTTCGTTTCTTCTGTACCTCTAGCCAATCTCTTCTTTTGCAGATCGCTCAGGTTTCAGTTTCATTCAATTGAATCACGCTTTTCTTTGGTGGCAATTTGCCTAAGTTTTGGTGTTTGATAATTAGCTGCTTTCAGAGGACAAGGTAATGAAAAAAATACCTAGAGGAAAATTTGACAAAGGTAAGATTGTTAGGTTCGGTCCTCAGGAGCTATCTGCCGAAGAACACGCTGAGGCTGAGCGACAAATTTCTATCGCCGATGAACACGCTGAAGCCGAGCGACAAATAGCCATCGCAGAAGAACAGAGTTCGTCCGCTCCGTCCTCAAATCAATGACAGCAATATAAAGATTCTACCGGTATACCTTTGGCGGCGAGCTTGTTGAATAAACCATCTTTGGCATCATTCGGCACATAAACTCGATAAGAATCTACTGCACCTTTGGGTTTGACTACAAAGTAAACGCCTGCATAGTTTGAATCAACGAGATCTACTCGTTTAAGCAAGCTCGCCGCTTCTTTGCTTTCAACAAGATTCTTAAATTCCGGGTATGGACGTCTTGGTGTGAGATTGATCTCTTTCCAATCATTGAAAGTGATGCGAATCGCTTCTTCTATATTTCTTGGCAGATCCACTTTCACTGCCCAATAAAGGTCGATGCCGACAATTAAGACGCCAGCTGCTAGGAACATGGCAGTCGAGCCAGACATTTTCACCCTTACTTCTCTCCATAGGCAATATTGAAGAAGTTCTGGTCAAACTCTTCAAACGACATCGAGTATTCGCCGGCTCGACTGCCCTTGGCGCCGCCCCAGGGATTGCGCACTGTCACTGTGCCGCCATCTGGACCTTTGGGGTCATAGGCAAGGACAGTATAGATATGAGCCCGGGCATAGCCGTCTTTGGTTTCGGGTGTGAAATAGAAGGGTCTTCCAGGACCGGTGTCGGCAATGACCGGTCTAATCGGTTGCTTATTCAGAGATTCATCTAGCTTTTGTGCTAGATATTTATTGCTCACTAAAGGCATGACATGGTTTTGATAAGGTCGACCAGTAAAGAGCCCCAAAGCCGAATACCAGCCGCCACCGTCGGCGCCTTCTGCCGGTGAGTCGCCGCCGCCTAGATTAAGCGGGGTGCGTCTGAAAACGCTGCGCTGACAATAGGCGCCATAGGCCTTTTCTAGGACCGACGCCCAGATACCGTACTCACCGGGTTGGTTGAACAAACCGCGCTCGGCCTCGGTCGGAGATTTAACCGATATCGGTTCATTTTTAGCCCCCGGAAACGTCACCGTAAAAGTGCCGTCACCGTTGTCCTTGATCATATCCCGCACCAGTTCAGGGTCGCTGTAAGAGACCGCCCCAATCGAGGCTAGCAGATAGCAGTCATTCAATAAGCCCTGATTTATGGCGTCTGGCTTTATGCTTTCAAGTGGTTTGGCATTGTCCTTGTAAAGGGTCTCGACCTGGTTGAGCTGCCCCCAATAGGTTCGCCTCATGGCATGGGCGGTTTCTTTCATTGCCTTATAGTCGGGCGATTCATTCATTGCCCAAGAGAACTTTTGCAGGTCTTTGGCGGTAATGCCGCGCCATTCGCCGATGCGATAGTCGTCATTGGCATTAGGCAAAACATCATAGTTGCGCAGCATTATTTCGGCAGCGTCGCGCAGGTCAGATTTTAGTGTTTTGTTTTCTATCGCCGCTTCCAGGTCTGCTTTAGTGAGGAAGCCTTTATTGCCTCGGTCCAGCTTCTTAAACTCAGCAGGGTTTCGACCAATGTTCTCCACATCGTAAGCCGCAGCCATATCTTTAGATACAGTCTTTTCCAGTTCGCCAAAGGCTTCCAAGTCTTTGCGGGTGACGCCGCCCTTGCCGTCGTCTGACCCCGAGGCTAGGCGGTGTCTATAAAAATACAGCGCTGCCAGGGTCTGGGCATCTTCCCGCTTAAAAGAGGGATCTTCTAGAGCCGTCGCCAGCTCTTTGTCTGAGAGAAATTGGTCTTTGTTTTTGTTGATGCGATCAAAGAGCGACAGTGATGCTTCAGGAAAATCTGCTGTGCGCACCATGCGAATCGGTGGCTCACCCGGATAGGGCGGCGGAGCTACTTCCAGCTCATCGGGGGTGATGCCTCTTTTGATCGCCCGTTTCAAAAACTCGTCTAACTGTGGGCTTAAGCTATTGGCTTCGCGTGGGTTCAGTTTCTCAAGCTCTTCTAAAAGCGGCTTGCCGCCTGCCCCCAGCTTTTCTGGTTTGAAATTTTCTAGGTCTTGTATGTCAAACGATTTCTTATTGAGCCCGTTGAAATTGGCGAGCAACTCTTGCACCGCCGCCTTATCGGCATCGCTAAGAAAGCCGTCAATACCTGTGGGCAGCCTGCCGTCGCGTTTGATTTGACCGTTCAGCAATAGGGCATCGACCAAGTCTTGCTTGTCGATGCGCCCGTCGGGTCCGGCAATTTTCTCTTGCAGTTTGGGGTTTTCAGAAAGATGCGAAAGAGCCTTGACGAGTGAGGCATTGGTTCGCGTTTCCGGGCTTAAATCTTGTGCCGGTTGCTTTTCCTTCTCGCGCGTTTCATCCAGCATTTTCTGGCAGGCTGCGCTATCGCTGCCTTCTGGGCACTTAGCCTCAGGGGCTTCTTTCACTTTTTCAATTTGTTCTTGTGGTTCGGCCATACATAACCCGCAGAGGTCGTTAGACCTCCAAACAAACTTCCGGGGGGTATGGTCTAAGATATGCTCAGCCCCGACTAAATACCAGGGTGAAATTACGAGTTCAGAAAGTACCGAACAGCTCTAACTTTTACTCTTTAGATAAGGGGCTTAGTCTTCGATCATCTTGCCGCAAGGTGTGGGCATAAAGATAGCCGCCGCAGCACCAACCAAAAAGATTGCTGCAAAGCTTGATGCCGCCATGGCATAAGAGCCGCCGAATACCTGAATCAGCCAGCCACTGCCGAGGGCGGCAAAGGCGGCGAAGATTCTGCCCATATTGTAGGTGACACCAAAGGCGGTGCTGCGAATGCGGGTGGAATAAAGCTCGGGTATGTATGACCAAAGCAAGACAAAGGGCATATGGGCAAAGAAACCAACCCCAAGTATGTACGGAAAGATCGAGGGGGTGAAGCTCTTGAAGGTCATAAACATGCCGACGGTAAAGCAGAAAGCCAGCAAGAAAGAAACAATCATGCAGCGCTTATAGCCCATTTTGGTTATCATCCAGCCGCCCAACACGCCCGAGAGAATCATGCCGAAATCTTTGAACAGCATTGTGTGGCTGCGCTCGGCTACGGCCATGGCGCCGGTTATCTGGTTGATCCAGGCTGGAATCCAGGAAAGTACAGCCCACCAGGCGATAATGGCGCAGCTTGTCAGCACGCCGACAATCATAGTCTTGTTGAAATTTTCTTTTGAAATCAGAGCTTTGAAAGTATGGCTCAATAGCTCATGGTCAGCCTCTGAGCGCTCGTGATGCGCTTTGTTTTTGGCTTCTTTCTTTTTCTCTTGCAGTTCATGAAAATGGTCTGAATCTTTCAGTTTCATTCTCATATAAACAGTAAGAAAAGCCGGGATGACGCCGGCGATAAATAGATAGCGCCAGTTGCCGTTCAACGCCAAGTTAAGACCGGCGGTGAGAATATAACCGACACCCAGCGAGGTGGCGAGAGCACTGAGGGCATAGATTCGGGTGCGCTTGGGCCAGCATTCTGACAGCAATACAGCGCCGATGCCCATCTCGCCGCCGATACCGGCGCCCACCAAGAAGCGGCAGAAACCAAGCTCCCACCAGTTATGAGCGAAGGCGCAAAGACCGGTGAAAAGCGCATAAAGCAAAATTGTGATTGAAAGGGTGCGGGCTCGACCAATGTGGTCGGCTAGCCAACCAAAGAAGACCGCGCCTATCGCCCAGCCCACCATAAACATGGCGATGATGTATGAGCCAAACTGGCCGACCACCGAGTGCGAGTGGGTGTTCAGCAATTCAGAAAGGGCGGGGAAGAGAACAATGGCGAAGATTGAACTGTCCATGCCGTCGAAAACGCCGCCCAGCCAAGTGGCGATGAAAGCATGCCAGGGATTGGGCTTGCTGGCGGATTCAGAGATGGCCTCGACTGCCACCGGCTCACTATCAATTTCGGTATCGGTACTATCCATAGGTTTAGTGGGGGGTGTAGCGGGACTTTCCTGTGTCTCTATCTTGGTTAGTACCGAGTTTGTCATATTGCCCGCCTGTTTTTGCCGAGGTGGCTAAACTTTAGCCTCCTCGAATATCTTGATATATTGATCGCCGGATACCTGTGACGGGCAATATTATTCAATTTGGACTCGATTGTCATTAAGCCGGGGGCTTTTTCTAGAAGTATGAGAATGGTTTCAGCTGTCGCTGAAAAATACCCCAATAATTCTCTAGTGCTTGGCTCGATATTTCTCTTCGAGAATCGCTTTTGCTTGAGCGCCTTTGTCGATACCCCAAAAGCCCACGGTCACTTTTGCCCCTTCCGGGTCGAGGTCATTGCGAAAGAGCAGGTCCATGCGCTCTTCTAGTTTGCCGTCGGCAAGCTTGCGGGTATAGGTGCTGGCGTTTATTGGTCCAAAGTGTTTGTCGTCAAAGGCAACCAATTCGCGGGCGCCGTCTTTGTCTACTAGAAAGGCTCTGCCTTCAGAGATGGCATAGATCGTGGTCAGCTCTCGCATATAAGTGAAGTAGGGCGTAAGCAGCATGCAGACGCCTATGCCTACAAAGGGCAAGCCGAAAAGCGACATGACTATGCCTGTGATGCTGCGCTTACTGACCGAACTGCCGAGCGCCACAGTCAGCCACAAAAGGCTAAAAAGAGTCCAGGCGATGGCAAAAGGTAAAAACCAGATCTTGACCATGCCTTCGTGTCCGGGCTCTGGTGTAGCAACAAAGACTATTTTCTCTTCCACAGGCAAAAACTCTACTGCCCGCTGATGCAACTCTTTATCTAGAGATGGGCTAGGTGTGCCGGTTACTATGCTGTCTTGCACCGCCGGTTGGTGGCTAGCCGCCGCTATTCCCCAACTGACAAAGGGGCAGGCAATAACTGCCGCGCAGACAAGCCCCACTAAGCCTTTGCTGATTCCGCCGCCTTGACCGACAGGATTATTTGGTTTCCTAAAGTCAAAGCTGCGAGAGTAGGGATCTTTAATAAGGGCGTTTATGCGCGCGATTTTTTCTTCCGCTTCCTTTTCATCATATCTATATGAATTGCTCAGTCCGACTTTTTCGCCACTCTTAAGCAAGAGAAAAGACCCGTAGGTGCGCTCGCCGTCGCTGTCTTTGCTTACATCAATGATTGCTTTTTCTATTTCGGTAAGGTTGATGCGTCGGCTGATTCTTTTGTCTAGACGATGGCGCACGATCACGCAAGCAGCGCCACGATCTAGCAGCGATATTTTGTTTGCGCATCTAAAGATAAGCATTGAGGCAAAGATAGCCGCTAAACCCATGCCCGATATGACCAGCTTGGTCGGTATCGATAGGCTGTCGCTATTTGAAGCGAGCCCCCAAGGGGCAACTAAAAACAATAAGCCAATTAGAAAAAACGGAATGCCGAAAAACATCATGAACGGTGGATCTTGGTCGAGCAAGATCGGCTTTCTATCGCCTATGGTGCTTGTATAACTTTGTTCTTTCATCTGTATTCATTTCTCTTCTTTTTCATTTCTCTTTGATTTTTATATCTCTATTTTGTCATTGCCCAGGTTAAGCGGGGGTGAAGCAAATTGGTTTTTTCTGAGTTTATTCTTTTGGTTTTTTCTGAGTTTATTCCTTTGGTTTTTCTGAGTTTATTCTTTTGATTTTGCCTTGCTGTCCTTTACCTTTTCATGTTTACTCTTTTGCCGTTTAATCTGGTCGTCAAATAAGCGTCAGACTTTTTCACTACCTTCAAGTCATGTGCAGGAACTGCCTGCCATTTGAATAATTGAGGAGTGTTACTAGTGATGCACAATAATTTCTCTGATAAAGTGACGCCGGAATCGCCCGCTTTAGACAGTTCATTTGGGGTCAGTCAGGTCGTGCACGACATGATTGATGAGGGGCGTTCGGCAGCTGCCAAAATGATGCCTCGCAAGCCCGATATAGTTGATGATAACGGCCAACTCTCGTTTACCAATATATTTAACGCCTTCGATCGCAATAAAGACGGTAACATCAACCAATCCGAATTTGCTGCTTTCTTTGGTCTAGATAAGCCTCCTGTACATGATAGACCGGTGGCGCCGCCGCCCGGCAAATATCCGGGTGACGGGATGACCACCCTGCCCGCACCAGCAGGTCCGCCCGATGTGGTGCTCGACCCCATCGAAAGACCGCCCTATGGCCGCGACCCAGGCTGTGACCTGCCGCCCTTGCCGCGTCCATCGCAACCGCCCGATGTGGTGCTCGACCCCATCGAAAGACCACCCTACGGACGCGACCCCGGTGACATTATTCCGCCCGGCTCTCTGGATGGCATCGAAAGACCGCCTATCGGCAAATGGCCGGGTAGACCGCCGGTTTCTATAGATCCAATTGAAAGACCTATTACATACGGCTTTAGAAGGAGTGCAATTTAGGGGGACGAGTCGGAGCTCTGTGATGATGCAGCTTTATAGTGGGTGCTGTATCATTACAGAGCTCTCTGCTCAGCAGTCTTAGTATTTTTAGCTTTCGCGCACGTTTAGCCCTTTTGCACTCTAATTACTTTTTTTACTCTTAGCACTCTAGCGCCTTAAACTATCTTTCCACCCTTAGCCTTATCTGTTTTTGCACCTTTACCAATCATGCGACTATCCACACGGGCGATTATATTAGTGGCGATTCCGGTCGCTGCCGAGATTCTTTCGGTGGCGACGCTTTATTCGCTCTTTGAGCATGTTAGAGTAGAGCGGGCGAAAGCGGCTCACAGCGCTGAGCTTGTCGCAAAAATGAACACTCTGCATATGCTTGCCACCGAGCGCAATGTCGCCCTCATCACCCAGAGCGTTGTCGGTGGCGACCCGGTGCGCAAGTTGCCCGCCCGTTTAGAAGACCAGTCGCGCCGCATAGTCTATGAAATCGACGCCCTAGTGAAAGGGCACGAAGACGAAGAAGGTCACTGGAAGGTTATTAAGGCTCTGGCAAAAGAAGTCGATGAAAGCTTGGTTTTAGCCGGCACTCTCTATAAAAAAGATGAGAATGTGCAAGCCAAGCTGGTTATGGTCAAAGCTGAAAATGCTTTTGCTCAGACCTTCAAACACATCAATCAAATGTGCGCCCGGCAGCGTGAGAGCCAAAAAGAAATGCTCAGCAAAGAAGACCAAACTTTTCAGACAATCGAGACAGCTTTGCTTGTCTCGGTGCTGGCTAGCATTTTTCTTGCTTTCAGTTTGCTTGTCTATTTCAACCGCAGCACTTCCGATAGGCTCAGCAAGCTGATCGCCAATGCCGTCGCTATGGGCAAAGGGCAAGAGCCGCATTACCAAATCGATGGTGCCGACGAACTGGCTCAGCTGCACAAGACCTATAGCGAAATGTACAGCGATTTGACCACAATTAGAGAACGCGAACGCGATATTCTTGAACATGCCGCCGAGGGCATTGCTTCTATCAGTAAGGCAGGCGCTGTGCAGGAATACAATCAAGCTTTTGTTGCAATGTTTGGACTGGGCGATAAAGAAATTGATAGTCTCTTTCTGGCTGACATGCTTGACGCGCAAACTTTGCAGCAGATTGAAGCCGGTCTAGAAAAAGCCCATAAGCAAGGTCACAACAACTTTAGTGTGCCTGCCGTTCGCGCCGACGGCAAGCCTTTGGTTATGCAATGGTCGGCAAACTGGTCAGAAAATACCGAGCGCTATAACTGCGTCGTGCTGGATATTACCGAGAAAGCCGAGCTTGAAAGGCTTAAGTCTGAGTTTGTCGCTATGGTCAGCCATGATTTGCGCTCGCCACTAAATGCGGTGCAGTTGGCGCATGAATTTTTAGAGGCGGAAGATTTGAGCGCCGAAGGAGCCGCCACTCTGCGTGAGAGTTCTGAGAGCATTGGGCGTCTATTGGCTCTCGTCAATAATCTGCTCGATTTAGACAAAATAGAAAGTGCGGCATTTTCGCTTGATGCACAGGTGGCGCCGCTTTTGCCTGTATTAGAAGAAGCCATGAAAAGCAGTCGCCTATTAGCCGAGCAAGGCGGCATCAAACTGGTATTGCAAGCTGACCCGCAACTTAACGCTCGCTTTGATGATGAGCGTATTTTGCAAGTTTTATTCAATCTGCTCTCTAATGCATTCAAGTTTAGCGAACGCGGTACCCAGGTGGTGCTGTCGGCTCGTAAAGTGGGAAACATGGCGGTCATACAGGTAGACGATGAAGGGCGCGGCATCCCAGAGGAAATGCTTGAGGCTGTTTTTGAGCGCTTCAAGCAGGTTGACCCCGCCCAGGACGGCAAACGACGCAGAGGCTCGGGGCTTGGCCTGGCTATTTCAAAAGCCATTGTGGAAAGCCACGGCGGCAAAATCAAAGCCGAGAGGCGCAGACCCAAAGGCACTTCCATGCGCTTTACTTTGCCTTTAGCTTAGCGGCGAGCATAGCTATAAGATTAGCAACAAGCTTTACGGCAAATTTAGCGACAGATCTAGAGGCAAGCTTGTTGCTTACCAGCACGCTTTGCAGCAAGAGCTATTTCTTAGAAACTATCTGATAGCCGCGTCCGTGCACATTTTTGATCATGCTCTCTGTGCCCGGCAGGTCGATTTTTTTGCGCAGGCGAGTGATGCAGGCGGCTAGGGCTTCCGGCGTGGCGCCTTCTTCGTCTGTCCAGAGGCTGTTTAGCAGGCGCTCTGATGGAACAATTTGATCTAGACGTCTAAGCAAATAGTCTAAGAGGGCGTACTCACGCTGTGTCAGTGACACTTCGCTATTGCTTTCTAGTTTGCGCACCGCCGAGCGGGTCGGCAAAAGCTCTAGCCCCAGGTTTCTAAACTGGGCGTCTAAATCGACTGTTCCATAACTGCGTCGCAAGAGGGCGTTCACCCTCATAATTAGCTCTTTGGCATGAAAAGGCTTGCTCAGATAATCATCTGCGCCTGTTTCAAAACCTTGCAACTTGTCTGCCACTGAGCTGCGCGCTGTCAGAAAGATCGCCAAGGTTTTGCCGCCCTTACTGCGATAGGCTTTGAGAATTTCTAAACCGCTTGCACCGGGTAGTTCAATATCTAAAATAAGCAGGTCAAAATCGGCAAAATCTAAAAAGCGAATTGCCTCGTCGCCGTCTGCCAGATGATTGACTTGATGTCCTTCTTTTTGCAGCCATCTGACCAGTACCGATGCTAAAGCTGGGTCGTCTTCGGCTAAAAGAATCTGGGCCATTTACGATTCGGGACCGAGCCTGTAAACCAGCAAAACACTGTCTTGCTCGGCATGCATACTGGCTTGTCTTACAGCAAGTGGTGTGTGCACCAGGGTGCCGGCTTGGTGTACTTTGTCACCACATTTGATGGCGCCTTCCATAACCAAATAGTACTCGTCGAGTATCTCGGTGCGTTCGGCAATCTCTTCGCCTTTAGAAAGCTTGATGCGGCTTACTATGCCGCCGCCGAAGGTTTCGGTCAGTGCTTCTTTCTTGCCGTGCATGCCGCTAAGCACAAAAATCTCTTGCTTGTTTCTGTATAGTTTGCGGTTTTCTGCCTGGGCCTCTTTGGTGGTGCCGAACATGAGGGTGTCGCGCCAAATGCCCTTCATAAATATGTGATTCTTCAGATAGCCTTCTAGCCTCATGCCTATTTTTTGCAGCACTTTAGCCGAGCCAAAATTGCGCGGGTCGCAGGTGGCGCTGATTTTATGCAGCTTGAGCTTGTCAAAGCCGAAAGCCATGATCGCTTCTGCGGCTTCAGAGGCTACACCTCTGCCCCAGGTGCATTTGTGATAGCAATAGCCGATTTCGCCCAGTTTGGCATCGGGCTTGGGTAATCTCAAACTTATCGAACCAATGGTCTGTCCGACTCTGGCTTCGGGCATGGTTGAGTTGTCAATCAACTCTACGGCAAAATCATAGTTTTGCTTTTGCTCGATGCTCTGACCGGCGATTGTATTAGCTAAAAACTGTCTGCTCTGCTCTTCGCTATTGGGACCCCACTGCATATATTGCACAACTTCGGGGTCTTGCGAATAGGCATGAATGTCGTCAAAATCTTCCAGCCTGTGCGGGCGCAGAAGAATGCGCCCGGTCTTGATTACCAGGGCTTCAGCTTCTGAGACTTTGTTTCCGGTCACTAATGCAACTTCCATCTAGAGTGGTGGTAGATCAGACGGTTCGGCAATAATAACTATTATGCAGTCTTGACAACGGTCCGCAATTTCGTCGAACTTTCTATTGAGCTTTCTATTGGTCTTTCTGTTGTATCAGGCCGAGGCTAGATTTTTCTAGCTGGTGGCTCTTGAGAAATTCCAGCGCCGACTGGTCGTTCTTCAGGTAAGCATCATAGAAAGCCAACCCGGCCTTTTGCACATAAGGGAAAAGAGGCTTGGTTTTAGCGTTATATTCTGCCGCCTTAGCTAGGCCAGAGTCTATGTGGTTCTGCACCATACTTGAGAAAAGCTTTAGACTTTTCCTCTCTTTCTTATCGTTGTCAATTGTTCGGGTAAAGATATTGCCGGTGAAAGTAAGATGGTTGGCCCCTTCAATAAAGAGCAGGTGTTTATTGCCCCCGCCTGCGTACGTGAAGGGTTCCATGCGCCAGCTGGGCGGCTGACCCCTCTGACCCTTGTCGCGCGAGCCGGTCATGACCAGCATGGGCGCCTTGATGGCGCCATAACTTTCTTTGCTGGGAAAGCAAAGACCGACCTTGCCTGTGCCCTGACCGCTTAAGACCAGAAAGGCCTTGATGCGCTTGTCGCCAAAGTCGGTCAAGCCGCCATAGCCGGGGCTAAGGTTGACCGGTATATTGACCGGCGCACCAGCCAAAATCAAAGTGGTAAAGGCGCCAAAAGAGTGCCCGCCCATGCCTATGGCTTCTTTGTTCATGGTGACGCCGCTGGGCAAGTTGGTGGCAATCATATCGAGACCATCGAGGGTGGCTTCGATGTCGCGTGCCCGGCTTATCCAATAGCGCTGGTCGTTGGTGGTGGCCAGTGCGTCGCCAAAGCCGGCGTTCTTTTTCTTTAGCTTGAGCTTGCCGATGCTGTCGTCGTGGGTGGGTTGAATGCAAATATAGCCCCGCGCCGCCAAATATTCGGTCAGCTGGGTGTAGGCATCTTTAGAACCACCGGCACCGTGCGAAAAGATAATCACCGGGTAAGTGCCGGGTGCCGTGGGGTAAACCAGCCGCATCTCGATGGTCTTGTGGCGCAATTTGTCTTCAAAGCTCAGCTTGCGCGCCGACTTGATTTCAAAGATATTGTCGTAGGGTGACCATTCGCCGTTTGCTTTTGGGGCTCTAGGTGCATCTGGGCTTTTCTTTGCCGCCCTAAACTGGGCAGGGTTGGGCAAACTAAACTTTATTGGAAAACTTATTCGGGGTTTCTTGTCATTTGTGGTTGCCTTATCAGAAACACCCGCTGTTTGAGCTTGCCCGGCTATTTGCTTGCCCTGGGCAAGCATCGGCGGCGCCGAGAGCAGGCCGGCGCCAAGCAAGATAGCGGCAGCTGCCAGGCTGCTGGGCAATCTGGTGCCGGTGCCGGTGTTGGTGTTGGTGCCGCCACTGACCCTTTTTGACTGTCTATTGCTTGGTGCTAAGTATTTTGAATGGAAACGCATAAGGCTAGATTATAGCCAAGGGCGAAATCGTGCCAGTGGTTACTTCATCCAGTCTATGCCTTTAGTGTTTTCAACCCAGAAAGTTATTTTTGCCTTGGGCATAGCCTTTCTCAGCTTTTCTTCGCTGGCATCTGACCAACCAGCTTTTGGCAGATCAAACCAAGTCAGCTTCTTTTGTTTGACTAGCAAGGGCAAGATTTCTTCTGTGACCGGGTTAAGTCTAAAATTGAGATGACCGAGGTTGGGAAAACGGTTAAGCAGACGCTTCGCCCTTTCATTGGTGATGCCATTATTGACGATTGAGATATAAGTCAGCTTAGACATTCTGGCAATGCAGTCGAATTGGCTGTCTGTCAGCTTATTGCCCTTCAAGGTCAGTCCTTTGAGTGTGTCTTTCTCGGCCAGCTTTTGCAAAAGCGGCAGCAGGTCGCTATCTGTATAGCCCATCTCGAGATACTTGAGCTTGTCGCAAAGTTTTGATTCGGCCAGACCTTGTGGTGTAATTTGGCAATCTTGCAGGCACACCTGAGATAGGTTCGGAAACTTATCGGCAAGCGTATTAAAGTCTTGGTTCTGAATGTCTGAGTCTTGCAAATTGAGTACCACCAAAGCTGGTGAACTTGGCAGTTCGTTCAGGCATTTCTTAGCAGAGATCCCCAACTCTTCTATCATGCGATTTTCTCCGCCTGACTCCGTGACGAAGTCTATCTCGTTGAGAAGACTGGCATCAAAGCCTCTAAAAAAGCCTGGATGGCGACTAAACTCCATTCCCGGAGTGAATTTCACCAGAGCGCCCAACGGGACAACCAGTTGCCTTGGGTCTTTTACCATTGATTTGTTTGGGCCGAATTGAATTCGAAAGGTGCCAATGCCGATGCCCTTTTTTAAAGGAAAATCATAGTATCTGTAAATGACCTGGTTTTTGTCCTTTTCTACTTTCACCAGGAAAGAGCCTGGTTTGGGTAAGTCTTCGCTCTCGAGTTTTTTCTCGATATATGAGGTTCCAACCGGTATCTTTTCGGTTTTTAAATCTTCTTTCTTTTCGGGCGCTTTAGAAAAGTAAAGGCTGACATAAGTTGCAACAAGGCAAAGGCAAGCTACGATGCCGCCGGTTAAAACAATCTTGTAGATTTTTTTTCTGGCTTTTGCCTCTTCAGCTCTCTCTTCCTTAAGCTCAGCTTCGCTCTTAACCTGCATGCGCAGCCGCGGTCGGTCGTTGTCTTTACCAAGGGCAGCCTTGCCCAAATTGCGCTTCAGGGTCTCATAGATTTCTTCCAGCCAAGTCAAAACTTCGTCTATAGATTGAATGCGTTCGTCGGGGTTTTTCTCAAGACAACGGGCGACAAGTTCTTCCAACCTGGGGGGAAAGTATTCATCAGGCAGGCGGTCAGCCAGTTTGGGCGGATCATCATTGAAGTGCATCATCACTGTGGCAAAAACGTTTTCGCCTCTAAAGGGTACGGTGCCTGTCAATACTTCAAAGATTGTGCAGCCCAGAGAATAGATATCGCTGCGCTCGTCCACATCAAGACCTTGGCACTGTTCGGGGCTCATGTAAAGCGGGCTGCCCACCACTTCGCCCGCCTGGGTCAGCCCCTGGGTTTCTAGATTTTGCTTGCCGCGCAATTTGGCAATACCAAAGTCAAGCAATTTGGCTCGGTAACCTCTTCCGTCTTGGCTTTCCACCAAAATGATATTGGCCGGCTTGATGTCGCGGTGCACAATGCCTTTACTGTGGGCATAAGCAAGCGCCCGGCAAACATCCATCAAAAGTTCTACGGCTTCAAGGGTGCCGACTGGTCCGAGCTTTTTTAGGTTGGTGTCGAGGGGCTCGCCGATAACAAGCTCCATAACATAATAAGGCAGTCTGTTTTGGTGAATACCAAAGTTATAGACCTGAATGATGTTCGGGTGCTGTAGCTTACCGATAAGCTGGGCTTCGTAGTTGAAACGCCGCCAGGTGGCTTCGTCCATATTGCGGGTATTGAGCAACTTGAGCGCAGCCTGACGGGCAAGCGATTTGTGCTCGACCAAATAAACCTGGCCGGCGCCGCCTGCGCCCAACAGTTTAATTACTTCGTAGTCTCGGTCTATCAGGTCGCCCGGGGCAAAATGATAGATACCGCCGCTTTCAGTTGTTTTTTCCACTTTCCCAGTGCAAAAGTTTTGCCATTATGATGTCCGCAATCACTCGGTGCCCGACCGCCGAGAAGTGAGCGGTGTAGTAGTAGGGATTGGCTTCCATTGGTTTCAGTCGGGGAAACTTTTGATTGGTATCCAGTATCTCAAATCCTTCCCGTTTCGCCGCCTCTTTCAACGCCCTTACTTCCCATTGATAAAAGGTACAATTGTCGGGCACAGGCAAGGTGACCACCAAAAGTTTAGAGCCGTTCTCGGCACAGGCTTTATTGAGCATGCGCACAAGCTTGACTGTCAGCTCGGTGTTGCGGCGATACTCTTGGTCGATGGCGGCATAAGTCTTGCTTTCCACCGACCGAGCGTTCTGGTCTAGCGCCGCCGGTCTAGGCTTGACCATGGCAGTGGGCTCAATCTCACCAGCCAAGCGGTTAAATTCGTTGACCAGATAGACTCTTTCGTTTTTGACTTTCTGATCGGCTAAAAGGTCGACCGGTTTTGCCTTACTTTTAAATAGCCCAGCCACAGCCTCGCTCAGCTTTCTATAAAGCGGGTTTTCGGTGCGCATATTAAAGTCAAAATCTAAGAACATCTGAAACAGTCTAGAGCTGTGGCGCAACTTGGCGGTGTTCAGCTTAAATTGGGTGTTTTCACTAAGCAGCCATTTGTCCAGCTCGTCAAAAGAAAGCTCGAGTTTGCCGTCATTATTGACCAGCACCGCCGGTCTGGCAAGCTTGCTGTTCACCGCACCGGCTTGCCCGTTCTCGCCAGAGTCGCCATAGTTATAGACCAGTACGGTCAGGTCGGGGCTATAGTGTTTAACGCGGGCAAGATAATGCAAAAGTTCTACCAGTGTGCCATTACCGGCAGTGGCAAAGTTTATCGCCTGCCATTTTGGCGGCTGGCTTTTATAACTTTCCTGCTTATTTAAATCTGCCTCGATAAGCTTGACAAAATTTTCAGACATAGGCACTTGCATGCCCTCTGTTTTGCTGTCGCCTAAAAATGCCAGCCGCTTGGTGCCTTCGTCTTTGCTCAGCAAATAGTCGTGGTCGCGCAGCCCGGCAGCGCTAAACTTGCCCCGTGAAAAACCTTCTGATTTAAAGGTGACGTCTTTGCCTTCAATATGGGCAATGCCAAACAAAGCATCGGGTCTAATGTATTCTTCTTGGCCAAGCCCGGTCAAAACCAAAAGTTTTTCGGTGCAAAGTAAACCAAGGGTGGTGGCAACAACAACTGCGGCAAGGGTGGGTACAAGCTTGCGGACGGGCTTCTGTCCTGGCTTCTGCCCGGGGCTTCGCTGCGGCTTTTGTTTGAGCTTTTCCGTAGGTGTTTCGCCAGATATTTCTGCAGGCATTTTCGCAGGTATTTCAGCAGGTATGTTTTGATTAGTCGCTTGCGGCGCCTTGGTTGTAGTTGGCTTGTGTAGTGTTCGTTGGCTCATGATTTAAAACTGGAAATAGATGAAGGGTGACGCCATGCGGGGAGCCAGTTCTAAAGTCATAATTAGAACTACAGTAAGAGCAAAGACGTGGGCGCCTCGGCTGATGCTGGTAAGTTGTATCGGTTTTTGATTTGCTAAGTTTGTCAGGGCAGAATAAATTTTGAGCGACGGAACAGTGAGAGCGTAAAGCACCGCCGCCGGTATCAAGGTCGACTGGTTGAGCAAGTGCATAACCTGGCAAGTTTCGGCACCGGCTTGCGGCACAAACATGGCTTGCAAGACAGCCAGCGCCTGGGGCAAGCTCTGCGCATAAAAAAGCACCCAGCCAATAATTACAGTAAGCATGGTGACAATATAGGCTAAAGTCTGACCGGCTAAAGTTTCGCCAGCCTGCTTGAGGGCGGGGTGTTTAGCCAGAAAAGAGTCCCAGATTTTGTTGACGGCAAGCCCGAGACCATGAAAGGCGCCCCAAATAAGGAATGTCCACGAAGCGCCGTGCCAAAGACCGCCAAGCAACATGGTCATAAACAAGTTGAAGAGAGTGGCGCTCTCGCCGTTTTTAGAGCCACCCATGGGTATGTAGAGATAGTCTCTTAGCCAGGTGGACAGGCTGATATGCCAGCGGCGCCAAAAGTCTTTGAGCGAGCGGGCAATATAGGGCATGTTGAAGTTTTCGGGCAGAGAAAAGCCAAAGAGCATGGCTGAACCTCTACCGATATCGGTATAACCAGAAAAGTCATAATAAATCTGAAAAGTAAACGCCAGGGCGGCTAGCCAGGCATCGCTGCTGCTCATGAGCTGGGGATTGGCAAAGCCGGCTTGCACAATCGGCGCCAAGTTGTCGCCCAGGGCGACCTTTTTGAAAAGCCCTCGGGCGATAAGCCACAGCCCCTCGGTTAGCTCAGACTCGGTGACTTTCAGTTTGCCTGGGTCTTGCAGCTGTTTGTCAAAATCTTGGTAGCGCTTGATGGGACCTGCAATTTGCGAAGGAAAGAAAGAAGCAAAAAGAGCAAAGCGCAAGGGGTTGCGCACCGGCTTGCTGCCTTTGTGCACGTCGGTGATGTAATGAATGAACTCAAAGACAAAAAAGGAAATGCCCAGAGGCAAGATGATGGGCAGATCTTGCACGCCGGTCGACTTGAAGAAGTCGCTGTGCAGGGCGGCGCCCATGGCGGTCAGGGCGCTGTTGAGGGTGTCTAGCAAGAGGTTTGTGTACTTGAACAGCGCCAACATGCCCAGGTTGAAGGCGATGCCGGCGATAAGCAGGAGGCGCTTTTGGCTGGGCTTGTTTTGCAGCGACTGCTTAGCCAGACCCAGCCCAATTAGATAGTTAGCCAGGGTGAGACCGCCCAAGAGCAGCCCGTAAATGCGGAAGGAATGCATGTAAAAGTAATAGCTGGCGGCAACCAGCAGGGGGATGCGCAGCTTTGCCGGTGTCAGCCAGTAGGCGGCCGCCACCAGGGGCAAGAAAATCAAATAGTCGAAGCTGTTGAAGAGCAAAAACGCCACCCCATGCACCGTCAGGGGAGTATACAAGATGTCGGGCGGTTTGCCATTTGGGGGGCTTAATGTTGGGGAGCTTAGTGTTGGGGCAGCGAACTGTTGAGGGTTTGGGGGCTCAGTGGGGCGTGCAACGGGGAGTGCGGTGGCGCTTGAGGTGCCGGGAAGTGCGGGGAGGTGCGGGGAGGTGCGGGGAGGCGTGGGGAGGCGTGGTAAGTTGACCGGGGTATTGGTGAGATGGGGTTAATGGGGGCGCGTTTTGAGAATTTTGTTCTATTTCTTAGTTTCATTCACATGCCCGGCATAGCAAAAGTTCTTAGTGCCAAAGAGAGCCACAACCTTCTTAAGGTGCTCATATCACCAAGAGATAAACTCCTCTTCGCCACCGGCCTGTACACTGGTCTGCGCATCTCAGAAGTAATCGCAATTAATCAAGGTTACGTATGAACCACTAGTGGTGGTATTGAAAATATCCTCAAAATCATTCGCCTCAAAAAGGAAAACACGGTCTAATCAGACATTCCCATCCACCCAAAACTCAGAGAACAACTCCAGGTCTACAAGAGAACTCTCGACCACCTCCAGTCCTACAAGAAATCCCACGACCACCTCGACGAGCTCGGCACTCCATCACCCTGGCTCTTCCCAACCACAGACGACCCGGAAGAGCATATAAAACGCGTCCGCGCCCACAACTTCCTCACCGAAGCCTTCGAAGCAATAGGCATCGAGGGGGCCTCCAGCCACACAATGCGCTGCACATGCCTGACCATTACATCCCGCGCCGGCATTCCGCTTCGTACCATCCAGGTAATCTTCGGGCACATTAATCTAAGCCAACTCAAGGAATACTTGGCCGTTGATCCGGGAGATAGTCATAGGGCTATGATAAGTTTGAAGTACTAAGTCTCGGCTGTACTTCAAACTAGCAAAAGCAGGGGAGCCGTAAGGAGATTTTGGAAAAGACTCTTAGCGTCATCAATGCTCTTGAATCAGATGGCGTAATCGGAAGATACGCAATCGGCGGTGCGGTCGCCTTACTGTTTTACGCCGAACCTGCAGTAACCTATGGTCTTGATATATTTTGCTTTCTGCCCCATCAGGGAACTCTAATTGATCTGGGACCGCTGTACTCCAGCCTTAAAGAAAAGGGCTATGCTCCTGCAGGCGAACATGTCGAAATCGAAGGAGTGCCGATACAGTTTCTTCCGCCCACTACGGAGCTGGTTCAAGAGGCAATTGAAAGGGCCGTATCGAAGAACTTTGCCGGCGTTCCGACCAGGGTATTCCAATATGAACATCTGTTGGCAATAATGGCGCAAACCGGCAGACCCAAAGACCGCGCAAGAATAGCACAAGCCCTAGAATCGGCAGAGCCAGAACAGACCGTCCTCGAAGATATTCTTAAAAGACACGGTCTATTTGACACATGGGCTAAAATGGTTTCATGAATAACGACAAGACACTTGTGACACAGGAAGAGCTCTTTCGCGCCAGAGAGTCTCGTCGGCATGAGCTGGCGAATAAATCAGTCGAAGAGAAACTCCTTTTGCTTCTCAAGCTTCAAAAGATGACGAGCGAAGTAGCCAGGCAAGCCGGGCGTGAGTACAAACAGCCCTGGCAGATTGATATCCCCAACGTTCCTGAACAGAAGCCTTTAACTTAACTGACTTGTCTCAAGTTTGGTAGACAACTAGAGAATTACGAAGCTGCTTTAACTGACCAATAATGATTGTGATTTTCCTCTGGTGTTTTATACCTAAGTGAGCTGTGAAGTCTTCGCCTGTTGTAAAAGATTTCAATGTACTCAAAAATCTCTTCTCTTAGGGTGGCTGACGATCTTAAGGAGTAGATGTCGAGTTTCTGCTTTAGTGTTCCGAAGAATGACTCAGTCGGAGCGTTGTCTCGGCAATTGTCTCTGCGACTCATTTTCTTTCTTTTGTTCGCTACTGTCGATCCTCCTTGCAAGTGACATCATATATGGAGGCTTCGTACAAATCTAGGTGTCAACTTTTCTTGGGTCAGGTCAGTCCAGATAAATGCAAGCTAGTAACTCTCGGGAAAAACTGCAGAAAATCAAGATTCGTTACGTAGCCAATCTGCGCCAACGTAGCATTTGGCGACCTTTCCATTGCAGCTGCCACACTGATGTACTCGTCCGGTGAGAAGTTGGAGGGAACGATGATTCTTAGCGTAGAGGAATTGATTCTTGCGAGACTCTCTTCAGTTAGTGGGTACTGCAAGTGAACTCTGCGACTGCTGTCAAATGATCTGAAAACTAAATCTTCTAAGTTCATGGACCGCTCTCGTGGGACTTTTCATAATGATACAAGTTCGAGTAGGGTTTATCTATGAATCATGCAGTTGAGGAGAATTTGAAGGTGATAGGATCGCCTTCGGCAAAAGCTAGTGCGATTGGAGAGTTGACAAACAATTGGGAACGAAGTCATTTTGGTAGTGACCCATACTTTTGTTTTCCACAATTAAATCGGTCGGTTCTCGATACCCCGTCGCTTGAGATGATATTTTAGTGGACGTGGAAGTTCGTGATGACTTTGCCCGCATGGTTTTGGCAATCACATATAATCTTGAGACGCGATGCAGACAGACATACATTTCAATTGTTATTACAGATATGGCAGTCCTGAAATCCTAAGGGCGCTGAGATACTTTGTTGGTTTCGACAGACTAATTGATTGTCCGGCAGTCAAACACCTGGATATCCAAATCAATATTCGTTTGCCGGACTGCCCGGAGCATCTCAGAGGAGTTTTCGAAGATTATGAGTCGAACCTCAAGGAAAGAGAAGTAATTAGATACTTGTCTTCTGCCAAGAAGCTTTCAATAAAGTACCTAAGTAAGCTACCAGATTCATCTTTCGACGGTTTTCTGGAGGAGGGCGATCGTTCATACAGGAACGCACGTCCCTATTTAGTTGAATCAATACTCAACTATAGGTCCAAAATGGCAGCTACTCAAAGAATTTCACTGAGTCAAGAATTTGAGATTTTAGTAAATGATATTTATCAGCTGCTTAGCAAGAATAGAAAGGCACTTATCAAAAAATGTGGACTGGACGTTGAGCCATTGCTAAAGGAGATCGAAGCAAACATTGCAGACCTTCCTAAAGATTTTGAGTCGACTTGGGCGCTCATACACCGAGCCCAGTCATGGGAAGCCCAAAGAGAGCGGATTGAGGAGGAGACTCCAATACATCATAATGAACCGCTGCCGGCAGTATTCAAAGTCAATAGAATGCAGCCTGCTTCAATGTTTATTGGCAAGAGCTCAAGCGATGAGCAATTCTGGGCGAGAGTGGCTGTTGTGCATGGCTTCGATGAGGCTCGTCAATCTGCAAGAACTTGGTATGCAGTATTGCACAGATTCACAAGTGACGGCGACCATATAGATACCAAAATCAAAAGACTCGGAACAAATGCTGATAACGAGAAGAGTCTAGCAGTGCAAGCGCAATTTGAACTAGACAAATTTATTTCTGAGCTTGGCGACACGACATTTGGTCCGATTTCTATTAAGCTCTTCAACTATCAGTTCGATGGTTCAGAGTTTGGTCTGCAAGACACTTCGACTGAAGAGTTCGGAAATGAAGTGACCTTATGCCCGGGCGATATTTACCTGGTTCCTCCATGGGATGGAAACTATGACTTTGGGATGTACACGATAGATTGGATGAATTCTGCTAGTAACTCGGGAGAGGCTGATTAGCAGCCGATTGCCGATTAGCAGCCGATTGCCGATTAGCAGCCAATTCCATGGCTAAGCTTGTGGCTTTGCAACAGAGCCATGCTTAGCCATTCATACATGCGCTGTGCAAACATAAGGCCGCCTCCCTATCGCCAGCCGCCCCCGAGGGCACGGTAGAGGTTGATTTTCGACCCGACCAGGTTCATTTTCACTTCAACCTGTTCTTTCTCGGCAATCAGCTTTTCTTCCTGGGTGAGCAACACTTCGATATAAGTCGCCTTGGCGTACTTAAACAGGCTGTTTGCCTTAACGATAGACTCTTCAAGCAAGATTACTTCTTTTCTTTTGGCTTCAAAAGCTTGCTGCATGTTCTTGATATTTGCCACCTGATTTAGAACGTCAGTATAGGCTTTCAGCAACGTCTGCTCATAGTTCAAAACCGCTTGAGTTTGCAGGGCATCGGCTGTTTTTATGCGCGCAAGAATTGCTTTGCGGTTGATTAGTGGAACCATCACATCACCAATCGCATTGTAGAACAAAGACTCTGGGTGAAATAGCAGTTGGGGGTTGAACCCGGAAAAGCCTACGCCTGCCCTGATTGTCACATTGGGCAAGAGTTGAGCTTTGACACTCTTCAAATCGAGTTTTGCTGCCTTGATCGCTGCTTCAGCCTGGCGAATATCGGCGCGGTTTTCCAAAAGTTGGGTCGAGACTCCAGTTTGCAATTCTTCCACAGGCATTGTCATCAACTGGTCAGAGTTTCTGGCGATTGGCGCTTCATCGTAGATGCCAGAGAGAAACTTCAGACGATTCTCTTTTTCAACAATGCTCTGCTTGGTTTCAAACCGCTGGCTCTTGGTCTTTTGCAACTGCGCTTCAAATCGATTGACCGCCAACTGGTTTGATTTACCATAACGCTTCAAGATTTGCATTTTTAGAAAAGCGGCTTCCTGAATTCTGATGTTTTCATCGAGTATCTTCAAAGACGTATCCAGCGCCATCAACTCGTAATAGTTGCGTGCAATTTCAGTAACCAGCCTAGAGATGAGAAAATTCCGCACCTCGTACTGGGCTGCCATGCGCATTCTGGCTGCATCTTTGGCGTTTCGCAATCTTCTCCAGATGTCCACTTCCCAGCTCATTGAAGGGCCGAGATTTAGGTTGAAATCAGGGTTTCTAAAAAAGCCTTTCTCGACGATTTTATCTAACACGCCTTCGGGGGTGTTTTCTGATGGTTTGATGTAGCTGCCGCCAAACCCCAAGCCCACCTTAGGCAAATACTCAGATTGCTTTTCTTGTACTTCATTGGCGGCAATTTCAATATCTTGCAGGGCGATATTAAATTCTTGGTTGTTCGCTAGGGCTGTTTCAATCAGCTTAATCAGGCTAGGGTCAGAGAAAAATTGCCGCCAGCTAATAGAAGCGGCACTGACGCCGCCGCTCAAGCGCAGGGTCTCAGGCACCTGCGGAGTTTCGTACTCCTTAGGCACGTTGATTGTCGCCTTTTTTTCCATCAACTTTAGTGGATGAAACCACGATTTTGCAAAAGCAGGCGCTTGAAGGACTCCCATAAAGACTATGAGTGTTGAAAGACTAATAATTTTTCTTTTGTCTATTCTGCTCATTTTTTACTGACTAATTCTTATGCTTGATTCTTCTCATCAGTAGTTTTAATCGTGCCTTCAGCTTTCTGTGTTTGCTTCGCGGTCTCCTTTGGGCGCTCACAATCGATTCTGTGATGCTTGTATGAACTTCATCTCTTAGCAGATTTTTGCCATCGACCATGGTGGCGAAAAGAAAGTAGAGCCCTGGAATAATCAAGACGCCGATGACTGTGCCTGTAATCATGCCGCCCATGGCAGATGAACCAAGGGTTTTGTTGCCCACTGCCCCGGCGCCCTCTGACAACACAAGCGGGATAAGACCGGCAACAAAGGCGAAAGAGGTCATCAAGATCGGTCTAAAGCGCATCTTGGCGCCCTCTAGGGCAGCCGCTCGCAGCGATAAGCCTTCGTTTCGTTTTTGCACGGCAAACTCGACGATTAGCACAGCGTTTTTACCCAACAGTCCAAGCAGAGTAATGATAGCAATTTGGGCATAGACATCGTTCGCCAGTCCCATCATCTTGAGCATGGTGAAAGAGCCAAAAACACCGACCGGCAGTGAAAAGAGCACGGCGAGCGGCAGTACAAAGCTTTCGTATTGGGCGGCTAGCACCAAATAGACAAAGAGCACTACAATCAAAGAAATGACAACAAATTCATTTCCTCGTTTCGCTTCGTCGAACGACAGGTCTTCCCAGGCAATGTCGAACTCGCGCGACAGGGTGTCTTTAGCCACTTCGCGAATGGCTTGAATGGCGTCGCCTGAGGTATAGCCCTTTGCTGGAAAGCCCCTGATGGCGGCTGAGTTGTACATGTTATAGCGGGTAATTTCGTTGGCGCCCTTTGTCTTTTCTAGAGTCATAAACGACGAGTAGGGCACCATTTCGCCTTGCTCGTTTTTGACGAACTGGTTTTTCAAATCATCTAAATTTCTGCGGTATTCGGGGGCTGCCTGGGTGAAGACTTTGAAGAATCTGCCAAATTTAACAAAACCTTGTTCGTAAGAGCCGCTGTTTAGAACGTCTAGGTTTTTCATCGCTGTGTCGATGGAAACGCCCTTTTGCATCGCTATTTGGTTGTCCAGTTTGATTTCATACTGAGGGTAGGACGCATTGTAGAAAGTAAACAGACCAGAAATCTCTTTGCGCTTTCTCAGATTTTTCATAAATGCTTGGGTGGCTGCTTCTAGCTCGGGATAACGCAAGTCGCCGGTTTTATCAAGCAAGCGCAAGGAAAATCCACCGGAAGATCCAAAGCCGGGAATAGCCGGCGGCTCGAAAAATTCAACCGTGCCTCCCAGCCCAACAGCTTTATGCTCTAACTCTTCAATGATTTCATGAACGTTTTCTTTGCGCTCTTCCCAGTTCTTGAGGTTGATAAGACAGGTTCCTGCGTTCGAGCCTCTGCCTTCGGTCATAATCTCGTAGCCCGCCATCGACGTTACAGAGTGTACTCCGTCGATCTTTTTGGTCAACTGCTGCAGCTGCCCCATCACTTTGTTTGTATATTCCAGCGAAGACCCTGGTGGTGTTTGCACGATAGCGTAGATGGTGCCTTGGTCTTCGTTGGGTACAAAGCCGGAAGAAACCTGCTCGCTCATGTAATAAATGCCGCCGGAAAATAAGAAGATGACGCCAAGGCATATGATTCTTTGAGTGACGGTACGCTCTAGGACCCACATATAAGCACGGGTCAGTAATTCGAAAAGGGCGTTGAACTGACCAATAAACCATTTGAATACGTTGAATGACGACTTGTGCCCGGAATGGCTTTTGAGAAACATGGCGCATAAAACAGGTGTTAGAGTTAACGCCACCAATGCCGAAATGACGATAGCGCTAGACATGGTGATCGAAAACTGCCGGTAAAATACACCCACCGGACCGTCAATAAAGGCGATTGGCACAAACACCGAAATCATCACAAGAGTAATGGCTAGAATGGCGCTTCCCAATTCGCCCATGGCTTTTTGCGTGGCAGCATAGGGCGTCAGCGAATGGTCTTTCTCCATATTGCTGTGCACGGCTTCGATTACCACAATGGCGTCATCAACCACAATACCAATGGCGAGTACCACGGCAAATAAAGTAATCAGGTTGATTGACATACCAAACATTGCCAGCACAGAAAAAGCGCCGACCAGCGAGATTGGCACGGCAATGACCGGAATGACAGTGGAACGCCAGTCGCCTAGAAAGAGAAAGACGACCAAGGTGACCAGAATAAACGCATCGCGGATGGTGTCGATTACCTGCTCGATCGAGGCATCCAAAAACTTAGAAACATCATAGCTGTACTGTACGTGTATGCCGTCTGGAAAAGCCTTTGAGAGTTCCTTGATTTTGTCTTTGACTTTTCTTATAACCTCTCTGCCGTTGCTGTTGGGGGTTTGTTTCAGCACGATAGAGGCAGAGGCTTTGCCGTCTAGGTTTGTATAAATGTCATAAAATTCACTGCCCAGCTGCACATTGGCGATGTCTTTGAGCTTGACCATTTCACCAAATTCAGAGCTTCTGATGATGATATTTTCGTACTGTTCAGGCTCGGTATAGCGGCCGACATAGTTAAGTACATACTCGGTGGCTTGGGCTTTTTTCCCTGAGCTGATGCCGAGCCTACCTGGGCGGGCGATGAGACTCTGGGCTTTAACGGCTGAGACAACTTCTTCGGTTGAAATATTGTAGGCTCGCATGCGGTCGGGCTTTAGCCACAGTCGCATGGCATAGGTTCTGCTGCCTAATAAGCTGGCGTTAGCTACCCCTGTAATACGCTGAATCTCTGGTATAAGCTTGGTATAGGCATAGTTGAACAAATACTTTTGGTCAAAAGATTCTGAATCGGAATACAAGTTTACATACATCAGCATTGAAGGCTGCAGGGGCAAGATGATGACCCCTTCTCTCTGGACGAGATCGGGTAAAGAGGTCATTACTTGGTCGACCCTGGTTTTGACGCTGACTACCGCTTGGTTGGGATCGGTGCCTGGTTCAAAGACGACGCGTATGGTAGCCTCACCGGCACTGGTGGCATCAGAGACCATATAGCGCATGCCCTGCACACCGTTGATGGCGGCCTCTAGAGGCACCAGGGTTGAGTCGGTGAGCACCTTGGCGCTGGCGCCCGGGTAGGCAATAAAAAGGTTGACGACGGTTGGCGCAATTTTGGGAAACTGTGAAATTGGAAGCTGCACAATCGAAAGGCAGCCGAGGAAGACGATTAAGATCGAGATAACAATCCCGAGTACCGGCCTTTTGAGAATGTTACGAAACATTGGCCGAACCTAAATTACTCTGCATATAGTTTTAAACTCTCAATTGCGCGTTGGGGTTCAATCAGCTGATAGCTGATTTTGTCGCCTTTATCTAGCTTGTTCTGCCGCTCAAGCAGGTACATCTCATCAGGGTTTATTCCAGAGGAGACAACGTAAATGTTGGGTTCCTCTTTTGCTATTTTGATTTCACGTTCATGAATCACACCGTCTTTGTCGACAACAAAAAGAAAGCGTTTATCTAGAATTTCATAGGTTGATTTCTGGGGCACAATGACAGCCTGACTGATTTTCTTGGGCCACAGTATTTTGCCTGTTTGGCCATACCGCAGTAGGCCGTGAGGGTTATTAAAGCTCGCTCTAAAGGCAATATTGCCCGAGTTGCTGTTAAAGTCAGACTGAATGGTTTCTATAGTTCCTGGTTCAGGATAAATTTCTTTGTTGGCAAGTTCTAGTTGAACTTTCTGCGACACGCCTTTTCGCCTGTTCTTCATATAATCTAGGTACTGAGCTTCGGGCACATTGAAGTACACCCAAAGTCGGTGTGTATCGCTCAAGGTCGTCAATAGTTGGTTTTCTTCCAGCAGGCTACCCAACCTGATATCACCAAAGCGACCGATGAGCCCGTCAAACGGTGCTCTAATTTCGGTAAAGCCTAAATGTGTTTTGGCTAGCTCTAGTTCTGCTTTTACTTTCGCCAGTTTGGCGGCTGACATGGCGGCTTCGGTCGCGGAAATAATATCCTTCTCGACTAGAGCCTGGTTGTTCTCTAGCTCGATTTTTGAAAGCTCGACTTCTGCTTCAGATTTTTGAACATCAGCTTGATAGACACTGGGCTTGATTTGAAAGAGCAATTGTCCCTGATGAACAGTTTGTCCTTCGTCTATCAGTACACTTTGCAGGTAGCCCTTCTCTAATGTACGAATCTCAATATGTTGAATGGCTCTAATCTGGCAGACATACTCGTCATTAAGCGTTAGATCTTTGACAAGGGGTTTGCTGACTTGGTAAGTCGTATGCGCTGCTTCTTCGCCACTCGGCGCCTGCTCTTTATCAAGCGACTTGCTGACGTGGCTGGTCTCATGCAATTCTTCTTTGCTGTTGTGCGCCGTATGACAGCCTGCCAAAGACAGTACAAGCTGAATGGCGCCGCAGCACAGTGCTAGTGTTTTTAACGGTTTCATCAATGCATTATTTGCTAATTCCATAGTAACCGTCACCATACACCAAGATTGTGACGGCAAAGTGATCATCCATTTCGTCGTGTTTTCAAAAAATAGGTTGCAAGATAATTTGCATTTAGTCTTTTGGGCAAAGGGCACCTTGACTGCCTTTACCGGTGCAGCGACAGGCTGATCAGCGATGAAACAAGCGGGGCGGCATCGTCGGCGGTGCTATTGAGCGGCTGAGTCGGGCTTGTGCGTTTCGGCGGCTGGGTCGGGCTTGTGCGTCTCAGCTGGGTTGGGTTTGTGCGTTTCAGCGGCAGAGTCGGGCTTGTGCGTTTCAGCTGGGTCGGGCTTGTGCGTTTCAGCTGAGCCGAGATTGTGCGCTTCGGCGGCGTCGTGTTTGCCTTTGTGGCTGACTTTGTTGCTTGATTTACCGCTTGCCAGCATGGCATCGGTAAGGGTGAACTTGGCCAGCGGATCGCGCGAAAACGGCTTGAAAAATACCAGCTTGTGGGGGCTCTTGCCGTTTTCCACACTGAAGGTCATTTTGTCATTGAAGTGACTGCTGGGTTTGATTTTGTCTGACCAAATGCTCGAATCGCCAAGCGGTGAGGGGAAGAATACCTTGCCCTGCTCGTCTTCTAGACCGATTTCAAACGCTGAGAACGTATTATCTGTTTCATTAGTAATGTCCAGCGTGAGAGTGATGTCGGTCAATATGTCGGCGGGGTGGTGGTTAATGCGCATGCTTGCCACCTTTACCTTTAGACCAGCGGGACAGAAATCTTCTGCCGTTTCATCAGGCATGGTCATAGTGGGCAGCTTAAGCGGCTCGCTCAATTTGACATGCATTTCTGCGCCGGGTCTAAGCAAGACATCTTTACCCTTGGTCAGCATGGCGACAGTCAGCCCGGCCGCCCCGCCAATTGCCGCTCCACCGGCCAGGGTGTAGCCGTGGCTGGCTGCCGCAGCCGCAAGACCGCCAAATTGCAACACTATTACTGTGCCCACTACGCCGCCCACCGCGGTATAGCCCGCTGCGCGCCCGACGACCTTGGCGGCGGCCTTGACCTTTGAGTCTCGCGTTGTGCTGTTGCCCTCAATCTTTACTTCGCGCCCGTCTGGCGTGATCAGATAATCAAAACGTGCGTTGATGTAGCCGTTGCGGCCGGCGCGCTTGGGACCTTCCACTGTGCTGAGCACCCCATGCACTTTCGTTCCCTTGGGTATCACCAACTGTCCATCCACCAGCACGTCCTTGCTGATTTTGCCAAAAAACTCATCGCCCTTTGTGTTGGCGTCGGCGGCAATCTCTGTAGAAAGATACATCTCTAAGGTGGTGTCTGTGGGCACCTCACGCACGTCGCCAGCGTTGACGGTCGGGCCTTGCGGATGCTTGACCTCGGTCTGGGTGACGGTGCTGCGTAGTACCGAGGGCGTGCTGCCGTCGCTCGGGGTATCGGCTGCTAGAGCAGCCAGCGGTACGCTGATGCTGAGGCTCAGCGCCAGACCACAGGTGCACAGGTAACGGATGACTGGCAAAGGCACGCGAAACTCCTGAATGGCTTGCAAAGCTAATCGCGAACGGGCGCTTTCTTTTAAGCGTAACCGAAGAGTCGACTGGCTGCCACCTAACACTGGCATTAATAATGCATCAACTAGGTCGGATTTTGTATCAAATGTGATCGCTTGAACTTCAGGATGACTTGATTCTTTTGAATCTTAGCGCCAATACAAATATTGGCAAAAAGATCTATGTCGTCTTCGGTGATGAACAGAGTGAAACGTCTATCAGAGCTTAAGTCATGCTCGGAAACTTTGATATTCTAGAAGTGTACCTGCATTAGGTCAGGCGAGAGATGAGAATGTCGCGAAATTTTACCTTTGTCGTCGCCTTTCTGGTTAGCGGCTTTTATAGTTCTCAGGTGTGTTGCGTTGCGGCAGATACTGTCAGTGGGCAATCTAAATGTCAGCTGCTGCTGTGTGGGCGGTTCGTAAAGGAAAGAAAGTTCGGATTCAAAGCTGATGACTATCGATATTTGCAGTTTCGGATAGTGACAGCTCTGAACGATGACCTGCCTCCGCTCGATGGCAGGCTGATAGAGATTGCTATTGGTGCACAGAACATTCCAAATTCGCCTTTGTCGAGCTCAGGAAAGCAAATCCCGAAGAATTCTTTGTGGATAATCGATATTCCAGATGTGACAGCAAAACGTAAGCAGTTTTTGCTCGTCAATCAGTCAGACGGTTTGTTGCTCTTCCGACCTGAAACGCTCAAGAAGTTTGTAGAGCTTAAACTTTCCACTAAGGAACAGCGGAATTCTTGTTTCCGAAAAGTTAAAGAGCTTGGCCTGCTGGATTGATAGGGTTTCTGATGAGGCTGCTTTGGAAGTTCTAACTTGACCAAAGGACTGGCTAGCAGTTATCTGATGGCGTAAAATCTGTCTTTGTTGGCTAATCTGCTTAATTAAAGAGATATTGTCACTTCGTAAAACCTTTGGTGAATTAATGAGTCTTGATCTATATGTTTACGCGCCCGAGTTTAAGGCTGGTTTGGCAGCAAGAGTAACCGCACGATTGGCTGATTTTGGGCTTGTTTGTGAATTAAGTCCTGGCTTTGATTTTGATGATGAGACACATGGTGGCTTCTTGCCAATCAAAATGAGGATGGTATCTGTTGGTCCTGAGTCTTGCCGCGATACCGACTATATGACTGGCTTTGAGTGCGGGTTTTCAGAATTCGATTTTGGCAAAGAGCTCAAGCGTGTGCAGAATCCGCCCAAGCCTAGCTTCTTTGAAAAATTACTGGCTAGACAGACGCAGGTAGAGGCTCGAAAGTACCTGGCCGACCAAGACATCGACAGGGTGTTGCAGAACTGCCGACGGGTTCTAGAGATAAACTATCGCCGGTTATTCATCAGCTGGGCGATTGCTGCGGTGCTCGCCGAGCTAACCGCAGGCGTGGTTTTCGATAGAGAGAGTGGAGAATACTTACTGCCTGAGGCAGCTCTGGCGACTATTCCTGAGATCATTGCTGATATAGACGCTAATGATTTGGAGTTGTTCGAAGGATGGGAGGAAGGCGACTAGTCAGTTTGCCTATTTGTCCCTTATGCTTTAGTCGCTCGCGGCGGCTACAATGTCATGAAAGAACCAGCAGACCGATGGCTCTAGTTGACTGAATCTAGGAAGCGATTGATAGACTCCTTCAGCGTCTATGCAGAGGAAAGATTTGTGTATGACAGACCACGATTTTCTGAGAAAGATTGGTATCTACGAATCTGCAAATTTCTGCAGAGATAGGGGCGAATTCTCTGCGGCTGATCTTCTGTATGAGCAGAGTTTTGACCTGCTAGAGGCAAGTGATCTAGCTGTTTTTGTTAAGTATGATTGGGCGCTGTGTGCCGACTTCCAGGAAGATCGGCAGCGTTCGCTGCGGCTGTTCTCGGACGCTGTTGCGCTGTATGAGGAATTTGCTCGGAAGAATCCGTCTGATGCCCGAGTAGAGTCTTGGCGTTATTTGATTGACGGAGTCAAGGAACATGTTGTGTGTGTTAGTAAGTTTAGTCTCGATATGGTCGAGTATGGTCCGGCTCTTGCAAGAAGGCTTAGATGGCCGAAGCGCTGCCAGTTGAAGGTGTTTGTGGAGCAGAGCAAGGAAAAGGGTTTTGACGATGAAACCACAAAGCTGATTTTTGATTCTTGCAATACTTGGATTGATGGCGGGGTTCCTATTGTGATTGAACAGAGCTATTCTGATGCCGACGCGGATGTGACTTTTGTCAAGACACCTGTGCTGGGCAATCCTAGTGCTGGTGCATTTACGCAGTTTATCTTGCAAGGAGAGGAAGTGATTTCTAAAGCTGTAATTTCCATTCTGGCAGTAATGCCCGAAAGCAGCATTAAGTCATCGTTTGCGCAGGATAAGTTTCGTAGCCTGGTTGCCCATGAGTTTGGGCATGCCTTAGGAATCGACGGGCATTCTCCATTTGGCAAAGACTTGATGTATTGGAAGTCAAATCAGCTGAAACCAAGTAAGAGAGACATACAGACCGTACTGGCAATTTGGTCAACGGACTTATGAGATATTCAATTGTGGCAGTCCAGAACTGCCTTCCAGAGCCGGTTTTATTTGCAGCAGTCGATTGTGCTGAGGTTTTGAGCTTTGGCTGGCTGGTTGGCTAAACAGCTGCTTCCCATTTTTCAACTGCTTGATAGGTGGGGCGATATTGTTGCACTCAAGCCTGCAGAGGCTCATTCGTGTTTACCCTAATCGCGATTCCGTTCACAAAACAGTAAGAGATTATCGAGTAAATTTGAAGCCTAGAGAGACGTAATTCTTCTTGCGCCAGGCTTTCCTCGTTCTACCACGAAGCTGGCTACGGTGCTAATGCCTGCATCAGGTCTCTTTTCTGTCTCGATTGCGCGTAGAGCAATCTTTGCCTCTTCTTTATTGAGGGTGACGGTAACATAACCGCGCGATGTACCGTTGAAGAATTTGATATGCGGATTGGCTTTCATCCATTCGTCTGTCGCTTTCAGGTCTGGGCCCTGAGATGAAATTGAGGTGCCGCAAATTTCGGTTGCTATAACTGGAGCTTGGGAATCGTCAAAGTCTAGCTTGAGATCGGCGACAGCATATGCGTGTATGTCTCCGCCAACCACGAGGGGGTTTGCGCCGTCTCTCTGGATAGCGGCCTCAAGCAAGCGTTTGCGAGCTGCCGGGTAGCCATCCCAGCCGTCTGTCCAGAATTTCCTGCCGGGGCGTACGACCTGGGCCATCAATGTCTGTTGCACTATTATGTCCCAAATGGCAGGCGAATCTTTCAAGCTTTTCGCCAGCCAGTCTTCTTGTTTGAAGCCCAGAATGCTGCGCTTGGGGTCCCGTCTTTCGGGGCAATCGGCGACGATGTTGGAGCCGCCGCGTCCTGGTTTTGGGCAGACTTCATGGTCTCTGTATTGTCTATCGTCCAGTACGTGAAACCTAGTCATTTTCCCGAAATCTAGAGCCTGGTATATTTGCATATCGCTATTGTGCGGTGCAAAGGTTTCGGGAAGCGGCATGTGTTCATAAAACGCCTGATATGCGGCAGCTCGGCGCTTGAGAAAATTGCTCTCCAGATCCTCGGCTAGATCGTTTGCATAATCATTATCTACTTCGTGATCGTCCCAGGTGACCACCCAGGGAAAACGGGCATGGCAAGCTTGTAAATCAGCGTCCATTTTGTAGCAGGCGTATCTATTTCTATACTGATTTAGAGAATAAACTTCTGGACCTTCGTGTTTGCGGACCAGATTGTTTCCCCAAGAGTGCTCATAAATATAGTCACCAAGAAAGAGCACCAGATCAAGATCTTCTTGAGCCATGTGTTTGTGCGCAGTGAAATAACCTTGCTCGTACATCTGACAAGAAGCAAAACTGAAGCTCACGGCGCTAAGTGATTCAGGCGCAGGTGCTGTGCGAGTTTGTCCAACCGGGCTGACGGCATCGCCGGCAAAGAAGCGATAGTAGTAAGTTGTGGACGGACGCAGAGCCGGCACTTGCACATGAACGCTATGGGCATATCTGGCAGAAGCAATTTTCTTGCCGCTACGCACCACTTTGTGAAAACCCTCATCGAGAGCGATTTCCCATTTTACTTCTAGGGGTTCGGAAGAGAGTCCCCCGCCGTCTTTGATTGGTTCTGGTGCTAGTCGTGTCCAGAGTACTATGCTGTCAGGGCGAGGATAGCCGGATGCCACTCCAAGTTTGAAAGGGTAGGATGAAAATGAAGCCTTAGCACAAGCTTCACTGAATGAGGTGGAGCCAAGAAGTAGAGCTATTGAACCATTCAAGAAAGTTCTTCGACTGATAGTCATGGTCTGATTTCCTCAATTTTCCAAATGCAAAGTAAGGTTATAGCTCTGGTGCTCGTCCAGATCTGTTGAGAGATTAATGGCATTGATAATGGCGGAGAAAGCCGCAGAGTCGCTCCTAAACATCAGTGTCTTCCAAAGATTCCAATCAAGACTTCCAAGGCTATAAGCAAGATAACTATTATTTCTAGGAATTCTGATCGGGCCAGTTCTGCCTGGTCGTTTGCAAAGCGATAGAGCTCACCGACCGAATCAAGCTTGCTTTCCACCTGAGCCTGCCACTGAGCCAGGCTCAAGCGCTGAGAGATGCCGCCGTAGAGTCTGGCATAATAAGCGCAGCCAATAATCTTAATGGCATTGGTCGCCCGATCGGAAAGTTCCCTTACGTCCACGAGCAGATGCCGCAAGCGTTCAGCCTGTCGCTCTGCCGTAAGGCGTCCGCTGGTAAAACTCTGAAACAGGCTAGTGCGTAAGCGCTCGGTTTTGACGCGATATATCTCATCAAGATGTCTGTCGAGCAGTCTGTCATAGGTACGCAATTCTACAAGTTGAGTATTGGCGAATTCGATGATGCTGTTGACGGCGGCGGCTCCTGCCTGATCATCGTAGATAAACGCCTGGTCCCAGGTTAGAACCGCCAGCTCATGTTCGCAATAGCTATAGGCTTCCTTCAAGGCTTCATCGATTTGCATGGCTGAGAGACCCTTCTCTTCCAAAGAGACCAGTGAAGCGATGGCCGCCCGGTGCTCCTGCATTAGCTCAGTAGCTGTGAGAGGCGTGCTAAAGCGCTGAACTTCAGCCACATAATAGTCTTCCAGCAAGTCTTTCTGTTGCGACTCTTCATGGGGTTTGCTCAACGCCGGCTTCAGCTCCGAAAGCACCTCCTCAAGCATATGCGTGGCGCAAGTCATAAGTTCCTTAGAAAGGCGCATCTTCATAGCCAGGCTGCGAAATTCTTGAAAGGTGCCTTGAAAGGGGCGGGAAAAGCGTATGCTGACAGTACCGTACTCGTAAACCTTGACCCGACATTCAAGCTCACCGAAAGGAGTCGGCACCGCCTTTAGTGCAGCTGCCAGTGGCGCCACTGAGAACTGAATATACCCAGGCAGCGGCACATCTGTGAAGCTCAAAGGCTCTGGTACAAAGTCTTTACCCTTCACGGTTTTAAGCAGAGAGAGCTTGATGGAGTCGGCCACATCGAAGATAAAATAGCAGCGCAAATGCGCTTCTTCTAGGTCGGGTAGCGTGGCTACTGTATAAGGCATGCTTTTCTTCTCTCTCTCTTTCTCTCTCAAGTTGCTTAAACTTGTGGGCAATTTGCACATGGACTAGTTTAAAGCAAATGGCATAAAGTCTACACCAAGTTTACCCGCAAGAAATTATCGAGATGGCTATAAGTTATCTATGTCACCTTCCTTGTCTGCAGTAAAATAGAATAGGCTCTAGTGAGCAAGGTATCACTTATTTGCCGGTTGTCTTAGGCAGGCTCAAACATCGACACTCAAAAACCGACACTCAAACATCTACACTCAAACATCGACAAGAAATGGCAGCAGTAATGTGCAAAACATTGATGATTTAAAACTCTACGAGCGAATTATTCAGTTTGTTTGCAAGCAAGTTAATTGCAATACCGATGAACTACAACCAGGAACTAGCTTCTTCCATGATTTGGGAGTAGATGGTATCGATGGTGAAGAATTGATATCGAGTTTTCAGAGAGAGTTCGATGTGGATATGTCCTGTTTTCAGTATGATTTGCATTTCGGACCTGAATTTGGATTTATGCCGATATTATGGCTGTATTGGCGCATCTTCACGCCTGACAAGCTGAATGAGAGAGGAGCCCGGAAAATGGTGCCGATTACTGTTCTCGACCTCTATCAGGCTGCAAGAACTAGAGTCTGGCCATCAATGCAAAACCGGGCTAGGCAATAATTTGGGTAATAGTCGTTATGGAAAGATCCTGTCATGTAGCCTTCTCGGCAGGAACTTTTAACTTCGCAAGTTCAGCACTCAGCCTTCTTCGAAGGACATGTTGATTGGCACCTGTTGAACTTGCGCGGCTGAAATTGTACCTGTGATTTCGGCATCATCTGGGGCTTGTTCTAAGGCTACTTTCGAAATCCAGATTGAACCCTTGCCGCCCAGCAGAACGCCGAAGGCGATAGACTTGGCTGTGAGCGGCACATGCAGCACGCACTCATAATAATTCCAATCGGTGGTGTCGGTGATCGGATTTCCTTGCATGTTGTCAAATCCTAGTATCTCGCCATTTGCTCCATCGATGCGCATCCATAGGCCGGCACTACCGGCATTTTCGCTTTTGATGTGTGCGCTTAGCCGCATCTTTTTGCCCAGCGCAAAGTCTGCGTTGACCATTTGCATAAGAGTGCCGAATTCTGTTGTTTCCTTGAGCGCCTCAATCATGGCGCATTTACTGCCAGCATACTTCGTAGAGCCGTCGATGCACATTTTGAATTCTTTGGGATTGCTGCCGCTGGCGATCCATCCGATGGGTAGGCCAACAGGCTGGCAATGCGCTTTGACTTTGGATTGGTCGCTGCCACCCTCGAAATCTAGATTTGTTGGCTGCATCGGCTGATCCAGTTTTTGTGCGGCTTTTGCCGAGGTTTTGCGTTTATCGAGTTCTCCATATTCGCCTGTGGTGGCAATGTCTTTGGATACTTCTTGCAGAGTAAAATCTTTGAACCATGCTATTCCATCGCCATTCAGCACGCCGCCGATATAGATGTTGTCGCTGCCCTCTGGCACGTCGATAACGCAGGCATGGTTTGACCAGTCGTTTTTGCCCTTTAGCTCGCGACCCTCCATATAGTCGTGACAAACGGTAAGCTGGCGACCGGCATCGGCGCGTAAGAACAAGGTGGCGTTGCCCTTGGGCGTATCTGTCTTGATGGAACCGGATAGCATAATGCGCTTGCCGACATACTGTCTTGCTTGCACTGCCTGCAATAGCGCTCCCCAATTGGCTCCGTCGACCTTCAGAACTGCTGCCACCTGTTCTGCATCGTCGTGCAGATTAGACAATTCGAGTTCAAAGCTTCCTTCGCCGCTCTTTTGTTTGAACCATCCTACTGGTGCAGAGTTTATAGCGCTATCACTGTTGCTTGGGCGAAGACCCTGTTTGAAATCGAGGTTTGTCGGCTCTATATTTTGATAGCTGATGCCGCAGGATCGGTACTGCCATGATGTATCGGTCGGTGCTAGGTCTTGTCCGACGATTTTTAAGTCGAAGTCGTCGAGCCATATGCAGCCGGAGCCGCTAAGTAAGGCGCCGAAAGAAATTTTGCTGCTATTTTCTGGCACATCGAGAACGACGCTATATTGAGTCCAATCACTGTCACCTTTTATGGCGCGATTTTGCATATTGTCAAAACCGACGATCTGACTATCGGCGTCTACGCGCATCCAAAGCCCTGCCCAGTCGACAAGCTCGCTTGATTTAATGAAACCTGTAAGCTGAATGCGACTGCCTGTGTAGCCGCAGGCATCAATTGACTGCATCAGAGTGCCAAACCCATCGATGTTGGGTTCTTTTGCTCTTATCTGTGCGCACTGCGTACCAGAATGGCTAAAATCGGTAAAAATAGCCATATCGTATTTTGCTGGGTGGCTGCCAGCGACTAACCAGCCCTTAGGCGGCGGCAGTTTTTTCGATTTCTCTTTATTTTCCACCGGCGGTGCCCCTTTGTCTTTTTGTATTACATTAAATCATTGATGAGCATTTTTAAGGGCGATTAGAGTAGAAGCTCCAGATAATTTCGTTAGCAGAATGCAATGAATGGGTTGGTCCGCTTCGGGCTCTGCGCAAGGAATTGTAAGCAACGTACTCCCAAATTATGACTTTGATGTTTCTATTCCAAGGGCTATGCCATGTTGGCCAAAGAGTCAATAAGGATCAGGAAGTATCAGGAAGTATCGGGTGGCAGTCCTTTCGATCTGAAGCCTAAGGGAGTCATCAGTTAGGCTTCAGACTGCCTGATGCATGTCTAAATGCGAAAGAGCCCCTTGCGGGGCTCTCTTGAGTGTAACAACATGAGCAATTTTTGAAGCGTTAGACAAATTACGGTCGCCTGCATTACCAGGCTCAGTCGGCGTGTGTCATTCTCCAGATTTGCTCGCCCCAGGCTGTGCGTGGTCCTTTCCCCCTTATGTCGCGTGTGAAGTTATAGACTTTGTCGTCTCCGCTGGTTGCCCATCTGAAAGGCAGAGCTCCTATGCCTAGTTTTTCGACTGCTTTGAAAACAGCGTCAGAGCCTGATTGTGTTTTGACTGGATTGGACCCGTCGCCTTGATTGACATAGCCAAACTCGTCAATAATGACCGCAAAACCGGCGTCGCGCAGCTTGGTGACTGCGTTGGTTAGCTGATTTTCTGCGTTGGGTGAGCCGTTGTATACATGTTGTCCGGCAATGACATTACCAAATTTCTTGAACTCGGCAGCATGTCTGATGATGGCGCTTTCACCACCAGCGGTGGCGCCTTGACCCCAGAATGCGTCGCCTTGAACAATCATGTTCTTATTGCCGGTGCTGCGAATCGCTTCATTAAAGGCAAGCTCTTCGTTCAACCAGGCTTTGTCTTGGGCGCTATTGGCTTTGATGGCTCCGCCGGTTTCGTTGGGGGTAGCAAACCAAACGTAGGGATTGTCCTTGAACTGCTCAGCAATTTCTTTGGCAAATTCAACGCGTTCTTTCAGTTCGTTGCCGGTCGAGATTGAACCCCAGTTCGCAAACTTGCCAATGCCGTCGTTAATTTCGACCACTACTCCTCTTTTGGTGTATTCATCTACTATCTTTTTCATCAGCTCCTTATCGTAATTGTTCTCTTGTCCATATTTGGTTCTCTGGGTGGCGTTGATTCTTACCATGTTGACGCTCCAGTCGCCCACGATTTTGTCAACGTCTTGCAGCGCCACTTGAGGATTATCGATGTCAAAGCCGCGCGGTTGAAACTCGCGCCCAGAGGGGTCGTAGATGCGTCCGTTTCTAGTTGAGAAATTGCCTTTTGTGTCTATCGGCGGATTCTCTACTGGCGGAGTAACTGGTCTGTCTACGGGTGGCGTGACTGGTCTATCCACGGGCGGTGTGACTGGTCTATCCACGGGCGGTGTGACTGGTCTATCCACGGGCGGTGTGACCGGTCTATCCACGGGTGGTGTTACCGGCGGTGTTACGGGTCTGTCTACTGGGGGTGTAACGGGTGGTCTGTCGACTGGCGGCGTAACCGGTCTGTCGACTGGGGGTTTAGCGCCTAAGAGTGATGCGGCAAAGTCTCTAAATTCGCACATACTGATAGCGCCGCTTTTGTCTTTGTCTATAGCCTTAAAGATATCCTCAAATGAAATGGAACCCTCTTTTGGTAAGCTAGAAGAGTTGCGAGCAGAACAATTTCTGGTTCCGGGCTCATAAGCTTCCTGGGCAGCGCTGGTGATGCCGCAATGGGCAGTTTGTGCTTCGTTAACTCGGTCGTTTGCCGGCAATGACGAATCTCTGCAAGGTTGGTTCATGAGTTTGCCTCGGTGGTAAGTTCAGACCACTTCATTTCAATCTAAAAGGCTTACAAGACATTGACGGCAAGATTAAATCAGGCTGTGACTGGCTGGGTGCTGGCTTTCTGGTCTTCTATTGCTAGCGCTGCAGGCGCTTTTCCCATGGTATGTTAGGTTGAACGTCATACCTTTTATCTTTTGCATTCCAAGTATAGACAGTTGCTGTGCTTGAAAGTTTTCGCTTAAGAACATCCGCCCAGCTCGCGTTGCCGACAATTATTTTTCTTTGAGGGTATTCTTGCTTATCTGAGTTTGTGGCGGTAAAGGCAAATTCTGGCAAAGTCGCTGACTTGGTATGCAGGACCTCTTTGACCGAGCCGTTTATATACGCGAAAACAAATAGATGATAAAACTCATCCCCTCCTGCAGCAGTGTTCCATTGCGTGGCCAAGTTTCCGTTCTCTAGTACCGAGATTGCTGTCGGAAATAAGTATTTAGAGTCAAATCTAAAGACCGTTCTTTTACCTGCTGAGATAGTCAGCACTCCCTCTCGATTGCTTGGAGACTTGGGCTCGATTTTTGCCGTCAGCTGGCTGTTCTCATTCGTGTTCCAGCTCTGGGCAAGGACATAGTCTTTTTGCTCTAATGGCTGTGCAGGTGTGTATGAGCTTGAGATTGCTGCGCCAGCTAAATTCATTAGCAAGGTAGCCAGTTGTTTTACTGCGTCTTCGCCTGGGCTTTGTCGCACTAGCACTCTGTGCGTGCCGTGGTCATAGCCTTCCATCACCCAGAATGCGCCATCTTTCATAGATGGTCCTTCTCCATGAAAGTATCGATATGTTCGTCCGGCAAACTCGAAATCTATCAGCGGAGGTCGAGTGTATTCGTCATAGCAATTGAGGCTAAAGAAGCGGCTCGTATCAAAAGTCTGTCTTGTTTTGGCGGCTTGCTCGGCTGTAAGCGTGATTTTTGTTTCCTTCAGTATGTCTCGCCTTAGCGGCTCTTTCTCGCCGTGTTTTAGTTCGCTGACCAGCGTCTTACTGCAGAGCACGCTCTCGCCTTTATCGGGAAAGTATGCAGTAACAACTAGTGGCGGGTGGAATGAGCGCAGCCAGATGAAGCGGTAGGCGAGGGCATTCTCGCCGAGCTCTTTTAGAGGTCTCTCTCTGAGATTTCTAAGCTCGCTAGCTAGCCAGTTGTTTCGTTCTAAACTCGCGCCAGAGGTGTGGCCAAAATAGTCAGATGAGACAAGTTCATTGATGCTGAGATTTTCGGTGAACCTTGGTTTTGGTGCCCAAACGCACATGCAAACAAAGATTGGCACGCAGATCAGTGCAATCCAGAGTAATTTTGTCAGATGATGCTGCTGCGCCATTTTAGTCTCGGTTGCGCTAATGGTTAGTTCAATTACTCAATATACTCTCAAAGAGCATCGGGCGCTACTGCATCTAGTGGCGCTCTGTCTTGCTTGGCTGCAAATGTGGTGCCAATAGACGCACTCATCACGCAGGCGATGCCTAACCATTGATTGAAAGTCAGCACTTCGTGCAAGATAAATAGCCCCGATAGAGCGCCGACTGCTGGCTCTAGGCTAAGCAAAATGCCAAATGTGTGCTTGGGCAGTTTCTTGAGAGCATACATTTCTAGCGAGTAGGGAATCGCACTAGAGGCGATTGCCAAGCCAAGCGCGGGCAGAAAGAGCTGCGGTTGCATCAATTTGGCGCCAGATTCGGCGATGGCTAGCGGTGCGATTGTCAGTGCGGCTGCGGTCATGCCCCAGGTGGTTGAGCGTCCGCCGTGCAGGTGCGTGATTCTTTTGCCAAAGACTATGTATAAACCCCACAACAGCGCGCTTACAAAGGCAAATACTAGACCGAGCGGGTCTAGCCCGCTTGTCGAAGACTCGCCTCCGTGGGTGAAGCCCATGGGCAGTAGAAGCCACAGACCAAGTGCGGTGACACCTACCCAGACAAAGTCGATTAGCCTGCGCGAGAGCATGACGGCCACTGTGAGCGGTCCGGTAAACTCGATGGCGATTGATATACCGAGGGGCAAGCGGGCGATGGTTTGGTAGAAGAAGAAATTCGTCAAGCCCAAGATTAAGCCAAACTGCAGCAGTTTGAACTTATCTTGGCGGCTCAATTTTTCTTGCCAGGGGCGCCAAATTAGCTGCAACAACAAAGCCGCCAAAAGTACGCGAGAAAGCGCCGTGCCGCCGGGACCCAGTAGGGGAAAGAGCTGTTTGCCGAACGATGTGCCCACGGTCAGCGAGAGAATCGAACCGATTACCGCTAGCATCGGCAAAAGATTAGAACCCGTGCCTACTTTCATTTGCTGAGCAGCTCGATGCGGGCTTTAATCCAGGCTTTGGCTCTGGGAAAGTTTGATTCTAAAAGGCGGGTGATATGCGTGTTTGCGCCCATCATACCTGCTACCAAGCCGCTAAAAGTTTCTTTGGCGCCATTTTCGTCTTTTGACAAATATAGCTTCAAATCTTCTGAACTGCTGTTTTCGCAGTCTGCCACATCTTGTCTGTAAAGCTTTAGATATTGCGGGTCTTTAGAGAGCATCTCAAGGCAGCAATCGAGTGCGTGCGAAAGTTGAGTGTAGGCTGTCGCTCTGATTGTCTCTTCGTGCAAAGGCGCTTGCAAGTCGGTTGCACCAGGGTCGGACGAGATTCTCTCGCAAATATAAATGTCTTTGCCATAGGTTCTGCCAAATTCTTCTGAAAGATAATGCCCAAGGGTAGGGTGTTTTGCTTGCACCGCGTCGGGAAACTTATCGATAAGATTGGGGGTGACAAAGATTTGAGCGCCGCCCCGGTCAAGTATTTTGTATATATTGGTTGGTAGTTTTTTAACCACGTCACGAACGATGGTAGCGGTGCGACGGTCTACAGGCGCATGTCCAAAGCGAGGTGCGATAGTTGTGATGCGATCTTCCAGTGCCGCTGTTTGTTTTGCACTTTGTCCGCTAGTGTTGCTTCCGCTCACCGGGCTTGTCTGGCTTGCGGTGGCTGCGCCGCCGGTGTCTGTCCCAGCCCCGGCCCCTGCCCCTGTCTGTGCGAAGCTTCCAGCCAGTGTCTCAGCCTCTTTTGCTTCTTTGCTGCCGGGAAAATATTTTGAGATTATGGCGGCGGTTTGTCTGCAAGCGCCGGTCTCGCCTAGTTTGGCATAGGACCGGGCGAGCAAAAGCCAGTTTGGGGCGTTGTTTTCAGCGCCTTTATACATGGCTGCCCGCAAGGTGGCGGCGGCGCCTTTATAATCGGCTTTGTCAAATTGTTCTTTTGCCGCAGAGTAGGCGTTTGCTAAAGCAGTTGTTGTAGTGGCGTATATGGTGGCGCCGGTGGCAGCCATAACGGTGCTGCAACTAAGGGCTAGATTGAGCAGGTTTGACTTGCTTGCCCCATGAAAAAATCGGCGATGTTTTTCCCTTGGTTTCTTTGGTTTCTCTGAAATCTGTGAAGTCTGTGAAATCTCTAAAATCTCTAAAGTCTCTGGTGAATTACTTTCTCTCACAATCTATGTTGCTCTTTCGATTTAAATTCAGATGCCAATTGCCACTGCAGTTTGGCTATTTTATCTCACTATAGGCTAATATAGTGAGACTGCTATGTGCCTTTGCTTTCCGATTTTGGTTAACCGTCCGCTTTCTTACTAGTTTAGATTTTCAGACGAGAACAATTCTTGCTAAAACAATTCGTGCTAAAACAATTTACATTGTGTTCTGTAGCTGCTGCTTTGTCGGTCTCATCTTATGGTCTCTTGTTGCTGCTTGCCGGTAGTGCGGCAGTGAGAGCCGAGAGCAGTCAGGAACTTTTGTCTCGGGTCTATCAAGCCGGTGACATAGATGCCCTAGAGAAGCTGGCTTCGGAGAAGATTCAGGCGAATGCAAGCGATGCCGTGGCGCATTTCTTTATGGGCGTGGCTTACTACAAACAGAGGCGGCTGGCTCTTTCTCGGCAGGAATTTAAAGAGGTGCTGAAGTACTCAAAGAGTGCCGAAGAAATGCGGCGTGCTAGGCAGTATATTGATGCTATCGCACAGGAAGAAACCGCAGAAAAGCAGGTGCACGAGTCTGGTCAGGAGAAGATTGCTGCGCCCGCCGATAAGGCTCTTGGAGCAAAACCCAGTGCTGGAGCGGCAGCCCCCAGCCATTCTAACCTGGGTTTGAGTGAGAGAAGTTTGCAGGAGCATATCAAGAGACTGCAGGAAGAAGCTAAAGAAAGGAAGCAGAAGGCGACGGAGAAGTTTGATATTGAAGTGAAGGAATTGAGAGCCAGAGAGAAGGCTGAGGGCGAGGCTGCCTCGTGCGAAAAGCGCATAAAAGAGGCATTTGAAAGACTCGCCAAGCAAGAAGCCGAGATTGATAAAGACTTGGCGCGGCGCATCAGCGAATTGCATCAAAGCGAGGCGGGTTTGAAAGGTGGGCAGGGCGACACGCGCATTTTGCCTGGTAAGTCTAATCACTATACCCGCACATACGAGCATCTGGGCGATGATTCCCAGGCGGTCAATTTGCCAAGCGAGAATGCCATGTCTGCAAAAGCGCAGAAAATTGAGAAAGGTAAGAAAGGCAAGAAGAAATGAAGTTATTCGCGCTGTCTGAGCGTCGGGCAAGCCGTCTTTTGCTAGCTTCTGGCATGATTTCGAGAACGCTTTGTAGAGTGCTTTCTAGGTTTCTTTCTAGATCGCTTGCGGTTAAAGTTTTGGTGATGGCTCTGCTGACTGCTTTTGGTTTTCTGCCTAGCTATGCTGAGGGTGTAGTTAAGGTTAAGTCCGGCGCTGCTAGTGCGAAGTCTGCTACTGCCAAGTCTGCTGGTAAACCAGGTGCTGGAGCTGCTACTGCGGCAAATCAAGCTACTACAAATCCAGCTACTACAAATCAAGCTACTGCAAATCAAGCTACTACAAAGTCTGCTACTACTACTACTGGTGGCAATAAGCTTTTCGGGCAGGTTAGTGTTTTTGGTTCAGCTTGTTTGTCGTCGGGCTTTAGACCCGAGAGTACGCAGTTGCCCACCACCGTCGAGCAGGTAAAGATGGGCACCCCGGCGTTCAATGCCGGACTAGCCGTTGGCGATCGTATTTTGTCGGCTAAGATTGGCGACAACCTTTTGCATTTGCGCATCGAAAGAAGCGGCAAGCAATATGAGCTATCGCTGAGGGCGCGCACAGATATTAGATTAGATGGTGCCGCCGTAAATTTGAAGAGCGATCTGTACGCGCAGCTGCGCAATTATCGCATCAGCTTTATTGTCGACCGTTCTGGCTCGATGAGTCGACCACTGGGAGAGACCGGCAAAACCGTTTGGTATTGGGTGAAAGAGCGATTTTCTGCCTTCGCAGAACAGGTGGAGGGCGTCAATCATCAGCCCTTCGATTTAGTGCTCTTTGCCGACAATTATGATGTGATGCTTGCCCAAACTGCTGCGCAAGTGCGGTCTGCTTTGTCTGAGGCGGTCACTACTGGTGATACCAACTTGCGCCTGCCGCTTGCGGCATATCTTAAGCAGGTCGGTGTTAGCAGCGCGCGCCCGCTTTTGCTAATTATTGTCACCGACGGCAAGTCGGTCTCTGCTTCTAATGATGAGTTGACTGCCATCCTTACCACTGCTTGCCGCGAGGGCAAGCCGGGCATGAAAGTCTTGTTTTTGCAGACCGGCTATAGCGAAGAAGGTCAACGCTTTGCTCTGGGGCTTTCGTCGGCGCTCAAAGCAGGCGGCTTGCAGGGCTTTGCCGGTGCCGCCGACTTTGGTCAGGTGCAGAACGGTGGGCTGGCTGGTTTGCTCAAGCCGCTTTTCTAGGTTATCGGCACGTATTTTCACCATTTTCGCCTTGGCTGACCGCCATTAATATTGGGCAGTTAGGAGAATTTGCTTTGCCAAACTTTGTGCCCATAGTTAGAGAAGGTGTCGCCCTCGGTCGACCGCTTTTGGACGAAGCGGCGGCGGTTGCCTCTAAATTGGGGCGTGAGGCTTTTGCACCCCTGCTTGGGGGCGAAACCAAGGCGGTGGCAAAGGGCGCCGGCGAAGTTTTGGGTTCGGCTTCTAGGCAGGGCGGGCCGGTCAATGTCGGCGATTCGGCTGTGCGCGGTTTTCAGGGCGGTCCGGTAGAGTTTCGCGACCGCGCCCTTGGCGGCAATGCTGGTGTCAGAACTCTCAATCTGACCGACCAGAGCGAGCGAGTAATCGCGCCGATTAGAACCAGCCAGGGTTTGCCCCTCTGGACCAATGAAGGTTTTCTGCCGCCTCGCGTCTACAAAACCGGTGTTGAAGAGTTTAATGCCCGTTTTGCTTTTAACGAGCATCGCCGAGAGCAGCTCTTGCGGGCGCAGCCGGTGTTCGACCGTCTGAGATCGCAGGGCTTTGACAGCGTTTACGCCGCCGGTAGTTTTGTCAGCAACAAGGCGCGTCCGACAGATATAGACTTGCTTTTGCACACCGGCAAGCTCTCGCCGAGCGCCGCCAATACGCTCTATGATCTGCGCGGCATTCCGCATGGTCAGACTGTGATGAACGCCAAACGCTTTTATGGCGTCGACCTCTGGCAGGGCAAGAGTGTCAATGGCGCTAATTGCGAGCACTTTAAGTTCTTTAGCACCAACAGACAAGATGTGCCGGTCGGCATTGTTGAGTTGATGCTTAAGGGGCGCTGATTCTATCGCCAACTGCTTCGACTATCTTTGTCTTTAGCTCTGGACCTGTTTCTTGATTTATTTCAGGATTTCTCTCTGGATTCATTTCTTGATTTATTTCTTGATTTATTTCTGGATTAATATCTGGGCTTGCTTCTGCGCTGAAGTCTTCACTGGCGGCTACAAAAGTTTCATAGCCTTTTGGCATGCCGCTCTTTATCTCTAGGCTGACGTCTGAAAATAGCCAGCCGCCGTTTAGCGAATCGGCATTTGATTGCTCGTTCTGGTCTATCTGATTGGTCTGGTTTTGAATTTGTGCTCCGGAGAAATCAATCAGTGAATAACCAGATGCTGAGAAACCGGGTAAAGCCAGTTCGGCTATCGAGGGGTCTGGTGTTGCTAACTTAGATAGAGCAAACTCGGGTGGGCGTTCGGGAAAGCTGTCTGCAAGCAGGTTTGTGTCTAGCGTGCCGAGATGGGTTAGCTCGCAATGCGTAATTCTGATGCCCCAGGCATCGGTCTGTTTCTCTAAGATGCTTTTGAATCGGGAATTGACGCGTCTGCCGTCCACTTTCAGCTCTTCTGCCGAGAAGTTTCTGGCTAATTCTCGCAGCGCACTTTCGGCGGAAAAACGCACGGCACTTTCAATATCTTCTACTCGGGTTACGGCTTTGCGGGCATCGGCAACTTGATAAAAGTATTGCCCTTTCAATATCAAGCCGACAGCATCTCTGGTTAAGGCTTCTACCGGCGGTGTCTCGCGCGAAGTGATGCGGGTGTCGACCAATTCGACATTTTCAAAGACCGGCAAAATCAGATGCACGCCCGGACCCTTGCAGCCAGCCAAGCGACCGTTGCGGAAGACAACGAGCTGGGTGTGCTCTTTCACGGTCTTGAGCCCCGAAATGAGCACCATGATTAATAGAACGACCATGCCGCCCAGAATTTCAAACACTCTTATTATCCCCCTTTACGATCAGGAGATTCCCCAGTCCCGAAGTTTCAATCCTCTTGTAGGATAAGAAAGTACGATAAGAAAGTACGATTTCAAAATTAGTACAACAAAAAACTAGCACGATAAAAGCAGTTTACTAGGTTTTGCGTCCTTCGGGGTGCTAGCCAACGGAGCGAAGTAAAAGTATGGCAGATTCCAGCGAGGCGCCGCACGGCGGTGCCGGGTTGCTCACCGTCCCGTCTTCTGCGGGCGCTCATACTTATTCTCAGCCGATAAAGAAGAAGGGCTTTTGGTTTCTTCTCTTTGGGGTGCTTTTGCCGATTGCCGCAATGGTTGTGGAAAGCAACTTTCACTTATTGGCTGAGAACTTCTTTGACCCATTTCCAAGCCCGGCTCATCTGGTTTTGTTTGCCTTGATTCCATTTAGTAATTTTCTGCTCTGGTTGGCCGGTAGACGAGACATGAGCCAATACTATGGCTTTATGGCGCTGGCAAGTGGCATGGCTATGGGTGTGGGCATACTTTATTCGGTGATGTGTTTGCCGCTTGCTCCGGTCTTTTGTTTCTATTCACTGGCCTGCGGCTTTGGACTTTTGGGTCTGGCGCCCCTCCTATCTATTCCTTGCAGTTTTGCTGCCGGCAAAACAGTCACTAGTTTGGCTCATGCTAGAGGCACTTATTTTGACGCCCATCAGGTCGAGCACATCGGGCATCTAATCGTTCTAATTATGGTCGTGGCGGTGGAGTTGCCATCTACTCTGACGCGCATCAACTTGAGCGAAGCGATTTCGCACAAGGTTCAGCCTCATGTGGCGGCATATAACGTAGTGGCGCAAACCCCTGAAAATCTCAAAGCTATCCAATGGCTGCGCCGTTATGGCAATCGCGAAGTGCTCTTGCGCGCTTGCTATGAGCACTCGGGCAAAGCCACCGATATACTCGGTTCGCTTTATGAAAGCGGTCATCCTATCGCGGTGTCCGCGGCTCGCGAAGTTTACTATAAAGTTACCGGCAAGCCGTTCAACACTGAACCGATACCGGCTTCTTTTAGAGCGACAATTAAACACAACGGCGCGCTCTCGCCCACCGACCCGCTTACCGGCGGTGTCGACGATGAGTTTGATTTAGATACAGGCGTCGCCGGTGAAAACGTTAGCGGCATGGCTCGCGGTCTAGCTCTAAATGCTGCCAACTTGAGCGGCAAGGTAGACGCTGAAGGCTCTTTGGCGCAGCTGACTTTCAGTTTCGATTTTGAGAATACCTCTAAATATGATCGCGAAGCGCGGGCTCAAATATTGCTGCCGCCAGGGGGTGTGGTCAGCCATGCCAATCTCACGGTTAATGGTGTCAGCCGAGATGCCGTCATCGTCTCTAGATCTTTAGCTCGTCAGCAGTATCAAGCAGCCGTGCAGGAAAAAAGAGATCCGCTGCTCGTTAGTTATAGCGGCATAGATAAAGTGCTGGTGCAGTGTTTTCCTGTGGCACCGGGCGAGACTATGAAAGTGACGCTTGATATTGCCGCACCGCTGACCTATATAGACAAACAAAAGGCTGTGCTCGAGCTGCCTCGGTTTAGTGAACGCAATTTTGCCGTCAAAGGCGAGATGGCTCTTGAGCTGGTAAGTGATGGTGAAATAAAGCTAGATGGCTTGCATGCCATAAAGCCAAAAGAGAACTCGATGGGCGGCTTCTCGGTCGGCACCGACTCGGCTCAAGCTATAGAAGAGGCCAAGCAACCAGTCGCCGTGCCGGAGGCGCAGCCGGGGAATCTGAAGCTTGGAGCGCCGGAGGCGCAGGCTTGCGCGCCTATGCCGACTGACTACAAAAGTCGTTTACTTGGCGCCCTAGACTGGTCGACTTTAGCCGCTGACGGTTTGCTGCAAATTGGGCGCAGCGGTAAGGTTGGCACCGTCTGGTGTTCGGCCGCTCCGCTTATGAATGGATACCGAGTCGTGGGCGCGATCGCCCCCGAGACTTACCAACCGATAAAGAAGCTTGCCGTAGTTATAGACGGCTCAAGTTCGATGGCGGCAGCGCTGCCTGCCGTAGTCGAAGGTCTAAAGGGTGCACCTAAAGATATTGAGCTATCAATCTCTTTGGTTGGAGATAGCCTGCGTACCTGGCCGGGGGATTCTATAGTTTTGAACGGCGGTGCGAAAGAGAAGGTGCCCGGTATCGAATACATGCGCGCCGGTGACGCTCCGTTCAATCTGGCTTTGCAAGGGCTGGCTGCCGCAACCGCTGTGGGTGGTCAAGACAATAGCCGGGCCGTAGCTACCATGCTTAGCCAGAGCCGCTCACCTGACCGCGCTGTTCTTTGGATTCACGGACCCCAGCCCTTGGCTGCCGGTGCCGTTGACCTGCAAAGAGAGTTGGCTGCTTCTGGCGACGGCGCCAGGCTGTTTGACATGCAGGTGGTGCCGGGACCGAACGCCGGGCTTGACGGGCTGAGCAATTGCAACATTTTTCGCGTCAAAAGAGCAGGTACAAAACAAACCGATATCGGTTTATTTTTTTTAGCAGCTTGCCGCGAAAAATCGTCGCAGATCCCGAAGCCCCAGTTCAGCCTAGAGCTGCCGGGGGCGGATGACAAGCTCGCCTCGGTTGCCAACCAGCGCCAAGTTTCTAGTGACCTTCTCAAGGTCATGGCAGCCTATGAAATGAGACGGATGATTAGCGGTTTGCAGTCACAGTTCGGTGGTCAGTCGCCTGCCAGTTTAGGTGAGGCCTTTGCTATCGTCGGGCCGCAAACAAGCGCCATTGTTGTCAGCAGAGAGAGCCATTCATATTTGCCGCCTAAGCAGAGCGCGATTTCTGCCAAACAGATAATGCTGGCGCTGGGCACCGGATACAAAGCTGCCATGGAATATACCTTGCTGGAGATGCATCCCCTTCGAGTCTTTGGTCTTGATGGAAGAGATGCAGCTCTGTATCAATCAGGCGGCGATACTAGCTCTTGGCTGCCAAATCCAGCCGAGTCGATTGATCGATATTTCAAGGGCGTCGTGGGCGAAATGAATAATCTCTCGACGGCAGCTGGGGTTCCGACAGCTGGACCACAAGCGGCACCGGCAGCTCCATTTTTGGGACAGAACAGAAACTTTGCCATGCCAAGTGCCCCTGAAAGCAGAGTCGATAAAATGGTCGACCAAATAAATGAATACAAAGACTTTTCGCAGGCTAAGAAGCAGAAGGCTGACCTGCAAATGACTGATGCATTTGGCGGTGCACCCGCTAAAGAAGAGGCGCCCTTTGAAGGCGACCAAGCATCTCAGGCATTTGGTGTGGCTCGCGGTGCTGCTGGCGACGGCAAGCTGATTCTTTCCCCTGACGGTTCGCCCCCGCAACAGCCTTCCCGTGCCAACGAACCCAGCTCTAATTTCCCGACTTTGCAGGGCGCAACCAGCGGTACTATTTCCGCAAGCGGTCTAGAAACTATCGCTAGTGTCAATACCGCAGGCACCATCAGCAATGGGGTTATGGGTTTTGGTTATATGTACGGGCCAGAGGCAAGAGCGCGCATGATTCAAGAGTCAGGTATCTTCTACAGTTGTCTGGCTTTGTTTGCCACTCTTTCTGTTTGGCTTAGTTTGCGAGCTGGGCTTTCCATCAAGCGCAAGCAAAAGGGCAGTTAACTAGCTAGATTGCTCTTGTGATAAAGGCGGTATGCTCGTTCTTGACCCTGGTCAAAATAACAGTGAGGTCTTCGCCGTTGCCTTTTTTCAGCGATAGAGACTTGATAAATTCTTCAGGCACTATCGGCGAGCCGCGTTTTTTTACAGTTAAGTTGCGAGCTTTGAGCTTTTGCAATTCTTGTTTGATTTTTTTGAGGCTAAATGGCAAGCTGCTGATTATTTCGAAAGAGCGCGCGCAGGGGCTGTTTGAAAGATTGTCTGAAGTGAGGAAGGCGATTTCATCATCAATCTTGAATGCTTTCATGTCGGCGCCAAGGCATTCCACCAAGCCGGCTCTGATTATGGCGCCGTCTGGTTCGTGCAGGTAGCGGCTAGGGCTTTGGCATTCGAGCTTGGGAATGCCTTGGCTGTCGTCAAAACTAAACTGCTTGTCGCCATAGAGCAAAGTGGCACGCCTGGTGGTGTTCTTATCTGTGCCCGCACTGCGCAGATCTGCAAACCAAAGTACTGCTTCTTTAACATCGCCGTTTTCTGAGATTATCTCGACTTCGCAATCAAGACCCAGTTGTTTCAATTCGTCGTAATCAATGCCGGGTGAAACTTTTACTGCTAGTCCCTTTAGGTTGGGCAGTTCGTCCTTGCGCAGCCAATTTTTTAGAGTGGAAAGAGGCGGCTGGTAGGCTTCGGCTTTGAAAATGCGCTTGCCTTGCTCGTCTCTGCGTCCTGGGTCAAAGAAGGCAAGTTGATAGTTGCGGACGGTGCCCGAATGATTGATATCGGCACCGCTAAATTTTGCAACATCGGCGCAGACCGCATCAAATCTATCAGATAAGCCTAGGGCTGTCGCATTGGCTTTGGCGAGAACAAGTCGGGCTTCGCTTAGGTCAATGCCTATAACCGGTCCGACGGGGCATAATGCCAGGCTGTCGCCACCGACGCCGCAGCAAAAATCAACAATTGCCACCGCGCTTCCGAGGCTCTCTGCCAAGGTTTGAAAGCGTTTGCGGCGGTGTGCCGTGATTTTTTCACCGCTTGCTTGTTCTAAAGCGTCGCGGGTGAAAAACATCTTTTCGGCATTGGCAAACTTTGCAGACTTGATTGCCTTTTGTCTTGCCAGGGCTACTTCTAGGACCGCTGCCGCCTCGCTTGCATCGAGGTTGTCGCTTTTGCGCAAGGCAGTCAAAACCTTTAGATGATTGTTTTCAGTCAGCACTTGCAAAGCCAGTTTGTCTAAAAGAGCGCGTCCGCGCTCTGATACCGCAAATAGTGCCTGATCTTTATTCATTGCTTGATATTTGGCTGTTCTTATTTGCTGGCTGTGGCTATGCTCAAATTGAGGTCGGCGCCGTTCCAGGCGCTCTTTAGCTCGGGGGTTTGCACACGACCGCGGTCCCGCAAGACTTCGGCTTGAACATTCTCTTTGAGGCGACCGAATGCCTTTCTGATGGTGGTCATGCCGGCATTGTCGTTGGCTAAAATGTCTATTAGTTGTCTTGTGAAAACGCCGTTTGCGTATTGCTTCGATTCCCATGAAACTTGGTCGGGGGCGCTTGAGCAAATTACCATTTGACCTGTACCCTGGGTGAGTTGCTGCGAGTCAAAGTTGTCGGCGTTTTTATAAAACAAGCCTTTGGCGCCGCCATTGTCGATGGTGGCTTTTTCGTTGGTGGCGCCGCTGTGGCAAGCGTCGAAGACGCAGAGCACGCGGTCGCTCTTTAGTCTTTCTTTGATGGTGGGCATGAGGTGTTTCATTGAAATGCCGCTGGTGAAAAGGCTGGTTGGTTTGGTGTCATAGACCACCAAGAAGTTGTCGCCGCCCACATCTAACTCGGAAGGGCTACCGTGGCTTGAAATATAGATAACCACAAGGTCGTCCGGTTGCACCACTTTGGGCAGCCAAGAATCGCCGAGCAATTCAAGGATGTTTTCGCGAGTGGCTTCTTCGTCGATCAAAAGCTTGGTGTTTTCGGGCTTGAAGTTGCCTCTTTTAATAAGATAGTCGTGGAAGTCGCGGGCATCTTTAGCTGAATATTTCAGATTGAGAGCCGGGTCTTTGAAATTGCTTATACCGATAACTAGAGCCCATTTTTCGCGCACCGGGCGGGGTTTGACTTGACCGGCAGTGCTGGCTGTCGACGGTGTTGCCTGTATAACTGTTGGTGTGGAAGCCGGTATGGCAGGCGATGTTGTTGTCGGTGCCGTTGTCGGTGTGACAGCTGGTCTGGTTGTCGGTGTCGTATTTGGTATCGTGGGCGGCGTGGTAAGGGCTGGTGAAGAAGTTGGCACCTGGCTCAGGTCGAGACTCGTATCGAGATTTTCTATGTCGGTCAACTTTTGTCTTTGCTTTAGTCTGGCGCCGCCCGGCAGCTTGGTCTTGATGGCAAGCGCGCGGTCGCTGGCTTGCTTGGCGTCGGCGGGGCGATTCATTGCTTTGTATAAAAGCGCCAGCTGGTCTAAATCCATTGCTACGCGGGCGCTGTCTTGCCCCATGCTCTGGCTGTCTTGGTCGATGGCTTGCTTGAGCAATTTTTCGGCTTGGTCAAAACTAGACTGGGCGGTGAGCGCTTCGGCTAAAAGCACCTTTGTTTTGGATGTGAGGGCGTTGTCGCTGCCCAGCAGATTTTCTCTAATATCGAGTGCCTTTTGCAAGATTCTCTGAGCATCGCTTTTGGCGCCGCGACGCATCTTCACCTGTCCCATTAGCTCAAGCACCTGGGCTGTGTCGGGTGTTTCCACCCCCAACTTATCTTTGCGAATCGAAAGGGCTCTGTCTAGAAGGGTTTCGGCGCTATCGAGCTGTCCTTGCTGCAAGGCTATCTCAGCCAGCCCCACCAAGCTTGTCGCCACCATCGGGTGGTCGGGACCCACCGAGGCTTCCTTGGCGGTGAGCGCTTCTTTCATAATGGGCAGGGCTTGGTCGTAGCGACCTTGTCTGGCATAGATTTGCCCGAGATTAGCCATGGCTGCCGCCGAAAAGCTGTGATTGCTGCCGTACTGAGCCGTGAGAATATCGGTGGCGCGCTTGGCCACTTGCTCGGCTTCGGCATAGCGGTCCATGTCGCGATAGAGTGTTCCCAGGTCGTTCAAGGTGATGGCTTCTTGTACGCGGTCGTTCTGCCCGTATTTCAGAGCTTCTTTGTAGTATTTTTCTGAGTCGTCAAACTTGCCCTGGTCTTGAAAGAGCCCGGCTAGATTGGTGAGATAGTCGGCTTTGTTCTGCGAGCCGGTGGCTTCGCAGAGGGCTAGAGAGTTGCGAAAGAGGGTCTCCGACTCTTCGAATTTGCCCTGCAATTGCAGCATCAAAGCTAAGTTGTTCTGGGTGGCGGCGTATTCCTGGCAGGTCTTGCCTTTGAACTGTTCGGTCAAAGCCAGAGCTTCTCTAAAGCGGCTCTCTGCCTGCTTGATCAGACCCATACGCCAAAGGGCTATACCAAGCCCGTTTATCGCTTTCGCCTTTTGAAATTCCATGCCTGGGCTCTGAAAATCTTTAATGGCGCTTTCAAAGCACTGTCTGGCTTGGGCATAGTTGCCCTTGTCAGTGCAGTCGTTGCCGTTTTTGAAATTGAGCATGCCCGATAAATTGAAGTTATTGGGGGCGAATTGGGCGGCGGCGGGCTGCAGCAACGCCAGAGGCGATGCCAGACTCAAGCCTAGAAACAAAGAAAGAGTTAGCTTGGTGGCGTTTCTTCTTTTGATTTCAGCCGAACTTTTCATGTCTCTTTTGACCTCTAAAACCAACCAATGGGCGCCTTAAGTATAAATGCCAGCAGCCGCCGAGCGGAAGTTGGCGGGGTTAAGGCGGTGATATATAGATGAGTTATATCTACTTGCAAAGCGCCGGTCTGCCTATCTAAAATGGCTTTTGCCTTAGGCGACCAAGAAATATTAGTGAGGGATAAGGATGAAATTTCACAGCGATCTCTTCGGCTGGAACTATGTCTGGAGAAACTTTGCCGAAGAAAAGGGCGGCGAAGTTTTGACCGATAGCGGTGATGAAGATGGCAAATTGGTCTCTGTTTCCATTCCTTGCAGCAAAACCGGTTTGACTGTTTATTTTTTGCCCACCGCCAAGCATGGCAAGAAACCCACCAGCAACACAATTTTGGCTGCCTATAGTGCCAACGGTAAGTTTGCCTTTTCAATCTTTCAAGAAAAGATGCACCACCAGCTTGGAAAAGCCCTCGGCATGCAGGACATCAAGGTGCAAGACCAGCTTTTCGACAGCAAGTTTATGATTCAGGGCAGTGATGCTGAAATAGTGAAAGAGATTTTTGATGATGTGCAGATGCGCGAATTGATTTTGCTGCAGCCGCCGGAGCTTTTGCATGTTGATCATCTCGCTCATAAGAATTATCCCGAATTGGAATTGCCTGTTGGCGCAAGCGCTGTAGTCTATCAATATGACGGCGTTATGGATAAATTGCATCAGTTGGAAAATGCCTTTGCCATTGTCACCGGTGTCTATGGTCAGTTGCGGACTGTCGGTGAAGCCGGTGGTTCTAGAGTGGCTAAGAAAGCTGCCGAAGTGCAAGCTGAATCTGAAAATACAGGTTCGCACAAACTGCGCAGCCCTCTTTTAGATCGCTAGGCAAGCAATTGGTCTCATAAGTTTGCTCAGCTCGACAAGATAGTCTTGCCGCCGCATATCAGTAAGGCCGCGTAGCCGTAAAACTGCATATCAGTAAAGCTGCACATCAGTAAAACCGCACAAAGGTCGCGTTGATATAGGGTTCTGTTTTGAGCTTTTAGAAAGGTGTCTGAAAGACACTGGAAAGATGTCTGAAAGCTTGAATTTGTGACATTCTTGGGTGCTTGACAATTAATGATAACTACGTATTTTCCCACTGTATAGTTTGGATTAAACGGAGCATTATTCCTCCAGAAAATAAATAGAGGATTGTAGTCCTCAATCTTGGTACCCCCAACATAATCCTAGACACAATTAGGTATGCAGCCGCCGCGCGGCTGTTTGTCTTGGACTTGATGCAGTCGTTTATCGAGTTGAATTTGTCGAGGTCAATTGAATATGATGATCGAGCATGGCAGTGCAATATCTGTGTTGTTTGGCGTCTTCGCAGTGTTTTTGTTGATTGTAGCGATTGATATTTTCAATCGTCTGCGCGACATAATGCAGAGGATGTCTGTAAGCGGGCCTAGGGGCTTTTTCGAGGCTTTAGCTTGCTTGTTTACGACCGAAAGTTCGCATGATAGTCCGTCCCATTGGCACTATTGAATTGAAAGGAGATGCTTGAAGAAACTTGTTTGAAGAAACCGACTTGAAAAAACTGGTTGAAAAAGACTACCTGAAAAAATCTGCTAGAAGAAATCTGCCTGCAACTCATTTTTAGTTGAGAACTTATGCCCTATCAAGCCCGCTGTTTTTTCAACCAATTAAAAACATCGCTTGCATATTGGTGCAGTCCTACCCAAAAGGTAAAGTAAGAAACATCGAAAATGTACTTGCTGGGGGCTTCCGGCCACTTGTTGCAAAGCAAATAGCCAAGTGCAATCACCGCTAGATTGACGCTAACGATGCCGGGCCACAGCGATGCACTCTTTGTCGTTTGCGGCTTTGCTTCGTGCGCCTTTGTTTCACCAGGCTTCTGTTCATCTGCACTAGGTTCTTTTGCATTTGGCAGCGACTGCTTTACTGCGTCTGTATTTTGTCTCTTTGTCAAATTGGCAAAGTCGTAAGATCTCAAATAGTGATAGAAACTAGCCATGGCTATGTGAAAAACATAGACACCCTGCTGAAATTGAAAGACCATATATTTTCGATAAGTAGCCCAAACCATGCCTTCGGCGATGAGAAAAATTGCCAGCAGAGCATATTTTGAAAGCCGCGGATCTTTCAACTGTTCTTTTAGTCTGAGCGCCAGCCCGCTTCCTAGGGTGATAAGGGCAAGGGCGACAACATTCCAGCGATTGCTGATAATTTCAATTGGTGCAAAAAGAGCGAAAGTAAAGAAAGTGAAGGCGATTGCCGGGAAAAGATAAACTCGCGCATCGCTCGATTTTTCTTGCGTTGAGTCGCTATTAAGTCTTTGCGAAAAGAAGAGTTCGGCTTTGACGAAATGCGGCAGAAAATAAATCCACATGGCAAAACTAAAATACATATAGCCGAGCCAATGTCGCAGAGCCACTAGTACTGCCGCTCCCACTGCCAGCAGGCTCAGAAAGGGAAATATCTTTTGTTTGGTTTTAAGCAGCGAAATAGCCTGCCCACGATAGGCATAAATGAAATGTGCCAAGCCCATCCATGCCACCACAAAATGTAGATTTAGTATCTCGGGACTAGTTGGTCCGTTTGCTTGATGCGAGCTTGGGTAGAGAGCAAAAGGCAGCGAATAAGCTATACCTACCAATACAAGCATGCCGGCTAGCGAGGCGCCGGTATAATCTATGTTTCTCTGTGCTATGGTTGTCGTATTTGGGGCTTGCAAGTGTTTAACCTTGGCTGGCTACTAAGATAGTTATAGCCAGATTGGGCAGATTATAAGCAAGCGGTAAACAGTTTGGCAGGTGTTGCATGACCAGAGAGAAGGGTTTCTTGTTCAGATTTGCCTTCTTGTGCAGCTCTGCCTTATTGAGCGCTTCTTCCTTGCATGGTTGCGGCGCTAATTCTATTCTTGGTTCGGACGATCCGGCTGCAGTGACCATGCCGCCGCCTTCTTTGACACCAGAGATTTATCGCCCCCAAGTCAATGAAGCCATCGGTGCAAGCGTGAGCGGTGATGCTGACAAGGCGCGAAGAATCTATAACGATATAATTGCGCGCGACCCTAATAGTGCCGAAGCTGAGTTTTGCAGAGCCGAGATGTGTCTTCTTGAGCGGCGCAATAAAGAGGCGATCGATTTCTTTTCAAAGGCTCTAAGCAAAAATCCGCAGCTTGAAGTGGCTTATCACGATAGGGGCAATGCTTATTCAGACTTAGGTCTTTATGACAAAGCCATCACAGACTATAGTGTGGCTATGTTGCTAGGACCGGGACCGGTGCATTGGCTTTGCCGGGCAAGAGCCTATGTTAATAAGGAAGAATGGGAGAAAGCAATCAAAGACGCCAATGTGGCCATAAGCAAAGACCCAGCTATGGCATCGGCTTATGTCGAGCGCGCGGAAGCTCTGGCTGCCTTACATCGCGAAAGTGAAGCTTTAGCCGATTATTCAAAAGCAATTTCTTTAGCCGATAATAAAGCCGTTTATTACTGTTATCGCGGCAGACATTTCTTAGACATCTATCAGCCCGACAAAGCCGCACTCGATTTTGCCGAGGCGATTAAGCAAAATGACGGTAAAGATGGATATTACTATTATTGGCTTGGCAGAGCTCGTTTAGACATGGAAGATTTTGACCGAGCCGCCGAAGCCTTATCGCGCTCGATAGAACTTGCTAAGCAAAAGCAGGATTTTGATAGTGCTAAGAGTAGTGAGAAGTGGCTCAAAATAGTACAAGAAAGGAAGTATGATTTTGAGCATGCGCCTAAAGAGAAGAAGTATCAATGGGCTATAGCCTGTTCGGCCATTTTGTTCTCTCAGAACCGCAGAGGCTTATACTCTCTGCGCGGAGGGATTCCTTCGCTAGAGCACTCGGAAGATGAGAAGAGCAGATTGGTTTCCTGGTGGGGAATACATTCACGCCAAGATTTGCTGGATACATTGAAAAGCCAGGAAACAGGCGGGCACAATCGAAGCTGGTTTCGGATTAAGGAAAAGCTCGCTAATAAGCAAGGAAATCAGCTAGTTTTGTCGGAAACTCTTCGGGACTTGGATGCAGAGCAGGCAAGGAATCGCATCGAACTCGTCGAGATCTATGGCAAGCGGTTTGGCGATAGAGGGCTTATGGCTTGGGACCTTTGCCGCTGCATCTGTTTGATTCGTTGGGGCTATGATGTCGGCTTTCTGACGGAAGATGAGTGCTATACCCTGATGATGCCCTATGCCAGAAAGCTGCAAGCCAATTACACAAGCTGGCAGCAGCTGGGCGAAGAGTATCTAGTGGGGCGAAATTTTTGGAGTAAGGCCGAATATGAGAACGGTCGGAAAAGAACCGATGAGGCCCTGGCGCGCCTTTTGCATTTACCGACCAGTCCCTGGGTAAAGTTGCCCTGGAAAACCAATCTAGAATAAGACCAATCTAGATTGGGATCTATCTAGGTTCAGGGCAGGCTAGATTCGGACCAGTCTAGAATAAGACCAATCTAGAATAAGACCGATCTAGATTCAGACCAGTCTAAATTAAATAGTTGAGTCGGCATTTCTTTCAGCTTGTCGGAAAACCATTCCAAAGGTTGATTGAAGTTGGCTGTCTATTGTTCTAAGTTTAGTGCTGTCAATTTTAGGGCGCATTACTATGAAAATCTTGTTTGCAGTTGATGGTTCAGAGATTTCGCAGAGAGCGATTGCACAGTTCTTAGACTTCCGTTGTCCATTTGGCACCGAGCTGAAAGTGGTTTCGGTGGTCGATTTCTTTGAGCCCTTTCCATCAATAGAAGATGTGAAAGAGCGCGAGATTAAGGCTGCCCAAAAGTTAGTAGACGACACAGTTGATAAGCTGAAAGAAACGCATAAAGACTCTGTGGTCTCTGGTGTCTTGCTCGATGGCTATGCCATAGACGAAATTTTGAGAGAGGCTAAGACTTTCGCCGCCGACCTGATTGTGGTTGGCTCGCATGGACGCACCGGGCTTTCCGAGCTTGTCCTGGGCAGTGTTTCGCGTGCGGTCATGCACCATGCCCCGTGTTCGGTGCGCATAATTAGAGATGCTTCTGCTACTTCCGAGCCCTCTGGCGGCAATGTTTTGCTTGCCGTCGACGATTCGCAGTATAGCGATAGACTGATAGACCATGTACTCGCCTTGCCCTGGTCGGCAAAGACCAAGTTTAGGCTCTTTCATGTGGTGCCCGAAATCGACCCCGGTCTTTTGCTTGACCCAGAGGCTGAGTTTTCGGCGACAATCAAAGGCTATCACGAGGCTAAACTTGCTGGTGCCGAAGAATGGCTCAAGCCTTTGGTGGGCAAATTGAACAGTTCTTACGGCGAGGCTGTGGCTGAGTTTAAGGTAGTGGTGGGTGAAGCCCGCGAAGAGATTTTGCAAGAGGCTAAAGCTTGGCCCTGCGATCTTGTCATGATGGGCAGTCATGGACGCCGCGGCATCGAGCGCTTTCTGCTTGGCAGTGTCTCTGAAGCAGTTGCCACCCATGCCCTTACTTCGGTGGAAGTAGTGCGCTGAGTTTTATTTCTTTTTGCTCTACTGCTACTGCTATGTCTAGTTTTATTTCTATTTCTATGTCTATTTCTATGTCTATTTCTATTTCTAGTTTTATTTCTAGTTCTATTGCTCTTTTAGCTGATAGCGCTTGCTTGATGCTTCGGTTAATAGAGAGTTTTGCAGCTCGGTGAAATAGCCCACCAGGTCGTCGGGCAGGTGATTTGCTGTATAGGCAAGCACTGTGTTGTCCGGTAAAGAAATCAATAGCGAGCTGGTGCCGCAAAGGGCACCGGCATGTGACCATTTAAAGCTCGGTTTGCGGGCGGTATTAACGGCGACACCATAGGCGCGCACGGTGTTTTTGCCTTCGCATTTGAAATTTGTTGGCTTTAGCATTGACTGCAATGTTTCGGCTTTAATCAGGGCGATTCGGCTTTTGCTGCCGTCAGACGCAGTTTTTTCATAGCCGTTCAAGGCCATGCCAAACTTTACCAAACTTTCTGCCGACGAAACCAAGCCGCCATGAGCGTCCATGCTTTCGATGGCGGCGTCGCCGCCATAGGCAAAGTCAGCTACTTCGGCATCTTCATCAATAAGAGACCAGACATCGGGGCTATTCTTGCCGGCATAATAATAGACTTCGTTTAGTCTAGCGTGGCGGCGGGCGGTGCGCCCTAGGTTGATGTCTTCGATGCCTGCCGGGCTCAAGAGGTTGGCTCTGACATAGTCGAAATAGTGTTTGCCGCTTGCTTGTTCAATCACCCGGCCCAAGACGTTAAAGCCAAAGTTGGAATAGACCGATTTTGTGCCGGGGTCGTATTGCAAGGGTTTGCCCATCATATAGCGTACCAGGGCGCTGGGGCAGGCCGGGCGTGATTCACCGGCGGCGTCGGCAGCCAGTCTGGCATAAATGCGCTGGGGCTCGCCGTTTTCTAAAGTCCAGCCGCCCGAATGGGTGAGCAGTTGTGCGATAGTGACTTGCTTCCATCTGGGGTCGATATTGTTTTCGCCATAGGTGGGTTTGAGATTGCTTATATAAGTCCAGGCTTTATCGTCATACTTTAGTTTGCCGTCTTCTATAAGTTTGTGCACCGCCGCCGCGGTAAACACTTTGCTTACCGAGGCGATGCGAAAAACATTGTCGGTTGTGGTTTTGGTCTTCAAATCTTTGTCGCAAAAACCAAAGGCGCGGCTTTCAATTATTTTGCCGTTTTTGCCGACGGCAATCTGGCAAGCCGGTATGTCCCACTTTTTCATCAAGCGGCTAGCCAAGGCTGTAAGCGATTTTTCGCGCAGGGCTGCTTTGCGATCTTGGCTGGTGGCGGTATCATTTTTGGTGACGTTTTTGGTGACTTTTGTGGTGGCTTTGGTGGTGGCGTATATTGTGCTATCGGGGGTGCTGGTTTCGGTGGCTTTTGTGGTGGCGCTTGCAGTGGCGCCTATCGAGGCTTTTGTTTCTGCTTGCTTTTCTTTGGCTTTTGCCGCCACCGGTGTGGTCGCAAAAATAAGGCTCAGCGCTAATGAACTCAGGGTGAATGCTCTCAGGGCTAATGAAGATTTCAGGGCTAATGAAGATTTTAGAGCTAGTGAAAAATTTGGAGCTTTGTTATTCAGATAAGTGTAGTTCACAGATTCCTCGGCTTTTGAATGTGTTATTAGTTTTGTGGGAAAAAGAGATAGTCTTTGCCGTCGGCGCTGGGTCTGATCACAATCACTTTGCCTTCGGTGCGTTTGGGCCGCCCGCCCGAATTGATTGAGTTGTACATATTGCGCACGATTTCGTCTTCGACGGCGCGCTCGCGGTTGCGGTTGCGTTCTAAACAAATTTCGAGTGGCACATCTAAAAACCAGAGCTGCACGTCTTCATAGCCAAATTGCTGGGCGCGTTCCAAAATAGGCTTGCGTTGCTTGGCGTTGATATTAGTGTTATCGATGACAATACTTTTGCCGATTTTCATTGCTTCTTCCAGGCGGGCAAAAAAGATGCTGAAGACTTCAGATGGGTCGCCTTGGGTCTTTTCGTCACCATAAAGTTCTAGTCTTATCGAGTCGGCATTCATATAGTGAAAGCCTTTATCGACCACTCTTTTTGACAGAGTGGTTTTGCCCGAGCCCGGTATGCCCACCATCAAGATTAGCTTGCTCTTTGCTTTTGGCTTTTCTTGTTGTGTTTCTTGTTCTTTGTTGTGTGCTTGTTCTTGTTCAGTCATGGTTCTGATTACTTGGCTTTATTCTTTTGCATTTTTGCTTCGGCTCTAATCCATTTCATCCAGACCCCTGAAAGCACTAGGCTCATGACAAAATAAACAATCACCAAAAGTTGTCTCATGGCTGCTTGTCGGTCTGTTTGCAGAGACATTCTAGTGTCTAGCCAGGGGTTTGAATAAAAGGTAAAGCCGACAAACAAAAAATAGACAGCAGTGGTGAAATAGCTAATTCTTGCCCACTTTGTATATTCTTTCCAAGACCAGATTACTTGCAAAAGATAACCTACGCCAAGACAAGTAATAGATAAGCCCCAGTGCTGATAGCGCCCCAGAGTAATGACATGCTGCAAAGGATAGATTATCACCGCCAGTGCCACCAAGGCAAAAATAATGATGATGAAATAGCGACCGCTGCGCTTGAGCAAGCTTGTGGCACTATTGCTTCTTTCTTCTCGTTCGGCGGCGCTTTCGGTCATAAATTAAGGGCTCTGAGAAGCAAGCAAAAGAGTGAGGGCCGCCATACGAGTGAGAACGCCGTTGGTTACTTGGCTCAAGATTAGAGAGAGGTCTTGATCGTCGGCCAAGTCTTCGGTAATTTCGATGCCGCGATTGACCGGACCAGGGTGCAATAGTTTCACTTCCGGTTTGCACAGCTTTAGTTTTTGGTGGTCGAGCTGAAATTCTTTCACATAGTCGTCTATTTTAATTAGCCCTTGTTCTTGTCTTTCCAACTGAATGCGCAGAGCGACAATAAAGTCGGCGCCGCTGAGAGCGTCTTTCAAGTTGTGGTGATGACTGCCGCCTAATTCTGCCTCAAGGCTCTTGGGCAAAAGAGTTTCGGGACCGGCGAAATGCACCGAACAGCCTAGTTTGCTTAGCAGTTGAAAGTCTGATCTGGCTACCCGGCTATGCAGAATGTCGCCCACTATGGCTATCTTGATGTCACTCAATGTTTCACTGTTGAGCTTGCCCTTTATCGATTTGTCTATTGAGCTGGCGGCAAAAACAGGCAGACGGTCCAGCTTTTCTAAAATAGTATAGAGGTCGAGCAAGCCCTGCGAAGGGTGCGATTTGTTGCCGTCACCGGCATTGAGCACCGACATTGCCTTAGGTCTGGCAGGGTCTTTCACCTTGGGCAAAGTTTGGTCGAGCGCCTGGGCCAGTTGGTCGGGGGCGCCCGCCTGACTGTGTCGCATCACCACGGCGTTGACACCCATCGCCGAAAGATTGAGAGCCGTGTCTAGTAAGGTTTCGCCTTTGGCCACAGAAGATGTTTTTACATCTAGATGCAGCACTGTCGCCCCTAGTTTGCGGGCGGCCAGGTCGAAGGAAGATTTGGTGCGGGTAGAATTTTCGTAAAAGAGCGTGGCGATTGTTTTGTCATTGAGCACCGCCAGTGGTGCGGCAAGATGGGCTTTGTGCTTTTTATAGAGACTGACCAAGGCAAGCTGCAAACTCAACTCGTCTAGGCTCAGGTCGCAGGCATTGATTAAGTGACGTCTTTGTTGCCAGGCGGTCAAAGCCGGTTCTGCCCTTAGTGCGGTGAAAAAATCGTTTCCAAGCCTGGTTTCCAAAGCGCTGCTCTTGCTTTCTTTCATAAATAGACCATTGTCTGGTATGCCACAGCCAATTTTGTCATGCAGAGAAGCCGCTTCTCTCTAATTTAAGCAAAGACTTAAAAAGAGCTTATTATGAGCTTTTCGGGGTTGCCAATAGAGTCGCGCCTGGGCTAGACTTAGCGCTTTGAGATATGCAGGCAAAGTCAAAGGAAGCCCAATAGTTTGGCGGCGGAGGAAATTCAATGACCACCACAGTAACTCCACCTGTTGTTGTCGAGAGCGAAGGGCAGACTGCAGTCTCGCCGACTGATAGTGCACGAGCTCAGCGCAATACCGGCAGTTTTGCCACAAGACTTTTGCAAAAAGCCCTAGATGATCGCAAAAAGACCGATCCCGAGCTGAAAATTCCCAGCGTCACAGGAAGTGGCACGCAGGGCTAAGTGTCGGCTCAGTATTCGGCAGATGAAATCATCGAGCTTACCCGTGGCCGCATGGCCCAGGGTATGGTTCCAGATGAGGCCGGACCTTTGTCCGTCGACACCAGGCAAAATCTGGAAGGTTCTTGGTTTGTCGCTTTGCCCGGCAAGAACTTTGATGGTCATGACTTTTTAGGCGATGCCTTTTGCGGCGGCGCTTTAGGTTGCATAGTAGAAGACCGTGCCAACTATGCCATCGGCAGCACAGGTTTTCCCCTTATTGCCGTAGATGATACGCAAGAGGCGCTGGGGCGCTTGGCGGCTAATTGGCGCAAACGACTGAGAAAGAAGCTTACTCTTATTACCGCCGAAAGTGCCGGCGGCAGATTGGAGCAATCAAAAGCGGCTCTGGCATTGAGCCGTTCTCTTTTTGAGAGCGGCGAGACTATCCAAGAGTCGGCCTTTGGCGTCGATGACCTGGCGGACGATGCGGCCGGTCAGCTTTTTGGACCAGACTGCTTTTATGTAGACTGGCGCGCCGGTGTCTCTGAGATTCTCTGCTCTTTTCTCAATATCGACGATGAGCAGACCCATATCGTCGCCGACTTTGGACCCCGCCCTCTAGACCGGTCAGACTGGCTTGTCTCGGTGCTCAGACCCGATCTGATTATCTTTACCGAAGGGGGCTTTCAATACGACCGTCTCAGCGGTGAACATGCCGAGCCCATGGCCCTTATGCGCAGCATTATCGGGGTGGTTGAAAAGTTTCCGCCGCTCTATCAAGCCAAGGCTAATCTGCCGACCGCTCCTCTGGTTTTGTCGCTAGACCAAAAATTGTCGGCGGCTCTAGGTGTTTTGCACATAGGCGATATTCTTGATAAAAAAGTGAAAGACTGTCTGGGCATTTAATTTGCCCCAGGGTCTAGGCTGCTTCCATCTTTCTTTTGAAGAACTGGCGGCTTTGCGAAATGATGGCATAGGCAGCCCTGGTCAAAGCCATGGTGCCGGGCAAAATATAAAAAACACAGGCACATTTGCCGAAAGGCAGATTTTTTAGAATGATCGGAATTGCGTCAGGTCCATACCAGCGGTCATTCTGCTCGTCGATGAGAAATAAACTCCAGCGGCTCTCGTCAAGGTCAGATATTAGTTTTTCATCGAGGCGGTCTTGTGATTTGCGGTCGATAAAAGTGAAGTGACGGCGGTAATCCCAGACGCGCAAAACCGCCGCCAGGCTACGCACGACCGAGCATCTTTCGTCGCACACAATAGTGAATGAAAGGGCTTCCTGGGTACATTGCGTTACAGTCATAGTTAGTAAGTTTAGCAGAAGTTTAGTATTCGACCAAGCCGCCAAATAATGTCAAGTAAGTCTCAATGACGGTCTAATTTAGAAGTTGTAAAATCTAAGCAGATAGACAGACATAGACACCAGAATCAGTTTTTGGGTTCCCTTCATTTAATCGATGTTCCAAGACGAATACACTCTACTCACCCAGACAATCATGCCTTTTCTTAGGGAAAGGTGGAATGACATCGACCTGGTTGAGCGCGCCGTGGGCGAGCGCGATGGTCGCCTCACTCTGGCTGAGCTGGAAGCCGCCCGGGTGCGTTTCATCGCCTCGGGGGACGAAGAAGGCGCCCATGTCTTGAATGAACTGATTATGCGTTACGATGCCATTTGCAATGCTTTTCCCGACGGCGAAAGCGATGAACATGAGAGCAGTCTGGGTATTTCCAGAGAAGATGTTTCGGTTTATGCTCAGCTTTGGAGCCCCGAATATCGCAAGCGCGAGGGTCCTCCCGAGCCCGAGAATTGGATGGACGCAGAGGACAATTCAAGCAAATATTGGAAGCGCTAGGAGCTATGAAGAGTCGGTATGAAGAGTCGGTATGAAGAGTCGGTATGAAAAGTAGAAAGGCTTTGACTCTTGGGTTAGGGCTTTTGATTATCAGTCTCTTGGCCTTTGCCCTCTATTTCTATCAAACAAAAAACAAGGCTGTGCTTAGATTAGACGCCTTGAGCAAGAATCTCGGACATGTGGAAGAAGGCAAAGATCTGGTGGCTGATTTTACTTTCTTCAACGACGGTCTCAAGCCTTTGCGCATATTTGATGTAAAAAGCGACTGCGGCTGCACCGACCTATCTTGGAAAAGTGCCGAAATTCCACCCGGCAAGTCTTCGCACTTGACCGTGCATATCGACACAACCATGAAGCAAGGCGCGGTCACAAAGCAGATTCGGTTTGCTTCGAACGACCCAGACTTTAGTTTTGGCGCTCTAAACATGCAGGTTGATGTGGAAAATCTGCACACCAAGGGCAATATGACCGAGGGCGGTCGCGCCAAAATATTCACCGACGAAAAGTGCGCCCATTGCCACGTTGATATGGGGGTCGGTGCTTTCGGCAAAGAACTGTTTGAGGCTGATTGCGCCATGTGTCACCGGGTGCAGAAAGAGAGCAAGATCTTGGTGGGGCCTGAATTGGAAGCCCTTAGCTTCAACACCCCGGCGCAGATAGCCAGACTAAGAGAAGTGATTAGTTTTGGCAGCAAGACCCACCGCTCTATGCCGGGCTTTTTAGACAAAGCCGGCGGACCGCTAGCCAAAGAACAAGTAGACTCTCTGGTTGATTATCTGAAGAGTATCAAGCACTAAACAGCGCTGGTTGCGGCGCCTTTAGGTGAGAGCGAGCAGGTTCCGCGAGAATCCTAGTAAAATAGCTGTTCTAGAGGAATTCTTACACGGAACGCAGAGGAAGTTATCTAGCCTGCAAGACCTTGACAAAATTATCTTGGAATTGCACGTCAAAGATTTTATGATCCGCCACCGTAAGTTATTAGGACTCAGCGATGCAGATGTACAGATGCTAGAAGCTCTGAAGCTGGAAGAACTAAAGAGGGCGAACATGCAGGGCTACAGGTAGGCAAGAAATGGACGATTTAAGCTATCAACTTTTCTTTCGGGTCGTTGACCATTGCGTAATCAAAGGCAATTTGATTTTGGTTTCGGATAGAACTGACTCAGGACGCGCAAGAGCTCTAGAGACTATTCAAGTAAAAGATCCGAATGGTACAAATGCTAGGTTCTATACTGCTGGCTGTGTGAGTTACTGGCAAATGCCAGGTGCGAAGCGAGCACCCTTTTGCATGGCTATTCAGGGCGTGACCCCAGAGGAAATACCCATAGGCAGTACGGTTTGGTTGGAAAGTCGAGAGATTACAGAGAGAGATTTTAGTCGGTATCGCAAACTTATGAAGATGCCGGAGCCCACTACAGAAGAGCGACCTGAGGTTTCGCAGGCAGAAGGCGAAGGTGAAAAGAAACAGCCGGTCTGAGTGATGGCAAGGATTTAGCCGCTGTTAAGATGCTATAGTAAGGCTCTAGGCTTCCGAGGTCACTATTGCAAAGCTTCGAGGGCGAAGTGTTCCTAGTTTAAGAAGTCCGTTGCAAGAAGGAACCTTTACAGGGTTTTCGTTGTTTGGAAAAAAGACCGTTTAGGTCGGCTCCTTTATGTGAGAGCGAGCAGGTCTCTGGCTAGTTCTTTGGCTTTGCCGCCTTTGGATTTGTTGGCAGCAGTTTTCTTTACGCCGCTCAAATCTTCAAGAAAAACCCGACAAATTAGCGACTCCACCGGCTTGTTTGCCCTTATAGAACAGTTTAAGTAAAGCTCCAGAATGGCTGCCAGATCACGGGGTAAGGCTTTGTCACCATCAGATTTTTCATTTGCTTCAATTTGGCATCGGTCCAAACTAAATTGCAATATTTGTCTCACCGCCTCGTTATGCACGGGGCTCGTGCGGGCTACTTCATCTAAAAGGGCAGCGGCTCTCTTGGGCATGCTAATTTCGCTGTACAGCATTTGCCCGAGGTATTGACCGATAAGCTGCGGCTGCAGGCGGTTTTGCTCGATGGCATCAATTAGACAGTCGCCTGCCAGTGTTTTTAGTTCGGGTATGGAAAGCATAAGACCGACTGTCAAAAGATAATGAGCCCTGTCGCCCAGAGGGGCCAGTCCTTGAGCGATAGGACGCAAATAGCCGACTCTTGATAGATTGGGTACATCTCCCCACCGCACAGTTGTTTCGCATTGTCTCGCCCCTTCGTCAAAGAAGTAAGCGCTCAAGATTGGCATGGTAAAGGCTGTCTGGTCGATTGTTTCGACTTTGTAGGTGACGCGCTTGATGGCATTTGTCAGAGTTGCAAAAGGGCAGCTTTTGTCTTGCTCTAGTTCGCTTATCACCAGCATCTCTTTTTGCCATTGGTCGGCATGTCGATGTTTCTTCTCGACTGCAAGGAATTTCTCAAGCGCTTTCTCAAGCTCTTGGGCGAGCGGGGCTTTCAACTTTTCGCTCTGTAGGCGGTAAAGTAATTCGGCGTGGTCTTGCCAAGGCAGGCGAGTTAGTATCAAATATGGTTGCAGTTTTTGTATGCTTGCGGCGCAAGCAAAGTCTGCTTTTGCTGGTAATTTCTTGAGGCTATCGATTATGGCATCGATGCTTGTAAAGCCGCCTGTGGTTTCAGCTTTCAGTGGGTCTACCAACTGTCCTTTGTCTAGGCGCAAGAGAATAGAAAGAAGACGAGCCTTAAATATCTCGGCACAGTCAAAACTTTTGTTGTCGGGGTGTTCTGCTTTGCCTAGTTTGTCAAAATAGGCTTGGGCACCTTCTGTATCTGCGCCCCCAAGAAAATAGAGCAGGAAGGCGCAAATCCAGATTGGAATGCCATAGTCGTAACGTTGCAGGTTTTGCTCGATTAGCTTTTGTAAGCGCTTAATTAGGGGCTTGGCTATTTTTTCAGTTGTGTCGCTTGCTTTGTTTGCCCTGTTGATATTGTGTAGAGTCTGCACCTGCCCAAGGGCAACCGCTTGTATGATTCTTTCGGCTTGCACTACGTCGAACGGCGCTTCAATAAAGGCTAGTGTCGATTCAAGCCATGTTTGAGCATCGCCGATAGTGGCTATGGCTTCGCCTTGGTGATACAATAGGCTATCACCGGGCTTGTACTCAACTGAGCTGAATTGCACCGAGCTCTCTGCAGCAGCAACTGCAGAGATATTGGCTTTGCCCGCGGTTTTTACTGCAACTGCCTTGTCAGAAACAGCTTCTGAATCGGCTAAAGCGGCAAAGTCTTTTTGCAAGGCTGGACTGATAGATTCTAAGTTTTCTCTGATGGCGTCTTTCAGGGCAGGGTCGATTGCAATCAGAGACTGGTTGGCTTTCATAAACTTTAGCAGGCTCTTTTGCACATCGGTATTTTGATGGCTAAGAGCTGCCGCCGCTATTTGCAGCGCTTGTGGGCGCATCTGTGGTTCTCTCGCCGCCGCCTTTTCTATAAAAGCGAGGGCGCCTTGGGCTGTGCTTTTGCTGGCGGCCATAAGAGCTGGTTGAATATGCTGAAAGAGTCTTTCAGCCTCTATGTTTATTTTGGCTTTGTCAATCTCATTTAAAGCGGCCAGGGCAAAAGAAACAGTCGGCGGTATCGGGCTTGCCAAAAGTGACAGATAGTCCTCCAATAATTCGAAACGCTCAGCCGGGCTTGGCTTTAGCCTCTCGTGAAAGCGCGAGAACCAACCGGCTCTAAATTGAATGAAACCGCGATTAAGTGCTTCCAGACTAGCTTTGAGCATTTTGGCTCTGGGCATAATTCCCTCTTGCGAGAGAATGTCTAATATGTCTTCCCATTTATGACCATCACGCGAAAACTTATCGTGGGCGGCTAGACTCAACTCTTGTCCGCCTTCAAACTGAAATAGCAACCAAAGGTCGTTTTCCACCAAAAAACGATATTTCTTGAGGAAAGCCAGAGTCGCATCTTTGTCGTACTCATGCAGGCGTATAATGCCTTGCACATAAACCTCTTGTGTGGGTTGTCGGCAAAGACCGGCGTCTATAAACTTAATTACTTCTTTGACGAAAAACGGAGCAAAGGCAGAAAGACCGTCTACGGCTGTCTGCAGCGCTTCCGGCTGCATCTTTTTAGCCACTTCAAGAGTGAGACTATTGCAATATTCCCAGTTAAGGCGCTGCTTCTTGATTTGGGCCGCCGTGGCAGTGAGAAAGAACTTCTCTATTTCAGGGTTACTGCTCAATTTATGCTTCTTCCTCGTCTAGTGTGTTTGCCAGCGCTTGCTTTAGTTTTGCTGCCAGAATGTGCTTGCAGAGTCCTCTTGTGCCTTGATATTTGCTGAACCACTGACAGGTGCAGCGCCAGTTGTCTTCTTTGGCGGTGACTAGATGGGTGACATCGCTGCCCCGCACTTCTATTTGCATGGTTGAGTTTCTGGTATCGCTGCTGGTAAGGGCTATTACGCCATCGGTTGCCACCAATTTGTGGGCTGCTTTCAGCCTTGGGTGCATGCTCTCGACCAGGCTTAGATCAAAGGGCAGCTCGCGATGAAAGTAACTATTCGAACTGAGATCAAAACCCACCAAACCGCGGCTGCCCAGGGCTGCCAGAGCGTTCTGCAGAGCTTCACTGTTCATATTGCAGCTTTGCTGCAAAGACTCTTCGCTTAGAAATTGACGCCATTGCAGTGCCGACCGCAGCAAAGCAAGCTTTTCTTCTTCTATTTCGGTGAGATTTTCAAGCACTCGACCCTCGCCCGAAAAGCCTCGGAACGGCTGGCAGGTCATGGTCAGGCTGAAACGCAGACCTTCTTTCATATCTAGCTGCCATTCGCTGGCTAAACCGTCAGGGCTGCTATAGACAGTAAGGGCGCAGGCTTGGCTTTGCTTAATCAAGGGCACTAAATCTTTGAGCAGCAGTAAGCGCTTTAAGCCGCCAATCTGTATGGGCGTTTCGGCGCTTGGCTTACTTTGCGCTGTTTGACTGAGCCTTAGTCCCCGCCCGGCCGGCACGATAAAAAACACTGTCTGGTTGTGGGCATTGCTTGGCAGATTGCGCAGAAAGTTCAAGGCTTCTACTTTAGAGACGGTCATTCTTTTTTGCATCTGCTTTTGGTAAGCCTGCACTTCGACAAAGCTTTTTAACCATCGCAAAGGCAGTTTTACTTTCTTTTCGACTGTCTTTTCGCTGCCTTTTTGCAAGACGAATTCATCTTTGCCCACCCCTATTTCAAGACTTTCAGACTGCAGAGTGGCAGCTAGGGCGGCTTTCATTTGCGGGTTGAAATCTACGTTGGTGGTGCCCTTTTCAATAATTTCGCCTTCATAAGCAGGCGGCAAAAGATCCACCCGGCAATAGGCACTGGCGCAGGCGCTGAAACCTTCAAAGCGCAGGGCGCCGGCACCGCTGGTGATTACCGGATCTCTTTCAGCCAGAATGCGCTGCAAAAGATTTGGTGGTACATAAAAGCGGGTTTCCACTACTTTTGACAGGCTGAGTAGGCAGCGGGCAAAAATATTAGCTTCTTCCAGCCTACCTTCAAAAAAATACGGGTAACGGGCTTCGCGCAAAGAAGTAGCCAGCTCAAGCTTGGGCTTTCGCTCACCAGTAGAGGCTGTCGAGGCTGTCGAGACAGTCGAGAGGGCGGAACTGAAGCCGTAGCTTAAGGTTTGGTGGATAGCCCCTGCCTGGGCTTTGCTTTCGGACATAGCTGCGAGTTTCTTTCTGGTATGGAGAGTCGCTTATCTTTCCATACGAGAGCGTCACAGCAACCCCATACTTGAAGTGAAATTAGGCGTGTCGTTAAATGCTTTCGATTAGCTGAGTAAGCGGGGTTAGGATTAGTGGCAAAATCGAAGTCGAGGAGAGACAAAACGAAAGAGACTTTCTGGAAGAAGGTACTTGCTGCGCAGATTGGGA